>Ga0209720_1002795_pt1 | contig 12558 bp, 12 predicted proteins | sample AD_JPNMR3_MetaG_FD_184426 | JGI IMG/M metagenome (GOLD analysis project Ga0209720, IMG submission 184426) | Active sludge microbial communities of municipal wastewater-treating anaerobic digesters from Japan - AD_JPNMR3_MetaG (SPAdes) (version 2) | ecosystem: Engineered > Bioreactor > Anaerobic...
AATTCTTAAAATTTTTTCTTAAAAACTCTTGACTTTAATTAGCTGGTCTTTCTTGATGGATATGATTTAATGGTTAAAACTTTGATTTAGTTAACTATCCACTTCCCATATATAAATGATATATAAATTATACATAAATTTTCAAACTATTTAATAATAATACATCGATTAATAATAAAATTTTTACTAACTCTGAATTTATCGTTTATGAGTTTAAAAAAAACCCTCAACATTTTATTATGTAAAATATATATAACATAAACCCTACCCAATGAAATTTATTAGTCCCGGCGCATCCGGCGCATTAATTTATATAGGGAGATATATGGTTGTCTCCGTTTCGTTAAACCGATTCAAAATAAAAAAATTTTTATAAAGGGGAGAGGTAAATGAAAAAATATTTCAGCCTTATTTTAGTTGTCTCACTTCTTATTGTACTGCTGACTCCTTCGACATCAATATCGGCAGGACCCTCTTTCAATTACGGAGAGGCACTTCAGAAGTCAATAATGTTTTATGAATTCCAACGTTCCGGAAAACTGCCTCCTACCATCAGGAACAATTGGAGAGCGGATTCCTGTCTGGACGACGGCAAGGATGTAGGACTTGACCTTACCGGCGGTTGGTTTGATGCCGGCGACCATGTCAAGTTCAACCTCCCCATGGCATATACTGCTGCAATGCTGGCATGGGCAGTATATGAAGAAAAAGAAGCCTTCGTTAAAAGCGGACAACTTGGGTACATATTGGATGAAATCAAATGGGCAACGGACTACTTTATTAAATGTCATCCCGAGCCTGATGTATACTACTATCAGGTAGGAGACGGAGATGCCGACCACATGTGGTGGGGTCCTGCGGAAGTTATACATATGAGAATGAAAAGACCCTCATACAAAGTAGATATCACTTCCCCGGGTTCAACCGTGTCGGCAGAAACTGCAGCAGCCTTGGCAGCAGCAGCAATAGTCTTTAAAGATACTGACCCTCAATACTCTAACCTCTGCCTAAAGCATGCAAAGGAACTCTTTAGCTTTGCAGATAAAACAAGAAGTGATGCCGGCTATACCGCAGCAACAAACTTCTATACATCCCACAGCGGATTCTATGATGAACTTACATGGGCGGCTACATGGATTTATCTTGCAACAGGGGACGAAAACTATCTTAACAAAGCTGAATCCTACATTGAATTTTGGAGTACAGAGCCCCAAACCGATATAATGTCATACAAATGGGGACACTGTTGGGATGATGTGCGTTATGGAACACAGCTTCTTTTGGCAAGGATCACAAACAAGCCGATATACAAAGAAAGCATGGAAAGACATCTGGACTATTGGACAGTAGGTGTAAACAATTCAAGGATAAAATATACACCCAAAGGCCTTGCATGGCTTCAAAACTGGGGTTCTTTAAGATATGCAACCACCACTGCGTTCCTTGCTGCTATTTATGCAGATTGGGAAGGATGCAGTGCAGAAAAGGCAAAAATATATAACGATTTTGCAAAGGCACAAGTAGACTATGCATTGGGCAGTACAGGAAGAAGTTTTGTAGTAGGATTTGGGGAAAACTGGCCACAGCATCCTCACCACAGGACTGCCCACGGTTCATGGTATGACGGTATGAATGTACCCGATTACCATAGACACGTGTTGTATGGTGCATTGGTTGGCGGCCCCGGCGAGAGTGACAACTACAGGGACGATATTTCCGACTATCAGTGCAACGAGGTTGCTTGCGACTACAATGCAGGTTTTGTAGGTGCACTGGCCAAAATGTATAACAGATATGACGGAAGACCTGTACCGGAATTCAAAGCTATTGAAGAGCCGGAAGATGAATTTATGGTTGAGGCTTATGTAAGCAGCAGTGACAAACACTATGTGGAAATAAAAACAAGACTCAACAACAGGACAGCATGGCCTGCAAGAGTGTCTGAAGGTCTTTCCTTTAGATATTTCATGGACCTTACTGAAGTAATTGAGGCAGGATACAGTCCTAACGATATAACAATATCGGGCGGCCAAGGTTCAAAAGGCAAAGTATCCGGTCCGCATTTGTGGAACAAAGATAAAAATATATACTATATAGAAGTCGATTACACCGGAGACCCTCTCTTCCCTGGCGGACAGGACCATTATAGAAGGGATTCATCTTTGAGAATTGTTGCACCCGGCAACAGCGGCTGCTGGGACAACGAAAACGACCCGTCATTTAAAGGGTTGTCAAAAACCAGTGATTTAAAGAAGGCAGAATACATACCTGTTTATGAATACGGTGTAAAAGTTGCAGGAATAGAACCTGAAGGAACAGTTGTTCAACCTTCACCTTCACCATCACCGACATCAACTCCTTTAGATGATATTCTGTATGGAGACGTAAACAATGACAAATCAGTAAATTCAACAGATGTCACATATTTAAGAAGGTTTTTACTAAAACAAACAAGCACTCTTCCAAATGCAAAAGCAGCAGATGTAAACGCAGACAGTAACGTAACTTCTACGGACTTGGCTATCTTAAAAAGGTATATACTGCGTTCAATTAATAAGCTACCTTATAAAAATTGATGAGTACTTTTAAAATTACTGAATAGAAAAATTCATATTAAGGTTGTAAAAAACCCAGGGACGCTAAATCCCCGGGTTTTTTATGTGCCTGCCAATGCCTTTTTTATCGTTTTTTCTATACTGGTGCAAGGATTTGCCACCCCAATTTTTTTACCGTATTGCTCTCCACCGCCAACATTTAGCCCCACAACTTCTCCCGATGAATTTAGTATGGGTGCTCCACTTGTTGCATCTAATATAATGTCTTTATCCTCATACTCAAAAAAAATCATTTTGTCTGAAGCAGATTTAACTTTCGCTTTATGTAATCTCGGTTCCACGTCAAGTATTGTAGGTGCTGCAAGCCATACCGTTTCGCCCTTTTTAGGAAGCTTTGAACTCAATTTTAATCGGTTGGCACCAAGGTTCTCACCATAATAAAAAGCAACTATATCCTTATCCACCTCAGGGTAAGTATCGGCATCTTCAATCTTTAAAACTTTTTCACATTCTCCACACAGATTATCGTTATATGCATCAGTAAATATAGCTTTTTCAACAACATCCGGCAAAGCTTTAGCCGGAATTTTTTCATCTAAACCTCCGGATTCTCCAAACAAGTGGTAAGCAGTCAGAACCAAAGATACATTTTCATCTTGAAGCTCTACAGCAAAAGCAGTACCGGCACTGAAAGTAATATCTTTTAACACAAACTCCGGTCTTAAAACCGTATTATCGGAAAGTAGAGGCGGTGTATCTTCATTGCTTGGTCCTGAACAGGATGTCATCGCTAAAATTGAAATGATTACAAAAATAATGATTGCTTTTCTGATATTCATAAATTCCCCCCATTAATTATTAGAATTTTGACGGACATATCGTAAAATTAATGTATTTTTTTATGTATATTGCGTTATGTTGCAAAAGATTTAGTGCCAATCGTAAAGCTAAAAACTTAATATTTTATATAACGCCACGATATGCCTTTAATACCCTTATTTTACACTAAAAATTTTTAAAAAAATATAGTAAGTTTTAAAAAACACTTGAATATGATTTTAATGGCTGATTATAAAAGTTATCGGAGAAAAAATGCAAAGATAGGTATACTTTAATATGAAAAGATAATAATGACTAAAGAATTTAATATAGCCAAAAATATATTTTCTCGAAAAGAAAAATGTTTTATCTTCATTTTTCTTTTCGAGAAATTCTGTTCATCTTTCTGTTAAATAACTAACGCAAAGACGCTTTTAACTCGTTCCATTTGTCATTATAATAAGCTGTCATCTCAGGACCAAGGTCTACAAAAACTTCACACTTGTCGACAATCTCTTGTGGAGGATAAGCTGCCGGGTTGTTGCGTATTTCTTCATCCAACATGGCTTTTGCCTCCGTATGTGGTGTGGAATACCCAACATAATTAGTATTGTTGAAAGCAATCTGAGGGTCGTTCATAAAATTGATGAAAGCCTCTGCTGCTTCTTTGTTTTTGGAAGTCTTCGGAATAACCATGGCATCAACAAAGAAATTGGTACCTTCTTTCGGAACAGCATATGCCAAATTCTCATTGTACTCGGAAGTATAAACTGCTTCACCGGAATAGATTACTGCCAAAGCTCCCTCTTCACCAATCATCTTGTCTTTTACCTGATCCATTACATAAGCCTGAACCAACGGACCCTGCTCTATCAAGCTTGCCACAGCTTCATCCACCTGTGCCTTATCAGCACTGTTTAGAGAATATCCCAATCTCTTAAGGGCTACTGCAAAGGAATCTCTTACCGAATCCATCATTATGATTTTTCCCTTATATTTGCTGTCCCAGAGGATATCCCAAGAATCAACCTCTTCATCCACCATTTTTGTATTGTAAAGTATTCCAAGGGTACCCCAGAAATATGGCACAGAATAAGTATTATCCGGGTCATAGGGCAAATTTTTGAATGTGCTGTCTATATACTTGTAATTAGGAATATTGTCAAAATTCAAAGGCAACAGTTCATCTTCCGCAATCAACTTTTCAATCATATAGTCGGACGGAATCATTACATCGTAATTTACAGCACCGGACTTATATTTTGCATACATGGTTTCATTGGAATCAAAAGTTTCATAAATAACCTTAATACCTGTTTCTTTTGTAAAAAGCTCAATAGTGTCTTCAGCAATATAATCTCCCCAATTGTAGACATAAATAGTCGTACCTGCCAAAGGCTTGTTGGGGTCATTTCCAGCATTGTTGGCACAACCGGTAAATACAAATATCAGCACAGTCAATAACAATACAATTTTTTTCATATATTTATTCCTCCCAATTTCTTTGTATTTCTGTCAGTACGTTTATTTATTATTAAGAGCAATATTAATATGGACAAGAACAACACAGTTGATACCGCATTGATTTCAGGTTTTATACCCCTTCTTGTCATGGTGTATATGGTTATGGAAAGGTTGGTTACTCCCCCACCGGTTGTAAAATAGCTGATTACAAAATCATCCAGTGACAATGTAAATGCCAATAAAAACCCTGTAATGATGTTGGGCATAATCTCAGGAATAATAACCTTCCAAATGGCTTGCATCGGATATGCGCCCAAATCCAGTGCCGCCTCATATGTGTATTTATTCAACGAGCTTAACTTGGGTAAAATGCTCAATATCACATAGGGTATGTTAAATGTTATATGGGCAATCAGCATGGATGTGAATCCAAGCTTTAATCCAATTGCCACAAAGAACAACATAAAAGCAATTCCCGTAACGATATCCGCATTTAAAACCGGTAGATATGTCACATTCAAAATCACCGATTTTGTCTTCTTTTTCATCACATGAATACCGATGGCTGCCAAAGTACCTATAATTGTAGCTATAACTGACGCCAGCAAAGCTATCAGCAAAGTATAATAAAGGGACTTTGAAATCATGGGGTCATTTAGCATATTCTTATACCATTTCAAAGTAAAGCCTCCCCATTTAGCCCTTGATTTTGAGTCATTGAAGGAAAATACTATCAATGTCAGTATTGGTGCATAAAGGAAAAGCATTATAAGTCCCAAATAAAGTCTCTCTATACCTTTTTTTACCATAATCCTGCACCACCTTCCATATCCTCATCGCTTCTTTGCATAATAGCCATAGAGATTAAAATTATTATCATCAATATAATGGAGAGAGCTGCTCCAAATCCCCAATCATAAGTCAACAAAAACTGCTGCTCAATTATATTGCCAATCAAATTAACTTTACCGCTGCCCAGCAAATTTGGAATAACGAAAGATGTCACCGCCGGCATAAATACCATTGTTATCCCGCTCATTACCCCAGGCATGCTAAGTGGAATGGTCACTTTCAGCAATCTCTTAAAATCATTGGCGCCCAAATCATATGCCGCCTCCATAATAGAATTGTCTATTTTAGCCAGCGCGTTGTATATGGGCAATACCATAAAGGGCAAAAAGTTGTAAACCATACCAAGTACAATAGCTTTTGGAGTTCCGATAATATCCAAAACGGGCAAATGAAGAGCCCTCAAAACTGTATTTAAAAGCCCGTTGTTAGTCTCCAACAATGACAGCCATGCGTAAGTCCTAAGGAGAAAGTTCATCCACATAGGTAAAATGAAGATGAACAGCATGGCAGCTCCTCCCTTGTTGCGCTTAACCAAAATCAAAGCCAACGGATAAGCCAAAATCAGGCAGATGACTGTTGCTATAAACGCATATAGAAAGGATTTTCCCAAAGCCACCATATATTTGCTGTCAAAAGACTTCATCAGATGGTCTAAAGCAAATCTAGTTCCGTTTGCATCTTTTACTGTAAAAGCATAATAAAAGATCATAACTAAAGGAACCACAATAAAGACAACCATCCAAATCAGATAAGGGGTAGCCAGCCATTTTCTATTCATTCTTCCGTCTCCTTCGCCATCTTCTTCATAATATGAATATCAAAAGGATCAACATTGATGCTAACCTGCTCACCGGGTTTAAAGTTCTTTGTATTGTGTATAACCCATTCAAAGCCGTCTGTCATTACACAAGTCTCGTAGTGAACACCTTTAAAGATACAGGAAGTCACTTGACCGTTTATTTTATTTTCCGAAGGTTCCAAGAGCTTTATGTCTTCAGGTCTTACCACAACATCCACATTCTCATTGATGGCAAACCCCTTGTCCACACATTCATAGATACGGCCAAAAATTTCAAGAACCCCGTCCTGCTTCATAATACCGTCGATAATGTTGCTCTCACCTATAAAGTCCGCAACAAAAGCATTAACCGGTTCATTATAAATATCTTCTGGAGAGCCCTTCTGCTGAATAACACCATTGTTCATAACCACAACCGTATCGCTCATTGTAAGAGCCTCTTCCTGGTCATGAGTTACATAAACAAAGGTTATTCCCAGCTCTTTTTGAAGGGTCTTAAGTTCATATTGCATTTCTTGACGCAATTTCAAATCCAATGCGCCAAGAGGTTCATCCAGTAAAAGAATTTCCGGCTCATTAACAATTGCGCGGGCAATGGCAACCCTCTGCTGTTGGCCGCCGGAGAGTTGCTCAATTCTTCGATTCTCGTACCCAACCAAATTCACTTGTTTTAAAGCTTTTTCCACCTTTTCCTTAATCAGGCTTTTGTTCATCTTTTTTATATTGAGGCCAAAAGCTATATTCTCATACACATTCAAATGGGGGAAAAGAGCATATTTTTGAAACACCGTATTAATGTTTCTTTTGTAAGGCGGTACATTGCTGATGTCCTTTCCCTGATGCAAAATAATACCTTCATCAGGCTTTTCAAATCCCCCTATCAGTCTTAAAGTTGTGGTCTTACCGCAACCACTAGGCCCAAGGAGGGTAAGAAATTCGTTCTTTTCTACATCCAAAGTGATGTTTTTCAAAACCACTTGGTCTTCGAAACTTTTTGTAACATTTTCTAACCTAATAATAACATTTTTCTCCACGGCAACCTCCTAAAAAGTTGGGGGCGCACTGACCCAAATCACTTGAGCCTCGCTTTCTCCCACATTTACTATATAATGCTTTCTTGTTGATTCAAAATAGAAAGACTCTCCTTCATTAACCCGATAACACTCATTACCTATGTGTACTTCAATGCTTCCTTTCACCACATAGCCGAATTCTTCTCCTTCATGGGGTTGGTCTTCCAAGGACCTGCCCCCCGGCAAGAGAGTCATACGGATGGGCTCCATGGCATTCTTCTGTGAATTAGGTACAACCCATTCTATAGTATTTTTCAGTTCGTTATCCGTTTTACTGAAATAGTCCTTCTCTTTAAAAATTATTTGTTTGTCCTCAGAATCACTAAAAAAAGTCTTTAAATCTGTGCCAAGACACTGGAGAATGTCAACCAATGTTGTAATAGACGGTGAAGTAAGGTCGTTTTCAATCTGGCTGATAAACCCTTTTGAAAGCTCTGCCCTGTCAGCCAACTCCTCCTGTGTCATTTGATTAGTGATTCTAAGCTGCCTTATTTTTGCGCCAATCTCCATACATACACATCCCGTAAAAAATTAAGAATGACAATCATTAAATTCAGTTTTACTAAACCAAAAGTTTACTTATAGTAAACATCTAGATTTAATTATATGACGATTTTTTCATTTGTCAAGAAAAATTTTTATCGCATACTAATTCCAATAAATTGCTGAAAATACTTAAATAATTCCATACCGGCAGGCTTTCTTATTTAGAATTTTTGACATCACTTATATATATTATAATATCCAAAATCAATATAAAATGTTTATTTAAAGATATGCATGGCATATTTTGTCTGCATTTTTTACTTATGCAAACATATCAAGACATGAATTTTTAAGTCTAATTCTTTTTTTACTTTAAGTTTATTCAAGGAAAGAATCTTTTTCAGAAACTGCGAAAAGGACACTTAAGAAGTGGATGAAATTATTTGAGTACTATAAATGGGCTATAATCCTTGCCACAACACTCACAAACATATTTATTTTCCAAAACATGGCTTGTAGCCCCACAAGAGTTGCAATATAAATGCTTGGCGTTACACTTTAAGCACTCACCAAATCCAAACATATATACTATTCCTTCAATTTCTACACCCCAACCTAGCTCCCATAATATAATTCCCGGTATAGATTTACCTTTATCTTCAGGATTTGTACATACATAGCATAAATCAGATATTGTATTATAGATATATGCTTCTTCGGCTTTTTGATAAGCTGTCTTCCAATCTATAGTTTCAAGCTTAATGTCGTCTCGATGACTCACTCGTCTAACAGCCCCAGAAGTAAATCCATCCTTTGATATTAAAATCCCGTTTTTTGCCTCGACATCCTCACACATTCCCAAAAACTCTTCTACACCTTTAATATCTATTTTGCCATTATGGTGTTTACAATCTACAATGGTAATGAATTCATCATTATCACATTTTTCTTTAATCAAGATGTCTATTTGACGTAATTGACCACTAAATTTACCTCTAATTTTTTGGTTGTATTTGACATCAATATCAATCGAATTCCTCTCGTCATGAAAAATTTTAGTTACCAGCCATTCATAGCTCTTCCACTCATTCATCAAATTACTATCCTTTCATATGTTTCTTTCAATCAATTTCAACTAAGCTCTTAAATGTCCCATATGTCATATTACTAAAAAATAATCTTTATGTCATTATCATAAGGCGCTTTACCGTCAAAAATATTTTTATATGAACACATCCACGTTGGAATAAATCCGCTTCTGTATGCAACAGCTTGTGATGCTATATTCGACGAAGCAGTTCCATAATAAGGTAATACTCCCCGCTCCATGATCATTATTGCAAGGTTGCTTACCAAGCATGCCGCAAGTCCTTTTTTCCTAAATCCCGGTAACACATCAATACCTATTTGCCACATTAAACCACTGTCGGCCGATGCTCCTGCCATTGCTACGATTTCATTATCATACATTGCATATACTGCAATTACATCCGGCCTGGGATGGTTTTTGTCATATTGGATTGCATTTTCAAAGCCCGGAAACTGATATAAATCATGTATCTCTTTTCCCTCTTTTATGTAATAGCTAAAACCTGAAGGCAAAGGCAACTTTTTTAGTCTGCCTAAATTAGGAACATAGTAAATGGTATGTCCGAATATAAAGGGTGCTACAAATACATCTTCCCTTGTTTTATTTTCCAATAAAGGCTTTACCTTTGCCAAAATCTCACTGTCTGCCGAAACAACTATGCCTCTACCCATAGTTGCAATTTCAAGAAAAGGAGATTGCCTGTCAAACATTCTCCTACCTTCATTTAGCTTTGCTTCACAAAATACTATACCATCATTAATAAAATCGTCCGGATCGCAGTTCATATCAATTGCCAATTGCTTTCTTACAATTTCCAATATTTTTGCTTTATCAAATTCCATAATCTCTTTCATCTCTCTTTCTCCATATTCTCTGCAATAATTGCAATTGATTCGCTATCATCCGTATATTCCTTGCCGGTAAAATCGGAAAAAACCTCTTTTATCCGAAACCCATTTTTAATCATAATCTCTTGAAGCTCTTCCGGTGCATAGTGCTTATCCCATAATCTATATATGCTAACCTTTCCATTCTCCTCAATAATCGTATGCTGACTTAATACAACATTTTCTTCATACTCAAATGACTCAAATAGCTCCATGTACGGATTTGGTTTCCAAAAGCCTCCATCGGTATTTATTGACCAGTTCTTTGACGGTTCCTTTTTGGCTTTAGGTGTCATCACATCAAAAATAAAATGCCCCTTCTGCTTTAATGCCCTTTTTATTTTTCCCAGCAGTTTATCCCTATCTTCATACGGCAAAACCGCAAAATCATAGTAAATCATCATTACAATGTCAAACTTCTCTTCAAAATCCATATCCAAGTAATTCATATACCTGTACTCAATGCTTAAATTCTTTTCCTTCGCATAATTTTGAGCATAGTCAATGGATCTTTTCGAATAATCTATTCCCGTCACATTGTATCCCTTTTCGCTAAAGATTGAGCAATACAATCCCGGTCCGCAACCCAAGTCAAGAATCTCTGACGATTCTTTCAAGCCAAGCTTTTGAATTATCCAATCACATGACTTTCTTATAGTTTCGAACTTTCTGCTTGCTGCATCCCAGTCCGGATTTAAGTGTGCCTCCAACATTCCTTTCGATATATGCTCATCATCCCAAAACAGTTCTTCACCCTTTTCAAACAGCTTTGGCTTTTCACAGCTTCTACTCAATAATGCTATATCCAGCTTTCCGATACTTATTGAATCCATAACATTATTCCCCCCAGAACATTCTCATAAGTTGCCGAACATTTTGCAATTTACATCTTCTTTGCAACAATTATAAACCGGTGTTGTATTCCCGAAACATATCCATTTTCAATCAATTCATTATGGACTTTGCATAAGTTCTCAAAGTGTGTATCAACAGAAAACCCCGGAAATTCCCACTCTATTACTTTCGCGTAGTATACCAATGCGCCCATGTCGTAGAATATAGATTTATTGTAAGATTGTATGGATGGTTTAGCGTTAGTAAAAATTCACCACCGCCAGTTCCCAAATCCAATAACTTGTCAGTAGACTTCAAATAGCTTAAAACAATTTGCTTATAATCCCACGGCAGCTCGTCATTAGAGCACCTACCGTCAATATAAGAAAAATCCCAGCCTTTAAATGCTTGTCTTTCTTCGTTCTTCAAATAAGTTTTTAATTGCTCTAAATTCACTGTAACTTACTCCTTCTTTACTCAATATCTGTTTATCCCGCAGTTTTCCTAGAAGGAATCTTTATTTTATTTTATTTTGCTTTACTTATAATTTTTCCGGAAAGCCAAAATGAGCCGGTTACAATTCCTCCAACTTTAACACTTTGGCTTTCTAATAAACTTACATCCGAAACAACATCAATTTCACCGCCAAGCAAACCAACTTTTATCCACCAGTAATTATTGCCTGTAAACTCATTTTTCTTATTTTGACACTCCAAAATACGACCGCTGAAAATAGCTTGAGCAGATAAAAATTTATTTGCTTCTCCGTTTGGCGAAAACAATCCCGAAGGTATAAATGATTCTGCTGCAAATTTCATTTCCAAATCCTGCGAATCAAAATATTCAGTTTCAGATTCAAATACGGATATTTCATGGGCAAATGCAGCAATTTGAACAGTAGCAAGTTGCGGCAAAATTATTTCTTCATAGACAGCAAAATCAGGAACATCAAAAACAAAGGGAATACCTTCTCCCATCCTATTTTCATCGCTGTCACCCAAAAAAGCATAAAATCCACCGTCAAGTATGGTATCATTTGGTTGATTGTTTTTACTTTGCAAAGACACTTGCATCCTTGAACTTCCTGAATAATGCGGATTTAAGCCTATTGCTTCATTTCGCTCACTTAGCTGTGCCCATAATTCAACTCCATTATGAACATCCCACTTTAAATATGTACCGCATTTAGTTTTTATACTCTGCCCGTTTTGAACAGTTTTTTTGAAGTAATCTATAAAATCCTCTTCTGATTTTATAGGCAATCCAATACTGGAAAAATGACTGGCCAAATAAATCACATCCCTTATATTGCTTTTATTATAACTTTACTTTCTAAATCAAAGCTTTCATTCCAATCAACTTTTTTCTGGTAACCTTGTAAGCTTATTTTAAGCTAAAAGGAATTAACCAAGCAACCCAATAACGAAACCGATATCAACGCGACAAGTAAACTTATTTATGTTCTACCGAAGCAATAAAATCTTTATATTGCGGTAATTCATAAACACGCTTCTTAATTGCAGTTGGATATGACGCAAACTGAGATAGAAGATTTATGTATTGGAGAGGCAAAATCAAAATCGTAAATATTATACATAGTATATAATGATACCAGAAATTAAGACAGACAAAACGGCCAAAATAAGTTAGAATGGAACTATGGAAAAGAGAAGAAATTTTACACCGGAAGAAAAAGCAA
>Ga0209720_1002797_pt1 | contig 12556 bp, 9 predicted proteins | sample AD_JPNMR3_MetaG_FD_184426 | JGI IMG/M metagenome (GOLD analysis project Ga0209720, IMG submission 184426) | Active sludge microbial communities of municipal wastewater-treating anaerobic digesters from Japan - AD_JPNMR3_MetaG (SPAdes) (version 2) | ecosystem: Engineered > Bioreactor > Anaerobic >...
ATTTTTAATTCAGGGTGCACTCCTTGGCCTTATTGGCGGTATACTTGGGGTAAGTGCAGGCTTTGGTATATGCAAGCTCCTTGAGTCAATGAAAATCCAGATGGGCCCCAGAACTATGACCATTGCATGGGACATTGCAATCTACCTCAAGGCATTTTTTTTGGTTACCTTCTCTGCTCTTATTGCAAGTTACTTCCCTGCAAAGGCAGCAGGAAAACTTTCTCCAATTGAGATAATCAGAGGAGCAGCATAATGAATGCCATTGAATGCAGTAATATAGTTAAGTCCTTTGGTGAGCCTCCCCTTACTATTCTAAAGGGCATATCTTTTACAGTGGCCAAAGGTGAATTCTTAAGTATCACAGGCAGATCTGGTTCTGGAAAATCCACTCTCCTTTATTCCATAAGCGGTCTTGACAAAATAAATTCAGGCACTGTGCGTTTGCTTGGCAATGACATTCATTCCATGTCAGAAAAAGAAATACATATATTTAGAAACCGCAAACTTGGATTTGTTTTCCAGTTTCATTATCTTCTCCCGGAAATCTCAGCTCTTGACAATATACTCATGCCTGCACGGAAAATAAAAGAAGAAAAAAAGAAATTCAAAATGGCAATAGAATTAATGAAGAGCTTTAACATCTATCATTGCAAGGATAAACTACCATCGCAGATGTCCGGTGGGGAGATGCAACGCACTGCAATGGCACGGGCTCTTATTATGGAGCCAGAGATCTTATTTGCAGATGAACCCACAGGCAACCTTGATACAGAAAATGGTGAAAAGGTAATGGATATATTGCTCAAGATAAATAAAGAGATGAACACAACTGTAGTCATGGTGACCCATGAACCAGACTTCGCCTCTATGGCCTCACGGCAAATCCACCTTGTTGATGGTCAGATAGATTACGATTCAAAGGGTAAAAATAAATGAGAACAAAAACTCTGATTACAATTTTTATTTTTATATCTACAATTCTTTTAATGCACCTGTCAATGGCTCAGGAAATTGCTCAGACAAAAAAAATTTCTTTTAAAGAATACCTTGAAATCATAAAGGGCAATCTCCCTGAATTGCAAAGAAGCTCTATCACTATTGAAAAAGCAGAAAAGTCAGTCTTAAGTTCTGCAAGTTCCCTTGATACAACACTTTCTGGCAGTGGAAACTATTCCAGATCTTCCAAGTACAACTCTGCCACAGAAAGCTCCTACTACAGTAAAATCTGGTCTGCCAATGCTGCTCTTTCAAAAAAATTATTAAGTGGAACAACCCTTGAGGCAGGAACTTCCTATGAATATGTAACAGAAGATTTAAAAAATACAGGCTATTACAGACCAGCCCTTTATGTTAAATTTACTCAGGAATTGTTAAAAAACTCCTTTGGCACACTGGATCGATTTACAGTCAATGATGCCAAGATGAAACTTGAAATAGAAAAGCTTAGAAAATTTGAAACAGATAAAACATACCTTAACACTTACAAAAAGCTATACTTTAACTGGATTGCTCAGATAAAAAAGCTAAATCTCCTGAAAGAATATATCACCAATACAGAAAAACTAAGAACTGATATTGAAAACAAAGTAAAATCAGGACTTGCAGATAAAACCGATCTCCATTCTGTCGATGCTCTGTTACTTCAATATAGGCTCAATTATAAAAATGCAGAGCTTAAACTGGATGAGATAAAAGCAGCCCTTTTAATTTTTCCTGAATTCTCCTCTGCTGCTCCATTGGAAGATGATTTTGCAAAGACTCTTCAATATGTTACTCTTGCCAACTTTGAATCTGTCCCTTACGAAAAAACTCGCAGCGCAGCGATCTACAGAATGACAAAAGAAAACCTTTTATACAGCGCAGAGGTTCAACAAAACAGGCTGCTGCCTCAATTAGATATTTCCGGGCAATACACTCGCCTTGCAAATTCAACAGAAAGCATCAAAGGCTACAGCAAAATGAATGAATCTGAATACTATATAGGCTTTGGGATTACATATCCTATAGAAAACACCTCTGCAAAGGTATACCTAAAAGAAGCTGAAATTGCGGTAAAAGAAATAAACAGTGAATTTGAAATTGCAAAAAACAGCCACAAAACAAATCTTGAAACAACGCTGAAATCAATTGAAGGGCTCAAGGAAATAATTGACATCTCTGAAAAAAGAATTAATGTTCTTGAGGCAAAATACCGCAGCATCTACAGGCAATATCTGCAATCACGGAAAGACTTCCAGTATCTGATTGATACATCCCTTGCTGTAACACAGCAAAAAATTGATCTTTTAGAATTGCAAAATTCACTTATACAGTATTCCATAGATTATGAGGATTTAGCAGAAAAAATTTAAACAAAGGGAACAAATAATTTTTAAAAAATCTATTTGTTGCTTGCCAATTTTTAGCCTTTATATAAAAGTATATTACCCCTTAGTTTAAGGCAATAAAAAATAATTTTAATAAGGTATGTATGAGATCAAAAACACTACTATTACTCATAGCTGCACTGGTTATATCAACAGTTGCATGCAAAAAAGCTGACCTTTCAACAGACAAAGGTAAATATAGCTACGCCATAGGCTATAACATAGGCAAGAGCCTAAAAAACGATCAGGTAGACCTTGATGTTAATTCTTTCATAGCTGCACTTGAAGATGCCCTTAAGGGCAAGGAAAGCTCTCTTACTATGGAAGAGGCTCAGCAGGCCATTATGAATCTTCGCATAAGCCTTCAGGAAAAGAGAATGAAAGCTGCAGAGGAAAACAAAGCAAAGGGTGAGGCTTTCCTTAGCCAAAATAAAGCAAAGGAAGGAGTTCACACAACAGCCTCTGGACTTCAGTATAGAGTCTTAAGAGAAGGCACTGGTCCAAAACCAAAGGCAACAGATGTTGTTACAGTTCATTACACAGGACGGCTTATTGATGGAACAGAATTTGACAGCTCCTACAAAAGAAACGAACCTGCAAAATTTCAGTTGGATTCTGTAATCAAGGGATGGACTGAAGGGCTGCAGCTCATGCCAACAGGTTCAAAATATGAGCTTGTTATACCTGCTGAACTTGGCTACGGCCCTATGGGAAATCAGGCTATACCAGGAAACTCAGTATTAATTTTTGAAGTGGAACTTCTTGGAATAGGCAAATAAGCCAATCTTCTTTCACTGAGGGTTTTTACCCTCAGAAAAGGAGTCCCCTTTGATAATATCAGCAAGCAGAAGAACTGATATTCCAGCTCTGTATGGCAAGTGGTTTATCAAGCGAGTCAAAGAGGGATTTGTCCTTGTAGCAAATCCTTTCAACCCATCACAAATAACACAAGTTTCTCTAAAAGCTGAAGATGTTGATGCCTTTGTATTCTGGACAAAAAATGGAATGCCATTTTTTGATTATCTCAAAGAGATCAAAGAATACAGCTATTATTTCCACTGGACAATTACACCCTATGATAGAACAATTGAAAAAAATATTCCTCACAAAAATATAATCATAGATTCCTTTAAAAGGCTTTCGGATATAATATCTCCTGATAAAGTTATATGGCGATATGACCCTGTATTTTTTACGCAAAAGTATGACTACAGCAAGCACTTATTCTATTTTGAAAAAATCTCCAAACTGCTTTCAACATATACAAAAACCTGTATATATAGCTTTTTAACTCCATACAAAAAATGTGAAAAGAATATGTCCTCAATAAAATTTAGACTACCAGAGGATTCTGAGATAGAGAGTTTGTCAAAATATTTCAGTGAAATTGCCTCAAGCTATAATATCTCATTATCAAGCTGCGCTATAAAAACAGACTTAACTAAATATGGAATAAAGCGTGGAAGCTGCATAGATAAGGATCTGATTTCAAAAATCAGTGGCAAAGAGATAAATGCTCCAAGGGATAAAAATCAAAGAGAGTTTTGTAACTGTGCTAAAAGCATAGACATAGGATCTTACAACACATGTATCAATGGATGCATATATTGCTATGCAAATAGTAATTTATTCATTGCAGAAAAAAATTACAAAAGACACAACCCTGATTGCGAAATACTCAATGAAATTAAAAAAACAAAAATCTAAAGGAAAGTTCACAAAAACATCAAAAGCGAGATTCATAACCGAATTCAGAGCAGACTAATATTTGCAGGGATTACATAGGTGAGCTTGAAATTTTTCCACAGAAAGAAGAATGAAAAGTGCTTGATTTTTAGTGAGTTTGACAATAGTATTAAATTGATAAAATAAAAATTTGTGTATTTAAACAGGGAGGGGTTTTAAAATAAAAAAGTTTTATGCTTATACATTATTTATCTATTTGTTCATGGCACTGTTTACTTTTGTATCCTGCAGTACCTCTCAAATATCGGTAAATAAACAAGAAATGAAGAAAATAAAAACAGTGGCAATTATGAAATTTGATACGGCTGAGAGTATCAATAAACAAGTGGCAAAAGATTGCGAAGAAAGTTTCAAGGGACATTTTATCAGTATACAGAAAAAAGTTGTCGAGAGAGATAAACTTGATGCTATTTTAAAAGAGATTGAAAAATCACATACCGGGATCTATGACAACCCAATTGAGATAGGCAGGATATCCGGGGCAGATGCTCTTCTTTTCGGTGAAGTTACAGAATACAAGGAAGAGGTAAGAAGGGTAAAATACAACGAATATGATAAAAAGACCAAGAAGAATATTGAGAAAGAAAAGGATAAGAAATTTTTTACTTTCCAGGTAAATATAAGGCTTGTTTCAACAACCGACGGTAATGTAATTCTTACTTTAAAAAATAAATATCCTGAGAGTTCATACGAAATGACAGACAGTACAACCTTAGTGCGTTACCGTGAAAGGGTTCTTAACCAGATGGGCGAAGACCTCAAAAAAGCTCTTGAAGAGAATTGAAAGGTAATCTCATGCGATGACGTTGGTTCATTCTTGGGACTGCCCTCATGTTCGCAGCCAAGAATGGCCATCTTAATTTCATGAAGTATCTAATCGGCAAAGGAACAAATATTAACCAGAAGACTATTAAGGCTCAAGTCCATTGGCTGTATTTTTTTAGATAGTCATTCTCTACTTTAAGCTGACCTATCTGGCTGAATAGCTATTCTGTCTTCTTCTCCGCTTATTGAAGACACTTATACCTTGAAATCTTTACTGTGTCTTTTTTTATTATTTTTACATCTCTTCTTTCTATATATTAAAAAAGACTCCTTCTTTTTAAACTTAAAATCTGTTTCTATTTTTCGGGATCACTATGATGTTCTAAATTTTCTATAGTCTATACCCAGCTTATTCATTTTGTAACTTATTATCCTCTTTGTTGTGCCCAACTCCTTTGCAGCCTGTGAGACATTCCCATTTGTATTTGCCAGGGCATCAATTATAATTTCTCTCTCAAATTGACTTACCCTTTCTTCAAAGGATAAGGATTTAGTAGCTGTTCCCTTTTGCAATGATGGAGGCAGATGATAGCTACGTAAAGAATCTTCTTTGCATAGAATTACTGCTCTTTCAATGCAATTCTCCAGTTCACGAACATTGCCTGGCCAATTATAATTTACAAGTAAATCTATAGCCTCTTGAGTTATTCGCTTTACCTCTTTGTTCAATTTTTTTGAATAAAAGTCCAAAAAATGATCAGCCAGAAGTACAATATCAGATTTTCTTTCACGCAATGGAGGAGAATAAATCTGAAATATATTCAACCTGTAATATAAATCCTGACGGAACAAACCTTTCTCCACCATCAAGTCAAGATCCCTGTGAGTTGCAGCAATTACCCTCACATCCACTGCTATAGGTTCAATGCCACCTACCCTATCAATTGTTTTATTTTGCAAAACACGCAGCAGGTGCACCTGAAGATCCAGATCGAGATCTCCTATCTCATCAATGAAAATGGTTCCTCCATTTGCTGCCTCAAACTTGCCCTTCTTGGTTCCAATAGCTCCAGTAAAAGCGCCACGCTCATAGCCAAAAAGCTCCGCCTCAATTAAATTCTTAGGTAAAGATGCAATATTTACTTTTATATAAGGCTTATCCTTACGGTTGCTATTTTCCACAATTGCATCTGCTATGAGTTCCTTTCCTGTCCCACTTTCACCAAGAATGAGCACTGTTGTATCTGTATTTGAGACCAAAACTATCTTTTCATACAACTCTCTGATGGCACGTGATTTCCCTATAATCTTTGAAGAAATAATAGTGCTTTCGATTTTAGATCTAAGCGCAGCATTTTCTTCTTTAAGGCGGCGCTCCCTTCTAATCATTTCCATCTTGCTATTCACGGCCTGTGATATCATTATAGATATAGTTGTAAGCATATGGAATTCCTCAGAGAGATCACGGCCTGAATTATTGATTATATCCACAGATATTGCACCTATTACGCTGTTATCGACAATAATTGGTATGCAAATAAAAGACACTCTATTGGTAAGTATATTTCTGTTGGCTCCAGTTCTATTTAAAAACCTGGGTTCATTTCTTATATCCTGTATTATAATAGGGCTGCCAGTCTGAACAACTGTTCCTATTATCCCTTCACCTGGCCTGTATACTCCTCTTTCGACCTCTTCCTTTGTATAGCCATAGTGAATGTCAACTGAGATCTCCCCCTCATCTTTATGATATATGCTAATCATTCCTCTTTCTATATTGTAATAAGAAACGATAAGATTGAATACATTATTCAAAAGAACATTAATGTCCTTATTACTACTTATAAACTCCCTTCCTATATCTTCAAGAAGAGAATTAGCTCTACTATTTGCGTATTCCATCATATCACCTATTATACAATAAAGTAGTTTCAAAATATTCAGATAGATATATTCTTCAAAATACTTTTGGTATAAATATGTGATATGCAGTGTAATTTTACATTTTTGTAACTTTATAGAATATTTAAGGGAGGAATTTATCACTCCTCCCTTAAATTACTATCCAATTGCACTTTTGCCTTCTTCTTCAGTTCTAATTCTTATGCAGCGTTCCAGATCTGTAACAAAAATCTTCCCATCACCAATTGATCCTGTTTTAGCCCCTTTTATTATGGCCTTTATTGTTCTTTCGACAAAGTCATCATTTACTGCTATCTCAAGCCTTACCTTTTTGATTAGATTAACCTCAACCATAATCCCTCTGTAAGTTTCACTATAACCACCTTGCTGACCGCAACCAAGAGAATTAGTTACAGACATCTTCTTTACATCTGCATCGAAAAGAGCCTGCTTTACATCATTAAGCTTCTCTGGTTTAATATATGCTGTTATTAATTTCATAACCTCCTCCTCTGCTATTGATTTGTAAAAATTTGGAAACCATGATATGCTTCCATTCCATGTTCATCAATATCAAGGCCTCGAAGTTCCTCTTCTCTTGTAACGCGAAGCCCAATTGTTAAATCTATAATTTTAAAAAGTGCAAGGCCTATTCCAAAGGACCATACAAAGGCTGTGCCTGCACCTATAAGCTGACTTATAAGCTGATTGAAACCTCCTCCATAGAACAGACCTGTGCTAACTTCTTTTATACCTATTACCTTCTCTGCATTAAAAAGACCGCAGGCAAGAGTGCCCCACAGACCACAGACTCCATGAACGCTTATTGCTCCAACAGGATCATCGATCTTTAAAACCTTATCTATAAATATAACGCTTAACACCACAATTACCCCAGAGACAAGCCCTATTATCAAAGCCCCCACTGGAGTAACAGTGTAGCACCCTGCAGTAATACCCACAAGACCAGCCAGAGCACCATTAAGAGCCATTGATGCATCAGGTTTTTTAAACAAAATCCATGCTGTTGCCATTGCACTTATTGCAGCAACTGCACCGGACAAATTTGTAATCATTGCAACTCGTCCTATTTCTCCATTTCCTATTGTAGTTGAACCAGGATTAAATCCAAACCACCCCATCCATAAAATAAAGACTCCAAGTGCTGCAATTGTTATGTTATGACCAGGTATAGCTCTTGGAGTTCCATCTGGGCCATATTTTCCTATCCTTGGACCGACAAGTAAAGCACCAGCAAGAGCAAGCCATCCGCCAATTGAATGAACAACTGTTGAGCCAGCAAAATCTACAAAAGAACCAGTTGGCAACTTCTGCAGCCATCCTGCAGCCTCGCTATTAAAAAGCGACCCCCATGCCCATTTCCCAAAAATTGGATAAATAAAGAGGCATATAAAAACACAATAGACAAGATAGGCTTTAAACTTTGTTCTTTCTGCCATAGCCCCTGATACTATTGTTGCAGAGGTAGCAGCAAAAACAGTCTGAAAAATAACAAAGGTCCAACCCCATTCTGCACCATTTTCTGCACCAACTATTCCTTTCATAAAAAATAAATCGCTGCCAATTATTCCATACTTGCTTGCCCCAAACATTAAGCCAAAGCCAATTGCATAAAAGACAAGTGTTCCAATACAAAAATCCATAAGATTCTTCATGAGAATATTAACAGTATTCTTTGATCTTGCAAAACCAGACTCTACCATGGCAAAACCTGCCTGCATCCAAAAAACAAGTATTGCAGCTACAAGAGTCCATACTATGTTAAGGTTTGCAATAATTGAGTTAACATCTGCCTTTGTTGCAATCTCTTCAGCGTAAAGCCCCTTCGAAAAGGCAAAAAGCCCAGCTACCAAAAGCAAAACAATTCTTAATGTAAACATATAAACCTCCAATTATTTTGCTTTTTATATTTGCAAGGTTTGTGCCATTTAAAATTTAGAAATAATTGAAGAGAAAAATAGAAAGATAATTAACTCAAATGTAACAATTAAAGGATTAACATGTTAAATATATCGAAGTGTGTATATGATAAAATTTTATTGGATAAATTAGCGAACAAAAAGAAGGAAGCATTCAATACAAAAATGTTATCTTTGCCATGTAAAATAACATTTTTGTATCATTTTTCTATCATCTTTCCATCTTTACAGAAATTACCTTTGAAACACCAGGCTCTTCCATTGTAACACCATATATAGACTCGCTTATGTGCATAGTCTTTTTGTTATGTGTAACAATAATGAACTGGGTGCTTTTTGAAAACTCCCTGAGCATCTTCACAAAACGCTGTATGTTTTGCTCATCAAGGGGAGCATCTATCTCATCTAAAAAGCAAAAGGGCGACGGTTTTACCATATAGGTTGCAAAAAGCAGGGCAATTGCAGTAAGAGCCCTTTCCCCTCCAGATAAAAGATTGATGTTTTTAAATTTCTTTCCAGGAGGCCTCACTATAATTTCTATGCCACTTTCAAGAACATTCTCTGGCTCAGAAAGCTCAAGAAAAGCCTCACCTCCTTCAAAAAGCCTTTTAAACATCTCAGAAAAATTTTTTTGAATTTCATTGAATGTTGAAATAAAAAGATCAACCGATGTTTTGTTTATCTCTTCTATAACAGAAATAATATCTTCCCTTGCCTTTTCTATATCTGTTTTCTGGTCAAGATAATATTCAAATCTCTTCTTTAGATCTCTATATTCCTGTATGGCAAGATTATTTATTGGCCCTAAATCCTGTATCTTCTTTTTCAAATCTGCAATCTCATTTTGAAAGTCAGCAAGCATATTCTCACTTACTTTAATATCAGAGAGATCTGATATCTTCTTTTCATACTCAGTCCACAGATAGTCAAGTATGCCATCACGCTTAAAAGAAAGCTCAACTCCACTTTTTTCAAGATTAGATATTCTCTCATTAATTTTTGCAAGCTCTTCCTCATCTTTGCGAGTATCGTTTTTTCTCTGAGCAATTTTATTTTCAATCTCACTTCTATGGGCAATAAGTTCATTTATACTCTTCTTTAAGGCCTCACTCTTTTCATTGAACTGTATAAGCTTATCCTCTGATTCCTTTATCTCTTTATTGAGATCATCTATAATCTTTTCTGTTCTTTGAATGTCCTCATTGAAGTTTTCTATTTGCTTTTTTATATCCTCAATCTGATGATTAAGAGAGAGCATCTGTTTTTCAATCCAGTTGCTGTCGTTTTCATATTTTGCAATATCACGATCAATCCTTGTAATCATCCCATTTATGCTTTCAAGCTCACGCTGCTCATTTTGAATAAATTCATCAAGCATTGAATTATCAGCACGCAATTCATCAATTGCAAGAACTAAATCCCTTATTCTTTTATCAAGATTTTCCTTTTCTGCATGTATCCCTGTTTTATCAAAGAGAATTGATCGAAATCCATCCTCATAACTTTCAAATTTATAAATATTTTTTCTTAAAGACTCAATATCAATCTTTTCAAGAAACATCCAGGCTCTATCAAAGGACTTAAGCTTAAGCTCATCAAGGGCATTATTAAGATTCATCTCAATAATGTTAAGCATATCTTCAATTTGACTTTTGACTTCCTGTCTTTCGTTTTCAGAGTCCTCAAGCTCAATCTTTCTCTTCTCGATAGCATCAACTAACTTTTTTATAACAATCTCAAGAGCCTCTCGCAGTTTTTTAAGAGAAGCTTCATTTTCTTTTATCTTACGGTTGTTATCTTCTATTTTGTCTCTGGACTTATGTATAGACTCTATTTTTCTCTTACGATTTTCAAAAAATTCAGATAACTTTTCCTTATCAGTTATAATCTTTTCTTTCAGCTCAACAACAGTTTCTTCGCTTTTCTTTTTCTCTAACAAAAGCCTTTCCAGAGTTTCTTTTCTCTCTGTAATTTTTCTTAAAACAGAATCCTTTCTCTGAATGTTTTCTTCTACAATCTTGCGATTTTTCTCTGTTGCAAGATCTATAGTTTCTCTACGAACTTTATAATCACCCAATTTTTTTTCTATTTCAAAAAGCTGATACTGAAGATCGTTTTTACGCTTCTCATCTTTTTCATTTTCTGCATGAGTCTTTGAAACCCTTGCTATGATCTCTTCCCTTTCCTTTTGTAATTTTTCAATATCCTGAGCATTCTTTTCGCATTTCTTCTCAAAGTCTTTATATCTAATCAAATTGACCTTAATATCCAGTTCCGAGAGCTTTCCTTTGAGGCTTAAAAATTCCTTTGTCTTTTCTGATTGCTTTGCCTTTAAATCTTTTTCTCTTTCTATTTCTTTCAAAATATCATTGATTCGATTTAGATTATCTCCTGTATCCTGAAGTTTTTTCAAGGATTCCTTTTTTTGCATCTTATATCTGGAAATTCCTGCAGCCTCTTCAAAGAGATATCGTCGATCCTCAGCCTTTGTAGACAGTATAAGATCCATCTTGCCCTGTTCCATTACAGAATAGGCAGATTTACCAATTCCTGTATCCATAAAAAGCTTTTCTATGTCTTTGAGACGAACAGGGGATTTGTTTATTAGGTATTCAGATTCTCCATCACGGAAAATACGCCTTGTTACTGTTACAGAATCAGAATCAAAATCCAGAATTCTTTCAGAGTTATCGATTGTCAGGGACACCTCAGCAAGAGATAAAGGTTTTCTATGGTCAGTCCCAGAGAAAATAACATCCTCCATAGTCTGTCCACGGATATTTTTTGCCTGTTTTTCTCCAAGAACCCATTTGACTGCATCAACAACATTGGATTTACCGCAGCCATTTGGACCTACAATTGCTGTTATTCCAGGTTCAAATTCAATGTGGATTTTATCCGCAAAAGATTTAAACCCGAACATGTCCATAGATTTAAGATACATAACTATCCACTGTTACTCAAAATTTCAATGTTGAAAAAAAAATAAACTTTTTGATAAAAATAGCTCTAAAAAATGGCAAATAAAATCTAATTTATAACAAAAGACAGGACCAAAGTAACTAAAAAACAAAATGCTTCCTTTTAGCAAGAGATTTTTTTGAATAAGTGCAAATTATATTTAAAAATTAGCCCTTTGATACATCAAGATCAAGCAAAATAAGACGTGGATATTTTTTATTCAAATAAATATTATTTTCAAGAGTAAAAATCAAATCCAGTGCCTCATTCATGGAGTAATATTCTTGCATCTTCTCAAAAAGGTTCCACCCTATGACATGAAGGCCATTTTTTAAAACAAAGCGCCCGTGTTTTTCGCCATTTCCAAAGGCAAAAAAAGAAGTAATCCTCACACCCTTTGACATAAAAACAGGCTCTTCATTTGACTTGCCAAAGGGCTCAAGAAGATAAAGCGAATCTATAAAATCTGCACTTATATCCTCTATATCAATGATCAGGTCAGCCTTAAGCCTTTTGCAGGAACTCTCCAGCACGACCGCTCTGTCTATCTTTGAAATTACCTCATAGAGATTTTCTTCTTTAACTGTAAAGCCAAAAGCCTGGGCATGACCACCTATTCTTTCAAACATGGAAGAAAAAGGCTCTACAAATTTAAAAAAATCAAAATCATCATAGCTTCGACCAGATCCCTTTATGTATCCAGGTAAATTATCCCTTGCTGCAATAATAACTGGCTTTTTAATAAAATCTGCAACTCTATTTGCAATGAGCCCTGCTATGCCGCTTTTGACATCTTCATCAATATAGAAAAATATATTATTAAAATCAGAGTTTTCCTCGGACTTTATTTTATCTTTAAGCTTATCAGTGATAGAA
>Ga0209720_1002807_pt1 | contig 12535 bp, 14 predicted proteins | sample AD_JPNMR3_MetaG_FD_184426 | JGI IMG/M metagenome (GOLD analysis project Ga0209720, IMG submission 184426) | Active sludge microbial communities of municipal wastewater-treating anaerobic digesters from Japan - AD_JPNMR3_MetaG (SPAdes) (version 2) | ecosystem: Engineered > Bioreactor > Anaerobic...
CTTTCTGATAGATGCCGTTATTCCAGTTTATCGTCTTACTGGAGCCGCTACTGCCGTTGTCATATTCGCTTGTCTCACCCTTCCACCCCTTCGTCAAGGGCCCCAACTCAATCCAAGCATTGTTTGCGCCATTTCTTATCTTGAGCACCCCGTTGGCCGTGTCTGCCCATAGCTGGTACGGATATTTGGTGGAAGGTTCCGATGACCCCGAGCTTAATGACGCTAACGCCTGAAGTGCCGCATTGACCGCCGCCCGATAGGTTATCCCAGTGTTAGCATCCGCCGTGGTAATATCAAAATCATGCTGCGACATTTCATATACCTCCTGTTTCGGAATAAATAATGAAACTGTCTATCTCAATTGGTCCCTGCGATGATTCATTGAGCACGCATATCTGCATAGATTTCCCTCTCCCGAAAGCAGGGGCCCGCATACACACAGGAACCTTTGCAGGTTTCGCCGACAGCACCTCTATCTTATCAAAATCCTGAATCATATTGAAATCAACCACGCCCTCGTCGCCAACCTTCGGAATGGGAAACTTCCCCACATACAGCGCATCAGATAGCTCATAGTCATATTTAAGCTGGTAGATTATCTCTAAATTCTCATTGCTACTTGTAGGGCGCAGATAACCCTCAATAAAACGAGGGAAACCTATTCTGCCGCTCCTTCCATCAAAAGGCACATAAGCCGACTCCCACCGCATAAATATATGCTCCCCATCGAAAGAATAACCCATGCCATACTTATATAAATACCCATCTCCGCACAGAAAAACCTCGCCCTGCGCAGTATCAAAAAGCCCATAAATGGGGGCGCCCGTCATCCGCGCCCATGCCCGGAAAAGATAGCTATAAATCCAAACATTCCCCCCAATAAAAAACATAATCCAGCTCTTTGCAGGGTAATGGGCAACCCCATAACTGGTATGCACGGCAATCTGCTTTTGAATTGACGGGGCTATTATCTGAGACACCTCTCCCAGAGTCAACGCACCTGTGGTAACAACCTGCTTCAAAGACTTAACCCCCGCATCATGTATGAAAAACATGTCTGCCCCAACTCCTTTCACAGAACCAGGACACTTCACCCCGCACCCCTCAATCAACTGGACAAGCTGAAAATCAGAATCTACCCCCACGGGGATAGAACCTGAATAAATTGCGATATGCTCTCTAAAAAAGAACACAAGCAAATCTACATAAGTAGCTATGTCAAGAAGCTCATCTCCCTCTTTCAGAACATACGTGAAATCTATATATCCCGCCGTTTCCCCAGAATAGTCCTCGGGATTGTTTAGCCCTGAAAAAGTCGCAAGCATCGTATTTGCTTTCTCAAGCATCCAGACACGGCCCTTATGCACATGAGCCTTAAACGCAGTAGGAGGCGGTTCCCCTCCCAGCATAGAAACCGTGTCGCCGTCGTATTTCAGGGGATTGTTTATCCCATTCGTGATGATGCAGATATCGCCGAAAGTAGTAAAATTTACCTTTGCCGTTTTGTTCAATTCATCATACAGTAGATTAAGCGTTGATGTGCCTTCATCGTACTCGAAAAGGCACCCTCCACCTGCAACAAGGATGTGCCTCGTGCCATCCGTCCGCAGAAACTCATAGCCGGATGTCAAGGTTACTCCACAGCTTTCCTCATGTACCTTAATATATCCGGGAATCTTCTCTATTCCACCGCTCCCAGACACATGGCAATTCTCAAGACGCCATGAATACTTGGACGGCATATTATATGCCGAAAAAACAGAGGCCTCGCCGCCCGTCATATTGGCATATCTTATTACCCCCATACGTCCCTTCAGATTCATACCAGCTCCACTTCTCCCCAATTACCATTATCATTCTTCAATACAGATGCTTTCGTTGTGAAAATGGCACTTTCCATTGTGGAGTCAAGGCCGTTTGCGTTCTTCGCAAGCATCAATGCCCCCCAATACACAATATCCTCGTCGAGGGTTATCTCGTCCGTGTCAGCTAACAACTTAGGCGGCAAACAGTAGCCCTCGATGAAAACTTCATAATCAGCGTCAGGAGTAGGCGCTAATTCTATCTCTATCATGGCGCCACTCTTCATAAAGAGTTTCCTTGTAATGCGATAAACTATAGGCTTCCCTCTCCCAGATGTTAGCGAATACCGCAAGAAATCTTCGTCTTCTTCCCTCTCAATAGGAGTTCCGTCAATATGCTGAATGGTTGTGATGATGTCTAAATCTTTGTCATCAACAGATATTCGATGCACTAAATTGTCTGCCTCAATTAAAACTGTTCCCTGCACCCTCAGCTCGTTCCACAAGCAGAGATTTGCAAGCAAAGACCTCTGCGCCTGATTGACACATTCAAGAATCTCCTGCGAATACTGGTCATCAAGCCCAGAAGATACTGGCATCCTCATCGCCCTTTGTATCTTCCTTACCATTTCAATCGCCGTCATTTGTGCCCCCCTAACCTTTTACATTGTCACTCTTTCTTCTATGAAAATCAAGCAAAAAATGTAATCTTGCACGCTAATAGTATGCTAATTTACAACCTCCAACCTTCGTGAAGAAGATTCGCCATAGATACGATTATCTCTTTGCCCTTTTGCCGCACGAAAATCTCCATGTATTTTCTTAACGCCCATCGCCCTGAAGCCTTTACGTTCATAGCTCCCGGCAAATGTAATAGATACAATGACTTCTACCCCGCATTCTCCAGAAAAAATACCCACGGCATAGGTACCCACAACTATATCAATGGAAATGTTAACCTCTCCCACAAAATGGCCAACGGCATCGGTAGAAACTGTTACACCAACAGAAATGGCAATATCGCCATAATGATTAGCCTTACCATTGAAGGCAACCTCCACAGACACGGCAACATCAACATTACCATCAAAAATTCCAACGCCGTTGAATTCTACGCCAACCGAGATGGAAACACTAACATCCGCGTAGCAATCCACCTTTCCGAGGAACGAAACGGCGACTTCTATATCTATGGCAATATTGCCAGCAAAGAGGCCAACACCATTCATCTGCACAGAAGCATCAATGCCTATGTCCACACTCCCGGCAAAATTGGCGTTCCCCAGGGCATCTACCTGAACGTCTATGTCTATCGTTATGTCCGCATGTATCTCAGCAAAGCCATCAAGGGAAACTGCGACAGATATCGTGACGGAAATATTGCCGAGCTCCATAATCCCCTGCCCGAACGTAGAAACGGAAACATCAATGGCAATAGACACGTTTCCGGCAAATACCCCGTTCCCATACAGAGAAACAGAAACATCAATGGAGATGGCAACATTGCCGTTGAAAATGGCGGAGGGAGAACCCTCCACGCTTACCTCGATGCTGATTGATATTTCCGCATAGGCATTGTTTTGCCCTTCGGCACACACGGAAACATCGCACGAAATAGAGATGCTCACATGGAAACATATTGTGCCGTTTAGCACCACTTCCAAGGAAACGGTAATGGCAACATTGCCGTTGAAAATGGCGGAGGGAGAACCCTCCACGCTTACCTCGATGCTGATTGATATTTCCGCATAGGCATTGTTTTGCCCTTCGGCACACACGGAAACATCAATGGAGATGGCAACATTGCCGTTGAAAATGGCAGACGCCGTGGAAGAAATGGCTACGCTCATGGTAACAGAGACAGCTGCATAACAGTTATTCTCTCCATCGGCGGAAACTGTAACGCTAATGCTAACTGACACACTTGCTCTTATTTCTCCGTGTCCGGAGAAAGAAACAGTTACGCTTACAGCAACCGAAGAATCGGCATAACAATTATTCTTCCCGGAAAGAGATATAGCAATGCTAATAGTAATAGATGCGCTGGAATGCGCACTAATGTAGGCTGAGGCGGCAATAGCAACATTGATGGCGACAGACGCCCCCGCATAACAATTATTCTTCCCGGAAAGAGATATAGCAATGCTAATAGTAATAGATGCGCTGGAATGCGCACTAATGTAGGCTGAGGCGGCAATAGCAACATTGATGGCGACAGACGCCCCCGCATAACAATTATTCTTCCCGGCGATAGACACAGTAACGGTTATATTCACCTGAACATTGGCACTTATTCGTGCCGCCGCCCCCAGGCTTACAACAACCGTTATTGTTATGCTGGATGCACCTGATAGGCAGGAGACGCCGGAAACCGCTACATTGACCGTGACAGTTACGGTTGAACCGGCCCTAACTTGAGAATTCGCCAGAAAATCAAGATTGACATTTACTGTGATGTTTGTACTGCCGTGGCAAAGTACCGTCCCGAGGCAGTAAACCTCAACCCGGGACACATAAGGGGCATAATCTATGTATGTTAAGCCATCCCAATCACCGACTTCATCAATGATGACCTGCTCGTAAATCTGAACGATGAAGACACAGGTTACATCCCCCGTACCACGGATGGTAGTCCCGTCTAAATCTTGGATGGCGTCCCAATTCTGGACGCCATCTATCTCAACAAGGGTGGTCCCGTATTGAACGGCCATCTATTTTCGCATTCATATCAGTCAATGGTTACAACGAGATTACCCGAGTTTACGATAAACTGGTCTCCCGTCGTAATTGTTTTGGATACCGAAAGAGGCCCATAGAACAGCAAATTTCCCCCCGATGAAGCGTCACGTATTCCCATGTGCGTTATGGTCCCCCAGTTTGCCGTGGCTGTGGGGAAAGTGATAGTGCTCGAATTGGAAGTCGAACCATTGGAAGGCGCGCTAAATGTGATAGCCTGCCGCGCATAAGCCCCCCCGCTCACCTCTGTCCCCGTGTCGGCATCGGTCGGGTCAGATGTGTATAGAGCAAGATACACCTTGGTCGGAGATGTTACTGAGGAGTTCCGCAGAAAATGGTTCACGATGGCATTCTCTAAATAGTTTGCAATTTTTGACATTGTTTGTTCCTCCTTCCCTTAATGGTTAAAGTATCTGAAAAGCAAAACGGGTAGAAACTACCGGCACAAGCTCGTTCCCGTCACCATTTTCCCTCTTCCTCTGGACATACGTGGTGAGCTTTGCGTTTTTGAGCACCTCCACAACAGCTTCCGGCACTTCAACTTCCTCATCACGCTTAATGACATAGCAATAGCCATTGACCTGAACAGATACCGGTTCCCTGTCCTTCTCAGTAGAAGGAATTAGTATTCTTCTCTTCTTCTGAGCCTTTAAGGTCTCAGCCACCTCTTTAGTATTGTCTATTTTCTCATCACTATCTCGTTTTGCTCCTTCCCCTAACACAGCCATATAATCCTCCTTATTTTATTTCACGGGGCGTCACGGGGAGAAGGGAGGAAAGAACCCCGTGATAGATGCGCCCCGTGTGTGCCTATCTTCTTACCTGAACGCTATGTAGCGTATCGTCTTCCCCGATTCGCTTAACGTGGTGCCCACATTCACACCAGGAGAACGGCCCGTTTCCCTTGTGCAGGCGACTCCACTCTCAGTAACATTTGACGCTTCTTTTAAGGTAAGTGCCGTTGCGCTGGAAACAGAAAGCACCTCGTAGCAGTTATCGCCCGCCGTGCGGATAATGTCCCCAGCCTTCAGCTCCGTGAGGAAAGACGTGCTTGCTCCCGAGACAGAGGCCGAACCTGCCGTGAAAGACAGCGCGCCTGTAAGCACCTTCCCAGGGGATTCCCCGGCAAAGGCAGAAATCCCATTCGAGGACACAGCAGAAAACTGCGCGGTGTCACCATTAGTGCCCTGGAAAGCCGAACCATTAGCCATACCATTGAACCAGGCCTGAAAAATATCGCCATCGGTAACATTGAATGCGAGAAACGCCGTCGGGACAAAACCCAGTTCAATAGTCTTCACAGCCCCCGTACCTACAAAAGAACCTACTTTGACAGATTCCATATTTTTTCTCCTTTCAAATTAAGCGGTGGCGGCCACTTCCAGCCTAATCATCCACAGGTCATTTAGGATTGCCGTGGCGGTGTAACCCTTCCAACCGATAGTCCCGCGCTGAGCCAGAGGGTCAGACTCTGAAGGCTTCGGATTGCTAACGTAGGTATTCACACTACCCTTCCCGCCAAGGGCAACCAAACCATAAGCATCCTTCCCAAATATCAGGACAGGATAAACGTCAGCATAAGTGCCGGACGTGGAAATCATGCTCCCCTTTGCTCCACCAGCATCTTCCCAAGGCTTCAGGTTGTTATCTATCACGAACCTGATGAGCCCGCTTGCGCCGATTTCACCATTGATTACCGCACCCTGAGAAGAATATTCCTGGACAGGAATCCAGTCAGATAACTGTTCAAGGTCCATCTTCAAATCCGCATGGCATACGGCAATGAATGCCGGGGGGATAGGTTTGGTGGAAATGTTCGGTCCAGCCTGAATGATAGAAGTAATCGGTTTCGCGTGCTGCCGGAGAAGGGCCCGCTCTGCCTTACGGAGAAGAGTCTTGCCGACCGCCGTGTTTACGGCATTACGCGCCGTCCCATTTGCATAAAGTACATTGGTACCCGCGCACAGTACACCTGCACGGAGAACATCGTAGGTTTCGCCTGCCTGCTCTCCTAAAAGGTCGGTAAACTCCTGAAGTAACGGGTCCGTGTGCGTATCCTCAATCACATCGGAATATCCTATCCAGTCACCATACTGGGAAAGCGGAACCGCGATGTCGGTTTTTGTTACCGTTTTACCAGTAGGCGTAACCCCTTCCTGAAGGGGCGTGGTAGCGGGGTCGAGCTTGTTATAGCGACGGAAAATTATAATATCCCCGCTTTTCGACGGTAAAGTGCGCACCTGTCCAAACTGGCCAAGGATGTTATTCGTGGCCGCCCTCGTGAGTAGCCTACGGTCTGCATACGCTCGTACTCTCGGAGAAATGTCATTGTATGTAACCATCATGTACCTCCTGTTAATGTTTAATCACTTACTAATTTTTTGTTTTCAAGCACATGCAGACACTTCATTCATTCTATGCAAGGCCCTGCCTTTCAAGAATGTTCCCGGCCTCTTCCCAACCATCATCATAATCCTGCGGGTCTCCTTTCCTTCCCCCCACAGGCGCGGAGGAAGAAGCTCCGCGTAATGTCTGCAAGTGCGTCACCTTGTTTGCCTTCCCAATGCTTTCCTGCGCTTTTATCTTCTGAATATCTCCTTTGGCGAGGGACTTCTTGAATTCTCCGATTGCCCAAATAATATCTTGTGGGTCGGGAGAATCCATCGCTGCATACCTAAGCGCAGGACTCTGGGCCTCCGCCCATTGCCAATATTCTTTCGACTGCACAACCTGGTCAAAATCCTTGTGGACTTCAAGGATTTTCGGCTTAACCTCCCGTTCAAAAAGCTCGATAGCGTACTGTTTCGCCATCAACTCCTCAACCTGTTTTTTCTCTGCCTGCAAGTTCTTGACTGTTTCTTCTGCCACCGAGACTTTCTTTATTAACGTTTCAAACAATGGTTCAAGCTCAGGATAATCCTCGTATATCGTTTTCTTCAGATTATCGAGGTCATCTTTGGCCTTCTCTGCTCTATCCGCTTGTTCCTTCACGTCTTGCGCGGAGGCCTGCCCTCTTTCAAAGGCTTCTATTTTCTTGCGCAGTTCTGCAACTTCGTTCTGAAGCCTGGACGCATAGCTCCTTGTGTCCTTCAGAGCCTTTTCCATAGACTCAACAGTCCCATAGATAGGGCTTCTCCCTTGCCCGCCACCTTCATCTTGCTCTGCGTTTGCCTTGTCGCCTTTTTCTCCCTCTTCGGCCTGAAGGTCCTTCGCAGGCGTCTCTGAAGGTTGACGCTTTTCCTCCCCTTTCCCTTCATCCTGAGAAAGTGTGTCCCAGGCTTCGTTATACTCCTGTTCGTCCTTTACGAGTTTTTCATCTACTCCCATTTTTCCCCTCCTCTGCGGGCCTGTTCATCAGGTAGCCGCTTTTATTTTTCCCTGAGCCGGGCTTCCGGTAATCAGGGCCAATAATCAGATTCTCTCTCTGCGTCCAATTCGGGTTCTTTCTCTTTCTCCATCTCAAACATAATATCGTGCAAACATTGAATTCTTCCTTGTAAGCGATAAATCATAATCATGTCAGAAGCAGAAATCAGCTCGTTCAAAGCCACATTCCTCTTATCCGAAAGCAGACTGTAAATTGCCTGATATAATGGTTCATGCCTGTATTCTCCTAATGCCATCAGGTTCCTCCTTTAGCCGCCTTCATAGCGGCAACCGCCACTTTAGCCTCCTGCCCTGTTACAGGAACGGGCTGATTCATGTCTGGGATTATTCCCAATGCCTCAAGTATCTGCATTTGTTCTGTTCTGGTGAGAAGAGGATAAAGCCGGTCAATGTCCACTAATGCCTTGTAATCTCCCCGCTGGGCCTGTCTCGTCATCTCGGCCATGATAGCCTCGGTCTCTTCCTTGCTCCGCATTACATCTTCCGCATCCAATAGCCGCGCAATGTTCCTGATGAGCTTCGGCCTGTCCATGAAGATAGCATCCTGCGGGCCGGCAGTTACCTGCATAAACTTAATGTAATTCTCCATCTTGATTTCTTTCGCCATCAGACTGTCGCACCCTATGGCCCTTATCTTGACGGGGACCTGAGCAATGGGCCCTTTCACTGAATTTATCCAGTCAACAAAAGCCTCCACCACAGGTTCAATGATGTAATTGTCTATATTCCTAATGACCGTGCGCAGATTGATATTCGCTTGAGTCATCAGCATAGACATCCCGGTTGCCGTCTTATTCAGGAAACTGTCCTGCTGCCCTGATGTGTATTTCGGGAGACCGGTCTCCTCATCGGCGAAACGCTCAAATAACTGAATCATATTAAGCAAGTCATTTGAAGAATCCTGAAAATGAATTACATCTATTGCCTCTCTCGGGGAGAAATTCCCCCTGATGAACCAGGGTTTAAGAGGATATATATCTAAATTCCTTGTTTTTCTCGTGTCTATTCTATCGAGATTTATCCCTAACATGGCTGGCCCCGACAGGGCTTTGTTATCTATGAACATCCTAACCGCAGAATTGATGATACGCTGAGCATCCCGCATCAGCTCCGCCACCCCGGTCCCGTAAATGACATGAGGCTTTTTCTTGTAAGGGCACACGAAAAACGGCCTGAAACCAAGCGGATTCATCACCGCCTTACAAATAATCCCATCAGCCGCCAAAACCACGATAGATTCCACCCCTTCTTCATCAGGAATATCATCAGGAATAGCAACCTTAGCCTCTCTCAGCAGAGACGCGGGCACCCGTCCCCAAAATTCCAGCACGCTCACCCGGGCGTCCTTTTCTGATTGCTCTCCCGCATAATTGTCGCTCAACTGAATATATCGCTTGTCATTCTCTTCATTTGTCGTGGCCCTCCGGGCCGCTTCGTAAACCGCTTCAGGGTCATACCCAGGCAGATATGCAAGCTCCCTGAATTTATCAGGAAGTAACCTTTGGAAATGTATTTCCCCGATTGCATCCTTATTCGATAGTGCATTTATATCTGTGTAATACTCCCAAAGAGGGATATGGTCCGCCACGGGGACAGGTTCCTCAACCTCCACGGCCTCATAAGGCGTGACCTCGGAATCAATTCCTGCTACGGGGAGTCCGGCCACGGTACGCATACGCAGAATTTTTCTCCGCCACATCTCCACTATGGGGGCCTTAATAACGGTAGTCCCCAATATCGTGAGTTCAAGAATGGCGGTATCCAGAATTTCTTCAAACTCTATATCTCGGAAAAGTTCTCTCAAATAGGTTCTTACCTGGTAAGCGGACTCTTTCGCTTGCTCAACATTTAGCCCAAGCTCTTCATAAAAAACGGGAATGCAGTCAAAAGGAACCTCTCCGCGCTGGAAGAGAACATCCATAATCTTCGAATGGGCAGTATGGCATTTAAGAGAAGTGAGCTTTACAAAAGCCCTGCTCATACTCTTCCTGCCTTCTGTTTTCTTCCGCCAAGCAGTATTCGGATTGTACTCACCAAGAAAATTCATCCACAATTCTTGCCACAGGTCTTCCCAAGGCTGCCTTGTTCTCTTAAAGGCCTCAAACAAATTCTTCACGTAACTCGACAATCCAAGATATTTGTCCGCTTCCATCAGTACCCCACCCATTCATCCAAAGGCCGGTATCCATCCCCATAAGGAGATAGCTCTTCCGGCAAGTCTTCATCATCCTGCACCCTATAAGCCGCATAGGGCTGCGCAAAGGTGAGAATGTGCGCATCCGCTATATTCGGGGAAGCCAGCCCCCGCTTCTTCATTTCGTCCTTGCGCTCAATTTGAATTTTTCCGTCTGATAGAACCCGATATGTCGGAGCAGTAAGTTCGCCAATCAAGTCGCCATCCTCATTGTCCCAAAGCTTTCCCCGCCCCGTTTCAAGCCACTCCCGCATCAATCCCCACAACTCATCTCTTAGTCTGCGATATTCCTGGCTATCTACGGCGGGGGACTCCGCCACATTCACCGGCACCACGGGGAAACCAAGCTCATAGAGTCTGTCATAGACACCGGCACCGATTCCTATCACGTCAATAAAGATGTGTCGGGGCTTCTCCTTGTTTGCCAGTCTCGCCACGTAACCGGCCACCTCCATTGTGCTCTTCCCTCTCAAAACATGGTAAGGCAGAAACTCATCACCCTGCCTTCGAGCAATAACTGTACTGTCATCCCCGTAACGAGCAACGTCAACACCATACACAATAGGATGTTCCGTTTGTGGCGGAATCTCCCTGATAAGGGCCGCTTCTGCAAGAGAATAGGAGATAAATGTATCCTCCGAATGCAATGGAAACTGCCCAAGCACCCGCACACGATAAATGTTCGAGTCGCGGCCAAACTTCTTTTCAATACGCTCAGCAAATCGCGCAGGAACAATAGGGGAATCGAGACACGTCCATTGAAGACAACGATATAAATCCTTGAGTTTATGATGAGAATCAAAGAATGCCCCCTCTCGCCGCGTAGGGTTACCACATAAAAGGGATTTCGTCTCAACCCCTCCATGAGCACCTTCCAAAACTTCAAAGGTATTCTCCGGGACACCAGAAGCCTCATCCACCACGATAAAAACATAGTCCGCATGAAATCCCTGAAGTGCCTCCGGGTTTTCTTTTGTGGCAGTCCGGGCCACCGCAAACCATTCTTCCGAATGAGCCTTGTGAAAAAATTTCTCCTTCGTCCACTGAAACTGCTCCCGAAAAGACGGCTGCATTTTCCGATGCCACTTAGAAAGTTCCGCCCAAAGAATATCATACAACTGATGTTTGGTGGGGGCAGTACACGGGACCTTCGGAAACGGCCTGCAACACATGTAGTGCAAAATGCTCCACGCCTCAACACTACTCTTTCCGCACCCATGCCCAGATGCAATGCTCACCGCCTCGTTCTTGTCCAACGCAATCAACGCCTCCGCCTGCTGAGGTGTGGGCGTCACCCCAACCACATACTTCACAAAATCCAGCCGATTGTCCCATAACCTATTTATGGCCTCAGCTACAGAAGACATCCAAGACTACTTCCTCTCCCTAAACACAAAATACCCAACTCCAAACCCCACCACACCAAAAAGCAACGCAATGAAAAGAACAAACCAGATATTCAACTCCACCATGCCCTACCTCCTAATCTCAGCTAACTTGCCCTGCTCCTTCGCCCTCTTCTCAGCCTCCTCACGCTTCTGCTTCTCTATCTCCAACAACGCCTCCCTCAAATCCATGCCAGAACCCTTGTCCTTCTCACTCCCAGAATCCCTTTTGTCCGCCACCACCTTGTCCATAGTAAGCTCCTTCAACACCTTCGCCGCCTTCACACGAACATCATGAGAAGCCTTCACATAAATAACATCCCCCTTCGCAGTCATCCGCTCCTCCCCTTCAGCACGCCCCTCAACCACCGCCAACAAATAATCATAAACAACAGAATAAGCCTCCTTCGCCCTCCTCAACAACTCACGCCGAAACTCAATATCACGCGCAAGCAAATCATCAGACACCACCTTCTTCCCCCGCCGCATCCGCACCATCCAAAAACCTCCTAACCATTAGATTCATACCCCTCACTATTATTAGTATGACTCTACTTGACACTATGTCAAGGAAAAAATGCAACTAAAAAATCATGCAGGCGAACAGGGGAAAAATTCGGAAGGGGGACTCCAAGCGTGCGCGCGCCCCGGGGGGGGAGGGGGCAAGTCGGGCATATAGGCACACAGGCTTAGGCCCATCTGGCCGCCCGGGACAGGCAACCTTCCCATTGACCTCACGCCATCCGCTCCGAAAAAACGCCCGGTTGTCCGACCTACTGATTCCATATCAGAATGGTGAGGCCGTTAAGCGCCGCTACATGCGGCTTTCGAGACTTCATTCGGCTTAGACTACCGTCCAGGTGACGGTTCCCTCCCCGGAAGCCCTCAATCTGACTGCCTTCGGTTTGCCAGTCAGTCATTTTTTGCCTCCACGCAACACGGCGCTCGTGTCATCCCCTTCGTCTTCTCACACATAGGCGATGAATGCTCGCTAGCATGAGCTACCCCTTCCCCTCTCTTTTTTCTTTCTT
>Ga0209720_1002814_pt1 | contig 12519 bp, 12 predicted proteins | sample AD_JPNMR3_MetaG_FD_184426 | JGI IMG/M metagenome (GOLD analysis project Ga0209720, IMG submission 184426) | Active sludge microbial communities of municipal wastewater-treating anaerobic digesters from Japan - AD_JPNMR3_MetaG (SPAdes) (version 2) | ecosystem: Engineered > Bioreactor > Anaerobic...
AGCTTAAAGCGGTTTGGAGAAAGGAACAATATCCCTGTTGTGATATGCGATGATTTTGGTCACGGTAAGAATCACGGGATATTGCCGATCGGAGCGCATGCCAGGTTAGATGCCGATGCCAAAACACTGCAGTTTTTGGATCCTCCTTAATAACGATGGCTGAACCTGTATAAGTACCGTAATGGATAATAATACTACGAAGCTGGCCAATGATCACCTTTCCTGCAGAAAATACTCCAACACTTCCTGTTAACCTGTTCAGGCAGTTCATGGTTTAACCCGTGGCCTGATATTTTTCCTCTGCCGCTTGGCTGTGCATGTGTTCGATCGACAGCATCGATATGATTTTTTGAACATAGGGATGCAGCAGATAATCGGTCAGAAAATGCTCCGCAACCATTTGCATATCCTCAACGGAAACGGTTTGCGCCAGTTCGAAGGTATGATCGAACGCATTCCGCTTTGCCTCGATCAATGAATCGATCCTTTCCAGCAAATAATCCAGTATTGCCTGTTTATTGGTAAAATGATAATAGACAGTACTTTCCTTGATACCGACTTCTTTGCAGATACATATGCTTTTTTAATACCAAACAAGCAATTGATTTATTATAATTTTCTTGTAGGAGATTTTCTTCTATCACCTACTTAACAAAAGCACTAAGCAAAATTGGGAGGTGAGACCAGGACCGGGTATACGACATTAAAACCACAAGCTTCAGAGGGGCCATTTGCAAATCAGGGATTGCCGGAGGTATCTGATTTAAATGTGTTTCCCAAATATCGGCGCATAGGGATCGGCAGCAGGATCCTGGATGTGGCGGAGAATTTTGCTTCAGAGTCAAGTAGAACGATCACCCTTGCTGCAGGTCTGCATGCAGGTTATGATATGTTATAGAAATCATAATTTGGCAATCCGATAGGTGATGTTTATGAAGATTATCGATATCATATTTGAGAAAGTTAAGCTATTGGGACTCTCAGTCAGAGAAGACAGCAGAGGAGTCATGCACGTTACTTATAATGAGAAAGATTTGTCCGAACTGGGTATTTGTTTTAAAGTGAAGGAATATCGAGTATATACAATGCCAATGAAGGGGACATTTTTCGGCATCCATTACCAGGATCCTGTTTTCCCGCAAGCAAAGCTGGTGAGCGTTATACAAGGAAAAGGGCTGGACTATGTTGTTGATTTGCGGCCGGACTCGAAAACCTATAAACAGTGGAAGGCAGTTGAACTGTGTGCCGATAATGCCATGGCAATTTATATACCTGAGGGATATGGGCATGCATTCTTATCTTTGGAAGACAATACGATCCAGCAATTTGCAATAGATGAATATTTTGCGGCAGATCATACGAAACAGATCAACTATAAAGATCCTCAGATCGGGTTAAGTTTGCCGCTGGATAATATAATACTTTCTGATTATGATAAAAATGCGCCTTATTTATAAAAAGCATGGTTGGAGTGTTCAGATGAAGCCTGCTATAGCGCCCTGGGTCATCTGGAAAGCATTAAAGCCTGCTTTTGATGAAATGTTTCGGGTCACCAGGCAAGACGGTTATTTGTTGTTTATTGCAACATGGAAGATGGATATAGCAGTCCCCGACGAGTTGAAAAATATCATAAATGATTACGGCAACATAGCAATGCTTTTAGAAATCAGAAACAGTAAATACAAATGTGCATGCACTGGCGATATTTATATATAGAAGGGGGTAGCGGAAAATGACACTGCATGAACAGGCAAAAGATATCGTGGCAAGGATGACGCTGGAGGAAAAAGCCAGTTTATGTTCGGGAAAAAATTTCTGGGAACTGAAAGAGATAGAGAGGCTTGGGCTGAAATCGCACATGCTGACGGACGGCCCTCACGGGCTCAGGAAACAGGAAGGGAAGGCAGACCATGTTGGTATAAATAAAAGTGTCCCCGCGGCATGTTTCCCCACTGCGGCAGCTACCGCGTGCAGCTTTGACCCTGAACTTCTTTACGAGATGGGTGAGGCATTAGGCGAGAAGTGTATCCGCGAAAATGTTTCCGTCATACTGGGGCCCGGTATCAACATAAAAAGGAATCCCCTGTGCGGGCGCAACTTCGAATATTTTTCGGAAGACCCGTACCTGGCCGGAGAGCTTGCATCCGCTCTTGTCGACGGCATCCAAAGCAAAGGGGTGGGAACATCCCTGAAACATTTCGCAGCTAACAACCAGGAAACCGCAAGGATGGTATGCGACAGTGTCGTTGATGAAAGGGCGCTCAGAGAGATCTATTTGTCTGCGTTTGAGAGAGTAGTCAGGAAATCGCGGCCTTGGACCGTTATGTGCAGCTATAACAAGCTGAACGGAACTTATGCAAGCGAGAACAAGTGGCTCTTAAGTGATGTGCTCAGGGATGAATGGGGATTTGATGGAGTGGTCGTAAGCGACTGGGGCGCAACGGCCGGGATAGTGAACGGGATCAGGGCGGGCCTCAACCTTGAGATGCCGTACAGCGGGCCTGTTAACGCAAAGCGCATATGCAAAGCTGTTGAAAAAGGGGAACTGGCGGCTGATGAACTCGACAGGTGCGTGACCAGCATCGTTGAATTATATCTGAAGGCCCAGCAGGAAAAGAAACCTTCCGCAAGGACGGAGGAAGATGATCACAGGCTTGCCCGCAAGGTTGCCGTACAGTCCATGGTCCTTCTTAAGAACAACGGCATCCTTCCTCTGAACAAAGAAGACAATGTCGCTTTTATCGGACAGATGGCCAAAAAGCCCCGTTACCAGGGAACGGGAAGCAGCAGGATCAACCCGTCCTTCCTTGACAATGCATATGATGAAGCGGTAAAGGCAGGATACAGGGTGGCCTATGCAGACGGGTATCTGCTTGATGGGAAAGATGAAAACGGAGATAAACTCAAAGAAGCAGTCGAAGTTGCAGGATCTTCCGATAAAGTAGTGGTTTTTGCCGGCCTTCCCGACGAATATGAGAGCGAGGGATTTGACCGCACCTCGCTTAAGATGCCGGAAGAACAGTTGAAACTTATAAATGCGGTCGCCAAAGTGAATAAAAATGTCATAGTGGTGTTACATTGCGGAGGTCCGGTGGAACTCCCGTGGAAAGATGACGTTGCCGCGATTTTGCTGGCATACCTTTCAGGGCAGGCCGGCGGATCAGCAACGGTCGATCTGCTCTGGGGAAAGGAAAATCCAAGCGGGAAGCTGGCTGAAACCTGGCCCGTTTCACTGGAGTCATGCCCGTCTTACAAGTACTTCCCGGGCAATCTCAAATCAGTCGAGTACCGCGAAAGCATTTATGTCGGTTATCGGTACTATGATGCCGTCGGGGCGGAAGTCAATTATCCTTTTGGATATGGCCTGTCGTATACGGCTTTTGATTACAGCAATCTTGTGATAGAGAAAATGGGAGAAAACGAATTCACCGTCAGGGTCGATGTGGAGAATACAGGCGATTGCTTTGGGAGGGAAGTGGTGCAGCTTTATGTAGCAAAGCCGGACAGCGCCATATTCCGCGCTCCAAGGGAATTGAAAGGATTTGCAAAAGCAGCGCTGGATCCGGGTGAAATGAAGACGGTTACATTCAGGCTCAATAAAGACAGTTTCAGGTATTACAATGTGAAGGCCAGGTCTTTCTGTATCGAAGGAGGAACGTACCTTATCTGTATCGGGAGAAACAGCAGGGACATGGTACTGGAAGCTGAAGTCGATGTTATAGGGGACGGAAAAGAGGAACTTCTCGAGGACGATATGGAATACCTTACCGATTACGCTAAGCCGAAAATACCATTCACCGTATCGGATGAACAGTTTGCCAGGCTGCTTGGCCGCAGGCCGCCGAGCTTCGATCCGGATGCTAAACGGATATATGACGCTTCCTCTACACTCGAAGACATCAGGGATACTTTTATCGGCAGGATGATATTGAAGAAAGTCAGCAAACGTCCAGGTTTTGCGGAAGATGATACGGACGCCGCCACGAAGAAGATGTTCGATGCCATGATCATGTCGATGCCTTTGCGGGCCCTGATGACCATGGGAGGCACTATGGATCTCGACCAGGTCGACGGCATAGTCGATATGGCAAACGGGCACTATCTGCGTGGTATCCGAAAGCTTTTGAAAAAATGAATACGTATAATTTTATTTTGCTATGTTGTCAATTGATGCCAGTTAGTTTACAATTAAATATTATCAGTTTTTTCTGCAGAAATAACGGCGGCATCAGATTTGTCTGTGTGCCTGAGGGCAGGGATATGGATTATTTTTAGATTAAGCGCGGCGGAGTGTATTGCAGTGGGGAGAAGACATATTGAAACGATTTATACTGTTTTGTGAAAAAATACAATACCTGGGCCTTCTTGGCTTACTGGGCCTGATCCTTGATAACAAGCAGTTGTACTTGCTGTGGCTGTTCTGGCTGTTTGGGCTCGTCCCTGTTTTTTATAACCCCGCTGTCTTTTTCCAACTGCTGAAACAGCTACTGGGGATGATAATCATTTCCTTAAAGTATGGTTCCCGTATCCCAAGTGCGGAGCGCTACATTGGAAGCGTGAAGTATTCTTTGCCCTTTCGCGGAGCATGGACGGTAGTCAATGGAGGAGTTGAAAAAGAAACTTCCCACTCCTGGGAAATCCAGACACAACGCTATGCTTATGACTTTCTTATCATTGATGATGAAGGGAACAGCTTTTCCGGCAGCCGCACGAATCCTGAAGATTATTACTGCTACGGGAAAGAGGTACTGGCTCCGGCGGACGGTGAAGTGGTTGAAGTCAAGGATAAGTATCCCGACAGTGCAATATTGGATAACGGTCAGACAGATTGCGCCGCCAGGGATATCCGGGGCAATTATATCCTCATTCGTCATGCGGACAGGGAATACGGATTGCTGGCTCATCTGAAGCATGGCAGCATCCGTGTGAAGCCGGGCGATATCGTAAAGCGCGGTCAGCACATCGCGAATTGCGGCAACTCCGGCAACACGTCGGAACCACACCTTCATTTTCATGTGCAGGATGGCAGGAGTTTCTACATATCAGCGGGGTTGCCGATCCTATTTACAGATATTGATTCTCATCCTGCGCCCGGGTATGCAGCCATCGACCCCCGCCCAGTCCCGCCGGTTTCTGAACTTGGCAAAAGGTTTATTATGCGGGGACAAATTGTTTCAAACAGATCACCGGCAGGTTCGAATGCCATCAATGCTTCTGTCCTGGTTTGACATTATAGATCCGGCTTTATATTAAGTGGTGGTGAAATGATCACAATAAAACAAGCTTCCGCTGATGATATACCTGTTATAGAAGATATATTGCTCGATGCGGTGAACTGGCTCGACAGTACCGGCAATTCGCTGTGGACAAAGGAACAGGTGTCATGGCAGCGTCTATCGCGTGATTTTACAGCAGAAAACTTTTACATAGCATACCTGGACGGAGAAGCAGCCGGCTGTATGGCTCTTGCCGATTACGATCCGGTATTCTGGCCGGATGTGCAGAAAGGCGAATCCCTTTTTTTGCACAAGCTCGCCGTAAAGCGGCCGGCTGGCGGAAAAGGCGTATCGAACGCTTTAATACATTATGCGAAAAATGAATGCAGGAAGAGAAATATAAAGTATATCCGGCTGGATTGCCATCAGTTCCGCGACAAAGTCAGAAAGTTATACGAAAGCGAAGGATTTATCTGTGTCGATGAAAGGTGCCTGTGGGGGAAATACCATACGGCATTTTATGAATGCAGAGTAGAGTAAGATGTTGGCGGTTTGCCCATAGATATTTATGGATCAGGGTATATTTCCGCAGATAGACTATAATGTAAGATATAGAAAATGCTATGACTTGTTAAAAGAAAATGGATACTTGGTTTTATTGTGGAATGTTGCCCCGGAGATCAACATTCCGGAAATAAAAAAAGCATATGACCTTTACGAAGTAGTTGAAACGGATTTTTATACTACCGTATACATCGCTAGAAAGAAATGATGTTCACAGGAACGGCAGACTTTGTAATGATATAGCTGATGAAGTTTATAGACTTTTTTCTTCATTCCATGAACTATAAGTTTTCTTACGAAAGAAGTATAATGAAAAAAAGGTAAGGGTGACGGATAAACTGGAGGCGTCTTGTTCAGGGGGTAGGATGAGGTCGAGAAAAGATGAACGTGCAAGGTGGATTGGAAGCCAAAATACATTAAACCATCTGCTTCGTCGTCCCTCTATGGCGCTGCATGAAGGCATGGGTTGGAAAAAGACGGCAAGGATTATTCTGCCTGTTTTTATTGCATTGCTTATCATTGCAGGCCTTTTTTTACCAGCGCGATATGCTGGCAGCCAAATGCCCCAGGCCCGGAATGGCGTGCTTGATCTTGCCAGTTGGAATGGAAAGCAGGCTTTTGCCGTGAAGGGCCAATGGGAGTTTTATTGGGACCGTCCTCTGGACGATGTGCAAATATGGGATGACGAGACTCCCGTTTTCGTAGATGCTCCCGGAAAATGGAGCCAATATGAAATCAACGGTGCAAAACTGCCTGAGAAGGGAAAGGCGACCTATCGTATCCGGATAACAGGAGCACAAACCGACGAAGTATACGGTGTACGCATTAAGGATATGAGAAATGTCTACCGACTATATGCAGATGGCATTCTCATAGCCCAGAATGGAAATTTCGGTGATGATTCATCGGCTCCGGCATCAGATTACCGGCCACAGCTTACTTACTTTACCCCTAAGGCAGACACCTTTGAGTTGGTAATGCAGGTAAGCAACAGTACATACGGAAACGGCGGCATGCTGGAACCGATCATTCTGGGTACCTATGCGCAGGTTTTGACATTTGACCGGCAGCTCTCAAACGCGGTCACCTACGCAATGACGGTGCAGTTAATATCATGCCTGTTCTTTCTAATATTTTTCCTTGTACAGCGCGGCGAAAAAGAGGCCTTGATCATGTCTTTCCTTGCAGCCGTTATTCTGCTTCGCCTGTCCATCATTGGCGACACGTTGTATACCATATTTCCAAATATCACAGCTGTATGGCTGCTCCGTTTCTATCTTTTATGCACACCCTGGGCCGAGTTTTTATTGTTGTATTTGCACGGCCTCACGGCCGATGAAGCTGCCCTGTACCAGGAGCATATCATGCAAGAACCGATGATACAGGGCATAATAGCTTGTCAGCAGGAGAACGGATGGATAGGGAGAGGTCTTCACGGAGGGCTTGATACACAGGAGGGCGCGACAAAATACCTTGCAGAAAAAGCGGTGGACAGGGAAACACCGGTGCTCAAACTAGCCATGGAGGCTTTCGCAAGGATTCCCATTGATGACTGGTGTTATGATACGCGGGGCAAAATAATAGACGAGTTCAAGGCAACAGGGCACGGGCATAATCTCATCCGCTGCGCCTGCATTGCCCGCGCCGGGTATGATGATGTAATAGACATATCTCCACAGGTCCGGTTGTCGCTGGATTGCTTCCGCCGTGTACTCGAAGTTGATTCGGTGCTGGATATCACCCATACGGTCCGCGGCGGAAAACTGCTTGTTTTCAACGACAATGAAAGATGGCCCTGCCGCTATCATTTGGACATACTGGCCCATACAAGCTCATGGAAAAATGAAGATAATATCAGGATGATTGCTGATTCCGTCGCTAAGCTGATGAAAACCGACCGCCCGGAACTTGTGAACCTGGTTCCCTTATCGTGGGTCGGACATCCTGTAGGCCCGCTGGGAGCGTTCCCGGCACAGGGGCTGACCGTTAAGTCAACCACCCTGCTGCCGAGCCCCATGTCGATTCCTTACCGCGGCAGGCCGGAGGTATATCAACTGGAGTATATCGAATGGTTTGCCCGCTGCGGTATTGTAAAGTATGTTCCTGCATTGAGGGAAGCAGTTGAAGATATTATCAGATATGTCGATGATGAAGGTATCTGTCACGCTCCCGTGTTGGAATTGAAAGACTGGGGACCATACTGCGGTTTCCGGCTGGAAACGGACTGGAGGTCAAAAACCCGCAAGGCATGCGATATCACCTTCAGGGCATTATTGATACAGCATTATGCCGACTTATGAGAAGTATGGCAACTATCCTGCATGATTCTATTTTCAACAGGAATACTAGAAAAGAGCATCACCAAAAAATGAAAGGGTAGTTGGCCATGAACGAAAAGGATATGTATGCGGCAGATCAGATAAAAGCTCAGCAACAACCTGTACCGGGAAAAGAAAGCGCGATGGATCCTGAACCGATCTATGATGATCCTGATAAAAAAGGTACCGGCAGGCTGATGTCCAGGACCGCCATCATCACGGGCGGAGACAGCGGGATCGGCAGGGCTGTTGCTGTCGCGTATGCGAAAGAGGGCTGTAACGTAGTTATCGTATATAATATTGCAGATGACGATGCAAATGAGACAAAAAGGGCAGCGGAATCTTATGGCGCAAAGGTATTACTGATCAAAGGCGACATCGGGGACAGCAGCTTCTGCAACGAGGTAGTGGACAGGACCCTGAAAGAATTCGGGAGCATAGATATCCTGGTGAATAATGCCGCCGAGCAGCATATGCAAAAATCCCTGGAAAATATCACGGACGAGCAGCTTCTACGGACGTTCAGGACAAATATATTTTCCATGTTCTACCTGACAAGAGCCGCGTTGCCGTACATGAAAGAGGGCAGTGCGATTATCAATACCAGTTCTGTGACAGCATTCAAGGGAAACCGGGACCTGATCGATTATTCTGCGACAAAAGGGGCTGTAACTGCATTCACGAGATCCTTGTCCCAGAACCTGGCGGACAGGAAAATCAGGGTGAACCAGGTCGCGCCCGGACCTATCTGGACACCTCTCATCGTATCTACTCTTGAACCGAATGCCGTTGAGAACTTTGGCAAGGATACGCCGCTGAAAAGGCCGGGGCAGCCGGTTGAACTCGCGGAAGCCTATGTTTATCTCGCATCTTCCGATTCTTCATATATGACGGGACAGACCATCCATATAAATGGCGGTACTGTTATCAACGGATGATTGCAGGAAGATATAAACTTAATAAATCCAGGCCTGTAAAACTGTTGTGTAAATCCGTCCGCCCGATGGGTATAAATATATGGATGTTCATACTAAAACGGGGTGGGCCATGAGTTTATACGACAAGGTCAGCACAGGGCTGGAAGGTTTCGACCAGGTGATCGATCATCTGCGGTTCGGAGATAACGTAGTATGGCAGGTAGATTCCATTCCGGGCTATAAGAAAATGGCCGGCTGCTTTGCAGAAAGCGCGAAAGCAGAGAATGTCAACCTGGTCTATATCCGCTTTGCGGATCATGAGCCCCTGCTGGATGCCGATGCGGGTTTCAAGACTTATCATATCGACGCGAATAAAGGCTTTGAAGGTTTTGCCACTGAGATACACAATATCATCAGTGAAGAGGGCAAAAGGGTATTCTATATTTTTGACTGCCTCACCGATTTGCTTGAATACTGGCATTCGGACCTGATGATCGGCAATTTTTTCAGGGCGACCTGCCCGTACTTGTATGAACTGGATACTGTCGCATATTTCGCGATCATGCGCAATTACCACACCTACAGTACCATCGCAGGCATCCGTGAAACGACGCAGCTTCTCCTGGATCTGTACCAGATCAGCGATAAAACCTATATACACCCGCTCAAGGTTTGGCAGCGCTACTCACCCACCATGTTTTTCCCTCATTTGGTCCAGGGCCGGGAGGCTGTATGCATTACGTCCAGTTCCGACGCTTCCGAGCTTTTTACCAGCATAAACCGCGGGGAAGCAAGACTGGACCACTGGAACACTGTCTTCAATGAAGCGAAAAAAATCCCGGATTCTTTCCACGACCAGCAAGAAGAAGTAAAGCGGCGCCTGATGCATATGCTCATAGGCGGTGATTCACGGATGTTCCGGCTGTGCGACCGGTATTTCACCCTAAAGGATATCCTCTCCATTGCATCAAGGGAAATAGGCACAGGCTTTATCGGCGGGAAGAGCGTTGGTATGCTCCTGGCCAGAAAAATACTGGAGGTCGAAGGCGGCGACCGATCTACACCGTATTTGGAACCCCACGATTCGTTTTATATCGGTTCCGATGTTTTTTACACATATATCGTCCAGAATGGCTGGTGGAAACTGCGCACAATGCAAAAAACGCCCGAAGGTTACTACAGGTACTCTGCGGAACTTAAAGAAAAACTTTTGCACGGGACCTTCCCGAAGGACATCCAGGAGCAGTTCATGCAAATGCTGGAGTATTTTGGCCAGTCTCCTATTATCGTACGTTCCAGTTCGCTGCTGGAAGACAACTTTGGGAACGCATTTGCAGGCAAATATGAGAGTGTTTTCTGCGTGAACCAGGGAACGCCCCAGGAGCGCTATGAAGCCTTTGAGCAGGCAGTGCGCACTGTTTATGCGAGCACTATGAACGAAGATGCGCTGAACTACCGGATGAACCGGGGCCTGGCAATGCAGGATGAGCAAATGGCCATATTGGTGCAGCGCGTATCAGGAGACCGACACGGAGACTTTTTCTTCCCTCATGTCGCGGGCGTCGGGAATTCTGTAAACCTTTATGTCTGGGATGAAAGCATCGACATGAATGCAGGGATGCTCCGCCTTGTGTTCGGGCTGGGAACCCGTGCGGTGGACCGGACCGATGGGGATTATGTAAAGGTAGTATGCCTTGACAACCCACTCCGGATCCCTCCGATGGATTATGAGGATCAGGGGAAATTCTCCCAGCATCGGCTGGATCTCCTTTCGCTTTCAGATAATGCCCTGGCAAGCAGGGATTTGGACGATGTTTTGTCCCTGCCACTGAAAACGGACCAAAACCTGTTCATAAGCCCCGACCATGCGGCGGCAGCCCGTATGCGCGAACGGGGATATAAGGATATGAGGACGCCTTATCTGCTGGACTTCAAAAAGCTTTTCACAGAGACGAAGTTTGCTGCCATAATGAGAGAAATGCTGGCTTTGCTGTCCAAAGCATACGATTACCCGGTCGATATCGAATTCACAGCCAACTTCGACAAGAGCAAAGGCTTTAAGATAAACCTACTGCAATGTCGTCCGCTGCAAACAAAGGGGCTGGGCAGGACAGTAAAGATACCGGAACTTAAGGATGTGAAGGACTGCTTCATATCGTGCAAAGGCAATTTCATGGGAGGCAGCGTGCGCCTTCCCGTCGATTATGTCGTATTTGTCAGGGCGGGTGCATATCTGAAGCTGAGTGAAAGGGACAAATACGAGGTAGCAAGGCAGATAGGCCTTATCAACAGGGAAATGAAAGGGAAAAATGCAATGCTGGCGGGCCCGGGCAGATGGGGGAGCACTACGCCGTCCCTCGGGGTCCCGGTGCATTTTACCGAACTATGCAATATGAAAGTCCTGTGCGAGTATTCTTCGAAAAAAGAAGGCTTCATGCCGGAACTGTCCTATGGCAGCCATTTCTTCCAGGATATCGTTGAATCGGAGATCTTTTATGTGGCTATTTTTGACGGATACCAGAATGTGATTTTCAACCCGGACCGCATTTTGCAGAAAGAGAACCTGCTCGTTTCTTTCCTGCCTGGCAGCGGTCAGTTCATGGATGTTATACATATTGCGGATACCTGCGGTATGGAGATATATTCCGATATCGTCACGCAAAAGCTGTTATGCAGATAAAACCCAAGGCCGAAACCCTGGTTATGCCTATATGCATATCTTGTATGTTGCCTCTGACACAGGGCCTGAATTTTCGGCTCTGCAGCTCAAGCGCAGGTGGAACGCTCTTATGTTTTAGTTTACTGGAATATGATAAAATGATAAAAGAGTTTGGGATGCGCTACATGAAAATACCGGTGGAATGGTGTGACGACTGCATCAAAGAACTGGAGGATGTCGAGAGATGAGGATTCTTGTTATTAACGGAAGCCCGAAAGGGAAAGCAAGCAACTCGCTGAAACTTACCGAAGCCTTCCTGGAAGGCATGGGAAATAACGAAGTGAAGGAAATCCAGGTATCAAGTCTGAATCTGTCGCCCTGCAAAGGCTGCTTTAGCTGTTGGGGCAAAACACCCGGCAAATGCGTTATACACGATGATATGGGCAAGGTCATAGAAGATGAACTATGGGCTGATATCATTATATGGAGTTTCCCGTTGTATTACTACAATGTGCCGGGCCCGCTGAAGACCCTGATCGACAGGCAGCTTCCGATGAGCCTGCCGTTCATGGTCGACAGGCAGGACGGTATAGGAAGCGGCGGACATCCGCCAAGGTATGACATGAGCGGCAAAAGATATGTCCTGATCTCCACCTGCGGTTTTTACTCAGCCGATAAAAATTATGACAGCGTAAAGAGCATGTTTGACTATATATACGGCAAAGGCAATTACGAGACGATATTCTGCGGCCAGGGGGAACTGTTCAGTGTTCCTGAGCTGAGGGACAGGACAGATGAATACCTCGATTTGGTAAGAAAAGCCGGCAGTGAATTCATATCCGGCG
>Ga0209720_1002816_pt1 | contig 12506 bp, 7 predicted proteins | sample AD_JPNMR3_MetaG_FD_184426 | JGI IMG/M metagenome (GOLD analysis project Ga0209720, IMG submission 184426) | Active sludge microbial communities of municipal wastewater-treating anaerobic digesters from Japan - AD_JPNMR3_MetaG (SPAdes) (version 2) | ecosystem: Engineered > Bioreactor > Anaerobic >...
AATCCTTTATCTTTTGTGTTAAGCAACAAAAATATCGGATTTTCAAGGTGTCTCCTTTAATTTTACATTATATGTTAGCGCTTTTGCTCATTTATAGTAGAATTTATAAATATGTCTTTTTTTGTATGGAGGAGTGAGTTTTTTTGAGGAAAATCATAGCGGTGACGCTGTTGCTTTCGATGCTGCTGGGCATATCTACGGTCGTGTGCGCAGCCGGCACCACCGTATATTACCAGGAATATGCCGAGAAGCTGTCCGGGCTCGGAGTTTTCCGGGGAACCGGCACAGGTTTCGAACTTGAGCGTGAGCCTACCAGGCTGGAAGGCCTGATAATGCTCATAAGGCTCCTGGGGAAGGAGTCCGAGGCAAACCTGCTTGCCAATGAAGAATCCGAGTTCAGCGATGTCCCGGCCCGGGACAGGGGATACACGAATTACGCTTACAAAAATGGCCTGGCAAAGGGGATAGGGAACGGGCTGTTCGGAGCAAATAACAAAATAGATGCCAAATCGTTCATCACTTTCGTGCTGAGAGCCCTTGGCTACAGCGACAGCGGGACAGCCGTGGATTTCACATGGAACAACGCAGTTGGTTTTGCCAAGTCGATCGGGTTGCTCGAGGAAGAACTGTACTTTAAGATCGTTTCGAATACATTCATACGTGACTATGTTGCAAAAATATCGTACAATGCGCTGCTGCAGCCGGTTAAGAACAGTACCATGACGCTTGCCGAAAAACTGGTTGCCGCAGGGGCCATAACCCAGGCACAGGCAGACAGCCTTGGCCTTACAGGTACCGGCAAAGCAGCGGGTAGCGGCGGGGGTGTACTGTCGAGCGTAGAGATCGGAAAGCTCGCAAAAGCCGTCGTGCGGATAGAGGCTGTCGGGTACGACGGGGAAAAATGGTCTGGAAGCGGGTTCTACACGTCGAAGGACGGGACGGTCGTGACGAATTACCACGTCGTTGAGGGAGCCAGGACATTGACCTTCGTGGAGAGCGACGGGACCATCTACAACGGAAGTGTCAGGATCATCGGATATGACGCGGATGCGGACATAATGGTCCTGGATATCGACAAAACGGTGGAACATTATCTGAAACCCGGCAACTCGGACAATGTCGTGCTGGGTGAAAAAGTCTATGCTATCGGGTATCCGCTCGGGCTGCAGGTCACTGTTTCCGACGGGATAGTAAGTTCCCTGTGGCCAGACGGAGATATACAGATAACTGCGGCTATAAGCCACGGCAACAGCGGAGGAGTTTTGCTGAATGAAAAGGGAGAAGCCATAGGCATCACTTATGCCATTATCGAAGCGGGCGAGAACCTGGGATTTGCGATCCCTATCAATAAGTACGTGAAACTCGGCAAAAACCTCAGCCTGACGCTGGCGGACCTCAACCGGATCACTGTACTCAAGCCTGCATATGTAACCGTCAGGCAGATATCCCCGGATACAGTAAGCATCTACTGGGACCCGGTCAGCGGTACCGAGTATTACTGCGTATATATGGCCGAGTCGATCGATGGCCCATATACAAGGCTGACCGACAGCAACGGGTCCTGGAAACTGCAGTGGAAAAAGGATTCATGCATTACCGCAGGCGGCCTGGCGCCGGGGAAGACATACTATTTCAGGGTGACTGCTGTCAGCAACGCGGCTGAATCACTGCCGTCGGATACGGTGTCGGTAACGCTCTATGAAAAATCCTTCGAAGAATATGAAAAGGTCATCATGGAGAAATATGGCGTTATCCGATTCGGAAACAAAAAGGCGGTATTCAATGATGTAAGCATTTCGGACGCCTCGGATGGGAGGATATACCTTTGGATGTACCTGGACCTGGCCACCGACCATTTTGCCCAGTTCCTCAGCATCATGCTGGACAACAGGAGCGACTTCGAAAACAGCCTGGCTGAGGCGGCGTCAACGCTGGCCGGCTACTACGGCAGGGATGTGATCGCAGTCGTAATATATGCAAGGGCAGATTTCCTGTTTTACCCCGATGCGTTTTCCGTGAATGCGATATATCCGGATACTATAGAATATCTTGAGGGCACCGGCACGTGGGCGGTATGGTACCCGTACGTTGTGCTGGACTATTCCAGGGACAGCAAAACATTCATGGCAGTATGGGCTTACTGACAAGTGCTGGCGGGATGCTTTATAACTGTCACGTGTGGGTTTGCACCTCCTGCTGTGATTTTCATTACTTTAAAGAGGATGGTTGTTGAAGAAGTACAGGTTGCTGAATAAGTTGAAAATGCAGGATAACACGTATAAGGTGTTTGTCTACGGAACGCTTTTGCGGGGAGAATCAAACCACGGCGCTTACCTGTCGGGTTCGAGGTTTGTCTGCTGTGCGGATCTTCCCGGGTACGGGCTTTACAATGTGGACGTTTACCCCGGCATCGTCCCTGAAGGAGGCGAGCGGGTGAAAGGTGAGGTATACGAAGTCGACCGGGAAACGCTCAGGCGGCTTGATGACCTGGAAGACGAAGGCGACCTGTATACCCGCAGGGAGGTCATTGCCGAAACCGCGGAAGGCCCGATGAAGGTCCTGGTGTATGTTTGGAACGGCGATGTCGATGCGGACCGGAAAGTGGACTATACAAAACAACCCTGGAGAGGGCTGGGTATCTGATACATCTTTCACTTTTCCGAATGCTGCTGGCTATAGGGTTTGACCTGCAAATTACACCGAACATCAAATATTTTTTACATAAATACTAATATTAGTAAAATAGTATAAAATCACGTCACATAATGTAAGCAGAGGCAAAATTAGGATTGATAAGGCTGAACAGGACCTGTATAATGAAAATGAAACCTGAAATGCCGTAAAATAAAAAATTGATAGCCGAACCGGGTGGTCTTTTCCGTGAAACTGTTTGATGTTTTGCCGCAGAATTTGTTCTCTATATTGGCTTGCAAAAACAAAAGCCTTTACACCGAGGCTCTTTTTGTACTGCGCAAGGCGTTCAGGCAGGAAATGACCATTGCCAAAAGCGATTTGGTGTCCATGCTGATCGCGAACCTGGACGAAGCGTTGCTTACTATCGATATGGATGCGGAAAAAGACGAATTTGGCCTGGAAGATGATGACGCTGCAAGCGGCCAGAGCCTTTCAGCCACTGCCCACTATATACTGAGAAGGCTGAGAGACACGGGATGGATAGAAATGGAGTATCAGCCGGATTCTTTCGAGGAAATCATAACTCTTCCTGACTATACGATAAAGCTGGTCAATACGTTATATTCGTTTACCGACGAAGCTGTCCGCGAGTACAACTCCTTTGTATACTCCACGTATTCAGCTCTCCGGACCGCCGACACCGACAGGGATGACTTTATGTACAATGCATTACTCACGGCGCACGAAAATACCGTAAAACTTGTCGATGAACTGAAGTCCCTGCACAACAATATCAGGAGATACCACCAGGCGCTGAATACTTATGTTACGGCTAACGAAGTACTGAAAGGGCATTTTGACGAATATAAGTCCCTGATCATGGATCACATATACCACCCGCTAAAGACCCTGGATTCGGTACCGCGTTTCAAGATCCCAATATTGAACATAATATCCGGCTGGCTATCCGATACCGAACTAAGGAAAAAGATAGCGGAACAGGCAATGCAGCGCGGGAAATACAGGTCGCTTGATGAAGCGATGGACGACATCATACGGAAGATGAACGAAATAAACGATCTGTATGAAGGAATGGATGCGATGCTCGACGAGGTCGACAGAAAGAATTCGGCATATACCCGGGCGTCCATGGAAAAAATGTATTATTTGCTGAATACCGACAGAAGCATAAAAGGCAAGTTGGTAGATATAATCACTGCAGCAGCACCGGCATTTTCAATGGCGCCAGGCAGAAAACTCCCGGACAGGGGGGGATCGCCCGATACTGAATACTTGATAGATATGCTTGCCGATGGTGTCGTGCTTTACAGGCAGGGCTATATCGATGACCGGTCTTTGTACACGAGGGCTAATAAAAGCAGCCGCCATGACGATGAGAAACCGCTTAAGATCGATCTGCCTGGTGAAGATATTGGCGAAGCGGTAATTCAAAACTTTATCAAAAACGTGAAGAAATTGTACAGCCGGCAAAAAGTAATGGCTTTTGTCGACCGCCTGATGGCAGGAAGAGAAATATTAAACAGCAGCGAGATACGGCTTGAAAACGATGATGAGTTCATCATGCTGATACTTGCGGTGATCGACAGCAGTGAAAAAAACAGGAATTACAGGGTGGAATTTACGGACGGATATGTTGAATGCGGCGGGTACAGGATACCCGGTATGCGGTTCATAAGGAAAGGAACTGTGCGGAATGTGGGTTGAGGGTTTCGAGAAAATGAGCAATTCTGAAAAGGAAGAAATGAAGCGGCTGCTTAATGTCCTGCTCTCTAAGACTTATATAGTCAGGGACGTCTATGACACAAAAGAGATGATGATGAAAATCAACCCGGATTACAGGTTCCTGGAAAGGCATTTTGAGATTGTTTCTGATTACCTGTCGTATTCGGGCTGGGATGTGAGCAAGGACAACCAGTATGGGGTTATCTCCATTGATAACATTTATGAGTACAATAAAGTGAAGCTTGACCGTTTTACAACGATGACCCTTTATACCATACGGCTGATATATGAAGAAGAACGGGAGAGGGTCACGCTGAGAAACGAGATCATGACCACGACGGGCCAGATTTTTCACAAGATGATCACACTGAACGTTTTGAAACGGAAGCCGGCCGACCGTGAAATGACGGAAAGCCTGCGCGTCCTGGCGGAGCACAACGTCATCCAGAAGATATCAGGAAACTGGGCGGATGCAGATGCACGTATCCTTATCCTCCCATCAATTCTCTTTATTGTGACAAATGAAAAGATAAGCAGGTTACATGAACTGCTCGCGGAAGATCCCCAGCAGCCAGAGACGGAGGCCGGGACCGGGGATACGGACGAACCGGATATTATAAGGGGGGAGGCAGAGGCCGGATGAAACTTCTAAAAAAGCTTCTCCTGATCCATTGGCATTTTTTCAGCCATGAGCTTATAGAATTTGACAGGATCAACTTCCTGACCGGTAAAAACGCTTCCGGGAAAACAACGCTGATAGATGCGCTGCAGCTTTTATTGCTGGGCGATGCGAACGGCAGGAACTTTTTCAATAAGGCGGCCAACGAGCGTTCATCCAGGAGCCTGAAAGGCTACCTGAGATGTGAGCTCGGCGACGACGGGGGTACGGGTTTCCGCTATCTCAGGGAAGGACGTTTTACAAGTTATATTGCGTGTGAATTCTATGATGACCAGAAAAAGTCGAGTTTCACCGCGGGCGTCGTTTTTGACTGCTATGAAGACGGGACCGATGAACATCATTTCTTCATACTTGACTCAGAGCTGCCGGAGAATCATTTTATTGTCGACGGCGTCCCGATGACATATAAAGATCTGCGGACATTTGTAAACAAAAATTATAAAAGAGGGAAATTCGATTTCCCGGCATCCGACAGGAGTTTCCAGGATATACTCAAAGGGAAGTTCGGCGGGCTGAAGAACAAGTATTTCAGCCTTTTGAAAAAGGCGGTCTCATTTACTCCCATTACGGATATAGAGACGTTTATCACCGAATATGTATGTGATGTAAAAAGCCCGGTCGACATCTCGCTTATGCAGGACAATATCCGAAGTTACAAACGCCTGGAATTTGAAGCGGACATAATGGAAGAAAGGGTCAGGCGACTGTCTGAAATTTCTGAAAAGTACGGGTCATACCTGGAAGAAAGCCAGAGGTTCGAGATCCAGAGCTATATTATTGACAGGGCAAAGCTGCAGGTATCGCTCGACAAGATCGATCATCTTGGCAGGGAAATCGCAGGACTTGATTCGTCCATAGCAGAGGAGAAAAACAGGCTTACAGGGATCAACCTGGAGTTGGAAGAGGAGAAAAAGAAAAGGGACGGGCTCCTGGAAGACAAGCACAGGTCAGACATAAACAATAAGCTGGAACAACTCAGGAAGCAGAAAAATGACCTGATAAAAGAAGTTGGCAGGCTTGAAGGCAACGTCGATGAAATAATACAAAGGCTCAGGCGATATGCCCTGGAGTGGAGAAAAGCGGCGAATAAATGTGAGCCCCTCAGGGAAATGCCTGACTGCGATCTTAAGATGCAGTTTTCAAATGAACTGGAAGTAATAGCAGAGTATTCTGAGAAGACTGCCGGCTACGCAAAGCACCTGATCGATATCGATGCGCAAACTGTTGATGTTATCATGAATGAAGACTTCGGAACGATATCGGACGATTTAGGCAGATTCAAAGAATCTGCTCAAGTGCTCCGCGCATCCGTCGGGAAGAAAAGAAATGAATATATAAAAGAACTTGACCGGAAAGAAATGACTTTAAGGGAACTTGAGAAGGGAATAAAGGATTATGATCCAAAGCTTATTTTACTCCGGGATGAGATTAAGAGAGAACTGTCAATGAAATACGGGAAGGACATCCATGTGCATATCCTTTCTGATCTCCTGGAAGTCAGGGATGAGCGCTGGCGTAATGCAATCGAGGCTTATCTGCATACCCAGAAATTCTATCTTATTATCGAGCCCCGGTATTTTGTAGACGCGCTGAAAATCTATGACAGGCTGAAATTTTCCATGGGCTTTTATGACTGGGGCATAGTCGATACCGGAAAACTTGAGGAAAAACAGCCGGTATGCGAAAAGGGCAGCCTTGCGGAAGAGGTTATCACTGCTGATCATTATGCCCGGCTGTTTGTCGATTTCGTTATGGGCAGGGTCATCAAATGTGATACGGTGGAAGAACTGCGCAATCATGACAGGGCGATAACTGATACATGTATGCTTTACCAGGGCTATGTAGCCAGGCAGCTCCACCCTGACAGGTGGAAGCATCCGTATATAGGCAGAAATGCAGTCGAAAAACAGATCGAAGGAGTAAAGCAGGCCATTGGGCTCATCATGACGGAAATATCAGCCTGCGATATATGCACTCAGGCAGTTGGAGCTGCAGCGGACATGGGCGTTGCCAGCAGTAATGAAGCAGAGTCTTATATAAAAACGATACAAGAGGCTGCGGTACTTCCGACATTAAGGGCAAGGCTTGCTGAAGTTATAGAGGAAGAAGGAAAAATCGACATATCGTGGCTCATCGGAATAGATAAAAAGATCGAGGAATCGGAGAAAAGGATAAAGAACCTTGAACAGCAAAAGGAAGAATGTGTATCAAATATAGCGAGGTACGAGGGAGAAAAACAGGACATCGCTTCAAACAGGATACCGCAGGAACAAAACAATGCCGCCGAAAGCAGAAAGGCGATCGACGACAGGTACGATTCACAATGGATCAGCAGCACAGGCGAACCCAGGTTCATGAAGGAACTCGGAATGAGGAGTTCGGCCAGGGAAGTCGCGGACAATTTCAGTTCGCAGCTGGAGAGGACAAGGAGCCAGAAGGCTAAAAAGAGGGATGACCTGGAGACGGCCAGGGCAGAATACAACAAGGTATACCAGGCGCCCCATGATATAAAAAGAGAGGATAATGCAGCATATGATAAAGAACTGGAAGAACTGCAGGGCATAAAGCTCCCAGAGTACAGGAAGAAGATCCATGATGCAAAGGAAAAAGCGTTCCAGCAGTTCCAGGATGATTTTCTTGCAAAACTCAAGTCGAACATAGATATGGTCAGGAACCAGATCGATGAACTGAACAGCGCCCTGAAGGAAAGCGTGTGGGGAACTGAACGTTACCGCTTTACCATGGCCCCGAGACAGGAATATGTCAGGTATTATAATATGATAACTGACGAGATGCTTCTCGAAGGCTATAACATTGCCTCTCAAATTTTCAGGGACAAGCATAGGGATGCCATAGATGAGCTCTTCCGTCAGATCATCGATGTAGAGTCGGAATTAAACGCTGACGCCAGGGCGGAGCTCGAGAAAAATATAAAGCGGTTTACGGATTACAGGACTTACCTGCAATTCGACCTGGAAGTAACGGATACGGAAGGCAGGACGCAGAGACTTTCCAAAACGCTCCGGAAAAAGTCGGGAGGAGAGACCCAGACGCCTTTCTATATAGCCGTGCTGGCCTCGTTCGCGCAGCTTTACAGGATACAGGACCCGTCATTTAACCGCATCAGGCTGATCATGTTTGATGAAGCGTTCAGCAAAATGGACAGCGAGAGGATACAGGAGAGCATCAGGCTGCTGAGAAGGTTCGGCTTCCAGTGCATACTCTCGGCTCCTTCCGAAAAGGTCGGCGATATTGCGCCTTTAGTGGACAGGAACCTATGTGTGATCAGAAACGGGAACACTGCTGCAGTCCGGGCATTTGATGCGAGGAAACTGATAGATGAATCAGCAGGAGAATACATTGCGGCTGCATCGGAACAGGACCAGGCAGGAGGTCGGTATGGATTATAAAAAGCTTATCCTGGACAGGTTATTGGATAGGTATGAAAAAAGCAAGGCTTTTACTGATGGGACTTCAAGGAGAAGGATACTGATCAGGCTGAATTCGCATGAGTTTCCCGAATATGATATAGAAAAGCCTTTTGTAAGAGAAACGTTCAACAGTGTCATAACCGAACTGGCATCCCGGGAGATAGTAGGGTTCGAATGGCTGAAACATGAGCAGGGGAACATAATCGACAAGGTTTGGCTGATCGTTCCCAATGTTTCCAGGGCTTATGAAGAAATATCGAGAAAACCGAAAAGGAGTATCCTGGACAGCATCCTGGAAAGAGCGGAGCAAGCTGCCCGATTTATCGATCCGGAGATGGGCGAAGATCCGGTTGACGGATCGGCGAACGGACAGGTCAGCGGCGATATATCGGACAAAGGCGGCATAGCTTGGGCAGGAAACTTCATGCATGACGTAATATCCTCAATAAAGGACAGGGCTTCTGCAGCAGGGCTGCTCCCGGAGAATGAGGAACAGTCGCTTGCCGTTATAAGAGCGGTCGAAGAGATATGCAGGCTGCGCGGTACGGAATGTCTCGAAAGGGTGTTCAGTCTCCGCTGCTACGGCGATTCAAAGTATTTTGAAAAATTTGTAAGGGGAAGGCTGATCAGCCTGCTGAAAAAGTATTACATCGGGATTGATGAGGCGGCGGAAATGACCGATGACGATATACTGGCGCAGGCCGGTATACGGCAGTCTCCCGAATATGTTGAATTCCGGGGTGCCATATCTGTCAGCCTTGAGGGTAATGTTATAGATTTTTCCTTGTTCCCGTATGGCGTTTCCATCAATGCAGATACTGTCCGCCGGCTTGAAGTTGTGAGCATGGGAACCGTAAAGAGGATCCTGTTTATTGAAAATAAAGCAAACTATGTTGAGTTTACAATTGCAAACAGGGATCCTGATATGATGATCGTGTACCTTGGGGGGTTTTACAGCCCGCTGAAAGGCCTTTTTATCAGGAAGGTATATGAAAAAGCTTCAGAACACAATGTCAGGTTTTATCACTGGGGCGATATTGATCTTGGCGGATTCTTGATCTTCAATAGACTTAAAACCAATATTATACCGAAACTGGAGCCATACCTGATGGACAGGACAGCGCTTGAAACCATGAGGGAGCATGCCGTCCGGTTTGATGACAAATATGCTGCAAAACTGGCAGAATTATTAGCTGATGACGGTTACAAGGTTTTCCACGATGTTATCGGATATATGCTTGAGAACCGGATCAGATTGGAGCAGGAAGTCTTTCTGCTGTCCGGCTAAAGTGTCAGCTTGGTAGTATATATGATTTGTTGTTATTTTTCGGTGAAGTCTATAAGCGGTAAAACAATGCTTCCTGCCGGAGGGACAAAGCAGGGAACTGCATGAGATTTATGTCTGCAGTTCCCGTAAACTAATACTCCCCATGAACCAGTACTTCTCAAGAGTTGTTATTCCAAGAGCTAATGCGAGCCTATATTCTGAATATCGAAACGAGCTCCAGCAGTCTGTTGGCGCTGTCGTTTACTTTCCTGGTCTTTTCCAGGACTTCGTTCGTCCTCCTGACTATTTCCGCAGCTTCGCGGGCAAGGTCGCCGGTTTCTGCCGCGCCCTCTTCGGATGCCTTTGCCACGTCGTTGATAGCCTGCGTCATGGTCTGCATCGATGCGGAAAGCTGCTGTGTCGTTGCGCTCAGGTTTGTTACCATTTCGCTGATCATCAGGGCGTCATTATTGTACTGTTCGCCTGCTGCCAGAAGCATGTCATAATCCTTTACCACATTGTTTTCAAGAAATTCCAGGACTTCTTCGGCACTGTCTGAAAGGGCCTGCACCGACTCGAGCACAAGTTTGGTCACTTTCTGTATCTCGTTGGCGGTCTTCTTTGAGTTTTCAGCCAGGTTCCTTATCTCGCCGGCAACGACGGTGAAACCGAGCCCGGCGCTTCCTGCCTGGGAAGCCTCGATTTCAGCGTTCAGCGCAAGCAGGTTTGTCCTGGAAGCAATAGAAAGGATCGCTTCGGACAGGACTTTTATGTTTTCCACAGCTTTTGACTGCTCTATTGCGTTCCTCAGCCTTGCTGCAACGTCGGTACGGATCTCATGTGCCCTCTTCTGTGAATCAAGGGCGGTGGCCTTGAGCTTCTCCGCTCGCCTGCTTACTTCGCCTGCGGTTTCGGCGCTTTGCATGGAATCGTTGGCTATGGAGTCGACGGCGTCTTCGATTTCTTCGGTTGTAGCGTTCATTTCTTCCGCTGAGGCAGAGTTTTCATCCATCTTCTGCGACAGCTTGTTTATGATACCGGACATGAGGTTTATCTCGGAAGTCAGCGCCGCCATGTTTTCATTGATGTTCGCGATGGCTTCGCCGACGCTGCCGGCCTCCCCGACGACATTGCTGATTATCCCTGAAACGTTGACATTTATGTTGTTGAAGGCCCTGGCAAGTTCGCCTATTTCGTCACGCCTCATGGTATATTTATCCGCCATGGCTTTCGAAAAATCACCGCCGGACATAATGCGGCACTCTTCCGACAGATAAGTGATGGGCGTTGATATGCCTTTTCCAAGAATATATGCGATCGCCAGCCCTGCCGCCAGGAATATGACGGATATGGCCAAAACCGTCAGCCTCAGTGATGACAGTCCGGACAGCACTTCGTCCCTGTCCACCGCGATCCCGATCGACCAGCCGTACTTATCTACGGGTGCGAATCCGGTGAATTTTGGTACACCGTTGTATACGTATTCGCCGAAACCTGTTTTGCCTTCCGTCATCTGTTTCTGTATTTCAAAGAACCCATCAAAGCCGACCTGTGCGGACACGCTTTCCCTGGCGCGCAGCTGCACGCCGGTGTTTTCTCCGCCTGCCGGGGCAGTTGCAGATGAAGCAGCATCAGCGGTTTCTGCGCTGGTTGTTGCAGAGGAAACGGCATCAGAGGATTGAGCGCCTGTCGCTGCCGAGGATACCGCATCTGATCCATTTCCATCGGAAGCGGAGGATTGGTCTGCATTGGCAGCGGAAGCTTCCAGTATTTGCAGGATGATGTTTTTGTCGGCATGGGCGATCGTCCGTCCCTGCTTGTTTATGATATAGGCTTGTCCGCTTTCTCCGTATTTGACCCTGCCGGCAAATTCGCTCAACTCCAGGCCGTCCCTGTAAGCCATGAGTACGCCGGCTGTCTCGCCATCCACCTTCACAGGGACCGCATACACCATGACAATGCCGGATCCGTTCTTGTCAGGCATTGGTTCCGAGACTGTGTCCTTCCCGGATAGTGCGCTTTCAAAGAAGGGATTGTTTTTAACGTCCGTGACAGTGCCGTTGCTGTATAAAACCTTTCCGTTTTTGTCGGCCAGTATCAACAGCTTATGGCCCGAACGGCTGATCTCATCAGACATAAAGGCTTTCAGCGCAGGATCGCCTGTGTTGCCGTTTTTCAGTACTTTCATGAAATCCAGCGAAGCGATGATGTTCAGCTTATTAAGCTGGTTCTGCGTTGCGTTTTCGATTGTCGCCGACGCTTCTACAGCGGCTTTCGGCAAGGTTTCTTCGAGAACATCCAGGACCGAATTTAAGGCTGTAATGTATGATGCCAGACCCAGACCGGAACAAATAATGAATACGAGAACACCGAATAACACAATAATCCTTGTACTGATCCTCCGCATATACCCAAGCTCCATTTTTTTGAATATTTTCACAGAATATAAATTCGTAGAATATATACCCAGTTTACTGCTGCGACTATCATGTGCTTTATAAAATATTTATATCAGGAAATGGGTTTCCTGGCAACAAAAAATGGTTACCCGGAATACTGCTGATTGAATGGCCTGCAGTTCCTGATACCGGACACCACCGGGAAAATGCAGTTTTTTACAACGCCGTGGGATAATAATCAGGCTTTACAATACCGGCATAAATACATATAATATTTGAAAACAAGCTGAAACGAAAACAGACATGAATGCGATGATAAGGGATAGTAAGCCGGTACTTACTTTCACAGAGAA
>Ga0209720_1002822_pt1 | contig 12486 bp, 12 predicted proteins | sample AD_JPNMR3_MetaG_FD_184426 | JGI IMG/M metagenome (GOLD analysis project Ga0209720, IMG submission 184426) | Active sludge microbial communities of municipal wastewater-treating anaerobic digesters from Japan - AD_JPNMR3_MetaG (SPAdes) (version 2) | ecosystem: Engineered > Bioreactor > Anaerobic...
CACACGGTCCACGTGTTGGATCCCCACGTCGATGATTCCTCCGTGGACCAGTTCGTGAACAAAATAACCCGGCTTAAACCAGACGTGGTCGGGTTATCCGCGTTCACGGAAGAAATCCGTGATGCCGCCATGATAGCGGAGAAAATCAAAGCCGCTAGCCCGGAAACACGCCTGGTAATAGGCGGATATCACGCGTCCGCGGTGCCTGGAGAGACGCTGGAACAATTCCCGGTTTTTGATCTGGTGGTCGCGGGAGAGGGAGAACAGGCCATGCTGGAAATCGCGTCCGGGGCGCCTTGGGACAGCATTCCGGGTGTGGCCTGACGTGATGCCGATGGAAACACGATACATGTTAATCCACCCCGGGAATCCTTTCCCCCCTTTGAGGAACTTCCCCCGCCCGCCTGGGACCTGTATGACTTGAGCCGCTACGATTACACGATTCCGGTGGAACCATCCCGGACCTGTCCGTTTCGTTGCGTATTCTGTTACCAGGCGACATTTGAGAAAACCCGGTATAAGGCCCCGGAAAAAATCGTGGATGAAGTGGAAGAAGCGGTTCGACGATATGGGGCCCGTCGTATTTCTTTCGGAAGCGCGGGAGCTTTTCCCCTGAATCGGAATCATGGCCTGGCGGTCTGCAAGGACCTGATCGCCCGGAAAATAGGCGTGCCGTGGTATACCACAACCCGGGCGGATGTGCTGGACCGGGAATTGCTGGAGGCCATGCGGGACTCGGGATGCCGTTATGTCAGCCTGGGAATTGAAACGGGTGACCAGGAAATTCTGTCCCGGTGTAACAAGGGCTTGCTACTCGATAAGGCCGAAGAAACCATCCGGCTCATTCACGACGTGGGCATCGAAAGTGAGTTGTGTTTTATCCTCGGACTACCGGGAGAAACGCCCGAGTCGCTGGCCAGGACACGCGCGTTTGCCGCGCGGATGCGGCCGTACGCGACACTGGCCAGTTTCGCGATTCTGACCCCGTATCCGGGAACGGAGATTTTCCGGATGGCCTCGTGCGGCATGGAGGGGTTAAGGTTAAACACCCGAGACTGGAACCAGTACACGAAGCACAGTGGCGCGGCGTTGCGGCATGGCGCGTTTTCCGACCGGCAACTGAAACGCTGGCAGGCGCGCATGTACTTGGCGTTTTACCTGGGTTCGCCCGCCAAAATACTGCAACTGCTTCGGTCGGAAAACGCCCGGGAACTCGTAAGTACCCGACGGCTACTATCGTTGATCAGAAGGATGTTCTGACGCGTGGATGGCGCCCATGGAAGTGATTTCACGGTCGTTATTGGGAGAATGGCGTGTCTTGTCGCATAATGACCTGGATTGGAGGTTATGCCATGTCAGAGCAGCGTTTCCCAAGTCACGGCAACGATACCACGCGGCGCGAATTCATGCGGGCCCTGACGGTGCTTGGTGGAAGTGGTCTGCTGGCCGGTTGCGCGACAACCGTCCGCCGAAATACCCCGGTGGTCGCGGCGGAACCCAGGCCTGCCGACCGGCCGGACATCCAGGGCTTTGAAAACACCCTCAACAACGTGGATCCTTCAAAACCCTGGGAACCGGTATCGGACCGGAAGATCCGGGTGGGTATCGCCGGATACGGGGTATGCAAGTTTGGGGCGGCCTTCGGTTTCCAGGATCATCCCAATGTCACGGTCACGGCCGTGACGGACCTGATTCCCGAACGATGCCAGGAACTGGCCCAGCGCTGCCGTTGCGAACGTACCTATCCTTCCCTGGAGGAGATGGTCAAGGACCCTGAGATTGAGGCGATCTTTCTGGCCACCGACGCGCCCAGCCATTGTAATCACGCCATTTTGTGCCTGAAACATGGCAAGCACGTGGCATCCGCCGTGCCCGCCGTATTTGGATCGCTGGAAGACGCTGACCGGTTGTACCAGGAAGTCAGGCAGTCGGGCTTGACCTACATGATGTTCGAAACAAGCGCGTATACCAACGAGTGTTACGCCATGCGGCAGTTGTATCGGGCGGGAGCCCTGGGCACGCTGGTGTATGCCGAAGGGGAGTACTACCATTTCATGGAGGAACCCATTGACTCCTTCAGGGGATGGCGGGTCGGTCTGCCTCCGCAGCATTATCCAACCCATTCCACCGCCTTTCACGTGGCGGTGTGCGGCGGAGCCTTTACCGAGGTGAGTTGTTACGGTTTCCGGAGCAAGACGTACTGGTTACAGCCGGAAAACAACCCATATAAAAATCCTTTTGGCACGGAAATCGCGCTTTTGCGGACCACTGATGGTGGCATGGCCCGGATGGCGGTCAGTTGGGATACCCCTGGACATGGGGGGGAAATCGGGCGGGTCAGGGGTACCCGCGGAAGCGTGTACGGCATGACCTACCACGGGCTGGACAATGTGCAGCAGGTACAGCTTCAGAAACCCGCGCTGCCGCCCGGGGTGGAAGCCGGGGGACACGGAGGCTCGCATGGATACCTCTGTGAAGAGTTCGTGAATGCCCTGCTGACTGGACGTCGCCCCCTGGTGGACATTGCCGCCGCCCTGAACATGACGGTTCCGGGGATTGTGGCGCACCAGTCGGCCCTGCGGGACGGCGAACCCCTGAAGATCCCCGTGTACCAGCCGGTGTGATCAGTTGCCGTCGTTTTCCGGCCCGCGCGGCCTGTCCGGGGCGTGAGGGGGATCCGTGACGGACTTGTTGGCATCAGCCAGCGCGCGAACCTGCCGCCGGAATTCGGGATCACCAAAGGTTTCAAGAAAAATGCGGCGTTCCTCGAGTTTGCGCAGCAAGGACGTGTACCGCAGGTCCAGCGCGACCGTGTACAAGGCTATCCCCAGCAGCAGGGTGACCCCTCCCCACCAGAGCACCGCGATCCACCAGCCCTGCCATGACATGGCCTCCCCCTGCCATGCCATGCATGCCGCCACGACCAGGCATCCAATACCTGCCCGCCGCCACCGCCTCTGGTAGTCGGTAATGCCGGGGGCCTCACCTCGGTATCCAGACCCGTTGCTCGTATTGTTCACCATTTGGCCCTCGCCGCGTTACCCATTTATAGTACCCGATTTGTGGCGGGGGTGGTGGCGGCGAGGAAACCGTGGATGCCGATGGCCGCGCTTCGAGAGGCGGCTTGCCGTGGGCGACATCATCGGCGATCAGGGCGCCCGCGAGGGCTCCCGCTCCCGCGCCGACCAGGGCGCCTTCTCCGGGACGGCCCATGGTCGCGCCCGCCAGGGCTCCCGCGCCTGCTCCAAGCACGGAGCCTGCCAGCGCGCCCTGCTGAACCGGAGTGGTCTGGCAGGCGGTGAGCAGGGGAAACGTCCCAAGCATCAGCAACCCCACGACGTGGAATCTGTTTCTGTTCATGACACGCGATCCGTTCTGTAATCTTTCCTGTAGACGTTCTATCCCGGCCATGTATTCACGGCGGACCAGGGGAAGCGTGGAACGGGACGCGGGAGGATGGATACAATAAGGTTGTTCGAGGGGAGAACATTTAAACCGATTGGCAACGATCAGCAGGAGGCTGACGCATGAGTAAAGTCCTGGTAACGGGCGGAGCCGGTTTTATCGGGTCCCACGTGGTTGACGCGTTGATCGCGGCGGACCACGAGGTGGCGGTGGTGGATGATCTTTCTTCGGGTTGCGTGGATCATCTCAACGAGCGCGCCACGTTTTACGAACTGGACATTCGTTGCCAGCAGATGGCGGAGATTTTCGAAGAGACGCGGCCCGAGTACGTGTATCATTTCGCGGCCCAGATTGATGTGCGGAAGAGCGTGGAAGATCCGATCTATGACGCGGACGTGAATGTCCGGGGTAGCCTCAACCTGCTCGAATTGTGTGCGCGGCACAAGGTGAAGAAATTCATTTTCGCGTCCACCGGTGGGGCTATTTATGGGTCACCGGATAAGTTGCCGGCGGATGAGCAGTGTCCACCCCGGCCGGAAAGTCCCTACGGTACCAGCAAATTGTGCGTGGAAAATTACGTGGGCCTGTACGGCCGCCTGCACAAGCTCAACTACGCCAATCTGCGGTTTCCCAACGTGTATGGTCCGCGACAGACGCCGCACGGAGAAGCGGGGGTCTGCTCGATCCTGGCAGGAAAGATGCTTGCGGGCGAGGCCCCGATCCTGTACGGCCATGGCAAGCCGTTGCGGGATTACGTGTACGTGGGGGATATCGCCCGGGCCTGTCTCCTGACCATGAAAAAGGGTGATGGGGTCACGGTGAACCTGGGTTCGGGCAAGGGCGTATCGGTTAAGCAGTTATTCGATATCATCCAGAAACTGACGGGATTTACCGGCAAGCCCGTTCTGAAAGATCTGCGGCCCGGCGAGGTGGACAAGATCTACATTACCGGTGACCTGGCCCGGGAAATCCTGGGATGGAAGCCGGAAGTGTCGCTCGAGGAGGGACTTGAAAAGACGGTAGCCTATGTGCAATCCACGATGCCGGATGCCGTATCCTCCGAGCCTGAATGACCCCCGCTTCCCTTACGAAAAAAAAGCCGCCCGCGCTAAGCCAGCGCGGGCGGTTCTCCTTGCGCGGCAATATCAGCCCGGGAACACGCCTTCGAAGGTCAGCACGCCCAGCGAGCCCAGCGTGGTCGCGATGTATTCGGTAACGGGGGCGGTACCCCGGGGATACGGCTGGTAGCGGACGAATTCCACGTGTCCATCCATGTAAAGCACGTTGCTTCCCCCTGGTATGTGGTTGAAACTGCCGGTTTTGGTGGCCACGTGATCGAACATGACGAAGACGGAACTCTGGGCCATGTTCGCCGAGGCAGGATTGTTGATGTCCGTGATCAGGAACCGTTCGATACCTTCGCGCAGGCGGTAGATCACGTTTCCGCCTCCGTTGCCGTAACCGGCAAGGGAAGCACCGGAGATATCCCGGTCGATAGCCTGCTGCACGCGGTTGTTGTCGTTCTGAAGTATTCCCGAGATGAAGTCGCTGTTTACCAGCAGGCTTTCAAGTCCATATACCAGTTGAGGGGGGCCCTGGGGATTGGCGGGCAGCAGGTTTGGATCGACCATCGGCAGGCTCTGCACGAGGCTCATCAGGTTGGCGGCGGATACCGGCGGTTGGTCGTCGCCTACCCGATCAAACACGTAACCAAGAAAAATGTAACTGGAATCAATCGAGTTGGCGCATTCGTCGGAGTCATTGCCGGCGTACTGCAGGCAGAATTCATCCCGGTCCGGGAACTTGGCCTTCTGTATGTCTACCGAAAGCCGCGCGTCGGAGGGGCAGAAAATGATCATCGGGTCGGTCAGGTACTCCGGGTATATGGATGACACGCGGGGTCCAAGGTCTACCCAGAACTGGTTATTGCTACCTCCGATGGTCTGGAAGAAACCCATCTGGATAACCGGAAAAGCACCCCGGGTTCGTTGGCGTACATTTTGTACACCAGGCCCCACTGTTTGAGGTTGTTCTGGCAGGACGAACGACGGGCCGCTTCCCGGGCCCGGGCCAGCGCCGGCAGCAGAATTGCCGCCAGGATGCCAATGATGGCGATGACGACAAGCAGTTCGATGAGGGTAAAGCCAGATTTCTTGCGCATGGTTCTTCCTCCATCAGGATGACCACGAAACGGGGAAGGCATCCCATACCATTCCCTTCCAGTCACCAGTATACATCATCCGGAAATAGAACTATACTCTGGAATTTTGTGAGGAGGAATGTATACTGGGGGCATACAACCGGGAGGTCCAGCCATGTGTTGTCATTGCATGAATCGCCGGGAATTCATGGAACTAGCGATGGTCGCGTCCGCCGGCGTCGCGGTTGGATTGGGAGCCGGGGCGGCGGTCGCGGCGGGGGAGGACATCACGTGGGATCCCTCCCGGCCGCTTTACACGGTATCCCGAACCCTTCGGGTGCTTCCCGTGCTGATGTACCGGGTTCCCCAGAAACGGGAGATGGCTTCTTATAAGTCGTGGGGTGGGGTACAGTCCGACGCCGCTGCCGCGGAGGAATCGGATCGAATCAGCGAGGAATTGCGTGGTCTCGCGGCATCTATCGGCTTTCCCATGGAGGTGCTGCCGGTGATGCGCGTGAGGAACCCGGAAGAAGCGAAGAATATTGATCACAGCAAGGCGGATCTGACCATTGTTTACCCTGCCACGGGTTCGGGAGATACGCTTCGTGCCTGTATTCCCCCGCGGGGCGCCATCATTTTCGCGCGACACAAGTCCGGCCCGGTGTACTACTGGTACGAGGCGTTGAGCACGAGGTACCTCGCCAGGGATGGTGAATCTCCGGATACCGACCGGCGGGTGTCGGTACGGGACGTGGTGATCGACAGTGTGAACGAACTGCGCTGGCGACTACGGGCGTGGAATGCGGTGAATAACCTGGTGGGATGCCGGGTGGCCACCCTGGGAGGATTCCAGGGGAAATACGCGCCCGACGCCCCGCAGGTCGCTCGAGAAAAATGGAACATGGAGATTATCAACTTAGACTATGCCGAATTTGAAAAGAGGCTGAAAGCCGCGTTCGCCGATACCGCGCTGATGGCCAGGGCGGAACAATGGGCAGACCTGTTCCTGGCCTTGCCGGAGACCAGGCTTGAAACCGAACGTTCCTACGTGGTGAACGCGTTCGTGCTGTATGTCCTGTTCAAGCAGTTCATGCGGGAAGCCGACGCGTCGGTCTTTTCCATCATGGATTGCATGAGCGCGATCATGCCGATGTCCCGGACTACCGCCTGCCTGACCCTTGGATTGTTGAACGACGAGGGGTTGATCGCGTTCTGTGAATCGGATTTCGTGGTGATTCCAGCCGGGATTCTGTTGCGTCACCTGGCGGGGGTACCCGTGTTCATGCATAACTCGACGTTTCCCCATGATGAAGGCATGGTGACGTGCGCTCACTGCGCGTGTCCGCGGCGACTGGACGGTCAGACCTACGCCCCGGCGCGGGTGCTAACGCATTACGAGTCAGATTTCGGCGCGGCGCCCAAGGTGAGCATGCCTCCCGGGCAAGTGGTCACCTTCATCAACCCGGAGTACGCCACGGGACGCTGGCTGGGCATGCGCGGGGTGGTGAAAGACAATCCGTTTTATGAGATTTGTCGCAGTCAGCAGGATGTGCAGATTCTTGGCCCCTGGGAACGCCTGCTGAACGAGGTTCGCGATTCGCACTGGATGATGGCATACGGCGATCACCTGCAGGCAGCGGGATACGCGGCGTCAAAGATTGGCGTGCGGTGGGACCCGGTGGCCTAGGGGGGAAACAAAAAAATGGAGCGGGACACGGGGCTCGAACCCGCGACATCCAGCTTGGGAAGCTGGCACTCTACCAACTGAGTTAGTCCCGCTCAGTCCATCTGAAATTTACCACGGCTGAAGCAGGAAAGTCAAGTACCCATTGCGCCTTCCAGGCAGGTGAGTTCACGGGAGGTTGAAGATTTCTCGCTTCGCTCGAAATGACAGGATCCGCTCGAAATGACAGGAGCCGCTCGAAATGGCAACGCGTCGATAAGAGATCAAGGTTCTGGTTGGACAGTCAGCGCGCGGGAAAAAGAAAAAAAACGGTCGGGGAAGCATCGTGTCCCGAGAGTAAAGCATGTCAACCACGCGACCCGAAGTACCGGAACGAAAAAAACGGAAGACGCCCGTTGACGTCTACCGGGGAATCCTGCAGGCAGAACGGCGCGACTGAATTGGTATGTATAACAATTTTGGGCGGCCGGTCCGCGGAGAAAGACCGGCCGCCATGGGGAGAGAGATGGGGAGGGAGGAGTGGCGTCAGGCTGTTGAAACCTGCTTGTATTCCGGGGTCAGCGCGTCTTCGGGATAGGCTTCCAGTCCCATTTCACTCTTGTCCAGCCCGGCGTATTCCTCGTCCGGTTCGACGCGCAGGCCGAGGGTGAGGCGGATGACGGACCATAGCAGCAGCGAGGCCGTCACCGTGAAAGCGCCCACGGCCCCGATGCCGATCAACTGGATGATTAACTGGTTCACGCCGCCGCCATAGAACAGTCCAAGGTCCGTATTGAACAGGCCGACGGCCAGGGTGCCCCAGATCCCGTTAACCAGGTGGACGGAAACGGCGCCCACGGGGTCATCCACCCGTAACTTGTCGATCAGAAGCACCGATTCTACCACCAGCATGCCGGCGATCAGCCCGATAATGACCGATCCGAACACCGACACGCCGTCGCAAGGCGCGGTTATGGCGACCAGCCCCGCCAGGCATCCGTTGATGATCATGGACAGATCCGGGGTGCCCACTCGCAGCCACGCGTAGGCTGTTGCCGCCGCGATGCCTGCCGCTCCTGCCATGGCCGTGGTCACGGCGATATGCGCGATGGCCTTACCATCGGCGGCCATGGTGCTGCCCGGGTTGAATCCAAACCACCCGAGCCACAGGATAAGACCTCCCAGGGTGGCGTAGGCGATGTTGTGGCCGGGTATGGCGTTTACGCTGCCGTCGGCCCGGTATTTACCGATCCGGGGGCCCAGCAGCATGGCGCCCACCAGGGCCGCCCAACCGCCCACGCTGTGAACCACCGTGGAACCGGCGAAGTCCTTGAAAGATCCCCCCAGGATGTTAGCCAGCCAGCCGCCCCCCCATATCCAGTGGCCGCTCACCGGGTAAACCACCGCGACCAGCAGGAACGAGAACAGGATGAACGCCTGGAACTTGATTCGTTCGGCCACGGCCCCGGACACGATCGTCGCGGCCGTGGCGGCGAAAACCAGTTGGAAGAAGAACTTGGCCTCCAGGGGCACCCCCGTCCAGTTCAGGGCGGAGTACACACCGCTATAGGCGTCTGCCATGGCGGGACTGTTGTCCGCCCCGGACAGCAGGAAACCCGAAAACCCGACAAAACCATTACCGTCCCCGAACATCAAGCCGAATCCCGTAATCCAGAAGGAAAGGCTGGCAATGGCGAAGACGATAAAATTTTTAGCCAGAATGTTCACGGCGTTTTTCGCGCGGCAGAACCCCGTTTCCACCAGGGCGAATCCGGCGTTCATCCAGAACACGAGAAATCCCGCGATCATCACCCACAGGGTGTCCAGGGCCACCCTGGTCTCATCTATGGCCGTCGCGTCCGTGGTTTCCTGGGCCAGGGCCCATCCACCCGTAAGACAGATCATCCCGACCAGTAAGAGTTGAGGAAGGTATCTGACGTTTGCTTTTCCGATGGTTTTCAGCATCTCTAATCTCCTTTTTTTTGAGTGGATAACCGTTATTCCACCGCGATGGCCCCTTCTTCGCCGGTGCGGATGCGGATGGCATTTTCCACGGGGATCACGAAGATCTTTCCGTCACCGATGCGGCCCGTGGACGCGGTTTTACAAATGACGTCGATGACGGTTCGCAACAGGTCGTCCGGGATCACCACCTCGATTTTCAGTTTCGGCAGAAACTCCACGACGTACTCGGCTCCCCGGTATATCTCCTTGTGTCCTTTCTGCCTGCCGAAGCCTTTTACTTCGGTTACCGTCACGCCAGTGGCGGACAGCGCTTCCTTGACTTCCTCCAGCTTGAAGGGTTTGATGATAGCCTCCACTTTTTTCACGGGGGTCTCCTTTCCTGTTCGTGGCCTGACCGGATACCCGGCCGTCCGGGGGATGGTACTTTCCTGAATGTCAGGATCAAGCGGCGTGCCATGCCTGGCTTTGCGAAGTTTATTTTTACAAGTATCTGGTAAATAACTTTTTATGAAAATAAAGACTATAGACAGGCACAGATATGGATTTCATAATCCTACCGGTACGTATTTTTCATGCGTGGGAATGACCGTTTCGTGTTTTTCGATCGCGTAGGAAAATTTTCCAAAAAGACGTAAAAAAATTGAGATGTTCCTCGTGGACGTGTCAAAATTACATCAGATTTTTCATATTTATGGAATATGGTCAAGCGGAGGATGTCAAGATGTACCTGGGTATTGAAGATTTCTGGGTCTTTCTCGCGTACCTGTTGAGTATTTTGTCGGCGGTGCTCTGCGTGGTGTACGGCGTGCTGACCTGGAACAAGGGCGATGAACCGGTTACCCATGAAGACTTGAACTGGGCCAGGGAAGAAGTTCGGGAAGAAGCGGAGTCCTGAAATCAATCCCACCGTCCATGTCCCGATCCGTTACCTGACAGGCGCATTCTGAAAGGAGGTCGTAATGGATTTTCTTACTATTTCCATGGTTGTGTTGTACCTGATGGTGGTGGTATGGCTGGCCTACAAGGGATACAAGGGAACCCGTTCCGCCGCCGACTACCTCGTAGCGGGACGGAATACGCACCCCGTGATCATGGCGTTGTCTTACGGCGCTACCTTTATCAGCACATCGGCTATCGTGGGATTTGGCGGCGTGGCCGCCAACTTCGGCATGAGCCTGCTGTGGCTGTCTTTCCTCAACATATTCGTGGGGATTTTTCTGGCCTTTGTCGTGTTTGGGGGGCGTACCCGCCGCATGGGGCATCACCTGGGCGCGCACACGTTTCCTGAATTTCTTTCCAAGCGCTACAACAGCCGGTTCATTCACGTGTTCGCCGCGCTGATCATCTTTGTTTTCATGCCGTTGTACGCCATGGCCGTGTTGCGGGGTGGGGCGGAGTTCATCGCGACGACCTTCGATATTCCCATGCAGGTGGCATTACTGATTTTTGCCCTGGTCGTGGTGGCCTACGTGATTCCGAGCGGCATCAAGGGCGTCCTGTTCACGGACGCCCTTCAGGGGGCTATTATGGCCGTGGGCATGATTTTTCTGTTTGGCTGGACATACTGGCAACTGGGTGGCATGGTGTCCGCCCACGCGCAGTTGACGGAGATGAAGAACATGGTGCCGGCTTCCCTGCAGGCGATCGGCCACCAGGGATGGACGTCGATGCCCAAATTCGGCTGGGCTGCCGCTGGAGCAGACGCGGCATCCGCCCACCAGTACGACCTGTGGTGGATCGTGGTGACAACGATCGTGATGGGGGTGGGTATTGGCGTGCTGGCGCAACCGCAACTCGTGGTGCGTTTCATGACCGTCAAGTCGCAGCAGGATCTGAACCGCGCCGTGGTAGCGGGAGGTGTGTTCATTTACCTCATGGTGGGCGTGGCCTTTACCGTGGGCGCGTTGTCGAACGTGTATTTTGTCAAGCAAGAGCGGATCGTGGGAAAAGTGGTGGATGACCATGTGCTCATGGATCCGGGGGCTTCAGGCAACGATCCCCTGAAGCCGGTGCCGGATGACGCGCCCGATGAGGTTAAGCAGCGAGCCAAGGCATTTGTCGCGTACCGCTTACCTGGTGACAATCCCATCGCGCCACCAAGGCTGGTGTTGAAAACCCCGAACCTGAAGATCGAGAAGGCTGCGGAAGGCGAGTGGGATATCATCCGGCCGGGGCTGATCGCCGTGGCGCGGACTATTAACGGCACCACAACCATGAAAGGAAACGTGGACCAGATTATCCCGGTTTTCGTTCAGGGGGCACTGCCCCGATGGTTTGGCATCATTTTCCTGTTGACCCTGCTCTCCGCGGCGATGAGCACGCTTTCTGGGCAGATGCATACCATCGGCGCGGCGCTGGGGCGGGACCTGTTCGAACAGTTCCGGCAGGGAAATTCCGTGTTGTTGACCCGGATCGGTATCTGCGTGGGCTTGCTGCTGTCCCTCGGGATGGGGTACGTGGTCTCCGGCAACGTGATCGCTGTGGCCACGGCGGCGTTCTTCGGGATCTGCGCGTCGAGTTTCATGCCGGTGTACCTGCTGGGGCTTTACTGGAAACGCCCGAACGCCCGGGCGGCGATTGCGTCCATGGTTGCCGGTTTCGTGGCTAACGTGTTCTGGATGACTTTCGTCAACGCCAAGACGGCTGGCGCCCTGGGCATCTGCATGAAGGTGTTCGGCAAGCCGTTCCTGGCGTCTCCCGGCTGGAGCGCGACCTGGAACGTGGTGGACCCGCTCGTGGTCGGCATTCCAGTGGCGCTGGTTGTGCTGGTGGCCTGGTCCCTGGTTGATCGTCCCATGGACCGTGCCCACGCGGACTACTGTTTCGGTGCCGTACAGAAAGTGTAGCCGGCCGGCCCACGCCGTCAGCGGATGAAATCGAGCAGGGTGGGTTGCAGTACCCGCGCGCCCACGTTGAGTGCGCCCTGCAGCGCGTTGATGGCCACGTTCAGGTTTACGGTGACTTCGGCGAAATCCGCGTCGGCGCTTTCCGATCGCAGGGACTCCAGTTGCACGTTGTAGATTTCGGTGGCGTTCTGGATCAGGTCCATGCGGTTCTGAATGGCGCCAACGCGGGCTAGGGCCGTGGTGACGCGGTCGATGTTGCTTTTCAGATTTCTTAAATCTTGCGTGAGAGCGCCCGTGTTGCCCGCGCGCAGGTTGTCCCGGATGCTGATCAGGGTTTCGAAAACATTGGCCGACGCGAAATCCGTGTCCCAGAAGTAACCGTTTCCGGTTTCGTTCACGGGCACCCGGACTACCGGGCTGATTTCCGTCTCGATGGTCTCATCATTGCCGTTGTAGATCACGGAGAT
>Ga0209720_1002826_pt1 | contig 12475 bp, 10 predicted proteins | sample AD_JPNMR3_MetaG_FD_184426 | JGI IMG/M metagenome (GOLD analysis project Ga0209720, IMG submission 184426) | Active sludge microbial communities of municipal wastewater-treating anaerobic digesters from Japan - AD_JPNMR3_MetaG (SPAdes) (version 2) | ecosystem: Engineered > Bioreactor > Anaerobic...
TGACTCTAACGCTCTTTGGAGGTTTCGCCATCGGCTGTTTGGCGTTCCTCCGAGATGTTTTGCATGATTTTTTAAAAAATCATGCAAAACATCTCTGCTAAATTCGCACTTCTATGTTGAACTTAGCTAGCTATCAAAAAAATGAATTTTTTTAAAGACTTTTTAGGTATGATATTTGTTAATAATGTTGTATTATGTAAATGAAGGAATTAATTAAATAAGAAAGAGCCTAATAAAAAATTTTTGTAAATTTAAGATAAAATAATTATGAAATATTCAAATTTCTACTTCTTTAGAAAAAAATTTTTAATTGTAATGATTTTCCCTCTTTTATTAACAAAAGGTTATTCGCAAAACGACATTAAAATTATTTATAATTTGAAATTGGGGTTGATAAATGGCGGCACCGCTACTATGATAAAGAAAGATACTCTCTATAATAATAAAAAATGTATTTATTATCTACTTGAAGGAAATACAGATGGATTAACTGATAAAATATTTTCCGTACATGAAAAATATGAGAGTATTGTTGATGCTTCTACGCATTTGCCTTATGTAGCTCTTCGTAAAGCGAAGGAACGTTCTTACCAATATTACAATAAAGTATATTTTTATCGTGAAAATGATTCTATTTATAGTGAACGTACTGGAGGCTGTAAAGTCCCAAAAGATTTGACGGATATTTTGTCCGTTTTCTTTTACTTTGTTAACACTTATGATATGGATAAAATGGAAGAAGGAAATGCCATTACCATTCCAACTATTAACGGTCATAAAATTGATGATTTAAAAATCACCTTTGTCAAAAATCAAGTTTTAAAAAATGAGCTTGGTACAGAAATTTGTTATTTATTAACTCCTAAAGTGAAAAAAGGGAAAGTGTTAAAAAGTTCTGATGGTTTGAAGTTTTACCTTTCTCAAAAAGAAAAAATACCTATTCAAATTGAAATTGAAACCAAAGTAGGTACTTTAAAAGCTGTTCCCATCCAGATGTATTGCGGGCAAAAGCCTTTGAAATTGTATTGTTCTAAAAATTGTGGGAACTAAAATTTGATCTTTACTAAAAAATATCTTTCCCCTTATACCAAAGAAAGCATTCTAAGTGGTTCACTTGTAATGCTTTCTTTGTAATTAGAGATAAATTAAAAACTTTTTTAAAATTCTGAAATACTCTCTCACAAAAAATTTAAATTACCTTATATTTATCAATATTTTCCATATCGAAAGTTTTGATAAAGGTTGCATGTTTGCGAGTTTCCACTTCAGCATAATTAATATAAACTTCAGCCGATTTACGAAACATATCATTTCTTGAAGCATCAATAATCAATAAATACCCCATTATAATGTGCCCTGCCATTTCAACCAATCGGCGTGCATGAAAATCAATATACTCTTGATTCTTTGTTTCAGTTACCCTGTTGATCGAATTTTCCAACAAATTCGTCATTGTTATCAATCTTTTACGAAACGAATGAAATTCTGGATTAATAGGTTGTTGCTCGTAAAAACGAATTTGATTTAAATACGTACCTGTTGTTACATGACGAATAGCAGCAACAACTTGAAGCTGAGAAGTTCCTTCATAAATAGTAAGAATACGTGCATCACGATATAGTCGCTCGCAAGGATAATCTTTCATAAATCCAGAACCACCATGTATTTGTACACAATCGTAAGCATTCTGATTGGCATATTCGCTAGCAAATAATTTAATCACCGGGGTGAAGGCATCTGCCAATTTTTGATACTCTTTGTATTCATTTTTTTCTTCCGGTTCAAGTTTGCGTTCTTTTTCAATGGCTTCATAAGCTTTATAAATGTCTACAAATCTTGTTGTTTCATAAAGTAAAGCTCGTGATGCATCCAATTTCGCTTTCATCAAAGAAATCATTTCAAATACTGCAGGAAATTCGATGATGGCTTTACCAAATTGTCGCCTTTCTTTTGCATAAGATAAAGCTTCATTATAAGCTGCTGTTGATAGTCCAACTGATTGTGCTCCAATACCCAAACGTGCTTCATTCATTAGTGACATCACATATTTAATTAACCCTAAACGACGAGAGCCAATTAATTTAGCTGGCGTGTTGCTGAAAACCAATTCACATGTCGGTGAGCCTTTGATTCCCAATTTATTTTCAATACGTCGTACTTTTACTGTGTTATCATGTTTATTATCAACAACAAATAAGGATAATCCACGACCATCGGTTGTACCTTCTTCAGAGCGAGCCAAAACCAGTTTAATATGAGCATCACCATTGGTAATAAAACGTTTTACGCCATTCAAATACCACATTCCATCTTTTTCGTTGTAAGTAGCTTTCAGTTGAACTGCTTGTAGGTCGGAACCGGCATCAGGTTCAGTTAAATCCATGGAGCAAGTTTGCCCAGCACATACACGCGGCAAAAATTCACGTTTTATATCTTCATCGGCAAATTCATTAATGGTTTCAGCACAATCTTGTAAACCCCAAATATTAGCAAAACCAGCATCGGCACGCGAAACAATTTCAGCAGCCATTACATAAGGAATTACCGCAAAATTTAATCCTCCATATTCTCGTGGTAAAGCCATTCCATATACCCCAGCTTGAATAAGAGTTTCGTGATTTTGTTGTGTGCCTGGTGCATAAATTACGCGGTTATTCACTACAGTTGGGCCTGTTTGATCTATTTCTTCGGCGTTTGAAGCGATAACTTCACCAGCAATTTCACCAATAATTTCCAGAATTTTCTCATAATTATCAATAGCATCCTCGAAATCGCGCGAGGCATAATCATATTTATCTTTATCTACAAAATTTCGTTCTTTCAACGTGACAATTTTTTGCATCAACGGATGCGAAAGTTGAAATTTTAAAGCTGGATTATCATTAAAAAAATTCATAGCAATTGTTTTTCTCTTTGATTAGTTTAAACGATAAAAAAATCTAAAATAAATTTTATAAATTTAGTTAGTAATTTATTAATTTAATACTTATTTAATATGAATTCTGATTTTTTACTAACGGGAGAAAATCCTTTTCAGAAATTTTTATCATACTTATTTATTTGGTATTTTTTTTATAATATTTAATCATCTTAGGCACTACTTCTTCGATGGTTCCAGTAATTACATAATCTGCAATTTTATTAATAGGTGCATTTGGATCACTGTTAATTGAAATAACCATTGCACTTTCCTGCATCCCTGCGATATGTTGAATTTGTCCTGAGATTCCACAAGCGATATATAATTTTGGTCTCACTGTGGTACCTGTCTGACCAATCTGACGTTCGTGTTCTGCAAAACCAGCATCAACTGCTGCTCGTGATGCTCCCACTTCGCCTCCCAACACTTCAGCTAATTCATATAGGAGTTTGAAATTTTCTGCACTTCCTACTCCATAGCCTCCTGATACAATAACGGGGGCAGATTTTAAATTTATTTTTGATTTTTCAATATTACGTTCCAATACTTCTATTACAAAATCTTTATCAGAAACATATTTTGCAACTTGAAGCTTATGAATTTCGCCTGTATGTTTTGAATCATATATTTCTTTTTTCATAACACCTTCACGCACAGTAGCCATTTGTGGGCGACATTCAGGATTAACAATAGTAGCAACTATGTTTCCACCAAAAGCAGGACGAATCTGATAAAGTAAATTTTTATATACTTTGCCTGCTTTTTTATCTTCATAATCTCCAATTTCGAGAGCTGTGCAATCGGCTGTTAAGCCACTGAATAAAGCAGAAGAAACACGTGGCGCTAAATCGCGGCCTATTGTCGTGGCTCCCAATAATGCAATTTGTGGTTTTTCTTGCTTGAAAAGATTAATTAAAACTGAAGCATGAGGTAAAGTAGTATAAGGTATAAATCTTTTGTCATCACATACATATAACTTGTCTACACCATAAGGAAAAACTTGCTTAGCAATATTATCTAATTGATATCCTATTGCTACGGCTTCCAGTTTGCAATCTAATTGTTGGGCGAGAGTACGTCCTTTGGTAAGTAATTCTAAACTAATATCTCTCACCACCCCATCTTCAATTTCTAAATACACAATTATATTGTTCATGTTCAAAATTTTTTTCTATTAAAAAATTTATAAGTTTATTGTTTTCATTTGATAGCTTAATCAATAAAAGATTATCCCAATGTATGATTGTTAATCAATTCCTTCATTAAGCTGTCAATATCAGCATCATTAGCTGTTAAACGTTTACTTTCTTTTACAGTAAAAACAATATTCTCAATTTTTTTTACTTTAGTTGGTGAGCCGTTCAAACCTAACCAGCGAGGATCATGTTCAATATCATTTGCTCCCCATTCAGTAAGATTCAGATAAGGATGGGTATCATATAAATCGGTATAATCGGCACCCATTTCTTGTTTTTCAGACGGTGTAGCAGCATGTTTATATTTCATGGTAAGTTTTGCATTGCGTGGACGACACGGAGCAGCAGTACCATTAACAGTGATTAATATAGGAAGTGGACCTCTTACTATTTCTACTCCTCTTTCTAACCGACGTTTTACTGTAATACTATTTTCTGTTACTTCTAAAATATCTTCTGCATAAGTTATTTGGGGAAAACCCATTTTTTCAGCTACTTGCGGACCCACCTGCGCTGTGTCACCATCAATTGCTTGGCGACCGCATAAAATAATGTCAACTTTATCAAATTTGCGAATGGCACAAGTTAAAGCATACGAAGTAGCCAGGGTATCAGAACCAGCAAATTCACGCCCACTTAATAAATATCCTTCATCTGCACCACGATAAAGACTTTCCCGAAGAATTTCTGCTGCACGAACAGGACCCATAGTTAAAACTTTCACAGTTGATCCTTCGAATTTACTTTTTAAGCGTAATGCTTGTTCCAATGCATTCAAATCTTCTGGATTAAAAATAGCAGGTAAAGCTGCTCGATTCACAGTCCCATCTGCTTTCATGGCGTCTTTCCCTACATTCCTTGTATCAGGTACTTGTTTTGCCAAAACTACAATGTTAAAACTCATATCGATAATATTATTTCATTAAATTAATTCCTGTCACTTCTCCTTACTCCTTATAAATCATTTTGTTTTGATAAAAAGTCAGTTAGCAAAGAGTTGTTTAAATTAAGTTTGCAAAATTAGCAGTTTTTATTGAAGAAACAAGCAATTTTATTTTATTTTCAACAATAAAGATGACAAAAAACGCGAGGCTTGGGTAAGTCTCGCGCATACAATTAGGTATTAGTTTTTTTAAGGTATTAAAAAGATTGTGTTGTTTAGTTAACAGTTGCAAAATACGTATTAAAAATTGAAATTTACAAGTCAAAAAATATGTTTTACAACCTATTTTATATAATTTTTTAAAGGAAAAGAAAAAAGAAATAACCAAATATCTAACATAACCTATTTAAAATCATTAGATTAAGTTGTTTATCAGTTGGTTTTTAACTGTTACCTGTTCTTATTATAAATACATTAGTTTCCCAAATGAAATTGAACATAAATCATTTTTTCTTCATTTTTCTAAGTCGGCATGAATGATTTCCCAGCTAAGTTTTACCAGCTCTGACACTTTATTGGGTAAATAAGCATTTACATCAATAGGTTGATGAATAATCATTTCAATGGTGCCTGGAGTAATTTTCAACGTCGAACGTGAAATGCGTTCAAAGCTCCCTCGAATCGTAATAGGCACAATAGGCAACGACAAGTCAGTAGCAATACGAAAAGCTCCAAGTTTAAATTTTCCCAATTTACCATCACGTGTACGGGTTCCTTCTGGAAAAATCACCACGGAAACACCATTTTTCAGTTTTTTTTCAGCTTTTTTTATGCTTTTCTGTGCCGCTATCGGATTTGAACGATCAATAAAAATATGACCTGCCAATTCACAGGCGGTACCTACTAAGGGTATTTTTCTCAATTCTATTTTCATCAACCATTTAAAAATGGAAGGTAACCAACCATAAATGGCAAAAATGTCGAACAAGCTTTGATGATTGGAAATAAAAACGTAAGATTGTTTTGGATCAATATTTTCCGTACCAAGTATTTTCACTTTCACAAAGCAAAGAGCACAACAAATTCGTGACCACCAACGAGCCGGAAAATAAGAAATTTTTTTATTAGGAAAAATGGGAGATAGCAGTATAGTTATCAAAGCTGTAATGATAGAAATAACAATAATTACAGGGAAAGCTATTAACCATTGATAAAGAAAAAATAGAAAATTTTTTATACCATTCATGTTTACAAAAGAATTAGAAATTAATGTTTTCAAATTTAGGTTTCTTTAAGTTTAACTTATTCAATTGACTTACAAATAAACCTGAAATCACTATGGCGATACCTAAAAGTTTCAATATAGAAAGAGGCTCTCTTAAAATCAACCATGTGAAAATAGCGGTAAAAGCCGGAATTAAATTGGAAAAAACATTGCTTCGAACGACGCCTATACGTCTTAATACAGAAGCAAACAATACATAAGCAACTACAGAAGCAAAAATAGCTAATAATATTAATGCCAGTATAGATTCATGAGTAATTTGAATAGTTTTTATGCTCGGCAAATCAACGATCAGAAAAGTAGGAAGAAAAAATAATAACCCCAATACACTTTGATAAAAAATTATATTCAAAGTAGAATAGCGAATGGAAATTTTTTTCAAAATAATCGAATAAAATACTCCAGAAAAAACAGCAAAAAACAGGAGTATAATTCCAAATGGTTCGCTGTAAAAACCAGTTCGAGGTTCATAAATTACAAAACAAACTCCTACCAGCGAAACAATAATTCCCAGAATATTCCATAGCCCTACTTTTTCTTTTAAAAAGAGAAAAGCAAAAATGGGAGAAAATAATGGAATAGTAGAAATGATAACAGAAGCTATGGTAGGTGAAACTTTTGTCAAGCCAAAGGTTTCACCAAGATAGTAAAGATAAGGTTCAAAAAAAGCAAGTAAAACAAACCACTTAATATCTTTTTTTAAAATTCGTTGAGTATTTCCAGTCAGTAAAATTATCAAAAGCAACAAAATAGAGGCAATAATTAATCGTAAAGTTATCAAAGTAATAGGGCGAAAAGACTGTAAAGCAATTTTTGTCCAGATAAAAGACATTGCCCAAAATATCATCGCTAAAGTAATTGCAATATATAAATGAAAAGTTTTAACTTTTGCCATATTTTATAACTGTTTCCTCTATTTTATTGTTTTCAAAATAAAAGTAGATAAAAACCTTTAAAAATTGGTTTAATTTTTTACTTCAAAAAATATTCTTTTTCACAAAAACATTTTGAAATATTGGAAAAATTAGTTATTTTTGTCCTCGCTATTAAAAATTCTTCCTTAGCTCAGTCGGTTAGAGCATCTGACTGTTAATCAGAGGGTCCTTGGTTCAAGTCCAAGAGGAAGAGCAAAGTTGCTTTCATTGGCAACTTTTTTATTTTGTCAATTTTAACTTCCCCAACCTTCTCGATCCAGATTTCGATAATTAATTGCTTCGGCAATATGATGAGCAAGAATCATTTCCGAATCATCCAAATCTGCAATGGTGCGAGCCACTTTCAAAATCCGATCATAGGCTCTCGCTGATAAACTCAAACGTTGCATAGCTGTTTTTAATAATTCAAGACCTGATTTATCAGGTGTGGCAAATTTTCGCTGCAACTTGGTAGTCATCTGAGCATTACAATAAACCCCCTCAATATCTTTAAATCTTCTTTCCTGAATTTGACGAGCTTTAATAACCCTTTCACGGATTTTGATGCTACTTTCGCCTTCTTTCATATCTGAAAGTTTTTCAAAAGGAACAGGTACAATTTCAATATGAATATCAATCCTGTCCAATAAAGGACCAGAAATACGATTCAGATATTTTTGGACGACACCCGGCGCACAAACACATTCTCGTTCTGGATGATTATAATAACCGCAAGGGCAGGGATTCATAGCTGCTATCAGCATAAAACTGGCAGGATATTCAATGGTAAATTTTGCACGTGAAATCGTAATTCGGCGGTCTTCAAGAGGCTGTCTCAACACTTCAAGAACAGAACGCTTAAATTCAGGAAGTTCATCAAGAAAAAGTACCCCATTATGAGCTAGAGAAATTTCACCTGGCTGCGGAAAAGTTCCTCCTCCCACTAAGGCGACATCTGAAATAGTATGATGTGGACTTCTGAAAGGACGTTCATACATCAAAGAAGTATTATTGCCAATTTTTCCAGCTACAGAATGAATTTTTGTTGTTTCAAGGGCTTCGTGTAATGTTAATGGTGGCAAAATGGTTGGGATTCGCTTTGCCAGCATAGATTTACCAGATCCAGGAGGACCTACCATAATAATGTTATGTCCACCTGCTGCTGCAACTTCTAAGGCTCTTTTTACATTTTCCTGACCTTTTACATCAGCAAAATCAATTTCAAAATGATTCAAATTTTCATAAAATTCTTGCCGCGTATTGACAATAGTAGGTTCAATATCCAAATTACCATTTAGAAAGTCAACAACCTGCTTGATATTTTCTACACCATAAACTTCCAGGTCGTTTACTACGGCAGCTTCACGGGCATTTTGCTTTGGCAGAATAAATCCTTTGAATTTTTCTTCTCGTGCTTTGATGGCAATAGACAAAGCTCCTTTAATAGGATTCAAACTTCCATCCAGCGACAATTCACCCATAATAAGGTATTGTTCTAATTGATTGGCTTGAATTTTTTCATCAGCAGCCAGCATACCAATAGCCAATGGAAGATCGTAAGCTGAACCTTCTTTGCGAATGTCTGCTGGTGCCATATTCACCACTATCTGCTTTCTGGGCATTTTATAGCCAATATAATCCAAAGCAGAAGCTATGCGTTCATGACTTTCTTTCACTGCATTATCAGGTAAACCTACCAAAAAGAAATGGATACCTTGATTTACATTTACTTCAATAGTGATAATTGTAGCATTAATCCCTTGAACTGCAGCTCCAAACGTTTTAACTAACATTGATAACGATTTAAAATTAAAATTAAATTTAAGCCATTTTTTAATTCTGACAGGCAATTGTTTTGCTATTTTTTTTAAAAGAATGGTCAAGTAATACTTTTAATGTAAACAATTGTTCAGTAAATAATTTCCCTTCGGATAAATGAAGTCGCAAAGCCAATTTCCCTTCCACTGTTGAAGTTTGAATAGGCTTCCAGTACCATTCACTTTCCAGATAAGAATTGCCACGTAAAAAAGGATTATTCCAATATAAATTATTTCCATGTTTGTTATACAACCTCATTCGTTTATCTCCTATATAAAAAGAATTTTCTGAGCCAAACCTGTTATATTGTATATTTCCTCTCAAAACAATACCGCTTGGTTTAAAAGTCATATTATCCAAACCTCGTTCACGTTCAAATCCTTGTAAAAGACCCACAGCAAAAAACAAAGTATCCAATTTTGAACGATTTTCCAGCAAATTTATTCCTAAAGAAAGATGCATTAAAACATTGTCACATACGTGAAAATCAGTATTTCGAGGAGCAGTATTGGCATAATGAAACATATATGATTGAAAATCTGCGAAAAAGTTTTCAAAGTGTTTTACTCCTGAAGCACCAACAAAGAATGATTCACGCTGGGTTGCAGTTTGATGTCCTGTCCAATCGAGCCACAAATTAAAAAAATCGGAGGAATGGTTTATTTGCCAAAACAATCCTTCTATATTCGGTTTAAAGTATTCTACAGAATCTTGAAAAAAGAAATCGGAATAATTTGTAAGGATATCAGAACGGGGAAAAGAACCTACACGCAATAAAATTTTTGGTGTAAATAATTGATAATAAGCTATTAATTTAACTTTTTCTATTGCTTTTTTTGAACCCGATATATTTAGCAAATCTGTCCCCACAAAAAAAGAATGAATATTTTCCCATTGAAAGGTTAACTGAGGAGCGACGTGCAATCCTTTCATAGTCTGATCATTCACATAAGAAGATCCTGAAAATTCGGTATTGTCAAAAAAATAATTAAAACCCATTTCCCAACCCGCTGTTTGAGCCAGAGAAATGAAATGAACAAGAAAAAACAAAAAAAGCAATAGAAAGTATTTGTGTATAAACTTCACTCTAAAAACTTTATTAAAAAATCACAAAAAAACAGATTATCTTTGTGATTTTGAATATCTTTTTATCTTTTCATTAAACTACAATATCTCAATATTTCTAAACTCTTACTTTCATATTTTTTGTATGTCGAACCGTTGAGAATATAGCTCAATGTACCTATTTACAAATTTAAGTAAAATGATTATTCATTGAATTTTTCTTTGTTCTCTTCAATCTGTTCCTTCACCCATTCTACATATTTCCTCATTTTAAAATCAAACCATTTTTCTCGATAGTTGCCGGAATATTCTATTTGCCATTTGAAGTTGCGAAAAGGTTTGGAGCCGCTTAGTGCTTGTAACAATCTCTCCTGTAATCTTATATCTTCCACACTTTCCGCAAAATCGGTCATAATTTGATAAAATTCATAGGAATCAATATCTTCAAATTCAAAATAATCTTCACTATTTTTTTCAATTTCTTTAACATCGTCATCCCAAAGGTCGCTAGTGGATGTATCCAACCAATTCTCAAAGTTAGGTAATTCTTTTATTTCCCCTGTTTTGAGATGAAAAAAACTCCTCATCCCACTATCCAAACTTTCAGCAATGTTTTTTATTTGTTTCTCTGTGGGTTTCATGTTTAAGAGATTTTTAATGTTTGAATAACAAAGAGCATGAAAGTATTTTTCTTAAAGATTAAATTATTTCACATGTGCAGATTTATTATCTCTATATAGAAAATGACAGAAATAATGAGATAATACAAATTTCAACAGTAAACAAAAAAGAAAATAAAAATATTTAACAGTTAAGACATCGTACTATACTTTCTTAACCAGTCTATTGCACCTTTGGTTTCCCACCAAATGGGCTGGGCGTAAGATACGTAATAATCAGCTTCATTTTCATCTCCTATTCCGTAATATTCTGCAAGTTCAACGATGGATATAGCTGATAAAATTTTTTTTGCTACATATTTATTTTGTTTTAAGGCTTTTTGTAATTGTTTTTTGGATTTTAAAGTATCACCCTCTTTTTTGAAAGTATATAAAGCATAATTAAAAAGAGAGAAAGCTTTGTCTTCGTTTTTAAACATTTTGAAATATTTCTCATATTTGCTATCCTCGTTCAGCTCAATCAGATAAAGCATTAATTGATCTCTTACTCCTTGATTATCGTTCGGATTGAATTCTATCATTTCTTCAAAAATTTCGACACATTCTTTCTTCTTACCGAGAAGGTAAAGAATTTCAGCATGATCTCGTAAACAACGCATAAAAGGTCGAGTTTCAACAATTCCCCAAAAATAACCTTTATACTCATTATATTTTTCTCCGCAAAATAAACGTCTGCCTATTTCAATACCTTTTTCATAAAAAGCATCTGCTTTTTGAATCGATTCTTCTATATCACCCAAATATTCATAAGCTTCAATACAGTCAGGGTCAAGTTGAAGTGCTTTTTCTATTTTCTTTTTTGCTTTAGCAGGCGTTAAATCATAAGCTTCATAAACAAGGTCTTGAGCTTTTTCTTTATTAGTTGATGGTTTGTTTTTGAAAGACGAAATATCTTTCCCCATAAGATCATTCAGAAATTTTTCCATTTCTTCTTCACTCTGAAAATTCTGAGATTCAAGAAGTCTTGTTAACTCAGTCATAAATTTGTCTTGTTGCTTATTCATAATTTTTTCTTTTTTAAAAAATTCACAAAAATTTTAAAGTTTAATGCTTTTTTTAACCATTACTACCCATAAAAAAGATCTGCAATCGATGATTTTTATTCACTTTGCTTTTTTATTCTTGTTTAAAAGAGATCATTTTGTTCTATATTAAACGTATTATCATACGATTTCCTATTTCTTCAGAATAATATCTTGTTAAATTATATCTGATTAAAAACACAAATGTACTTAATAGTTTGAATAGATACATAGAAATTCTTTATTTTGTTCAGGACCGACGCATTTAATTTCCAATAATTGTAAAAGGAATTGATTGTTCCAAGCAACTTTTAAGCATGTTGGAATCATTAAATCTTTTGGCATGTTTTTTTCGACAAATTAAACGTATTTTTTCGAACAAAAGAAAAGTTTTCAGTATTGTCTTTTATACCACTAAGGTAATACTTATTTCGGTTTCTTGTTTTTACCTGCATTTCTCTGAGCCATAATTTTTTATAATGCTTTTAGTTTTTCCTAATTCTCACCACAAACGATAATGAATATAGTAATTTTTTTAAGGAAAAATTCTTTATTGTCAAAATAAAATATTAAATTTGTTTTGATATAATTTTTAAATGAAAAATTAAACCATGATAAATGAATCTACCCTGAAAAATCGATTTTAATAGTTTTGGTTCATAAGTTATTGATCGTCAATACATATTTTAATG
>Ga0209720_1002831_pt1 | contig 12443 bp, 25 predicted proteins | sample AD_JPNMR3_MetaG_FD_184426 | JGI IMG/M metagenome (GOLD analysis project Ga0209720, IMG submission 184426) | Active sludge microbial communities of municipal wastewater-treating anaerobic digesters from Japan - AD_JPNMR3_MetaG (SPAdes) (version 2) | ecosystem: Engineered > Bioreactor > Anaerobic...
TACCACGGGGAACATGAGCCATACCTGGTGATGGTCTGGATATCTCGGACCGGTTCATACCAGCATATTCTTGTAATAAATAGCGTAAACTATCCATCGCGTGGTCATTGACCTTTTTCGGCTTATCCTCTCCCCGTTTCTGTGCGTTCTCATCCCAGACATACGCCCCGAATTCCTGGATGGTGTTTGTGCATGACGGGTCGATGAACAAGGTTTCTGATGATAACAGTCTTGACACCTGCTGAATACCGGGTATCACATCGTTTACAGCTTCCCTGACTACATATCCCCGGCTGCGTAACTCAGCTATAAAACTGGTTGCTGACGGGTCTACAGTGATGTATCTGACCCGCTTGTCCACGAACCCGGCCATCAGGTCTCCGAGTTGTCTATCTGTTAATTGCCCGGACTGTGAGGAATCATGATATAATTCCTTCATGACGTGCACATTTCCGGTTGGTTTGTGGATTCCCCCCATGAGAAATACTGACGGGTTTGTGACACCATAATCCACAGATACGATAATGTTCTCCAGGTCTCCCGGAGCAGGTCTGACGTGTTTTGCCTCATCCCACATAGGATATACCACACCCTCAGCCAATACCCACAATCCTTCGATGTATCGTTGATACCATAACCCGGTGAACTCCCGTTTCAATGCTTCGATATATTCCGGGTCCAGATAGGGATTATCATCCAGGGTGAAGTGCCAGACGTTTGCTTTAATCAAATCCGCTGCATCTATCAGTTCCTGCTTCATCCAGTGATATGGGCTGTCTGGGTTGGTGGTGATGTATAATTGCGCTCCTGGTTCTGATAAACGGGTTTGAAGCATTTTCATAAATGATTCTGGAATAATGGTTCCTTCATCTACGTACGAAAATTGTAAGGAGGCGCCTCTGATTTTACTTTCGCTGCGTTCGTCATTTGCACCCACCAGATAAACCCGTTTGCCGTATAAAATTAGTTCGCCCTTCCCTGCATTCAGACTGATGACAGATGGCGGGAGCATTTCGAGCATCGGGTTAATGATGTTTCTGATTAGGGTTCGTTCGGTCTTTCCCACCATCAGGCATTCTGCCGTTGCCTGGTTTTTTATCAGGTGAATCCACTTAAGTATCGAACAGATGGTTTTTCCAGACCGGACAGACCCGTGGAGGATATTTATCCGGGCTGGTTGTGCAAGGATGAACTTCGCTCCCTTACCTTGCGGTTTCTGTAGTTTCAGACTCATTTTTTAATATTTCAACTAGTTCGTCAATTGCTCCGAATTCGTCTATATTGTCGGCAGATGTGAACTCTTTTATTTTTTCTATGCACGTTGCCCATTTTACCATCGAATCAAGCAGGGAGTTTGTGGAACCGGCAGGAGGTTTTATTTTGGATTCCCCTTTCTCATCCATATCCCGCCAGTATGCCTTCCATTGCTGCTGCTTGTATTTGATATCAGACATGAGCACAAAGCCGACTGCGTTCACCGCTTTGGACAACCCGGATACCATATCGTTTGCCATTACCTCTGCCTTTTCTTTCACCTGCTCATTGGTGGACCATTCCTCATATGACTTGATTCGTTCTGACCAGTTGAACTTGTTTGCCCAGAGGTACATGGTTCGGACAGGTCGTTTCATAATTCGTGCAAGTTCCTGCATTGACCGTGTAGAACCCATGTCGCGGTATATTTTGAACGCCTGCCATTGCTCGGCCTTTTCACCTTTTAGTCGTTCAAATTGTGGCGGTGTCATTGTGCAACTTTGTGTATATTGTGTGCAACTTTTACCCGGATATCAGTTTCAGGAACTCATCTTTCAGTGATGGGTTCCTATGGAACTCCCCTCTTACTGCTGAAGTAATCATACAGGATGCTGGTTTCTTCACCCCTCTGATTCTCATACAATCGTGACCCGCTTCAATGACTACAATACATCCCCTCGGCTTTAGGTTTTCTTCCAGGAAGTCTGCTATCTCATTGGTCATCTTTTCCTGTATCTGTGGCCGGGATGCAAACTTGTCCACTACTCGAGCCAGTTTTGATATCCCACATATCTTTTCCCCTGGGAGGTATCCGATATGAGCACGACCATGAAATGGCAGAACGTGATGAGAACATAATGATGAGAAGTCAATATCTTTCAGAATGATAAGCTGGTCATAGCCAGGGTTTTCAAATACCGTGAATTTCAGTTCGTCGTTTCGGGCCCACTCATTTAAGAATCCCTGGTATCTGGTGGGTGTGTTTTGTATCTCTTCTTCGTTGAAAAGGTTGTCTGGAAGTTCCAATTTCATTTCTTCTCTCCGAGTATCTGATTTATTTTTTGCATTCGTTTCCCCTGCCCAAGCCCTGATAATGGATTAATAATTTTAGATTTTGTGAACACAGCCTTGATAATGGATTGATGTATCTGCCCAGTGGTTGTGACTATTATCGCCGGGTTTAATTTTAATTTTGAAACTTGTGCTGATACAAACATAATAAAGTCGCGATTCCCATCTATTGCTGATGGTGGTGTATTATAATCTGATATCAACGTATCTGGATGAATTAACCCATATTTATCCGATAAAATATACCAAGATTCTGGATATAGAGTGTCTGCATATTCCTTACATTTTTTAAACAGCGGTCCGATATATGCATCTTTTGCACGTGTTTTTGGGGCATCTGGGTTTGTATTCCAAATCTTCTTTGCACCACATGATATGATACATATTTCAGACTTCATATTCCACCGGGTCTTTCTGTCCGATTGCTCTAAATGCAGATAATCGTTCATCACAAGAGCCACATTTTCCACACGCCTTTTCTCTTCCATTATAACAGGTCCAGGTTTTTGAATAATCAACCCCTAGTTCAAACCCTCTTTTGAGAATTGTTTCTTTATTCCCGTGAAGGTATGGGACATGAAGTTCAACCGGATTCCAATCACAGAGGGATAGGGTGTGATTTATTGCTTCAACGAAATCAGGTCTGCAATCTGGGTATATCGTATGGTCGCCGGAATGAGCACCATAATACAACCTGGTTGCCCCGATGCCAATAGCATAAGCAGCAGCTAAGGACAGCATAATCATATTTCGGTTTGGAACCACGGTATGTTTCATATTCTCACCATCATACTGCCCCTCTGGGACCGGTGTTTCAGGTCGTGTTAATGCTGATGGTGCAATGTCGTTGAGAACGGATAACGAGATTATTTTATGTGGGATTCCGAGTTTTTCACAATTCCATTTTGCATATTCAAGTTCCTTTTTATGCCGTTGGTTGTAATCAAAAGATAATGCAAATAGTTCTTCTCCCCGGGAATGAATATCATGCAATAAGGTGACACTATCCATCCCTCCTGATACGATTATGACCGATTTCATAACCCAGCACCCCAATTAAGAAGAACTTGAAGACGTGGAGAGAAATTGAAGTTATGAGCCCGACACTGTTTTGATAAGTCCTGATGAATTTCAAGATTGTTAAAATTTCGAGATGTAATAGGCATCACAAAAACCCGGTCTTTTGGAATTGCTTCTCTTTCAACAATTTCAACAACTGGTTCAACGTATAATGCGGGGAATTTGAAGATGGTGTTTGGATTGTCAAGCCATTCTTGATAATTGATATCATTTTTTGGGCTTACCGTTATGAGATTGAATCTATCTGGTGAATTCGGAATTATAGTTCCGTTCGTCTCAACCTCTGAATACTCCGGCTCTTTCACATCTAATATATCGTATATCGCATTTTCTTGGAGGAACGGTTCTCCACCTGTGAAAACAAGATGGTCAGTCAGGTTTGGAAGAATATCTTCAACCGTTGCTTCATATCCGTCATTGGCATATTTTGTATCACAGAATGAGCATGAAAGATTACACCCGGAAAACCTGATGAACGTGCAATACTGACCAAGGTTTAACCCTTCACCCTGGTGTGATTGAAAAACTTCAGAGAGTTTCATAGGTTGCCTCATTCCCTTCTGATTCCTGAACGGTTACAGACACAGCGTTTGGGATTCTATCACAAATCCACTTTGCCATATTTTCTGCTGTTGGGTTGAATGGTAAGATGTCGTTGATGTGTTTATGGTCAAGGATATCGGAGATTTCTTTCTTTATCACTGAAAAATCAGTAACCATTCCAAACTCGTTCAACTCGTCAGAACAACATTCAACAGTGATAATCCAGTTATGACCATGAATATTCTGACATTTCGATTCATACGGGAGATTTAATGAATGACTCCCGGCAATTTCAAACCGCTTCTTTACTGTAAACATGCTGATGCTCCAAATAATGTGAAAATTTAACCCATTCTGTGAAATTGTGGCGAACTACCTTATGGCGGTCATATTTTTTTGAGGAGTTGAATGGGACCTTTATAATATCCCCACCTTTAAACTGGTATACATAACCACCACCAAATGCACATGAATTCCAGGATGAGGAGTCAACCGAGTCGAACGGATATTTTTTTATTATTGATGGTGAGCCAATTCCAAGACCGTGAATCCTAGCTCCATGGTGATGAGCAATTTTAATGAGATGATTAAAAACAGCGAACTTCGATTTTGGAATTTCCTTTGTGACAATTCCACCAATCGCAACATATGGATAGTCCTTGCACATATCCTCGAAATAAGCCACCCCTCTTGATTTGTGCCAGACGGGTATGCTTTGGGTCTTTGTCTCCTGTTCTATGTAATCCCGATATTTTTCTACAGTTGATAAGGGTCTTACAGCATCCACATCCATTTCAAAAAACTGTTTGATGCTGTTTTTATTGATGAAATCAACATATTTTTTGACATACTCATCCAGGTTGTTGACAACCTTTTTCTTTGAGTTCATGAATGTGAATGCCCCAGAATCCAGAAGAAATTTATTTGAAGGGCGGGTCTTTATCCAATCAATCTGCCAAGGCTTGATATAATAAAATGATTCCAGCATATTCCAGTCTAATGAAAAGAGAAGGTTTAATGAATCCGGGTCTTTTCCTTCTGCATAGGTTCCGGCAAGATAATTGCTAGGACCGCCACTCAACCCCGCTAAATAAATATCTAAACTACAAGTTCCTGCTAAATATGGTTTCACTCCCAATTTACCCCCCATCAGGGAATCTGATTTCGAATTGACTGCTGCGAGGAATTGCTGAACCATGAGAACTGTGGATTCTGCGGACGGGCAGGCTATATAGTTCCGAGTCTTACCCCTTCGTATTGTGCAAACTGTTCCCCACATCTTGGACAGGTTATTAATTTCGGTTTCTTGAGCGGTTTATCTTCATCTGTGAGAAAAGAATCAACATCAAAGGAAGATGGTTCAGAACCTGTATCCAACCCATCGAGAACTATATCTGAAAAGCCAGTGAGTTCAATATCAAATCCAGAGTCGCGGATATCCGTCAGTTCTGATTTGAGCATTTCTATATCCCATTCAGCCCACTCCCCGGACTTGTTATCAGCAATACGAAACGCCTTTACTTGTACCGGGGATAAATCATCTGCAAAAATGACCGGGACTTTTTCTATCCCTAAAAGAAGTGCTGCTTTCAATCTGGTATGGCCGGCGATAATTTCATTTTTATTATTTTTCCCATCTACCAGAATCGGTATTTTGAACCCATATTCCTTAATTAAATTTGCAACGCGTTCAACAGCCGCATCATTTTTCCGTGGGTTTTTCGTATATGGGATTAATTCTGATACCGGTAAATATTCAAGTCGCAATTCTGACATAAGACTGAAAGACAGTTATGCTTTACAAAATATTTAAAGGTGTTTAACGAAAAATGTAAAAAATTAGTATGGACAGAACGGATGACAGCATTCTGAACAATCCCTTACATGGGTGCAAGGGTCCTGTATTTCTCCATCTCCGAATAACATTCGGCTATACTGTTCTTCCGTGACTTCTCCGGTTGCATTGCAGTAAAAACAGGGGATACCAGATTGCATTATCCCTTCATCACATGCTGGACACGATTTCATATTGTATTCCTCCTTTCCCATCTCTCGGATAATTCCGTTTTGCATTCTTCAAGCTTCAATTCCGTAAATATCATATTCACCGATGGTATCAACCAGTTTATAGCCGCCTTTTATAAGTTGTTCTTTTGTCATTGTTTTCACCTTGAAAAAAAGATTATTCCTCTCCATAGAGGTTTTTATAAATTTCATCTGCAAAATCGTCCACATTTGCTCTCCATGCTCTGTATTCACCAGAATCCAATTTTTCTTTTACAAGTTCACAAATCATCTCGAATCTTCCGTAGTGAACCCATCTATCAGTCCCATTATAGTCGATTCTTCCATATCTTCTCCCCTTTGCCTTTTCTGTTGCTGCTTTCCGGGTCAGTGATTCTATTTCAAATGTTGCCATTTTCTTTCCTCTCCTCTGCAATTGTTACATACTATAGTTGTAACTATAAGTATATAATACTTATTATTTTGTTTTACAAAAAAAGAGTTATTGAACTTGCTGGCGCCGTTTCTTTAATATCGGCTGAAGAGTGAAGATATGACCACATGACCGGCATACATACTGCTGAATCTTTCCCTGTCTGGTCAGCCGCCATCCTTTCCGGGCTATATCCTGGGAATGGCATTCGTCGCATGTGACACCGACCACCGGGGTTTTCGGCCTTCCCATACCTGTCCATGTGCGTCCACAATCGTTGCATACGTATCGTTGCTGCATTCCGGTTTTCGCTTGAACGAACCCGGACTTTTTGATATTATCCGATAAACAATCTGGACACGGCATATACAAGTATAGTATGTAATTATTCATACTAATACCTATGCGAAAATGTTTGGGTATTTCTTATCGAATTCATCAAAGAATTTCTGATACTCCGGGTCATCTTGGATACATTTCTTCCTGAACTCTTGAATTCGGTCTTTTCCGAGTGACTGGTATAATGCAATGACCACTTTTTCTTTCTGTTTAATATCTGACTGTTTCATTGTATTCAACTCCAAAAAATGTTTTATCCTGTCTCTTCAGTTCATCTTCAGTCTGTTCTATATGATGTTTTACATCAGGACATTCGTGATAATATCTATATGGGCAGTCCTGTTCTATATCCAATTGACTGCAATTATTGCAGATATTGTTTTCCACATACTCTTCAAAATCTTCATCCAGTTGAATCATTTATTCCACCTTGAAAATTAGTTTTTTGAATATTCCAGATTCTTTAACTGGTCATCTGTTGCCCGTTCAACCTGGTGAATAAATTGTTTTAGTTCTTCCAGGGTGAAGTTATCTGCACTGATTGATTCAAAATCAATACCTTTCCGAATTACCAGATATTCAGAACCACCTTCAGATGCCTGGTTTATGAAGCAGATGTCTTTGTAGTATGGAGCATCACCACAAGACCAGTTTCCATGCTGGAAATGTTCATACAGTTCTTCCACGGTTTTCTTTTCATGCATCATGTTCATGGTAAATGCTGGGTCATACGCTCGTGATATCCACCAATTACTCATTCCAATTTCATACCAGATTTGTTTTAATGTGTGTGCATTCATCTCTTTTCTCTCCTTTGTAGTTATTACATACTATAGTTTATTTCATAAGTATATAATACTTATTATTTTGTTTAACAAAAAATTAGTTTAAGATTTCAACCAGTGACCCTTCACCATCATGCATTGAAAAAGACATCTTACTGGTTTTATTATCTCTCCAATAGTTGTATCCCCCCACGTATTTGTAGCCATATACCGGGGATACATCCCTATATGTAATCTCACAGACTTCCCCCTGGAACATGACAATCCCATTTATCAGGGTTCCAATCTTTACCCCTATCTGAACATCATCTGAGTCTGTTATTATTCTGTGTATGTTTGAATCGAATTTTACCATTTTATCCACCTTCAAAAGAATTAAAATATTTCCTGTCCGTGTATTTCCCAACACGTTCCAAACATCTGTGCCCGGTCAAACTCATTTACCATAAATCCCCGCTGGTCATACCATTCACCGTTTTCATAGGTAATCAGAAGCCAGGGTTTGAATTCGTTGTCTTTCCGGTTTTTGATTTGATACGTTCTCATCTTCAGTTCTCCTTTGTGGTTGTTACATACTATAGTTGTAACTATAAGTATATAATACTTATTATTTTGTTTGACAAAACCCTACTTCACGGGAAATATCTTATCTGGAGACGTTAGAATGAAAATAGAGTGTGAAAAGCCTTCTGGTTGTAATTTGATAACAACCCTGGATGAATACCGTTCGATGACCTCTCCAATCTCTCCTGCAAACGGGTAACAGGCAGATGAGTTATCCGGCAGAAATTGAACCGGCATTTACAGGGAACCACCTTTTAAGATGAAGGTCAGGAACATGCCAGCCACGAATAATAGTAGGTATCTGATTGATTCAACGAACTTTTCGACCCAGTAATCTGACCCCAGTTTTTTGTGCCGTTCGTTCATCAGCAGTTCAATTTGTGCTGCATATTTGCATATATGGCCGGTTTGCATAAACTGTCTGAACTCCCGGATCTGTTCCTCGAATCGTGCGTTCAGCTCCTGACTCGCTGCTGCTATTGACGTTATTGCTGCCTCCAGTTTTGCGATGCTTACCTGTATTTCTGTCAGCAGGTCGGTTGATGTGCATTTATGAGACAGTTTCTCTATCTCTGCCAGGTTTTCAATTCTTACAATTCTGGGTTCATCTGCCATAATTGTTACTCTTGGCCCGGGAATCGAACCCGAATATATTTGACCATTCCAAGAGCCTGCATACGTGGTGGGGATAATGGTTCCGAACAAACATCGACAAAGGCTGCTGCGGGTATAAAGGGTTAGACGTGTGGTACATAGTCGTATGCAGGGTATATCTCATACCGGTTTGACCCGGTGATGAGATGATTTGTTCAACTGTTTATGCCTGGTATTCCACGGTGAACTTGTCAGACGTGTATTCCAGTTCTCCTTCTTTGCTGTCTGCTCTGGATGATGCAGGTTTGTAAACCTCGAACTGGACGGAATGTCTGCCGGGAGTGCGGAATGCGAGCGGGATATCAAAGTAGTTATCTTCCCGTCCGTCCACGCTCATCCAGTCATGGATGGTGATCTCAGGCTTCCCGTCAATGAGAATCTTTATCAGTTTTTTGACGGTGATGTCCTTTGCATCCTGGTTTAACCGGAAGAAGAACCGGTAATCGTTTGTTCTGGTCAGAATATGCTTTGCCGGGGAATAATCCCCCGCTCTGGTGGACCAGATACCTTCAATTGATACTGACATTGTCTATTCCTCTGTGATTTTTCGATAAACGGCCTTGCCGACCTGTTCGACGACTGCAACCAGAAAGCCATATGATGTGAGCTGCACTTCAACACTCGCCTGGGATACCTCTATCCCACTGAATGCCGATGCTAACCCGATACAGGCACCAACAACAAGGGTGGATACAAGTTTCCACGGTTCAAATTTCGGGGTTTCCTTGGTTGGATCTACGACCTGACGGGAATACCAGATCAGAGAATAGATGAGTGCTCCGATTACTGCGAGAATGATAGGTTGGATAGTTTCAATCATCGTTGTCCTCCGAGACGTTGGCCTCTTCACCGGCCTCAATGATTGTTTCGTTCACTATCTCTTCGGTTTCAGTATCCCATAACCAATCAAACCCGCCATCTAGCGATTTATTAGTATCGCTGTTCAGGACTGCGTGGTCGTGTCTGCTATATGAATACTGCATTATGCTGGAATTCGTGTCTAATCCTGACTTTAACGAACCCTTCACATCTTCATACAGGTATCCATGTTGCGTGGTTCCCTTGACCGATACTCCTACAGTTTTCCCCTGCACCTCAACCTGTGACTCGTAGGTTGTGCCAGGACCAGACCCCATGAGACCCCAGAGCCCTTCGACGGTTTGAGTTTCAGGGAGTCTGCTGCTTGACTGATTCCCATATCCTGATAAGAAGTTGCTCTGGTCACACATGGATTCAGGGATGTTCGTCTGTGTGCTGAACATTCCGGCAGAGTCGAATGCATTCAGCATTCCGAGTGTTTCGACTCGCGTCGAGTCGGTTTTCATTATCCCGGTTCTTCCGAGAGAAACTATTGTTTGGGATTTTCCACCATATTCGTATGAATCATTGACTGTCCCGAATCGCATCAGGTTGTCTGATGTTTCCCAGGATTCATCTGTATTTACGATGATAGACCCGCCATTCGCATATACCGATGATGTAATGATTGCACCGGTGGGTAACGAGCATAATATCAGGCAAAAAATGAGAGATGCGAACGCAATGTATTTCATTTTCCAAATGGACAGATGCGTTTAAAGAATTTTAACGCCTTCTGGTGTAATTTGTCTGAATTCCGTTTTGAAGCTTCCTGTGCTGCCTGCAATTCCTTTTCGGAATAATCAGCATCAAGCAAAGAGCCATGAACCATAACCAATATCGTTTTACAGAATATAAATATCTGTCTAACAAAAAAAGAATATTATTTGTGGGTAAAATTATTGCAGGAATGGGATAGGGGTTTCCATTCGTTATCCTGAAAACACCAGATGATACCAGCTTTGTTTCTCAAATCTATCCCCCTATCAGTGTTTTCTTACAATTGATAGGGTCATACTGCCGGGACAGGTATTTGCTGGTCATGCCTTCACTCTCCGGGCTTCGGATATTGCCACCTGTGCGGCTGCTCTCTTTGGTCGTTTCGGTTCTGCTTTTACCGTGACAATCTCAAGAGTCTTATCGGGGTATTTTGCTTCAAATAACGTCCATTTGAACCTAAAAAGGTCCGTCATAAACCCCTTACTCCCCTTCACATCCTCTATTTTTGTTTTCCCGCTCTTTTTATCGAAATATTGAAAGTCTGCTATGTAATACCGGGGTCTGAATGTCCGGGTCATTGTTCCACACTTCGGACATTTCTTCCCCTTTTCAGGCATACATCCGCATTCAGGACATTTTTTGAACCCGTCTTGTAAAAGAAACTTCGGTTGTAATATCAGGTCACTTATTACGTGTGCTCGTTCCAGTGCCAGTAATTCTTCATATCTTCGTGCTTCTGCTTTTGAATCAAACGTTCTGCCATTCACTTCAATCTTCTTATTCCTGTATTTGCTCATTCTCTCTCTCTCTCTGCTTTTACATCACACTGAAAACTCGGATAGGCACAATCCCGTTTATGGACTTGTTCAACGCAGACCGGGTTCCCCCGGAATGTTTTCTGATACATACATCTGATTACCATGCGATATCCCATCCGGTTCTCTCTGCTCCCGAATGCAGGATGCTCATCACGGCTGTCATGGCCTTTGGTGACAGTTCAACGGTTTTGGTGAAATTGGGGGTGGTGATGAGAACAGGAATGTTCATGTTCTCCTCCCAAGTTTCCGCAGTATTTGAGACTCATCTTTCCAACTGACCCGAATCAAATCCATCTGAAGGTCTCTGAGTTTGTTCACGATAACCCGGACATCACTCTTGGAACTGATTTGTTCCGGGTTAATCTGGTTCAGATAATGGTTCAGGATATCCTGACATTCCTGTTCAGGCGTCATCATCCACCTCTACCCGTGGGGCTAATGTGAGCCAGGTTTCTGATACTGGTTTTTCGGCACGGTATTCGCGGACTGCCAGAGCAAAATCCCCGTCCTGGTGTTCGACCCGAACCAGTTCAACCTGTGAATAATCTGCCATTCTGGATACCATCTGCATCAGGTGTCTCTGGTCGAAAATTCCGATACGTTTTGCCCGGTTCTGTTCAAACATCGCGTTTAGGTTCAGTTCTCCCATAATTTCGCTCATGCTGTTGCCTCCCGTTTTCTGTATTCCTTCGGGTATTCGTTTTTGTACTGTCTCAATTGTTCAGTGATGTTTTCCGCGTATGCAATTGATTCCTGAACCCGGTCAGGGTCTGGTTCTCCCATGTGCTGAAGCAGTCGCTTGTATGCTTTGTCTGACAGTTTCCACTTGGTTATCCGTCTGCCGTGGATGTATCTGGAATCCACCTGCTCGATGTATTTCGTTATTTTAAATTTCTGCGGTTTGAAGTCAGGTGCGAAGGTTTTCACGTATTCAGATACGAATATGTCACCGCCACAGTTCTCGTATATTTCAGAGAGAATTTCAGTCTCCCTTACCCGGAGACCGACCATGTGATTATTGATTGGATAAATCTTTTCAGTTCGTGCCATTTTTACAACCTCTTCAGTATTCTGATGAGAGACGGGGCAATCCAGGTACTCATGCCGGCACCTCCTGCATATATTCTGAAAGAACACGGAGAGCAGGTTCCGGCAGGGTGCAGACGGCAGCGACTGCAAAACATTCCTGACCGAATAGTTTCAGGAGCAACCAGAGGAGCCACATGCAAACGGTTTCGCGGATCATGCGAACTCCTCCAGCCTGGCAGTCTCCTCGTGTTTGACTGCAGGGAGTTTCGGGCAGGTCTGCAGCGGTGCGGG
>Ga0209720_1002832_pt1 | contig 12443 bp, 6 predicted proteins | sample AD_JPNMR3_MetaG_FD_184426 | JGI IMG/M metagenome (GOLD analysis project Ga0209720, IMG submission 184426) | Active sludge microbial communities of municipal wastewater-treating anaerobic digesters from Japan - AD_JPNMR3_MetaG (SPAdes) (version 2) | ecosystem: Engineered > Bioreactor > Anaerobic >...
CTTAGGTCTCTTTGAACTGGAGCGCGCTTTCTTGTAATGCATATGTCGTCCATAAACACATCTTACAACATAAAATCATATGCGCAAACAGAACAAGCAGCTATAGGGAATATTGCAAGGCATATGGAGACGACTAAAAGTAAAACGGCATTTACAATAAATCTGGGAGGTGGCAGAAGGTAGTGGGGCCCCTTTGGTATGTTATCTTTGTCCTCTTGTTTCTTGGCGTGGTTTATGGAATCATTTTCTTCATAGGTTTTAGCCTGTTCACATATTTAGCAGTTGTTGTGGCCATAGTGGGAGCCATTTATGAGTTGGCAAAGTACTTCATTGACCGCGCAAAGAACAAACAGGAGAACAAAGACACGTGTTAATGGGTTGCCAAAGGAGGTTAAGGTACTTTTACTGTTTTATTACTCACGACTCAGTCACAAATAAAACAGAATGAAACTGTCTGCGATTCCGGAGCAAGAGTTATTATATGCTCAACATTAACCACGTTTAGCTCAAATCAACTTTGGCAATAGTCAATGCGCATACTCTATTCTTTGGCTAAGATATATCTCCAAGGGTGGATACTAAGTCTGCAAAAGATCTGAAATCGTATTTGTCGAAGTCATCTTGATTAACCCTGATATAGCTCCATTTGGCTGACCTGAGTCTTGAAGCATCTTTGCACCACTCTTTCATCCTTGAGTCTTTTAGTGGGACATCCATGTCTACTCTACCTTTTGTCTCAACTATGAAATGCTCACCATTATCAGTTACTACAACAAAGTCAGGGTAATAGTGGCGAAGATGATTTTCGGAATCTTTGTATTCAACAAAAAACCCAACTTTCGGAACTAGCTTTGAAAAACGCCTTACATCTTTAGCCTGATGTAAGAACTTAGCGAAACGGACTTCTAGCATATTGTCGCAAGCTACATAGTTGAAAATGGTCTTGTCACTTTGGAAGATTTCCCTTGGCCAGACAAAAGCGGGTGTGTCAGAAAGTTTGCGCACCTCCACTGTCTGCATTTCTTCGTGTTTAAAGGTTAAGTCTCTGAAAGTCTCTACTAGAAAATCTATCAAGCTTTCAAATACTTGCGTTTCAGTTAAGTTGCACAGTACACGTGGATCATCAAGATCGACTTTTTGGTCAAAAAGCTTTTCTACAACGTAACGCTTGACGATTGGATGGAAATCAGCAAAATGTCCTTTTATACGTAGTCTTTGTAGGATCTGATCAGTGAAATACGAAATAACGCTTTTTGACTCTTGGGGCACTGGCAGTAGCCATTTGCGTCTTATAACCTCGTAACCTTCAATCAGGTCGTACGCTACATACTCTGTTTCTAAGATTTTATTTCTCAGAGGTAAGTTTAGTGGAGGTATATCTTCAAAATTGATTGTATCGAGATGCAGATCACTGGTCAAAAGAGTTGTAATAATGAAAGGCAATTCAATGTCTCTATCAGCTTTAGCTGGATCAACATATATTGTTGGGAGATTAACAGGTCTGTTAGTGTCGAATTTTGGTAATTCTAAGCCTTCTTGTTTTTCTAAGTCGCTCAATATTTCTGTTAGACCACTTGGCCCTATGATTTCAAGTACGTTAATACATTTCTCAACATTAGCTTCCTCTTCTGGAAACATCTTTTTTAATCCTCTGCCGATTACTTGTTCAGGAAGTACTTGCCTTTTGGAAGTGTATGACCTTAGGCCAACAATCACGTTAACATTTCTGACATCCCAACCTTCATTGAGCATCATTTTACTTACAACTACCTCATAAGGATTCTTTTCAGGGTTAGGGTCATCTATGTTTCTAACAAATCGTCTTGCCAGTTCTAGATCTGTTTTTGTCACTTCACCGCGCTTATCAGTGTGTATTAGTAATGCTTTGCTTTTTATGTCTGGTATGGTCTCCAAGTACGAATATAACTCATCTGCCTCAGAGTTATTTTGGCACTGGAAAAACAGCACAGGCTTTTTGTTCAATGGTTTGAGTTTTGCTCTGTATTCTCTCCACCTGCTTATCCCGACTTCAATCCAAGCTTTGAATCTCTCTACCAGTTTCTCACTTTCTATCTCTTTCGCTTCTCGTAAAGTCCCTTCGAGTGGTCGTTTCACGATGTTCATTTCGATTGCTTCTTTTAAGGGAAAATCAACGATTATCCAAGGGAACAATCTTCCTTCTTTAGTCTTCGGCGTCGCACTGAAATCAAGTTCCATGTTAATACCCTCTCCATGGTTCGTCTTCAATTTCTCATGAAGGTCTAAGAGGATATTCTTCCATTTGCTTTGTGTGTCATAAATGTGGTGTGCTTCGTCTTTTAAGATCATTATGTTAGAGCAGGTTTCAAGCACTCCCCTTATTCTATTCTCTTGGTAAACGTCAGTAAGACTGTATATTTCTGGGAGGTCCATGACCTCTTCTATGTAGCTTTCGACCTCTTTCTTTTTTGCAGGTTCATCTTGGAGTTGCTGAATGTTTGTCAGAAACAAAGCCGATTCTGGAACAACGCGAATAGGTTCCTCCTTCAAAATTACCTGCAAGTCAAAATCTTCTCGCCATTCAGGAGGTATAAAAGGTAACTTCTTGAAAATGTCTCCATTCTTAAAATCCCTTACTAGCCTGTCGTAAATGACATTCTTCTCACCGGCTATGATTAAGAACTTCGATGTGTACTCTTGACTGTTTTCGTTCCAGTGGTTAAAGTACTGCCAGACAATGCTTAACGCCATAACAAAAGTCTTCCCAGAGCTAGTAGCCATCTTGAAGGCATAAAGCGGGTACAAATCAGTATTTGGGTCATAATTTTCGATGGGTCCACTTCCGAATTGTTTTGCTAAATCGACAAAGGTTCTTGTCTTACATACTTCGTAGACGTAAATCAACGTTTCAATGGCTTCTCTTTGACAAAACCAGAATTCGAATGGATCTCTTTCTAACTCATGATCTTGGTAAAACCAGAACTGAAGGAGCCTCCATGTTGTAGGGGTAACGCCCGGGTATCCTTCTTTACGCCAGTCAAAAATAGCTTTTCGCAACCTATTGACCAAATAGGCACTGCTTGATGTCCGTTGTGAAGGTGGCAGTAACTCTGTAGGTTTCATTTTATGCTCACCTTCAGTAGCTTGTTCGTGTCATTGCCGAAAATGTCCACAACTTTGACCATTATCTTATAATCCCCCTTAGCTTCGTATTCATATTCGGCTTTGTATTCAACCTTCGGGTTTTTTTTGTCCTGAAGCTTTGCCATTGGTTGTGGAAGGTGTCACCCTTGTAGTCCCAATCTACTGCCCAATAGTCAATCAACTCTCTGGAGTCTCTTATTCTGTCGACAACTTCAACAAGTCTTTCCGTTGGAGGTATTTGAAAATCCACTATGTTCAAAGTAACTTTGCTTCTGTTTACCTCCGATTCAATTTCGAGATAGGCAAGCTCGTTAAATGTAACATGTCGCAAGAGGTCCCTTTCCACAACCTCATCAGGAATCCTGAGTAATTTTAGGTCGAACCCAGTCAATGCCGATTTGATTTCGTTTACCGAGGGTATCTGAATAAGCTTTAGTTTCACCCCGTTATTTAGAGCCAAGTTCTTTGCAAGTTCGTTAACTTCGAACCCCCATTCCCATCCTAAAATATCTGCCTTCTCAAAATTATTGTCGACGCATTCAAATACGACTCTCTCTACTTCATCCATGGTAACTGGAGCGTTTAGTGGACCAACATGAACTACTGTGCCTTCTTTAATTCCATGCAAGTACCTAAAGTTCTTTAAAGGTGTTGCCTGATACAGTTTCAGCATAAAGTCTAAATATTCACCTTGCCTCTTATTCCAATAAGCGGTTTCATAGTTACCGATGTTCCAAAGTTCAAAAGCCCTTGCTAACTTATCGTATTTGTTACTGTCATCATTTAGATCCTTTGAATTGTGGATGTCGAGTAGCCTCTTTCTTGTAACCTGTATGGCAAATTTTGAAAGGTCGCTTCCAACCCACCTCCGTCCAAGCTTTTCTGCAACTGCCAATGTTGTACCAGAGCCGCAGAAGAAGTCGGCAACAATGTCACCAGGGTCTGAAGAAGACAGGAGAAGAATCTGAAGCAGGCCTTCAGGTTTTTGAGTGTCAAAAGTTAACCTTTCATTGGAAACGTTAATGACTGGTTTTACGTTCACTGGTAGTATAGCACCTTCAATTTGAATATTCATTTCATCCTCAAGCACATCCCTTAGCAAGACATCTGCATAGTACCTGCCATTTTCATCCTTTTCTGAGACGAAGAAAGGCTTTTCATAATATACTCTTTCTTTAAGTTTTTTAAATTTTGGTTGAGGAGATTTTGAATAGAACAAGATCGTGTCGTGTTTTTTAGGAAAACTTTGATCTTTACTAGGAGCTCCTCCTGTCCTGTATGCCCATACTATCTCGTTTCGAAAGTTTTCATACCCAAAGATTTCGTCCATCATGACTTTTACGTAGTGACCGACATGCCAGTCCAGATGGACATAGATGGAGCCATCCTCAGCTAGTAGTTCTCTCATGAGCACCAATCTTTCATACATATACTTCAGGTACGAAGCAATGCCGCCACTCCAAGTATCCCTGTATGCTCGTTCTTCAATGATTGATGGTTCTTTTTCTAAGGATTCAGCGCCGACTGTTGTCTTAATTTTGAAATTGGCTCCGGTAAAAAATGGCGGGTCGATGTAAATCAGGTTAATCTTACCAGCTCAGCCTTGCTTTATGAGTGAGGACATTACAAGTTTGTTGTCGCCCCAGATTAGGAGGTTCTTCCAATTCTTTGGGTAATTCTGTGGCCACTCTTGTTGGCTGAATATGGATGGTGTGTAACCGCCAACACCTCGCGGTTCATTTACTGTTTCTACAACTTGAAAAGGTAAGTTGGGCCTTTCAAACGGAGTTCTGTTACCTAAATCGATCTTGTCATACTTCTGGTGCCATAGCAGTTCTACATATTTTTCATTATCTGGCATGATTATCAACTCCACCTCGAGTGAGGTAGTTTGGTGAAGCACATGTTTTTAGAATTCGTAGCGTAGACATATGCGTTAGAAAATACCATTTGTCTGTATTTTCAAAAAAAGCACTGGAATCGATGAAAATCGAGGTTTTCCCCACTGAATATACCTCTAACATACGTACCCTCCCTTATTACACTACTAAGGCATATTTTAAACGAAAGAACGAAATTCATAAACACTTTTACAGGAATGAAAAACCTTAAAGCTAACTTTAGAATGATTTGCGTGAGTTATTTTGATTCAACGCTACCTGCATCCTACAAAGAGAATAAGATGTAATTGGAACATCTACATGTTCTTTGACATTTACATTGGTCGTGAGAACATTTTACTCAAAGCACTGAAGACTGAGCAAAGGCAGTACATAATGCTGCCTTTCGCTCTTACGCCAATAAAAGCTAGTTGTTTTGTGGCGTATATGGCACGCTTATAAAATCCTGAAAACATACGCTAGCAAGAACGGTAGCCAGTTTAGCTCACAAGGTGCCACCAAAGAAGTCATTCATTTAGGAATTGCAAAAAAAGCGGCCATTCCGTTCATGCTTTGCTATAGGTGTTATTAGATGCATTGCAGTTTGCTAATATTAACAGTACTATATTCTTATGGATGGCAAGCGTTGGAAACGCTCATCTACAGTGGTATGTTACATTGGTTACCACCTGGTTTGGTGCTCAAAATACAGGCGCAAGGTACTCGCAGAAGATGTAGCAGATAGGCTAAAAGAACTTCTACTGGAGAAAGCACAGCAGATTGATATAGAGATTGCTCAAATGGAAGTTATGCCAGACCATGTACATCTGTTTGTAAAGACAACGCCGACTAACAGTCCCCATTTCATTGTTAATCAACTAAAAGGCTATACCGCACGTATGCTTAGAGAAGAATTCCCATTCCTCAAAAGTAGGCTTCCCTGTCTCTGGACACGTTCATACTACTGTGAGACTGTGGGGCATATATCTGAGGAAGCAGTGAAGAGATACATAGAGGAACAGAAGGGAAAGTGAAGCTGGAGTGGCAAGCAAGGCAGAGAAGATAAAAAGTACACTCCAAGAGACCAAAGAAAGGCGTAAGACACAAAGAGTAGTAGTGTACCAATTGAAGCTGCAGAACTTATCACAGCATAAAGAGGACCTTCTAAGTAGAGCCTTCGCAGAAGCGAAGTGGTTGTATAACTGGCTTGTTTCTGACACAGAGCGGTTAACGCTGGCAGTGAACAAGATAAATGTAGTAGAGGTAAAAGTTGGGAAAACATTTGAAGAGAGGGTTTTAACTGTTCTAGGCTCACAAGTAAAGCAAGAGATAGCAGACAGGCTAAGAGATAACCTTAGAGCTTTAGGGAAACTAAAGAAGAACGGGCATAAAGTAGGAGCATTAAAACCGAAGGCTTTTATAAACTCCATACTATTGAAGCAATACGGAGTAACGTACAAACTTGACTTTGCCCGTAATAGAGTGAGGATACAGAACTTAGGCACGTTTCGTGCACTAGGATTGCAGCAGATTCCAGAAAAGGCAGAGATAGCAAATGGCGTGCTGGTGAGGAAGCCTAGTGGGTATTATTTGCATGTAACATGCTACATTCCAAGAGAAGATACAATGCCTAAACACATAGGTGAAGCCATAGGGATAGACTTTGGAGTAGATAGGAAGCTCACATTAACCAACGGTTTGCAGATAAGGTTTGAGCTACATGAGACAGAGAGGCTGAAGAGACTTCAGAGAGATATATCCAGATGCAAGGAAGGATCTAACAATAGAGAGAAGTTAAGGGGAAAGCTAAGAAAAGAATACGAGAAGATAAACAATAGACGCAAGGATGTACAGAACAAGGTATTAGCATACTTGAAGCAGTACAAAGTAGTAGTGTACCAAGACGATTTCATAAAGGGATGGGAAGCATTGTTCGGTAGGCAGATACACGCTTCAGGGATAGGTGGATTGAAGTCGAGGTTGAGTAACAGCCTTGAGACACCTATTGAAGTAGCGAGGTATGAACGCACTACCCAAGAGTGCTTCCAGTGCGGGAGGCTACACAAATTGAGCTTATCAGAAAGGATGATGGAATGCGAGTGTGGGTGGAAGAGTGACAGAGACGTAAATGCAGCGTTAGTGATACTAAGGAAAGGGTTAGGCTTGGACCCTAAGCAAGCCGTAGGGTTGGATCGGCCCGAACTTAAGCCTCTGGAGAGAGAAACCGCTGCACGGATCCTAGGGAGTAATCCCTACATCTGTGTAAGCTTCGCTCGATGAAAGAGGAAGCCCGTGCCTTTAGGCATGGGAGGAGATCACCTACAAGGGATTGAAACTGGACTTGGTATATAAGTCTGAAAGTAGAAAAAAGTTGTTTCTATCTTGCCCACGAGGGAATAAAGCGTGTTCCAATGAGAAGTTATGACTAAGACGTTTGTGCCGTTCATACTTTGAAACTGTTTGAGAATGCTCGTGAAATTATGAATCTCCTCGTGAGCGATGTGACGCTGATGTGCAATAGTAATGAGAGGGAAAGAAAAAAAGGAGCACGCGAACGAAAGAGGCAAGAATGATTGGCTTTGAATGGCGAGGGACTATGTTCTACAGGGTTTCTTTGCAGTGTTCCTAAGAATATGTCGGCAACAATCAGGAACAGCGGCTTGTCCCGTTTTAAGGTGCAAGCTATGTGGGCCTGCGTGTGGGTTGGAGTCGACTCTTACTTGTCACCTGTGTGCGTGTTTATGATCTACTTGCAGAATTAGGTACTTTGGCTTTTTGGGCATTCTAGAACTAAAAACCTCCTTGCGGCATAAGCAAACCGCAAGGAGGTTGGTGTGAATTGTTTGCCTACTATGGACTGGTTTGAACTTTTATGGATTTTCCCACAGTGCCGGCAGAGGTAAAGGTTTTTGTTTGGTCATAGTCAGAAGAATCCCCACATTTGCGATAGTTTCTAACAGTACCATCTGCAGAACCGTTAAAGCGAGCAGGTGAGAATGGAGTACCAGGGGAGTATGTGCCGCTAAAAGTTCCTGAATAAAACTCGCCATAGTTGCAGCTGCCTGCAGTCCATTCGGATGCAAAGCTGAAAGTGAACGTAATGTCAATGGGGGTGCCGTTTTTAGCGTTGTAGGTATATGTACCAGAGATGTTTTCGGAATATCTCTTTGTTGGAGTAGGTGCGCTGCAGGTTAGTACTGTCCCCACTCCGTTTGGAGGATTTTCTTTGTCCGTTACTATTACAGGTGCGCTCAAGGAAATATATGATCCAATGGAACCAGAATCATCCCATGCTCCATTTACCCAACGTGGAACTTTACTAAGGGTAAAGGAATACTGAGCATCACAAGATCGGGGTTTAAACACCTTAACAGTTACATCGCTCTTAGAAGCATACTCGTACTGTACGCCTGTGTACACAACAACAGGGTTAGGTCCGACCTCTACATCATTTGGTATTTTCACTTTAATTTGTTTTTCACTCCAGCTAAGGATATCTGCGTTCTTGTCGCCTATTGTGACTTTGCTCTTTGGAGTCTTTACTTTGCCAAAGGCATACCCATTTATCGTAAGGGTGTCTCCGATGTTTACTTCAGCGTAGCTAACAGATGCTACAACAGGTATGACTGAAAGCGTCGCATTTATGTCGAATCGATCCTTCATCGAACTTGAATCTTGGAAATCTCTGATGTAGACTTCAATGTTAATCTCCTGTTCACCCTTCATGTTTGCTTGTGCAGGGTCCCTTATATCTTCTAAGGCTATATCAATTTTGTACTTTGTCGTGTTGCTAGTGTTGTATGATGCTGGTTTGACGGTTATGTCCTTTGCGTCATAGTAAACCTCTTTGCTACTACTACCGCTGTGGGCAACTATTCTCTTTATGACTGTTAGGTTTTTGCTCTCGAAACTCGCATTCCAAATGGGGAAATCCAGCCTGAGCTTCTCTGATTTACTTGGGATTACATCGATTGCTTCGCCTCTGCTTGTCCATACATAACCTTCGGGACTGGAAGGTTTGAACTGTAATTGGGCGACTGGTACTTCGCGGTTTTCCCTCGGGTTCACAACAATGAACTTGATTTCGCCGTAAGCGTTTCCATATGATTCGTCTCCTCCAGTGGCTTCAAGGGTTTGCAGTGTGTTTGGTGATCCCATAGGTTCATCTATCCACAGTATTTGGTTTACCTGCGATTTGAGATACAGCTGATTCAGCCGTCTCTCAACCCAGCTCCATGGTTCCACTGTGTACATGGTACCGCCGACATCGTCAGGAGTAACATCCTTTGGATCATGAATCACAAAGGTTTCTCCATTGTCCTTGTAGCCGATGACTAACACACAGTGAAAACCTTTCTCACCGTAGTATCTCAGAAGCAAGGGATGCCCCGCGTCCAGTTGTCTTAGTATTTCCCACTTTATGTGATTATTGTCAGAAAAAGATTTCCACTCCACCTGTTTACCGCCAGTTTCGGAACGGACATAGGCGGGTAGGTTCTGAGTGAAACCAAACAGGCCGATGCCAAAATCCTCATCGTCAACGCCCAGGTATCTCATTGCCCTGCTTAGTGGTTCGCCTACCACAGAAGGCCCCACATAACCTCGGATGAGCATGTTAGTCGAAGCAGCCCAGCAGTTGTTTCCCGCTTGGCCGTAGTAGGGCATGTTGATTATGTATTCTGCTCTTGACGGCGTGTACTTTTTTGTCCACTGAAAAACCACTTTGACTTTACTGAACATACCTGATAGGCCTTGAAGAGAGGTAAGATTCGATAGATATGTCCTGTTTGTTCCCACCGTTAACACGGTGGGGTTAATCTTCACCGTTACGATACCTGTCGCCTCATCATAGCTGTTTGTGAGATTGAAGGCGGTTTCACTGTCCATATCCAGACCATATGCAGAAACAGTTTCTTTGGACAAGCCTTTACCAAGCGGATAGGAAAGGGTTATCTCGCCTCTTAGGTTTTGAAGACCAGAAATGTCAACGCTTCTGGTGTCCTTCCCGAAAGATCCTGAGGTGAGTACGACTCTGGAATCTGCAGAAAATGCGTTTGCAGGAACGATGAGCTTGGTGCCATCGGAAAGCGTGAGCTCTCCGCCCGCTGACGTAAATACTTTCTCACCTGAGCTGGATATGTCTCCAGTTCCAATTGGCGGCGTAGAGGGTTCTGTGGGAGTGGAAGGTGTATACCTAACTGCTACTGTTTTTGTGTCTCCGTCCCATTCAACGTTGCACCCGAGCTCTTCTGTGATGAATCTCAGAGGGAGCATGGTGCGCGAATTAATGATCTGTGGTGCCACATCAAGTTCTTTCACATAACCGTTCACTAAGGCCTGCTTCTTATCAATGGTTAGAATGATGGTTTTATCGTTAAGCTTAATTGTTACTTTCCTTGCTGTGCCATCCCATTCAATGCTGCCCCCCATCTCCTCAATGATGGCCCGAATGGGCACAAGTGTCCGGCTGTTAACGATTACTGGAACAGTGCCTCTACCAGGATCAATCTCTTTTCTTACTCCATTTACCGTCATAAAAGGGTTGTTTATCTGGAGTGTGATGATCAGTTGTTCTGATGTGGTCGGCGTTGGCGGTTGGGAAGTCTCCTCATATGTGACCACCTTTGTAATCTTAATAATGTCGCCAGCTTTGTTCTTTACCTCAATAGTGAGGGTGTTAGTGCCGTTGTTCAAGGTAACTGCGGCTGTGAAATTGCCTGCTGAGTCGACTGCCACTTGTTTGCCGTTTACCCATACTGTGGCTCCTTGATCGACTTTACCTGTGAAAGAGAATTGAGAACTTGTAACCTTTCGGTTGTCTGGAATGTTAACGATGGCCGTTGGTGCTTTAGGGCTGACTGCAACTTCGCTTGATTCACCTGAGAGGGTGTTGTCTGCGTAAACGGTCTTGCAAATGTAGTAGTAAGTCTTACCATTTTCCACATTCTGGTCTAAATAGTTAGTTTCCCTTACCGGTGAATTGAATAGAGGGGAAGTATAAACCCCATTTTGTGTGGACCTATATACGTAGTAGCCAGCTATGTTACCTGAGTTCGCTGGAGGGCTCCACTCCAAGTAAACTTTGTTATTGCCGGGATAAGCTCTTAAATCGCTGGGAGGCTTGACAGATGGATTGGATTGGCCTGATACGCACACATTATCAAAATTAGCATAGCATGCATAGGTCATGAGACCGACCTTGCCAGCTTTGAAGGTGTGGTCATTTGCTGAAAGTATTTCTTGACCATCCAAGTACACTTTGATGGCGCTTCCTATTACGCTGATAGTAACATGGTACGTTTTGAAAGTTTCAAAGGAGTTAGACTTATCCTCTGCCAAGACCACAAAGGGCTGCCCATTTACAATCTTATCTATTCTTCTTACAGGGCCATTGCTGGCAGGATCTTGTGACATGATGAATCTGTAGTAATTATTCTGATCTTGGTACCTGAAAATGGCTCCAACCCCATCATTGTCTGTGGGTGTTACGTCAAAAGAGAAGGTGTAGTCAGTCCAACTGGGTTCTCCTGTAATGATGTTTGTTCCCTGCATGTAGTTAAACTCATTCTCACTTCTAAAGACGTTTGAGCCTTGATAGAGCGTGCCTCCCTGTATCATCCATCTTGAACCAGGCTCATCGTCTACCACGGTCCAATTGGCACCTATGCTATCCCTTTCGAAATTATCTGAAAACAGGTTACAGCTATCAGCAGTAACTCTTTCTATTCTCGTGGGCAGATTAAAGCCTGCCGCGGGAAGAAGAACGCTTAGGATTAATGCCAGTGAAGCCACCCCCGCTAAAATCCTTTTCATAATATCGCCTCCCTGCTGGGATGATATGCACAGTATAGCAGATGAGTTTTCGAAAAGCAATAATTGTGTGAAAACATTCCCTATTCTTGATATATGCGAGTGGCCAGCGCTTTATTTAGGATCTGCTATCGTTGTTTAGGCAATTCTGATCTAATATCTGGAGCAGTAGAAGTGCATTTTTAATTAAACGTTTGGTGTTCAGCAAATATACATGCAGTTGTTACTTTGGTGCAAGATGTTCTGCTCCACCGATTTATTTGAAAAAGGTTCTTTAACTGCCCTTGTGGTTTGACTTGGCACTATTCTTCGAAAGAATGGAGAAATGGGGCTTAGTGACCAGCTGCAGAAGTGATACTAAGTTGTATTCATTACTTTAAACTGAACTTAGTAAACTTCATATCGAGAAAAGGAGTGGTGTTATGACTATAAAGGAAGCCAATGGAATCATCGCTGTGAGGATGCACGACGGGAACAGTTTTACGGAATGTGTTAAAGCTGTTGCCAGAGATTGTGGTCTCAATAGTGCAGTGTTACATGGTATTGGAATGTTTAGACAGGTTGATCTTGGGTATTTCAACGGGCAGGAGTATGTGACAAAAACTTTTGAAGGTGAACTAATGGAGATTG
>Ga0209720_1002833_pt1 | contig 12431 bp, 9 predicted proteins | sample AD_JPNMR3_MetaG_FD_184426 | JGI IMG/M metagenome (GOLD analysis project Ga0209720, IMG submission 184426) | Active sludge microbial communities of municipal wastewater-treating anaerobic digesters from Japan - AD_JPNMR3_MetaG (SPAdes) (version 2) | ecosystem: Engineered > Bioreactor > Anaerobic >...
CATCTGACTGAGCAGGACCAGCAGCTTGTCTCCAAAATGCTCATCACCAGCGAAGAATACCGATCCCTCTTTGAACAGGGTGTGGCTGCCCAGAAGAAAAAAGATGAGGCCGTCGGAATCTGGAGAACCACAGGCGCCGAGATTACCAACAGCCTCGACGAAGCCATGCGGAACGTCATTGACCCTGAATTCCAAAAGGCCGTTCAGGAAAACATCACTCAACAGGCCGCATACTGGGCTGCATTTGACCAGCTGCTGAATGAAAATATCGTTCAGAACTTCCTGCTGCTGCGGGTCAGCGGCGTGTATCTGATTGCCAATGAGACCGACAAAGAATGGGACAATTTCCAGAAGCAGCTGCAAACGCTGCGAGACGGCCTTGCTGAATGGGCCCAAAAAACCGCTTCAGAGCCCAAACTGCAGACCTATGCCTCCAAAATGAACGAGGCCGTCAATCAATACGCCCGTGCCGGCGAGCAGTATTATCAAAGTCTTCTGGACCAGCGCAAGGCCTACTCACAAATGGTCGCCACCGCCGCCGGCATCGTCCAGATGATGAGCGAGCTCGATGGGCACCTGCAGACTGCCCTCAAGTCCACCGCCAACCTGGTCAACCTGACGCTTCTTCTGGCCTCCGCCGGCAGCATCGTCATCGGCATCGTTCTGGCCTATGTCATCACCCGAAGCATCACCAAGCCGATTCATCAGATTATTGCCGACCTGACCACCGGGGCCGAGCAGGTCTCCAGCGCCTCCGGACAGGTCTCGTCCGCCTCCCAGTCCCTGGCCGAAGGCGCCACCGAACAGGCCGCCGGACTCCAGGAAACCTCCTCCAGTCTGGAAGAGATGTCCTCCATGACCAAGCAGAACGCCGACAACGCCCAGCAGGCCAATACTCTGGCCGCTCAGGCCAAATCGGCCGCTCACGACGGAGCCGAGGCTATGAAGCGAATGACCGAGGCCATCAATGACATCCAAAAGAGCGCCGATGAGACCTCCAAAATCATCAAGGTCATCGACGAAATCGCCTTCCAGACCAACCTGCTGGCCCTCAATGCCGCCGTCGAGGCCGCCCGGGCTGGTGAGGCCGGAAAGGGCTTTGCCGTCGTTGCCGAAGAGGTCCGAAACCTGGCCATGCGGTCTGCCGAGGCCGCCAAAAATACCGCTGCCCTCATCGAAGGTTCCGTCAAAAACGCCAAAAACGGCGTCGAAATCTCCACCGAAGTGAGCAAAAAGCTGGAGGAAATCGTCGCCCACGTCGGCAAAACCACCGACCTGGTCGCCGAAATCGCCGCCGCCAGCACCGAACAGGCCCAGGGCATTGAGCAGATTAACACCGCTGTATCCCAGATGGACAAGGTTACGCAGCAGAATGCGGCAGCGGCCGAAGAGTCCGCCAGCGCTGCTGAGGAACTGTCCGCTCAGGCCCAGCAGATGCACACCGTCGTGCAGCAATTGGTCGCCCTCGTGGATGGAAGCAGCAGCCGGATGCAGACCCTCTCCTCCCATTCTGCTCCTGCAGCAGCATCGGCTAAAAAGCCCCCGCGGCTGTCCTTAACCGACCAGACCTTCCATCACATCGCCGAAGGAAAGGGCAAAGGCAAGACCACGAATCCGGCCAAGCCCAAGACAACCCCCGCTGCCGCCAAGCCCGAACCCAGTCAAGTCATCCCCCTCGAGGACGACTTCAAAGACTTTAACGGATAACCAGAACGGTCGGCAGACTTAGAAATCGAACGGGCCGGGAAAACCCCGGCCCGTTCTTTTTCCCCTTTTTCAAGTGGAAAAATCCCATTCCCTGAATTTGCAGAGCTGAACGCAAAATCCGTATTTCCCACGATTGCGAAACTATTAGAAACCGGTTACTTTCACGAGAGGAGAATGGGTGTGGAGATGAGGATGATGGTCTTTGCACTCTCCACCTGAAACCAAAGGGGAATTTGGTTAATTGGAGGAAGAGGAAAGATGGAGCTGTCTTATCAGGCTCCTGCCTGTCCGCACGAGAAGGTATTTGTCGGCGTTTCCCCCGCTTTCCAGTCTGTACTGGAAACCATCCGGATTGTCGGTCCGCGCTGCTGCTGCGTGATTCTGGAGGGAGAAACCGGCACCGGCAAGGAGATGGCCGCTCGACTGATCCACGCGCTCAGTGAGCGCTCCGCCAAACCATTCATCCCGGTTGACTGCACAGCCCTGAACGGTTCGCTTTTTGAAAGCCAGCTGTTCGGACATATCAAGGGTGCCTTTACGGGAGCGGTGAGCGACACCCTCGGCTTTTTTCGGGCGGCGGACGGCGGAACGATTTTTCTCGATGAAATCGGCGAGATGAATTTGGACCTTCAGGCCAAACTGCTGCGGGTTCTGCAGGACAATTCTGTCACGCCCGTCGGTTCCACAAGACAGCATCCCGTCGATGTACGGGTGCTGTGTGCGACGAATCGGGATTTGAAGCAGATGGTGCAGAAAGGCACATTTCGGGCGGATTTGTACTTTCGTCTGAACGTGTACAAAATCCAGATGCCGCCGCTGCGGGAACGCCGGGAAGACATTCGTCTGCTTGCGGATTATTTCCTCCGCAAACAGGCGGAGCTGTATGAAGAGCCCCCTCGGCAGCTCACCGAAGAAGCGGCGGCCATTCTGGAAGACTATCATTGGCCGGGCAATGTGCGGGAACTGGCCAACGCAATGGAACATGCCCATATCACCAGCCGAGGTCCTTTGATTGAGCCGTCCGACCTGCCGGCCGACATTCTGGAAGGCGACCTGCTGGTCAACCAGCTCGAGAAGGATGAGTTTTATCCGTTCCGACAGATCCAAAAGCGGATGGTGATACTGGCGCTGAAGAAATCGCACAGCCGAAAAATGGCCGCCGCCCGAATGCTCGGCATCGACCATCGAAAATTGGCACGTCTGGTCGAAGAATTCGGCCTGGAAGCCACCTGGAAGTAGGTCCCGCTGCACATCTCCTCTTTTTCTGCAAGTTCACCCAACCCTCTCTTCCGTCCGGCTCTATCATTTCTGCGGGCATTCTGTAAAAGCGATGCAAATCGCCCGCGCCGTGCTAAGTCTTTGTTTTTTCAATTCCTGCCTTTACCTCCGCCCTTTCCCTGTTCCCGAATCCCCGCTTTGCCTGCGGCGCAATCCGGAAAAAAGTCCCGCACAAACGCATTTATAACTACCTTCTGAGAAATCATTTACAAATCATTTCGGCTCCTTTTTCGCTTCCGGCACGGTGTTTGTAATATTCCGCTGCAGATGTGTGAAAATTGAAAAGTGAAAAGAATCGGGAAGCAGCGATGTGCCGGATTTATTCAACGGTTTTGATGGTGGGCACAAAAGACAAAACCCATGGTCTGCAGGAACTTCCCCTTCGGCTGCTGGTGATGGACACAGGCAAGCAGGCCCTGAAATGTCTGCGGGAAGAGTCCATCGACTCCGTCATCAGCCGGTGGGACCTGCTTGACATGCCGAACGGCCTTCTGTTTCAGAGAATTCTGGCCGCCCGTCCGAAGATGCCGACCGTGGCGCTGATTGAAAGCGGCAATACAGAGCAGGAAATCCTGGCACGGTCGCTGGGAGTTACGGCCGTCATCACTGACGATGCGGAAGGCGAATACCTGCGGCGGCTGATTTGTCAGATTCTGCATCTGGAAGACGGGGTCGCCCTGCACGCGGCTGCCGCAGATGAGTTCGACTAAAAACGGGTTCAAGACTGAAAAGTCAAAAATTTCATCATCCTCTCCTTTCAGGGCTGGGTATGACGGCCGGTGATCATAACGGGCAGCCACACCCAGCGGGAAAAAACGCGGAATAACCGCGAAACGATAAGAAGCTCTTTCGCAACGGATGAAAGACAGAAACGAAGAGAATGAGTGCCATTTTTCCATATCCTCCACTCCATGCTGGGTATGACGGCCGGTGATCAGGCAGCCACACCCAGCCGAAAGAAATCGTCACATTCCCCGTGACGCAAAGCATAAAAAACCGAACAGAATGATTTGGAAACACGGGTTTTTGAAGACAGTCAGGTTCCGGCAGGAGCAGCGGAGAATCACCGGCCGATTTGAAGCAGCCCTTTTCGGAACATCTGAAATACGGACAGTGAACCATTCAGCGGCCGGAGAAAGGACAAGTCAGTCAATCGGCCGTCGCCGGAAGCAACGGTTTGAAACATCGGTTCAGTGATCTCTTTTTTGTGTTTCAGATGTAAAGGAGGTTTGAAACGGAGGAAAGCAAAGGTATGAAAGCGATTGCATCCATCCTAATTGGCGGCTGCATCACGGCCGCAGCTTCGGGAGGGTATTATATTCCTTCCAATGCGGACATTGATGCCTGGATTGAGCAGTGGAAGGAGCCGGCCACCGTCACAACCAGTATGGACCCGACGTATGCGCTGGGGGCCGATTTTGCGGCGATTCTAAACAACAACGCATACAGTGATTTCTGGAAGGCCGCCTACGGCATCCAATACGGCGGCTGGGGGCCGGGGGCGGGCCTGGATTTGTCGGCCTATGACGGCTATAAACTGGGCATCAAAAACACCCATCCAAGTCTCTATGTGATGGTCAACATCTTTACGAACAGCGGCGCCGGAAGCTGGGAAACATGGGACTTTGATGAAAATGGCTGGACCTGGATCGGCCCCGGCGAATCCGTCTGGCTGACCATCGAAAAATCACAGTGGGCGGACCCGGCGAACATTCGGAAAATCGGCTTTCAGTTCGGCACAAACGGACCGGCCAGCGGAAATGAGGAGCCCTACAAAGGGACTTCGCTGGCCGTTCGGGTTATTCCGGAGCCGGCGAGTCTTCTGCTGCTGAGTCTGGGCACAGTTTTTCTCCGAAAAGCAAAACGCGTGCAGCATGCCTGAAATGAACGGGGCCGGCCGAAGATCACTGGCCGATTTTGGGCCGGCCCCCTTTTCGGAAATTCGAAATGCCAAATCCAAAATCCTAAAAAACCCGCAGCGGCCTGAGAAAGGAGGTCGAATAAAACCAAAGAAAAAATCGGCCAAGTGAAACAAGCAAACGAGCCAGTGAACGAGTAAAGAAGAAAAATTTCTAATGGAGGAAAGAACCATGAAGAAGGGAATTATTCTTTTGATATGTGCTGCAGGCATAACCAGTTTGGCGAAAGGCGGTTTTGATGCCTTTATCATCCGCAATGCCACATCCAGCGGAAACGCCCCGCAAATCCTGAGCAACAATGAGTATGTTCCAGACGCCGTCGAATTGATTATCAGCGAAGCAGGCATGAAGGCGGCTCTGGGCTCCAATGACATCAACAATTCTACCGTCGGCCAAATCTCTTTGCTTTCCATTACCCGCTACGATGACGTAAGCCGTTTTACGGCCGGTTCCGGCCCTGCCGTAGCCCCCTACTTCAACCTGTGGGTTACAGACGGCTCCGGTCATTATGCCGTGCTGGCCAACGAACCTTCCAATCCGGATTTTCAGCCCCTGTTCAAACAAAATCCCGACGGCTCCCGTTCCTACAATCTGAGTTTTTCCGATCTGTCCGACAAAGTCGTGAAAGTGTACGAAACCCCCGGCTGGAACACAGGCACCTCCTGGGTTCACATTTTGCTCGGAAAAACCAATCTGACATTCGCAGATGTCGCCAATCTGACGATTGCCCCTCCGCCGGCTGAATACATCACCAATCCGGCCAACGGCGTCGGCACCGGGGCACCGAGAGTTCTGGGAACCAATGCCGCTTATGGAGTCAACTGGGTCTTCGGGGATACCCTGAGCAACTATGTCAGCGGTCAGGAAGGATACGTAGTCGCAGGGGCACTGGTCATCCCGGAGCCGGCAACGATGATTCTCCTCAGCCTGGGCGGTCTGTTTCTTCGGAAACGCAGATAGCCGCATCCAAAGAGCCGGTCGAAAGACATCTTCCGGCCGGCTTTAATTCTTTGATAACTGAACCTCGTGTTGAAAGTCAAAAAAACGAACGAGTGAACGGTAGGAGAAAGGAGGGAAGACAAACAGAACGAACAAAAAGAAATCGGCCGTGTGAAACAAACAATTGTGCCAGTGAAAATGGTTTTAAATCCACTAACTCAAACTTTGAACAATCGGAGGAAAGAATTATGAAACGGTATATTCCATTTTTGACAATCCTGCTTTTGTCGACCGTATGGGTTGACTGTGTTCAGGCGGCTATGTGGTACACCATCACCTTCACAGGGGCGGACCTGTTCAAATACACCCGGACAACGGATGAATTATACAACCAGGACGCCCCTCGCCGCGTCCGAGAATGGCCCGATGATACAAGCCCGACACCCAATTGGGTCCTTTGGTCAGACACGGATTCGGATGGGGATGGAACCAACGACTATGCGGAATGGGCTGACGAGAATCTGACCGGCTATGGATTCTCCTATTTTAATCTGTGGGGAGCCACAATCGCACCGGATTATTGGGATCAGCCCTATCATGCCGTCCCCGATAACGGCGACGGGACCTACGGCGTCAATTCCTGGAGAAATCAGACCGTCAACGGCGTGCCGGTCATCAACAGCATGGGCGATCCGTACGGCTGGGCGGGCGGTATCGTGATGGCTAACCAGCCCTACAATACCACCAATTATGCATTCCCGGTCTGGAGAGCCCCCATCGGCACACGTCTGACCATGGAGAATGCCGCCGATCTGGTATTCAGCGTAGAAGTGTTGATTGAAAACGAGGATACGGCTTTCGAACCCGACGGCACCCTTCGCGTGTGGTTCGGCGGGTTTGATCAGCCCCAGGACTGGACGGGGGTAACGACGGAAATATCCGGCATTATGATTGTGCCGGAACCGGCGACGCTGGGGCTGCTGGCCCTGGGCGGTCTGCTGCTGCGGAAACGCGGCGTGTAAAAAAACAGCAATCAGTACAATATGGAGGAAAGAACTATGAAACGAATGAGTATGATTCTAATACTCCTGTCGGCGGTATCGGCCTGGGCAGTACCCCTCAAACTGGGCACAGCCGGAGGGGGCCTGATGATTTACTACAACAATCTCGACTGGAATAAGGACGGCACCATCAGCGGGTATGATGAGAACGCGAACAATCAGGCCTATATCCGGGCACAATTCGGTTACAATAACACCAACGGTGCCCCCTTCCAGTTTGACGACACCAAGTACAACGGGGTCAGCTTCAATGATATTTTCTCCGGCCAACCGGTCGGACAAAGCCAGTTCGGCTTTGACCTGATTGGCATGGCCCCGACCTACAGCCCTCTGGGCGGTGTCATCCCCCCGACGGTGTACTTTGCCGACAATGTGGACAATACGCCTGCCGGCGCCCTGCTGACTCAGGTTTTCCCCACCCCTTCTCCGTCGGCCTGGGCCATTAATGACTACAAAGAGCCATCCGGACCGGCGGCGGGTTTTCTGACCAACAGTCTCTTCCGCGGAACGGCCTTCACCCTGAACGTCAATAGCTGGACCGTGGACCCGACAGGAACCCTCTATACCATGCAAATCAGCGGCACCCTCATCACGGACGGCCTGATTCACTGGTACAATCCCGCCCTCGGAACCACACCGATGTCAAACTGGGGCATGGCCGGCACCTTCCTCTATACCGGTACGCTGATTTATGACAAAAATTATGCCCGCGCGGGCTGGGATTACGGCTGGAATACCTATGGAAGCGGGCTGGATAACGGCAAAGACCAAAAGGATTTCTACGTCGGCACCATCGAAATCTATGCCGATGTCATTCCGGAACCGGCGGCTGTAACGCTGCTGGCCCTGGGCGGTCTGCTGGCCACAAAAACCAAAAAACGCTAATCCCGCTCATTCTCAACAAATCCGGCGGGAAGCCCCCTGAGGCGGACCCGCCGGATTGTTTTTTAAAAAACCGACAAAAAACGAACGTTATCGGAAGCAGACGGATAAAATACTTATAATTTCCGATATTCCCATCGGTATATTTCCCCGCTCATCCGGAAATTCCCTGTTGTTTTTACAGAAAACCCGGTTTTTATAGCGCCTGTTTTTCTTCTCGTTTCCTCCGTAATTTTCTAAACCCTCCTCCATTCTTTTCCGACAAAAAATTCCGGTTTCAGATAGGTAGAGGGAGAAACGCAGGGAACCCCGTACGAAAGGAACGCAGAGATGTCTGAACACACAGGGCGAACACAAACGGCAGGCAGAGGGAAACGGAGCGAAACTCATTTGGTTTTAACCTTCATGTTGGGCAGCGAACAGTATGCGATTCCGCTCCTGACGGTTCGGGAAATCATCGGGTATGTACCAGCGGTACCAGTCCCGCAATCTCCGGCTTATCTGCGGGGGATTATCAACCTGCGGGGACGCATCATTCCGGTTATCGACCTGCGCCGCAAATTCCAAATGCCCGACGGCACACTCACGCAGCAGACCTGCATCATTGTAGTCGAGTTCACCCGCGGCGAAACAGCCCAAGCGGCCGGACTTCTGGTCGATGCCGTCCTCGAAGTACTTGAAGTCCGCCCCGAACAAATCGAACCGCCCGCTGAAATGCTGCAGGGGGCTTCATTCCTGGGCGGACTGATTAAAACAGACTCCTCCGCCAAACTGCTTCTGAATATCGACCGGACTCTGTCAGATGACCGCTTCTCCGCTTCGACTGTTCAGTCGGCCGAACAAGCAGCTTGAACGTGTTAACGGAATCGGAGAGGAAGATATGCCCTTATTCAAATGGAACAATTCTTTTTCGGTCGGCATTCCGGAAATGGACCGTCAGCACCAGCGGCTGGTTGATTTAATCAATCAGTTTTATGATGCGCTGCAGGGCGGACGCAGCAAAGGGATTATTCAGCAAACACTCCGCGAGCTGGTTGGCTACGTTAACACCCACTTTTCACAGGAAGAAGTCCTGATGCGGCAGATGGGCTATCCGGCCCTGCCGGCTCACCAGGTCAAGCATCAGCGGCTTGTGGCCCACGTCCAAAAACTCTTCGAAGATTTTCAGGCAGGCCGCCCTGTCAACCCTCTCAATCTGGCTGAGTTTCTCAAAAACTGGCTGGTTACCCATATCCAAAAGGAAGACAAACAGTACGGACGCTTCCGGACGGGGGGACAAACTCATTCGGAACACAACTTAAAACAGGAAGGAGATTCGCGTATGTTCAAAAAAATGAAACTGGGAACGAAATTGATTCTGTCCTTTTTACTGATTGCCGGCATTACCCTGCTGCTCGGCCTGCTCGGTTTTTACAGCACCAATCAAAGCGGAACAGCGATTGAAAACATCGGGGCCGAACTGATGCCGCAGGCATTAGCGATGGAAAATATCGTCTATCTAGCCGAAAATATCCGGGGAACGATACGAACCCTGAGCATTCCGGGGGCATCCGACGAACTGCGGCAGCGGCAGTACAGCAACTACAATACAGCCATCGAGGACTGCAAAAAGGCCTTTGCGGCCTATGAGGCCCTGCCCGCCACTGCCGAAGAAAAGGCCGCCTGGAATCAATTCCTGTCCAGTTGGGATGCCTGGCAGAACGAAATCACCAAGGTGCTGGACTTGTCGCGGGAGATTGACAAACTCGGAATTGCTGACCCGGTCGATATGACACGCCGCATCGAGCAGTTTATCAAAGACCACTATGTTGTCATCAACAAGGTCCGCACACTGCTGGAGGACCCCAAAGCCGTCTTTGACGGCGGAGAGGACTTTACCGCCTGCAAATTCTTCTCGACCTTTCAGACAACCAGTGAGGAGCTCAAACAGATTGTCTCCGAATGCCGGCCGTATCACCAGCAGTTCCACAAGGCCGTTGCCGACATCAAAAAACTGGTCCAGCAGAACCAGACTGACCAGGCCCGAGAAATCTTCCGCAGTCAGATGCTTCCGGCGATGCAGGAGCTCTTTAAGGATTTTGACAAGATGCTGGTTCTGACCAACAAGAGCCGCGAACTGTATGCCCAGGCCCTCGAGGAAACCCTCGGGCCCGCCACTACCCTCCAGAGAGAAGCCATCAACCAACTGAAAGAGATGCTCAAAAAGACTGAAGAAAAGGTGATTACACAAGTTCAGAACGCTCGCTCCAAAGCAATTTTTTTGAAGACTTTCTTTCTGAGTGTTGCTCTGGTCAGCGTTCTCCTGGCCGTCACCGTAGGAATCCTTGTGACGCGGGCAATTACACGTCCTATTCATCAAATCATTGAGGACCTGACCACCGGTGCCGAGCAGGTCTCCAGCGCCTCCGGACAGGTCTCGTCCGCCTCCCAGTCCCTGGCCGAAGGCGCCACCGAGCAGGCCGCCGGGCTCCAGGAAACCTCCTCCTCTCTGGAGGAAATGTCCTCCATGACCAAGCAGAACGCCGACAACGCCCAGCAGGCCAACACCCTCGCCGCTCAGGCCAAATCCGCCGCCCACGACGGCGCCGAGGCCATGAAGCGGATGACCCTGGCCATCAACGACATCCAAAAGAGCGCCGATGAGACCTCCAAAATCATCAAGGTCATCGACGAAATCGCCTTCCAGACCAACCTGCTGGCCCTCAACGCCGCCGTCGAGGCCGCCAGAGCCGGTGAGGCCGGAAAGGGATTCGCCGTCGTCGCCGAAGAGGTCCGAAACCTGGCGATGCGGTCTGCCGAAGCCGCCAAAAACACCGCTGCCCTCATCGAAGGTTCCGTCAAAAACGCCAAAAACGGTGTCGAAATCTCCACCGAGGTGAGCAAAAAGCTGGAGGAAATCGTCGCTCATGTCGGCAAAACCACCGACCTGGTGGCCGAAATCGCCGCCGCCAGCACCGAACAAGCCCAGGGCATTGAGCAGATTAACACCGCCGTATCCCAGATGGACAAGGTCACGCAGCAGAATGCCGCGGCCGCGGAAGAATCCGCCAGTGCCGCCGAGGAACTGTCCGCTCAGGCCCAGCAGATGCACACCGTTGTGCAGCAATTGGTAGCCCTCGTAGATGGAAGCAGCGGACAGACGCAGACCCTCTCCTCCCATTCTGCTCCTGCAGCAGCATCGGCTAAAAAGTCCCCGCAGCTGTCCTTGACCGACCAGACCTTCCATCACATCGCCGACGGCAAGGGCAAAGGCAAGGCCGCGAATCCGGCCAAGCCCAAGACGGCGCCGGCTGCCGTTAAGCCCGAACCCAGCCAAGTCATCCCCCTCGAGGACGACTTCAAAGACTTTAACGGATAACTCCAGCGGTCGGCAGACTTGGAAACAGAACGGGCCGGGAAAACCCCGGCCCGTTCTGTTTTTGAATCCCTTTGGAATCTGTCATCAAAGTTCTAAGTCAATAATCCCCTCTCGGATAGCATATTTTGTTAGATCCGCTATATTATCAATATTCAATTTATGCATCAGCCGATAGCGCATCGACTCAACAGCTGTTATAGAAGTTCTCAGGGCTTGAGCGATTTCTTTCGTGCCTTTTCCCTCTGCAATTAATTTTAATACTTCCTTTTGACGTTTGGTTAATTTCTCCGAATGAACGTCTCCGCTCTTGCCTGTCAGGAAAGAGGTATAATCTTCAAGAATATATGTGCTGACCTTAGGAGATAAATAAACATCTCCCCGCAAAACTGTTTCGATTGCCCCGTGAATTTCTTTTAAAACTTGGCTTTTGTGGATCACACCGGATATTCCTATTTGAAGCAATTCGCGGATATAGTTTCTTCTGCAGCTTCCGGTCAGGATTACAATCTTACACTCCGGGGAAATTTTCTTAATGTGACGTGTTGCTTCAAGCCCATTCATCTCCGGCATCATCAGATCCATAATAATCAAATCCGGATAGATCTGCCGAGCTGCTTCTACTGCCTGTTTTCCTGTATCCGCTTCAAAAAGAACCTCCAAGGGATACATCTCTCTGTACCTTTCCAGAAGTTCTCGCAAAGCGAATCGAATGATGTCGAAATCATCCGCAATGATTACCTTCATCTTTTTCATGAGTTGCTTTTGGGCTTCCATAGCCTGCATAAACTTCATTTGCCACTGGAACAGCCTTTATAAACCCTCTCGGCTCCTATCTCTATTCGCTTTAAAACGTTTTTGGTCAACAAGTTAGAAAATAAATACCGAGACGAATTCGAAGACATTTCTTCGGACAAACGCAAACTTCTCTTCCTTATTGCTCCCCAGACGAAATCCGATTGAAAGCCATATAGTGAAAGAAATCTACCGTGCTTGATTTGAAAGACAAGCGAAAAAAAACATGAAGGAGTCTGCGAATGGTTAAGAACATGAAACTGTCCACGAAGCTGTTTTTGGGATTCGGCTGTCTGGTAGTCATTACCGCCCTGCTGGGTCTGATCAGCTGGCGGGGAATGGCCAAGGTTAAGGCCCTCTCTGATCTGACTCTGGACGGCCAGCAGGCCGTCGGACACCTGAATCAATGCGCCACCCTGCGGCGCGACTTTATGATCAACAAATTCGCCGCCATCGGCTCCGACAACAAAAACGCCGCCGAAAAATGGATGGAGT
>Ga0209720_1002834_pt1 | contig 12429 bp, 10 predicted proteins | sample AD_JPNMR3_MetaG_FD_184426 | JGI IMG/M metagenome (GOLD analysis project Ga0209720, IMG submission 184426) | Active sludge microbial communities of municipal wastewater-treating anaerobic digesters from Japan - AD_JPNMR3_MetaG (SPAdes) (version 2) | ecosystem: Engineered > Bioreactor > Anaerobic...
GCACTGGATGAACAATTACCCAAGGAGAATATTTGGTTATCGAACTGCGAATGAAATGGCAAAGATTGTGGTCGCTTAAAACAGGGTTCTGTAAGATTTTGTAAGGCAATTAAACTTGCAATTTAAAATTAAAAATATAAAAGTAAAAACCAGTTTACACTTAAGTTATATTGTGATAACATTTGGTAAATAACTTTTGAAGTGAGGTGTAGTAATGATGAATGTTCAATTTGCAGATAGGATGAATAATGTCAAACAACAAAGAATTAAATTTGAACTATTAGCAAAACACAAAATAAATAAAAGATGTCCGCCAATGTCCGTTTCAAAAGTGTTATAATGATAGTGTGAAAGGCTGTCAACAAATTAATACTCCCCTAACTTACCTCCAGATTGGAGGTATTTTTTTTATTTGTTTGTATTATTTGTTTGTGTTATAATGGAGTTAATGCAAGAAAAATGAAAAATGAATTATTTTTAGAAGAGGGGGAGATAAGCATGAAGGATGAAAAGGATAAAAAGATTAAATTTATAGAGTTTGCTTTGAAGACTGAATTACCTGAAAAAGAATTTTCAACAGAAGAAACATCGCTTAAAATAATTTCAAGTGCTGCAATAAAACGAAAATTTAGGGATTACGTTATGATGAAGTGTAATTAATTGAGCCTTTGGGCTCTTTTTTATTGGCGAAAGCTATGAGCGAAAAACTCATAGCTTTCTAGCGAGAACGTCTTCTTTGAAGAAAAGACGGTCACGTGGTATTACTCTGACTGGTATTAATTTTTTACGTTTTACTAAGTCATCAATATTTTGCCTGGAGCAGCCGAGGATCTCAGCTGCTTCCTTAGATGTTATTATGTTGTCAGCAATGAAAGCAATAAGTTCTTCTTTACTGTTGAAGTTGTACATATTACACCTTCTTTCTTTCTATAACAATATTTAGTATTAAAGCAACAGCAAGCAAAACGAATTTGATGTAATCTAGTACTGAAGGATTAACAAAGTCACCGTCTAATATTTGGAGCAATACAAGTGCTATTAGAATGATAGTAGTTAAATTTTTATTCATATAGTCGGGTGAATGTGATATAATATTTTTAGGGAGGGGAGTTATTTCCTCCCCTCTTCCTTGGACTTTGGTTTTTCCTTCTTGGTTAGTTCCTGTATCAGTTTGGCGGCTGTGAGGACTAACACTAGGATTTGAACCAAGTCCTTAATTTTTTCAATCACCCTCATCACCTCCTTTCTAGTTATATTATAGCATAACTACTAGGAGGTTGTCAAGTAGATTTGCATAAAAATTTCTATAAAATCAAGTAATTGAATATAAAATTTGTCGAAAGTTCGCAGGAGGATATTCCCCTTCTGCGGAGAATTTAGGGATGGAAAGGGGGATATATATAATAAAGCAAGAAGAATTCACAGGGGGTTGTTTAAAAGCAATGAAGGTAGGTTAATAAATGCTGATTTAAACGGTAGTTTGCAAATAATGAAAAAAGTATTTCCCAAAGCATTTGCAGAGGGAATAGAGGATGTTGGGTTACATCCAGTTAGAGTAAATGTAGTTTAATTAAATTAAAGTTATATTGACTAACAAACAATTTTTATTAAAGTTTTTAACATTATGTATTAACTTTAATAAAATTGATAACCTTCACAAATCTTTTATCAGAGAGATTCTTAAAGTAACTGTCAATCCGGAAGTAATATCCTTTGCAGGCGGCCTTCCCAATCCAGCCTCATTTCCGGTTGAAGCAGTCGAGAAAGCCACCCAAAAGGTTTTAAATGATGATGGCAGCAGCGTACTTCAATATAGCACTACAGAGGGATATTTGCCCCTTAGACAATATATTGCCGAAAGATATTTGAAGAAAAAAGGCATAATTATTGACCCAGATGAAATATTAATCACTAACGGTTCTCAACAAGGACTTGATTTGATCGGAAAGGTCCTTTTAAATAAAAATGACGATATTATTTTGGAGGAGCCTGGGTATTTGGGTGCCATTCAAGCCCTTTCAATTTTTGAACCTAAAATTCATACTGTTCCGTTGCGCGATGATGGAATTGACATAAATTTGCTAGAAGAAGTTTTAAAGAAGTATAATCCCAAGCTGTTCTATGCTGTTCCTAATTTTCAAAATCCCTCGGGAATTACATACACAGCTCAAAATAGAGAGAGCGTAGCCAACGTATTGAAAAATACCGGTACGATTTTTGTTGAAGATGACCCATATGGAGAGCTAAGATTTATGGGGGAAGATGTGCCGTCAATGAAGACTTATCTGGGCGATAATGTCATTCTCTTGGGTTCATTTTCAAAAATCATAGCACCGGGAATGCGCCTTGGATGGATATGCGCAAAACGTGAAATAATGGAGAAACTGATAATTGCAAAGCAAGCTTCGGATTTACACACAAATTATTTTTCTCAAAGGGTTGTCTATCAGTATTTGGTTGACAACGATATTGACAGCCATATCAAAAAGATTACGGAATTGTACATGGAGCAGAGAAATTGCATGGTTTCAATGATTGAAAAATATTTTCCCAAAGATGTTAAAAGCACCAAGCCGGAAGGTGGAATGTTTTTATGGGCAACTTTGCCTGAAGGATTTTCCTCATTGGAATTATTTGAAATAGCATCAAAGAAGAATGTTGCCTTTGTTCCCGGTGACCCGTTCTATATTAATAAAAAAGGAACAAATACAATGAGATTAAATTACACAAACTCTACCGAAGAAAAGATAGAAGAGGGAATAAAACGATTGTCGGAAGCTATAAAACAGCTTATAAAGTAAAATGTATAAAAAATCATTAAAATTTCTGTTTCTTATGTTCTTGACACTTTGGTCTATTTAATATAGACTAATAATATAAAGTCTATATTAAATAGACCAAGGAGGATTGGCATGAAGGAATATAAACTTGCAGAAAGTGAAAAAAAGTTTGCGGAATTAATTTGGCAGAACGAGCCCATTGGTTCCGGGGAGCTTGTGAAGCTGTGTGAAAAAGAAATGAATTGGAAGAAGTCCACAACATACACAGTACTCAAAAAGCTATGCGAAAAGGGCATTTTTCAAAACAAAGATGCTGTGGTTACATCTCTTATTACAAAGGATGAATATTACGCCAAGCAAAGTGTGCATTTTGTTGAAGATATCTTCGGAGGCTCCTTGCCGAAGTTTCTGACAGCCTTTGTCAGCGGTAAAAAGATTAGCAAACAACAGGCTGAAGAGCTGAAAAGGCTGATTGACGAGCACAAGGAGGAGTAACAATGAGTGAATTGTTTCTCGCCGTTTTAATGATGAGCCTTACGGCAAGCTACGTAATCCTTTGTGTGATGCTTGTGAGACTATTACTTAAAAAAGCCCCGAAGGTTATATCCTATGCCTTATGGGCTGTGGTCGCTTTTCGGCTCGTAGTTCCGTTTTCCGTTGAAAGTGTGTTTAGTATATTACCGTCGAGAACGAATATAATGCCAGTTCGTAATGAAGTAATCTATTACAAAAGTCCTCAGATTGACATCAGGCAAAATGCGCCGGATTTAGCATCAGATTCATTTGTAAACGAACGGACTTCTGTAAACGAGCAGCCTTCGGATAAGTCCCATATCGTTTCCGATGTTAAAAAAAGCATAAATCTAATGGAAAATTATTTGGATATAGGCACATACATATGGCTTTTGGGAATAATGGCATTGCTAGTCTACAATTTGGCATCGTTTTTAAAGGTAAAAAGACAGCTTAAAAATGCGCAGCTAATAAATGACAATATCTATGAAGCAAAGAATTTGAAAACACCTTTTGTGATAGGAGTAATAAAACCCAAAATATATTTGCCTGTCGGACTTAACGACACCGAAAGAAGCTATATTTTGATACATGAAAAAACCCATATCAATAGAAAAGACCACATAATAAAAATATTGGCTTTTTTAATCTTAGCCGTGCATTGGTTCAATCCCTTGGTGTGGATTGCGTTTGTGCTAATGAGTACGGACATGGAATTATCCTGTGACGAAAAAGTATTGAAAGAAATGGGGGAAAATATTAAAAAGCCCTATGCCAATTCATTATTGTCTCTTGCAACCGAAAGGCACATCTTAAATGGCAGTGCCCTGGCTTTCGGCGAGGGAAATGTGAAGGGAAGGATTAAAAATGTGTTAAGCTACAAGAAATTTCCCCTTTGGATAATTGTCACATCGGTGATAATTGTAATTGCAGTAGGAGTCGCACTGGCTACAAACCCTAAGCCGGAAGAATATACTCCACCTGCAAAAAATGAAGATAGCCTGGAAAAAACTCCTTCGGGTAGTTCAAACGTACAAATTGAATTTTTCTCCGACAATATGGGTTTTAAGTCGGCAGGAAAGTTTGTGACAGACAATTCGAAAATATTTGCGATTATCGACTCAACGATTAAAAACAGTCAAACGCCTGTAAAGGAATCCGATTTGGAAAATAATTATACTAACCGTTATGCCCTAAAACTGTCTGATGACACAGGCGAGTACAGCTGTGACCTTTACTACGATACACTGTACAACAAAGCCTATATTGCAAAAGACGGAGGGCTTTTTGAAGCAAGTACGGATTTTGCCCGTTATATTGATTCATTTTTGGAGAATAGAAACATTAACATTTATATAGATAACGCCGATGCTGTGGAACTGTTCCAAAAATATGGATGGACCCTTGACTATCAGATTAACGCAATGGAAAACAAGCTCAACGACATAAGGACATTGTCCGGTTTTAATCCAAATGCATATTATTTTGCTTACAACAATGAGCTTTCAAAGGATATTGGCCTTGACATGAGCGAGTATTCAAACGATCCGAACATTGATGTTGAAATATACAGGATTCATGAAAGTATGCCGGAGGAGTTTTATCCGATACAGAATTGCAGGGGTATTGTCGTAAAGAGCAGGGGCAAGATAATCGGCGCATTTATAAGCGCAGGAAGACACAGTACTTTTGACGCCTGCAGCCTTAAAGGAAACAGCTTTGAAAAGGTGACAGGGAAAACATTTAATGAATGGCTAATTAGCAAGGTACGGCCTGACGAGGCTGAAGCAAGCCTTAGCAAATTTACACCGGAGCAAGTTATTGAAGAATATTTCAAGGCTTTGAACAAGAAAAATGCTGAAGCGGCAAAGCATTGTGTCTCAAAAGAATACTTATTTAGTTATTTGACATCAAACATGGAAAACAGTGAATTGTTTAATGAAGGCTTGCCATTGCCTTTGACGGGTAGCGGTATTTACGGCAAATCAACCTTCGATAATTTTAAATCTGCAAAGCTATTGGAGGTTGAACTTATTGACGAGCCCGATGAAAACAGTAAAATTTTTAGGGTGACGGTGGAACTTCAATACAAAAAAGACGAAATAATAGGAAGCGGGAAGCAGCATTGGGATTGCCTCATGGTTTACGAAACTCCACAGACAGGATGGAAAATAAAAAGCTTTGGACATTAAACTTGAGAAGTACATTTTGAAAGCGCAAATTATTATAAAAGGAAAATTGACATATCAAATTCGACTTTATACCCTTGATGTGTGTCATAGGTTAACATATCGGGGGTTTATTTTTGTATAATTGCCATTTGACAATACGAATTGAGTTTGATAATATATTCTAATCATGTTTGACTGTCTTTATATATGGGTCATAATAGTAACGATATATATTTAGTCACCAATTGGAGAAGTCGGCAAAAGATTTAAAAGTATAATTCGACAGAAAAAAGAATTGCTTGGAAAAACTTATTAAATAATTGCTATAAATGCAAAAAAACGAGTAGTGTTTGTCATGCAGATTCAATTGATGAACAATACTCATTTTTTAATGGAGGGATAGATGTAATATGATTAAAGATTTGGCACGAAGTATTCGCGAATACAAAAAAGTGTCAATAATTACTCCAATACTGATAAGCTTGGAGGTAGTAATTGAGTGTATAATTCCGTTTATTACTGCTACCTTGGTTAACAAAATTAAAGATGGATGTGATTTGAAGACAATCATTAATTACGGTATTGTCTTAATTGTCATGGCTTTTTTGTCGTTAATGTTCGGTGCGATTGCAGGCTCAACTGCCGCCACTGCGTCTTGCGGGTTTGCAAAGAATTTGAGAAAGGATATGTTTTATAGCATTCAAAATTATTCTTTTGAAAATATCGATAAGTTTATGACCTCGTCGCTGATTACCCGTATGACCACCGACGTTACCAATGTGCAGCATGCGTATATGATGCTCATTCGAATAGCGGTTCGTGCTCCTTTGATGCTGGTTTTTGCATTTGTCATGGCTTTCGTAATGGGGGGACGCATGGCTTGGATTTTCCTGGTTGTTGTACCGATTCTGGCAACCGGACTTATCATTATAATTTACAAAGCATTGCCTCTCTTTAGAAAAGTATTCAAAAAATATGACGCACTAAACAGCTCCATTCAGGAAAATATCAAAGGTATGCGCGTCGTAAAATCCTTTGTTCGTGAAGATTATGAGGAAAAGAAATTTGAGGCAGCAGCAGAAGATGTATGCGCAGACTTTACAAGGGCGGAGCGTATTTTGGCTTTTAACGGGCCCTTAATGCAGTTTTGCATGTATGTAGTTATGATTTTCGTTTTGTCCTTTGGTTCCTATACCATTATTACCAGCCGGGGATTGGATTTTGATATCGGGCAGTTTTCCGCAATATTGACATACAACTTTATGATTTTAAGCAGTCTTATGATGCTTTCCATGGTGTTTGTTATGATTACCATGGCTAGTGAATCTGCGAAGCGTATCGTTGAAGTAATTAATGAGAAGAGTACATTAACAAATCCGGAGAATCCCATTTACACAGTAAGTGACGGCTCCATTTCTTTTGAAAATGTAAGTTTCAAATATTCCGAAAAGGCAGAGAGAATGGCGCTGGCCAATATAAACTTGCAAATAAAATCGGGAGAAACCATTGGAATTATTGGTGGTACCGGCTCTTCAAAGACATCCCTTGTTCAGTTGATTCCCCGCCTCTACGATGCAACCGAAGGGGTTGTGAAAGTAGGGGGAGTGGATGTAAGAAACTACGATTTGGAAACCCTGCGTAATGAAGTTGCCGTTGTGCTTCAGAAGAATGTTTTATTCTCCGGAACCATCAAGGAAAATCTTCGTTGGGGAAATAAAGATGCTACGGATGAAGAGTTGATAGAGGCATGCAAACTTGCTTGTGCTCATGAATTCATAAGTCAATTTCCAAAAGGATATGACACCTATATTGAACAGGGCGGAACCAATGTGTCCGGCGGACAGAGGCAAAGACTTTGTATTGCAAGGGCATTGCTTAAAAAGCCTAAAGTATTGATTTTAGACGATTCCACCAGTGCGGTGGATACCAAGACCGATGCCAAAATTCGCAAGGCTCTTAAGGAGTATATGCCGAAGACAACCAAGATAATTATTGCCCAGAGAACGGCTTCGGTTGAAGATGCGGACAGAATTATAGTATTGGACGGGGGAACCGTGAACGGAATCGGAACCCACGAGCAATTGCTGGCTGAGAATACAATTTACAGGGAAATATATTTCTCCCAGAACAAGGCAGGTGTGCAAAGTGAAATCAAATAAGAAGAGTAAAAAATCTATTATCGCTCGTTTGTTCAAAAATATACTTGAGTTTTATCCGGTGATGTTTCCGGTTGCTGTTGTATGCATATTGTTCAATGCAACTATCAGCTCCATTCCGGCAATATTTATGCAAAACGTGATTGCTATTGTGGAGGATAGCTGGAGAGACGGGAACTGGAATTTGGTTGGGGGAAAAATATTGTCCTTTGTGGGTATATTGGTAACCCTTTATGTGCTGTCACTCCTTAGCGGTATTGCATATAATCAGCTGATGGCAATTATCACTCAAGGGACTTTGAAAAAATTCCGTGTGAAAATGTTTGCCAAGATGCAGACTCTCCCGATTAAATATGTGGATACTCACAATCATGGTGACATCATGAGCGTTTATACCAACGATATTGATACTTTGAGGCAAATGATTTCCCAGAGCTTTCCGCAGCTTCTGTTGTCCGGTATTACAGTTTTCACCGTGTTTTCTATCATGCTCTACTTTTGTTTGTGGCTTACGATTGTAGTATTGCTGGGTGTAATCGTAATGTTCTTTGTCACAAAAAGAGTGGGTGGAGGCTCCGCCAAATACTTCATAAGACAGCAGAAGGCTCTTGGACGGATGGAAGGCTTTGTAGAAGAAATGATGAACGGACAAAAAGTAATCAAGGTATTCTGCCATGAAGAGGAAAGTAAGGCGGATTTTGACATAATCAACGAAGCTTTATTTGATGATGCGAGAAAAGCCAATCGTTATGCCAATATTTTGGCTCCGATTTTAAATAATATCGGTAATGTACTATATGTTTTTGTTGCCATTGCCGGCGGCGTTTTATTGGTTACCAATGCACCAAATGTAAGTATTTCCGGGCTTGCCATGGGAATTAGTATTGTTGTTCCATTCCTTAACATGACAAAGCAGTTCGTGGGTAATATAAACCAGGTGTCCCAGCAGATAAATGCCGTTGTTATGGGACTTGCCGGTGCACAGCGAATTTATGAGTTGGTTGATGAAGAGCCTGAACACGACAATGGATATGTTACCTTGGTAAATGCCCGCGAGGAAAACGGTCAGTTGATTGAATGTGAGGAGAGAACGGGAATTTGGGCTTGGAAGCATCCCCACAGCAGTGACGGTTCCGTAACATATACCAAATTAACCGGTGATGTGAGATTGCATGAGGTGGATTTCGAATATGAAGAGGGAAAACCGGTTTTACATGATATTAGCCTCTATGCAAAGCCGGGACAAAAAGTGGCGTTTGTGGGAGCAACCGGTGCAGGAAAGACTACAATTACAAACCTGCTTAATCGTTTTTATGATATTGCCGACGGTAAAATCCGTTATGACGGTATCAATATAAACAAAATCAAAAAGTCGGACCTTCGCCGTGCTATTGGTGTAGTACTTCAGGACACCAACCTCTTTACCGGCACTGTAATGGATAACATCCGTTACGGTAAACTGGATGCCACCGATGAAGAATGTATAGAAGCTGCAAAACTTGCGGGAGCCGATGGCTTTATCCGCCGTTTGCCTGACGGATATCAGACAATGCTTACCGAAAACGGGGCAAATCTGTCCCAGGGACAGAGACAGTTGATTTCCATTGCCAGGGTGGCAGTTGCCAACCCTCCGGTTATGATTTTGGATGAAGCGACATCCTCCATTGATACAAGAACCGAAGCCATTGTTCAGAGAGGTATGGATGCTTTGATGGAGGGAAGAACAGTATTTGTAATTGCCCACCGCCTGTCCACCGTTAAAAACGCTGATGTTATTATCGTGTTGGATCACGGACGTATCATTGAACGGGGCAATCATGAAGAGCTGATAGCACAAAAAGGACAGTATTATCAGCTGTACACCGGTGCGTTTGAATTGGAATAAACCAAAAAAGAAGGGGCGTGCAACACTCCCCTTCCTTTTTTAACATAGCTATTTGTACGAATTGGCTGTGGCGTTAAAATGCTTTACAATAATCATAACTTCTTCCATGTTAATTGCGCTGTCTTTGTTAAAGTCGATATCCGCTTTGTATTCCGGACTTGCCGAAGTGGTGTTGAATACCGTTGCTATTTGCATAATGTCTTTCATATTTATAACGCCGTCCGACCTGCCGTCCACCTCAATATCTCCGGCCCACAAAATCAATGGCGACTCTTTTTTAGATAAAGCCATATCGTTTGTAACGGCATCAATCTTTACTTCCCTGTAAAGATAATTGGTTTTGCTTATTCTAAACACATATCCCGTATCGCTTTCGGGAACGGATAATTCGAAATATCCGTTTTCATCGGTAAATGTCGATGCATTGAGGCCTAAAACCTCCACTTTGAAGTTTGAATTAATATCAGGAGCTTTTGAGGATAAATCCGGTTTTACATAACCTGAAATTTTACAGTCTGTACTTTCGGCTTTTTTAAATATTGCCTTTAAGCTTATATCTTTTGTTGGCGTTAATACCAAGGTATCCGATGTTTCATCTATTCCTTCCCAACGGTCAAAGACGTATCCATCTTCAGGGACAGCCTTGATTGTAAGAGGAACACCTTTGAAATACTGACCTGTCCACTCTTGTGGATTGTCCACTCCGCGGGTTGTGGATTTAAGGTCAATGGAGTTAATCCGTATAAAGCCTTCTGAAGTATCTGCTTCAAGTTTAACCGAATAAGTATCTGTAACGCCAAATCTTCTGAATTTGCTGATTATATGCTGGGTTACATATCTCGGACGTTTATTTGCAAAAGTTTTCATTAGCTCTACCTCGCTGTTCCAATCTGAAAGGGCTTGCCAGCGGGCGTTGTGCTCAGGTATGGAGGATGCTATGGCACTGCTCATTTCATCTATTGTATCGACAACTAATGAGGGTTTGAGGCAGGTATTGAGGTAATCGGCCATTCTATTGATAAACGCATTCCTAAATTCCGAATTCTCCAGCAATTTTTTAAAGAGGAACACTGCCCACTCGTTTTGGGCGTTTTCCGAGGCATGAGCCAATGTATCATGTCTAATGCCGTTGGTGCCCATAAACGGTCCGGCAAAACCGAAATCCGTATCTTTTATTATCCATCTCCATCTTCCGTCTTGTCCGTAAGGTGCCTCCGGGTGGTATTGACCGTCCACGGTCTTGTATTTCCACATAGAAACGTTGTTTTGCGGCCAGTCGCTATTGGCAAAGTAAATGTTTGCAACATAGTAATCAATAAAATTGTCCACATCCATTTTGGTCTTTATGTATTCATAATTTTCTTTTTGGGTAATATCGTTCGACTTAAGGAAGTTGACAATTTCGTTGTTATATGCTTTTACGTCCTCATCTGTTCCTTCGTTTGCGACAACATCACCCAAGTAAGTAACTTCAAGTAATGCCACTTTGTCCTTGTCCAGATTGTAATGGGATGCAAAATATATGTTGTCGTACCGTTCACGGATGTTGTGTATTCCCCAGTATTCTCCGTTAATAAATACTACAGATGGCCTGTATGCTTGGGTGTCGAGATTTAAATGAGACACAAGATTGTGCATCAGTCCGTCTCTAAACATGCTGTTTGACCAGTCGTTACCGGAATTTCGCAAAATAAGGCGTTTAAAATCGGTTATACTCTTGCCGGTAACTTTGCTTTTTAGCCCAGGGAATATATTATAGCTTATTTTTTCTTTATAATCGTAGCCTCTGTCTGCGTACAACCGAAGGCTTTTTTGACCAAATCCCTTTGAGCCTCCTCCATGAAGCCTTACACCGCAATAATGCGAAAAACCGAGAGTTCCGTCATTTTCGAAAAATTCTATATGAGCAGGTCTTTCCCAATCAGAACCGGTTTTATTGCTGTTTACGTAAATTCCGGTTTGCTTGTCGAAAAAGTTTGCCTCATCCGTTACAATTGATATGACAGGAAGGCTGTATCTTGTCATCATATCGGAATCTACAAAATAGGAGTGGGTCACAATCCGGCTGGTTTTACCGTCCGACCTTACAGCAACAGCTTTTATTACAGTACCCTTGAATACTTCTCCCAAAGGAGGATTCCAATAATAATCTCCGGTGTTAATCATGGATAATACATTGGGTTCGCCGGCTCTGCTTTTTACTTTTATTTTTCCGGAATATTCAAAAGTGCGGGAATCTCCGGGGTTTGGATCGGAACCGTCAAGAGTATAATATATTTTGGTGTCTTTTTGGCTGACAGAGAGTTCCAATTCAAATTCTTCGGTGTAAAAACCGGCTTGGTGTGAAAAAACAGGCTCAAGAACGTTTGACTGGGAATTGTTGTTGCTTGCGTTGGGGGTGGCTTCAGAAAAGATTGAAAATTCGCTTCCACCGTCCGGATTTCTGCCGTAGGATTCATCATCATCCAATTTTCCATATGACATGGAATCGATAATGTCGTCGGAGGGTGATTTCAATACTATTTTTTCTCCGTCAGAGCTTAGTTTGAAGTTTGTATGGAGCTGACCGTCACTTGTTACTTTATCCTTGTCTGAAGCCCAGATTAGAAGATAACCTTTTGGAGGAATGATTCCTTGAGGGAAGACCCATGTTGCACCGTCATCCGAAATGCTGTAGCCTGTCAGATCTACAGGTTCATCCGAAGCATTATAGAGCTCAATCCAGTCGGAATAGGCTCCTCCCGATGCCCCGTGTTTAGGGTCGTCAAGGTCTCCGTCACGGATGGTTTTTTTATTTGATGATTATCCCACAAAAAGTATCGGTTCTAAATAAAATTTCTTAAACCTATTGTCGAAAAACAACCAAACCGATGAACACAAATATAAAAATGAATGTAAAAAAGAAGGAGTTAATCTGTTCTTCA
>Ga0209720_1002841_pt1 | contig 12423 bp, 11 predicted proteins | sample AD_JPNMR3_MetaG_FD_184426 | JGI IMG/M metagenome (GOLD analysis project Ga0209720, IMG submission 184426) | Active sludge microbial communities of municipal wastewater-treating anaerobic digesters from Japan - AD_JPNMR3_MetaG (SPAdes) (version 2) | ecosystem: Engineered > Bioreactor > Anaerobic...
GAGTTCTTAAATAAAAATAGGCTAAAAGTACTGCTAAGGCAAGAATAAATCTATAATAGGCAAATATATTTAATGGAGCTCTTCTTACATAGCTAAGAAGTATATGAATACTTATAATTCCCACAATGAAAGATATAATAGTTCCATAGAAGATGAGGGATATATCTCCGCTTCCTTCTCCTTGGAAAAGTTGAAGAAATTTTAGTAGCACTGCTCCACCTATAACAGGTAGGGAGAGAAGAAATGAAAATTTTGTAGCATCTTCTCTTTTTAATCCCACAAACATTCCTCCTGAGATAGTAGATCCAGATCTGGATACTCCAGGGAAAAGAGAAAGTACCTGCCAAAGTCCTATGGAGATAGCACTCTTTGCATTTAAATCTTTTATCTCAAGATTTTTCTTTGATGTTTTTTCTAATATTAAAAATACAAATCCAAAGGAAATGACTCCTAAAAGGATAATCCATATGGCAAAAGGATAGGTTTGAGGCTCTGAGATTTTTTCCACAAAGGGATCAAGAAGAATTCCAAAGACTCCTGCTGGAATGGATGCTAATATGATTAGTCCTAATAATCTTCTGTTTTCTCCTCCTTTAAAAAGTCCTATTAAAAGATCTATCCAGTCTTTTAAAAAATAGATGAGGACAGAAAGTAGGGTTCCTAAGTGAAGTCCTATATTGAAGGTAAGACCAAAATCAGGAATTTTTGCAAGATAGGGTATAAGTATAAGATGTGCCGTACTGCTTATAGGTAGAAACTCAGTTATCCCTTGAATAGCTCCCAAGATTATCACCCAGATATTCATGCCACACCTCCAAAGAAAGCTATTTCCCTATGCAAAAGTTGGCAAAAATCTTATCTACAATATCTAAGGATACCTCTTCTCCCAATATATTTCCTAAGGATTTTTCTATATCATATAATATGGATCCTAATATATCTAATGACGAAGGAAGTTCCTTTAAAATTTTTATTCCTTCTTCTAAATAATTTTTGATCTTTTGTAATTCTTCTTGGTGATAGATATTTAAGAAAATTATATCATACAATTCTTCGGATGTAAGATGCCTTTCTATGGCTTCCTCTAATTTTTCTATTCCTTCTTTATTCTTTGCAGAGATAAAAACCCTTTCAATTTCTTCTGGAAAGAAGGATAAATCTATTTTTAGAGGAAGATCAATCTTATTTATCACTAATATGATGCTTTTGTTTTCCAGATTTTTTATCTCATTAAAAAGTGTTTTTTCTTCTTCTCTTAGCTCTTCACTTCCATCAAGTACAAATATTATGAGATTTGATCTTTCAAGAACTTCTCTTGTTTTTTCCATTCCCATTTTTTCTAAGATATCTTGGGGTATTCCTAAGCCAGCAGTATCATAAACCCTTACAAGATATCCAGAGAGATAAATCTCTCCTTCTATATAATCTCTTGTGGTACCTGGGATTGGAGCTACGATAGCTCTATCTTCTTTCATTATGGCATTGAATAAACTGGATTTTCCCACATTAATTCTTCCCACAAGGATGATTTTATATCCTTCTTTAGCCCACTCTCCTCTTTTAGCTCTCTCAAGAAGATTTTCTACCTTTTCTTTTGTATCCTTTAATACTTTTATCCATTCTTCTTTTTCTTTCTCTTCCACATCTTCAGGAAAATCAATGGATGCCTCTAAGTATATTCTTAGATTTTCTATCTTATCTTTTATAGATCTAATCTCCTTAGAAAGATCCCCTTGGAGTTTGGAGAGGGCAGATTTTAGATAGGCTTTACTTTCTGCTCTTATAATCTCATTTATACTTTCTGCCTGAAGTAGATCTATCTTTCCATTTAAAAATGCTCTTTTGGTAAATTCTCCTCTTTCTGCTAATCTTGCTCCTTCTTTTACAAGAATTCTTAAGATCTCTTCAAGTACCACGGGGCTTCCATGGGTATATATCTCTACAATATTTTCTCCTGTGTATGAACGAGGCTCTTTATATATTCCTATAACTGCTTCATCTATGATGTCTCCATTATAGATAATTTTCCCATAATGGAGGGTATGAGATGGTGCTTTTTCTATGTCCATTTTCTTATTTAGAGGGATAAAAATTCTTTTTGTTATGGATATAGCCTCAGGTCCGCTTAAACGGATTATTCCGATAGCACTGTGTCCAAGAGAGGTAGATATGGCTGCTATGGTATCATTTTTCATTTTTCTTTGGTGCAATAATCACCCTTCGTTCAGGCTCTTCCCCCTCGCTATAGGTTGTCACATCAGGATCATCTTGAAGAGTAAGATGTATGATTCTTCTTTCTCTTGCAGTCATAGGAGGAAACTTATACTCTGTCTTTTCTATTTTTACTTTTGAAGCTACCTTTTGAGCAAGAGTTTCTAAATATTTTTCTTTTCTTTCTCTATAATGATCTATATCAAGAGAAATTACATCTGTGATCTGATTTTTTGATGCATATAGCCTTATAATAAATTCTAAAGATGCTAAGGTCTTTCCTGAAGATCCTATAAGATCTCCTAAGTTTTCTCCCTCAATACTAAGCTTTATATGATCTTCCTCTTTTTGAACTTTTATCTTGGCATTTACATCTAATCTTTTAAGAATCTCTTGCAAAAAATCTTTTAAAAGGTTCTCATTAGAGTTTTTAATCTTGGCATATATCCGATAGGGTTTTGTTCCTATCCCGAGGATTCCTTCTCTTCCATACTCTAAGATCTTATAATCAATCTCTTCTAAAGGTACATTAAGAAATTCTTCTGCCTTGGAGAGGGCTTCCTCTAAGGTTTTTCCTTCAGTTTCTATCTCTCTCATATTTTCTGTCCTCCTGAGTGAAGCCGAAACACTACAAACTGCTGCAAGAGTTGGAATAAACTTGAAGCAACCCAGTAGAGCATAACTCCTGCAGGTACTTTATAAAGAAAGAATATGAATGTGAAGAGAACAGTGGTAAATATATTTGTAATTTGCTGCTGTTTTTTCTGTTCAGGCGCTGAAGCCATGGAACTTAAAGCTCCTGAGAAGTAAGTAACTACTCCCATAAGGATCAGGAGAATATTGTCAGTTTTTGTGAGATCAGACATCCATAAAAAGCTTGGTGTGGCTGTATATTTATAATTCAAAAGAAGCTGATACAGAGCTATTAATATAGGGAACTGAATAATGAGAGGTAGACATCCCATCATAGGATTTATCTTGTATTGTTGGTATAAGATCATGAGTTCTCGGTTCATAGCTTGAGGATCATCTTTAAATTTTTCTTGGATCTTTTTAACTTCAGGTTGAATTTTCTGCTGAAGAAGGATAGATTTTAACTGGGCGTGAGTCAAAGGATATAGAATAATTCTTACAAAAATGGTAAGTAATATAATGGCAAGTCCATAGTTTCCTATCCAGGAATAAAAAAGCTCTAAAAGAAAACCAAGTCCATCTGCTAATGCTTTAATCATCTATTTTTTTCCTCCTTATAGAATTTTAAATTTAGCAATTCTTCTTGCGTAGGTACTGGGTCATAACCTCCAGGATTAAAGGGATGACATCTTAGAATTCTTTTTGCTGCTAAAATACCGCCTGTCCATGGTCCAAATCTTTCTACAGCTTCTAATGCATAGGAAGAGCATGTGGGATAGAATCTACAGCTTTGGGGTAATACAGGAGATATAAAGGTCTTATAAAATTTTATAAGAAGTATTAACAAATTTTTAATCATTTTTGAACACGCCGGCTTTTTCCCATATTTTTATAAGCATATTTTTCATTTTATGGAAGTCTATATCCTTTATTTCTTCCCCTGGTTTGACTATTATTAACATCTCTATATCATCTCTTAAATAAGGACGGTGCAATCGATATACTTCTCTTATAAGCCTTTTTATTCTATTCCTTACTACAGCTGTTCCTACTTTTTTATTTATACTGATGCCTATCTTTCTTTTTTCTGCTTTTCTTATATAAACCACAAAATTCTTAGAGAGGAAATATGGCTTTCCCTCTCTCAAGATTTTTAAAAAATCCTCTTGTTTTTTTAAACGTTCCTCTTTTGGAAAAGAAAAAGATCCCAAATTAAACGGCTAATCTCTTTCTTCCTTTTAGTCTTCTTTTCTTTATCACTCTTTTGTGATCTCTCATTCGTACGCGAAATCCATGAGATCTTTTTCTATGATATTTTTTAGGCTGATAAGTCCTCTTCATTTTTTGTTCTCCCCTATCTCAAAGTAATTTTATGAAATTCAATTAAGATCAAATAATAATACGAAGGTAATACTAACAAAAAAGTTTATTCTCGTCAAGGTAAAAACTCAGGAATATAGGTTTTACCTCCTTCTATTACCCTCATATTTTCAGGTAACAGGTTGAGGTTGTTGAGAATTCTTTTTCTAATACTGTCTATCTCTTCAAAATCTCTTACAATTTTTCCATCTCTTATAAGAGGTTTTATAAGGGGTTTTTTGCCAGGGATGATCTCTGAAGTAAATAGTCTTACTGTATCTTCAAAGTTTTCTCCTCTTTGGATCTGCTTTGCCCCAGGCATATTGCTTGATTTGGCAACAGGATTTCCTTCCACCTCTACAATTTTAAGAGCAAAGTCTATAACAGGTGCATTGGCAACTTTTGTGCCAATACCAAAAGCATCCACTAAGTCACGATATTTTTCTACTTCGTATTCGTCAAGTCCTCCACTTAAGAATATCTGTACATTAGGATATCCTCTTCGGGCAAATTCCCATCTTATATCCTTTATGAGATAGACATAATCTTTACTGTCTAATCTTACCCCTTGAAGCTTTTCTTTTAAGGCTTCTAATGCATTAATGGCTCCTACCGTAGGAGAGCCGTAAGTATCAATAAGAGCAATCCTTGGTACCTTTGGATCTACATATTGATCAAAGGCTGAGAATGCTTCCTTTTCATCTCCTATAATAAGTATAAGAGCATGAGGCATTGTCCCTACAGGAGTTTTATATATATATTTTGCCCCAAGTACATTGGAGACTCCATCAAATCCTGATACATATGCAGCATACTCAACCACAGGAGAAAGGAAGGGATGCTGACGCCTGGTACCAAAACTATGGATTTTTTTATCTTTTGCAGCAATTCTTACTCTGGCAGATTTTGTAGCAATTCCCGACATAAAACATACAAAGCCAAGAATTGATGTCTCATATCTTGCAAAATCTCTATATTTCCCCCTTATCTGGATAATAGGTTCATAAGGGAAAAAGATCTCTCCCTCATCTACGGCATAGACATCTACAGGTATTCCCTCAAGTAGTTTTGCTATCTCATATATTCCCAGTGCTACGCCAAAAATATAATTTGGATCAGGAAAACTTTTGGTAAAAAGCTCTGATACTACATAAGGGTTCTTTTTAAGTCCATCTAAGGTTTCTTCAGTCCTTAGGAAATAGGCATCTGTATTAAGACCATTTTTTATATCCTCTGGTTTTGCAATTAAGAAATCCTTCATATTAGCTTTCCCACCTCTCTATTAATTCTCCTGTCATATAAAGTTTTGCATTGTGAATCTCTTTCATATATTTCAAGGCTCTTTCATGTTCTTCAGGTATAAAGGATGCTGTTGCATCCGAAACCACTATTACATTAAATCCTCTGAAGAATGCATCTGCAGAATTATGAATGACACATATATGAGTACTGGTACCCGTAAGAACTACAGTATCTACATTTAGTTCCCTAAGTAATTCTTCAAGCTCTGTTTTGTAAAAACCACTATATACTTTTTTCTTTATCACATAATCTTTCTCCTCGGGAGATAGTTCTGGAATTATTTCAGAGCCCTTTTCGCCTTCCATAGCATGTTCTCCCCACACTTCCAGTTCTTTATCACCAGGGGTATGGGCATCTCTAAGATATATTATGGGTATATTTAGGTGGTGAGCCGAATTAATGAGCTCTTTTATATTAGGGACAATCTTTTGAGCATAAGGGTTTCCAAACTTTCCTGTTACAAAATCTACCACCATATCTATTATTATTAAGGCATATCTCATTTATTTACCTCCAAAAATTTCCATTGTCATATATTATATAATATAATTCAAAGATTATTAAAATAAAAAGGGGATGGCATTTTGCCATCCCCTTTCTTTAAGAGTAAATATTGCTCTATAATGACTAAATTCTACTTCTTATTGCCTTTTGTGAAATACCAGATTAGGAGAATGATGACAATTATTATTAATACCCACCAATACCATGCCATTTCTTTTATCCCCCCTTTCTCTCTTTAAAGAGTTTATACTATTTAATTTACTCTTTTTCTTCTATGATGTCAATCCAAACTTTTCTAAATCTTGGACCATCAAACTCAGCAAAGAATAATCCTTGCCATGTGCCTAAGTTTAGTTTTCCGTCTCTTATGAGGACAAAAGTATTTGCACCTACAATAGTGGATTTTATGTGTGCAGGAGAATTTCCCTCAGCATGGGAATATATTCCACTCTGAGGTACTAACTTATCATATGTACTTAGGATGTCTCTTACTACACTGGGATCATAGTTTTCATTTATGATAATTCCTGCTGTGGTATGGGGTACAAAGATGAAACATATGCCATTTTTTACATTACTTTTTTCAATAACATCCTCTATTTTATCGGTTATATCCATAAGTACTACCTTTTGAGGTGTAGAAACAGAAATTTCAAAAAACATTTTGATGTCTTTCCTCCTTTCTCTTTATTTCTCATATCCATTATAATAATTATAGATGAAAAATCAGGATTTTTTCCTTTAAGGAAAATTGGAGGTGAATTTTAATGGGAAATGAATGGAAAGGTATTTTAAATAAAATAGATGAATATAGATATGAAATACCAAAGGCATACAAGCCCTTTATGAGGGTTCCAGGGATAATATTTGCTGATGAAAAGCTTATAGAAGATATATTAAAAGATCAATCTCCAGAACAAGTAGCAAATGTGGCTTCGCTTCCTGGGATTATTAAATACTCCTTAGCTATGCCTGATATTCATTGGGGATATGGTTTTCCTATTGGTGGTGTTGCAGCTATGAGTAAAAAGGAAGGAGTTATATCTCCAGGAGGGGTAGGATATGATATAAATTGTGGTGTAAGGCTCATTCGTACAAATCTGGCTAAGGATGATGTGATGCCCAAGATAAGAGATCTTGTAGATGAGCTTTTTGCTAAGATTCCTGCTGGAGTAGGATCTGAAGGAGAGTTAAGGGTAAAGGGAAAGGAATTAGAAGAAGTCTTAGAAAAGGGTGCTCAGTGGGCTGTAACGGAGGGATATGGATGGAAAGAAGATTTGGAACACATAGAGGAGAATGGAAGAATTACCTATGCTAATTCTGATAAGCTATCTCGTAGGGCAAAGGAAAGAGGAGAATATCAACTGGGCACTTTGGGATCTGGAAATCATTTCTTGGAAATTCAGGTGGTAAGTAGAGTATTTGAACCAGAGATTGCAGATAGATTTGGCATATTTCCTGATCAGATAATGATAATGGTCCATACAGGTTCTCGGGGACTTGGATATCAGGTGGCAGAAGATTATATAAGAGTTATGTCTAATGCCATGAGAAAATATGGGATAGAGTTACCTGATAAACAATTAGCCTGTGCTCCTTTTGATTCTCCTGAAGGGCAAGACTATTTTCAAGCTATGTGTGCTGCAGCAAACTTTGCATGGGCAAATAGACAGATGATTACCCATTGGGTAAGAGAGGTATTTGAAGAGGTACTTAGAGAAGGTGCAGATAAACTGGGTATGAGACTTATTTATGATGTAGCTCATAATATTGCAAAGTTAGAAGAGCATAATGTGGATGGAAAGATGGAAGAGGTTATAGTTCATAGAAAGGGTGCTACCAGGGCTTTTCCTGCAGGGCATCCTGATCTTCCTGCAGACTATAAGGATATTGGTCAGCCTGTGATAATCCCTGGAGATATGGGAAGATCTTCCTTTTTACTTATAGGTCTTCCTAAGGCAATGGAGATCTCTTTTGGCTCCACATGTCATGGAGCAGGAAGGACTCAAAGTAGAAGTAAGCTTCTAAAGAGTGGAAGGAAAGCCTCAGATATTGAAAAGGAGCTTCTTGAGAGAGGAATAATTGTAAAGGCAGCTTCAAAAGCATCTGTAGTGGAGGAGGCTTCCGAAGCATATAAAAATGTGGTAGATGTAGTGAATGTGGTGCATAATGCAGGTATATCAAAAAGAGTTGCTCAGATGAAACCTCTTGCAGTAATTAAAGGATAGAGAAAAATTTAGAGGGGGGAGATAGTCCCCCCTTTTTAAAAGTACATATTTAAACCTACTCGGTGATAAAATCCACCTAAATTTAATGAATAGAGCAAGGAATAATCAACACTAATATTTTCTTTTTTAACTCCTATTCCAAAAGTAGGAGAGTCCACATTCCATCCAAATCTTAAGAATAATGTATCTCCAAAAGAATATTCTCCTCCTACATGAATATATAGATCTGGAAAATCTATATCAACTGCTAAGATTAGGTTAGGATTCTGCCATGCAACTCCTGCTTTGATATTTGGCTTTATAGGTTCATTATAAGAGGTTTCACCATTATTCCAGTAAAGGGTATTATATAAATTTTGGGCAGAAAAACCAATCTTGATATTTGGGGTAAATTTTAATATTACTCCCACATCTAATCCAAATCCATCAGCAGTATAGGGATCAGGGAGAGTTATCCATAATTTTTTAAAGGTTGCTCCTAAGGAAAGATTTTGAAATATGGGTTTTCCAATGGTATATCCCAATTGGTTTTCCACATAAATTACACCTAATTCTTCCTGAGGAGAAAGTCTTGTATAGTAGATTTCTGATGCCCAAAGCCCTGTATCTGGAACTCCAAAAGAGATCATCATACCTGAGATATTTTCCCCTCCAAATCCTAAGCTTTCAGGATTTATTCCTAAGTGATTATATCCAAAGGAAAAGCCTGAATTGATTAATCTTGCAATAGATGCTGGATTATATATGCTTGCCTCTATATTTCCTTCTAAAGCAGCAGAAACTCCTCCCATACCTGAAAGTCTGGGGCTCCATCCTATAGCAGCTCCTGTACTATAAAAACTTCCATAGGTTTGTGCAAAAGTAATGGAGAATAGAAATATCAGAACAAAAATTAACAAACCTATACTTTTTTGCATTCTCCTTGACCTCCTTAAATCACTTTAACAGTACAAAGCCTTTAAATCTTATTCTAACAGCGCCAGAGCTTTCCTGAATTGTAGTTTTTACTAAGTAATATCCATTAGGTAATAATCTTCCTAAGTTATCTTTTCCATTCCATGTCACAGTATCTTGAGCCTGAGGACTACTAAAATTATTGTCATATATCTTTTGTACTAAAGCCCCATTTAATGAATAGATCTCTATGGTTACCTTGGATATGTTTCCAGAGACTGCTTGGAACTGAAAGTCTATTCTAAGATTACCTTTACTTGGTGAGAATACCTCAGGATATACCACTAAATCTCCTGTGGCTTGTGCTACCTGGTTTAAAGTAAAGGTATAAGTTTCATCAAGAGAATTACCAAGTTTATCGGATACTTTAATTAATACTGTATGTATGCCATTAGTCCAAGTATGAGAAGCGGTATTTATAGAAAGGGTTGCTGTAAGAGAATCTGACGATACCTGAGAAGTATAGGTACCTATCTCAGCTCCAGAAGGATCTTTTAATTTTAAGTAGGTTTTTCCAGGGGTCACATCTATTCCTACAGTATCATCCTTTATTTCTATAGAGATCTGAGATGGAGGTATTACAACGATAGAGTTCTTTGTAGGTAGATATTTTGTAATATATGGTTTACTCCTATCTAATACAAAGGCTGTAGTGGTAGATGTGACATTTCCTGCTACGTCATAAAGGGTTATAGACACGTTATAGTTTCCATCTTTTGCAAGAATATCTTCACTTACTGGAGCTATGAGGATAGATGAGGTAGATTGAGTTTTATCAAAAGGAATAGTTACATTACCATTAGGAGTTCCCAGATTAACTTGTGACTTATCAAAATCAACTCCACTTCCCGTTTCTTCATAAGTTACTTTAATGTTTTCTACCTTTGATACATTACCAGATGGAGATACCGAGATAATTTTTGGAGTTGTAGTATCTAACACAAACTTAATAGTATTTATATATGGAATTTCAAGCCTATCTGTAGCTCTTACCGTAAGGAAGTATTCTCCTTCTTGCCAAACATAAGTTGCAGGGATATTAAGTATAAGAGTAGCACTATTAGGAGAGGTAGACTGATAAGTATAAGTAGTACCTGTGACATCTCCAGAAGAAGTAGAAAGCTTTAAGAAAGTTTTAGCAGTATCAGTAAGGGTAAGACCTACGCCATCATCTCTAACTATTACTTGTATTTGGGTAATAGTGTAATTAATAAGAGTAGAACTTGGTGAATAACTTACTATATAAGGTGCAGTAGTATCTAATATAAAAGCAGTAGAGGTAAAAGTAGAGTTTGCAGCTTTATCTACTAAATATATCCCTAAATTATATACTCCATCTGATGATAATAAGCTTGAAGGTACATCTGCTATAGCTATGGTACTTGTAGTCTTACTCTTACTAAGGAGTAGTTTTTGAGAACTTCCTGTTGGAGTAAAGATCTCAATGTAAGAGCCTGTAGGTGGATAAGGATAGTTTTCCCATAAGTTAAGTCCAGAACCTACATCATTGTATTCTACCCTTATCTCAGAAAGTGCAGATATTGGATTCTGCGGGAAAATGCTTATTATCTGAGGTGCAGAACTATCTATAATAAAGGATGAAGTAGCAACTCCTCCTTTATTTCCCTTCTTATCTATAGGGACTACCTCAATAGTATAGTATCCAGAAGTTAAAGTGGAAGTGAAAGTCCAGTATATAGTATCTGTTCCATTATTAGATTGATATCCTCCTATATACTTTCCTATCCCATCTTTTACACGAATTGTGGATGCTTCTAAATCAGGTCCTACTCCATTTCCATCATCAATTACTGCAGAGACAATATTTATATTGCTTACAAGACTTCCTGAAGGTGGGGAGAAGGTAAGTACCTTTGGAGGGGTTGTGTCTTCTGGTATAGTAATTATTTCGCCTAAGGTTATATTTGTAATAAGAGGTTTTAGAGGAACTTCCAAAGTAACACCACTGAGGTCCATAGTATAAGTGGCTTCTACTACTACCTTATAATCTCCTATGGGATTTCCTGTAATCTTCCACCACCAAGAATTAATTATATTGGGGTCATCTTTAACAAGTTCAGGGTTATTCTCTCCATACCAGTAGAAAGTAGCAGAGCTTGTGAAGGTTACAGTTCTTACAGTCTCATTACTTGAATTTATAATTGATACCTTAGTGGAAGATACTTGAGATGTGCTGGGAGTTATATCAAAATGAAGAGATATACTATTAAGTATTTTATTTGACTGATCTAAATAAAAGTTTGGAGATAAGTTAAAGGTGTTTGAATACGTATCTATAGGGAAATAAGTATATGATGCCTTATACTCTTTGCCAACCTCAAGAGAGCCTGAAAAAGGATTGGGCGTTCCTGTAAGATTTGCTACAGTTACATTAGGAATGTCCAAGATAAATCTACTGGAGGCAGAATTACTATTTCCTGCATAATCAGTAGCAGTAATGGTATATATAATGACTCCCTTAGTAGCTAAAGTACTTCCAAAGTATCCGTCCCATTCTACATTATAAGTGCTTGGAGTAGGACAGATCTTTCCATTCCAATCGGGCAAAGTATAGATGGTAGAAGTACTATCTTGCAATGTTATGGTTACAGTAGCATACTCGCTTAGGCTAAAGGAAAGATTAATCTTATCTCTAAAGCCATCTCCATCAGGAGAGAAGGGATTAGGAATTACAGAGAGATTTTCTATCTGAGGCTTAGTTTTATCTGCCTTTGTAGATGCTACAGAAGATGTATATGTAGTACCTGATACTGTAGTAGCAATTACATAGCTATAGAGAATGCCATCTTTAGTATTTTTATCAGTATAAGTTGTTGAAGAACTGGTAGTGTAAGTATATGCGGGGTATGGATTGCCATCTCCCTCTATACGATATATAGTATAGGTTGTAGCACCAGTAATACTGTTCCATTTAAGTTCAATACTTCCTCCAGAAATTGGTTTAGGATATCCTGATTGCCACGTTATAGTTTGAGCAAAGGTTAATGAAGTAAGGAAGATTGTAAAAAACAAAAAAAATAAGAGGACTTCTTTTTTCCTCATTGCCTACTCCCCCAAAATTAAATTTATTTTAGATTTTATTATACCATAAAACTTCTTTTTATTCTTTTGACACTATTTTTTTCTGATATAATGAAAAATGAGAATATAACTTAAAAAATTTTTGGGAGAGGAGAGGGAAATGGAAAAAAAGAGGCTCACTAAGAACGAT
>Ga0209720_1002855_pt1 | contig 12394 bp, 9 predicted proteins | sample AD_JPNMR3_MetaG_FD_184426 | JGI IMG/M metagenome (GOLD analysis project Ga0209720, IMG submission 184426) | Active sludge microbial communities of municipal wastewater-treating anaerobic digesters from Japan - AD_JPNMR3_MetaG (SPAdes) (version 2) | ecosystem: Engineered > Bioreactor > Anaerobic >...
CGAGGTCGACAGGCCCACCGAGATCGAGGACATCACCGGGGCCCCACCCCTCGCGTACGACCCGGCGCGGCTTATGGAGGCCGCCCTCGAGAACCGGCCGGAGATACGCTCCCTGAAGATCGCGCTCATGAACGCGGCGGCGGCGGCGAGGCTCGCGAGGAGCTCCTTCTACCCGAGCGTCTCGCTCCTGGGCGCCTACGAACGTACCGGGGACGACCCGAGGGCATCCAACAACGACTACGGCAACGACCACAACACCTCGATAGCGCTCGAGGCCGGCTGGCAGTTCTTCGAGTGGGGAAAGACGAGGGCCGAGGTGAAAAAGGCCGAGTGGGAGAAGCAGGCCCTCGAAGAAAGGTTGAGGGCGCTCAAGGACGCGGTGCGCATCGAGGTCAAGAACGCCGCGCTCGACGCGAGGGTGGCGGAGAAGAACATCGCGAGCGCCCGGGAGGCCCTCGAGCAGGCCCGCGAGAACTACAGGATCACGAACCTCCAGTACCGGCAGCAGATCACCTCGTCGACCGAGGTGCTCGACGCGCGGACGTACCTCTCCCAGGCGCAGATGAACTATTACGGTGCGCTCTACGGCTACCTGTCCGCGATCGCCAGGCTCGAGAGGGCTTCGGGGGTCACATTGTCGGGGCCGCAACCGAACACGAACGGGGGGTCGTGACGCCATGCAGACACAGTCCGGACCAAGACCCAGGAAAGCCGTCCTCCTCCTTGTGATCCTCGCGGCTGCCTGCGCGGGCCTTTTCGCCTGGAGGGTCCATTCAGGGGTAAGCGACCGCGACGAGGCGCCCGCCTCCGAGAAGGTGCCTGTCAGCACGGTCCCGGCCGCGATCGGGAACGTGGAGCGGGTCCTGAGGCTCACGGGGGACGTCAGGCCGTGGCGGGAGGTGGACGTGTTCCCCAAGGTGCCCGGGAAGATCATCGAGAGGATCTTCTTCGACCGGGGGGACACGGTCCGTAGCGGCGACACCATCGCCCTGCTCGAGATGCGTTCCATAGAGGCGCAGGTGAGGGAGGCCGAGGCCGCCTTCAGGCTCGCCGGGACCAACCTCGACCTCACCCGGAAGGATTACGCGCGCATCGAGAACCTGTATGCCGAGAAGGCCGTTGCGAGGCAGAGGCTCGACCACGTGCAGGCGCAGCTCGAGTCCGCCGAGGCCCAGCTCGACCGCTCGAAGGCGGTGCTGGACCAGCTCCGCATCCTCATGGCCGAGCACACGGTGCGCTCGCCCATAGGCGGGGTGATATCCGCCAGGTACGTCGACCCCGGCGCGCTCTCCGCGCCGGGCGCACCCATCGTGCGCGTCTCCGACGAGTCCAGGCTCAAGATCGTGGCCTCCGTGACGGAGAAGGACTACCTGTCCATAGCCAAGGGGATGCGCTGCGAGGTCACAAGCGACGCCGTGCCGGGCGCCGTCTTCGAGGGCGAGATCGCCCTGGTGAACCCCACGCTCTCGCCGTCCGGCAGGAGCGCCGACATCGAGATCCACGTCGACAACGCCAAGAAGGGGCTGAAGGCGGGCATGTTCGCCCACGTGAGGATCTCGCTCGGCGTCGTCTCCGGGGTCGTTGTGGAGAAGGATGCGGTCCAGAGGCTGCCGGGCACGGGGGCGCCCTACGTCTACGTGGTCGAGGACGGGAAGGCGGTCATGAAGAACATAGAGACCGGCCCTTCACAGGGCGACGTTGTCCTCGTGGCGTCGGGCCTCGCACCCGGCGAGAGGGTGGTCGTCACCGGGCAGAACAGGCTCAAGGACGGCACCGCGGTGCTCGAGCGGCCCGCGCCCCGGGAACCCGGAGTGCAGTAGATGAAGCTCCCCGAATTCTCCGTGAGACAGCCCGTGGCGACACTCATGGTCTTCTGCGCCGTGATCCTCATGGGTACCGTGAGCCTCCTGTACATGAGCACGGACATGTTCCCGGACGTGGAGCCCCCGGTGATCACGGTCATCACCACGTGGCCCGGGGCGAACGCATCGGACGTGGAGACCGAGGTGACCGATGTCATCGAGAACCAGCTCAACGGCGTCGCCAACCTGGACAGCATCACCTCGAAGTCCATGGACAACATATCCCTCATCGCGTGCAAGTTCGAGTGGGAGAGCGACCTCGACGTGGCGAGCAACGACATCCGCGACCGCCTCGAGTTCGCCAAGAAGGACCTGCCCGCAGACATCGACCCGCCCATGCTCTTCAAGTTCAGCAGCGCCACCGCGCCCATCCTCATGATGACCGTCACGGGGGAGAAGAGCTGGCCCAGGCTCCATCACATCGTGGACAACCGGATCGCCGACGAGCTCAAGCGGGTCCCGGGCGTGGGGGCGGTCATGCTCGTGGGCGGTCTCGTCAGGAGGATCAACGTCGACTTCGACCCCGAGCGGCTCGAGGGGTACAACCTCTCGGTCCAGCAGGTCAACCAGGTCCTCTCGGCGCAGAACCTCAACATCCCGGCGGGGAGCATCAAGGCGGGGGGCAAGGAGTACTTCCTGAGGGTGCCCGGCCGCTACACCTCGCCGGCCGAGATAGGGGAGACGATCGTGGGCTCGTACGGGGGAAGGCCCGTGCGCCTCAGGGACGTCGCCACGGTCGGGGATTCCTACGAGGACGAGACCATGTACGGCTGGGGAAACGGGAAGCGGGCCATCGCCATGGTCCTCCAGAAGCAGACCGGCGCGAACACCGTGGAGGTGGTCAGGGCGGTCAAGAAGAAGCTCGACTCCATCCGGCAGAACCTCCCCTCGGACGTGAGGGTGAACATAAACGTCGACTCGTCTGCGACCATCCTCAACAGCATCGCCAACCTCAGGAAGACGCTCATCGAGGCCATCGTCATCGTCGCCGTCGTGACCGTGGCCTTCCTCCGCAGGGTACGCACCTCGTTCATCATCTGCACGGCCATCCCCTTTTCCCTGATAGCCGCCTTCATCGTGCTCTACCTGTTCGGCTACACGGTGAACATGGTGCTGCTCATGTCCATGGCCATCGCCGTGGGCATGGTGGTGGACGACGCCATCGTCATCCTGGAGAACATCGTGAGACACCTGGAAAGGGGGGCGAAGCCGGCCCTTGGGTCCATCTTCGGCGCGGGCGAGATGGGCATGGCCGTGACCGCGTCGACCTTCACCGTGGCGGTGGTGTTCATCCCGCTCATCTTCGTGTCCGGCCTCACAGGGGTCTTCTTCAAGGTCTTCGCGATCACCATGGTGGTGACCATCCTCGCCTCCCTCTTCTCCTCGCTCACCATGACCCCCATGCTGGCGTCGCGCCTCCTCTCCGGGGGCGAGGCCGCGCCGCCCGGGAACAGGGGGCTCGCCGGGGTCGCCTACCGGGCGAGCGAGCGGTGGTTCGAGGCGCTCGAGCAGGCCTACGGCAGGCTTCTGGCCTGGGCCCTGGCCCACACGAGGGCCGTCGTGGTCACGGCCGTCGTGGTCTTCGGAAGCGGCCTCGCGCTCGTCCCGTTCCTGGCCACGTCCTTCGTGCCCCAGATGGACACCGGCGACATCACGATAGGCGTCCGCATGCCCGAAGGCACCCGGATCGAGGAGACGAAGAAGGTCATCGAGGGCATCCACGCGATCGTGGGCAAAACGATCAGGCCTGGGGAGCTCCTGCACGTCTTCTCCTTCTGCGGCCAGACAAAGGAGGGGTTCGGCGAGGCGGTGGGGTTCGAGGAGGCGCCCAACGCGGGCCAGGTCTTCATCAAGCTCGTGGACAGGCAGGAGCGCTCCCGGAGCGCCAAGGAGATCGCGAACGAGCTGAGGCGCTCGATCACCGGGATCCCCGGCATCTCGAGCATCAAGATCCTGGCGCAGGACCCCATGACCTCGGTCATCATGGGCGGCCAGAAACCCATCGTGGTGGAGATCCAGGGCGACGACCTCAAGGAGTGCCTCGCGTATGCCTCACGGCTCGGCGAAGAGACGAGATCCATCCCGGGCGTGATCGACCTCACGCTGAGCCAGAAGAACGACAGGCCAGAGCTCCAGGTGCGGATCGACCGCACCAAGGCCTCCACCCTGGGGCTCACCGCGGGCCAGGTAGCCGCCATGCTGAGGAATTACTACCACGGCCAGGCGGCGACGTCGTTCTGGGACACGGGCGAGAGGTACGACATCTACACCCGCTACACGGTCGAGAACAAGAATGACCCGGATGAGCTCATGAACGCGCCCCTGTTCACCTCCGACGGGAGGGTCGTGAGGCTCGCGAACGTGGCCACGATCACGGACGGGTCTGGCCCGGTGGAGATCCAGCGCAAGAACAGGCAGAAGATCGTCAGGCTCGAGGCGGACATCTACAAGAGGGAACTCGGGGAAGTGACCGCCGACATCAAGGCCGTCATGGACAGGCTCGGCATCCCGCCCGGCCTGTCCGCGCGCTTCGGGTCGGACGTGGAGGAACAGGCCAAGGCGTTCAAGGACCTCTCGATCCTCATGCTCCTGGGCGTGGTGCTCGTGTACATGGTGCTCGCATCCCTCTACGGCAACCTCAGGGACCCGCTCATCATCATGTTCTCGGTGCCCTTCGGCATAGTGGGCGTCGTGTATGCCTTCTTCCTCTTCAAGGTGCCTCTCGATCTCATGACCTTCATGGGCGTGGTGATGCTCTCGGGCATCGTGGTGAAGAACGCGATCGTGCTGCTCGACTACACGCACCTCCTGCTCAAGCGCGGCAGGACGCTCGAGGAGGCGGTGACCACGGCGGGTTCACACAGGCTCAGGCCTATCCTCATGACCACGCTGACAACCGTGCTGGGCATGGTGCCCATGGCGCTGTCCAAGGGCCAGGGCGCAGAGTTCTGGAACCCCCTCGGCATCACCATGATCTCCGGCCTGAGCGTGTCCACCCTGATCACGCTCGTGCTCATACCCACGGTCTTTTACGGCCTCGAGTCGAGGAAACAGGGGAGGAAAGCCTCATGAAGATGCTCCTGATGGTATACGACGCGGAGTTCGACGACGAGGTCATGGCCGCGCTCGCACGGCTTCCCCTTGCCGGGTACACCAAGTGGGACAGGGTCCTGGGCAAGGGCAGGCGCTCGGAGCCCAAGCTCGACGACGCCGTGTGGCCGGGGTTCAACTGCGCCGTGGCCGTTGCCGTGGACGACGAGACCGAGGAAGCGGCCTTCAGGGAACTGCAAGGGCTCTTCACCAGGCTCGGCGGCAAGGGCTTCTCCGTGTTCGAACTGCCCGTGCTCAAGGTCATCTGACAGGCATGGCCCCGCCCGCCCCGTGGGTATGATCATTCAGGCGCAACAGGCTATCTGCTCGTAAAACCCACTTCTGGAGCCGCCCCGCGCGCCCTTGGGTATGATCATTCAGGCGCGACCGCCCGGGCTATGCCGTCTTCGCTCCAGGGGAGGGGCCCTCGTGGTCGAGCGGGGCAATCCGGAACTGTTCGTTCTCGATGATTCACCGTCTTCGCTCCAGGCAAGGGGCCCTTGCGGACAACCCGCGCGGTGCCACGGGACCGCTCAGGCGCGGACGGCTGGGCTTGCCGGTGCCGGCTTCAGGGGGCCTTCCTCGAGATGGTGTCCACCACCCGGCGGACATCATCCAGGCATCAACGCCCACGCGGGTTCAGCCGGGCGCAGTCGCACCCGCCCTCCTTCTTGGCCTCTTTGATCTTGTCGAGGACAAGCGAGCGGCCGTTCCGGATGAAGTCTTCCTCGATCTGCCTCTTCGTGATCCGGAAACAATAGCACACCAGGTCTTCCGGCTTGAGCCCGGATGCATCCCGGTCTTGATCTCCGATCTTGATCATGCGCCTTCCCGCATCTATAACGTGTGTGACCGACATGCACTATACCTGACCACCCCCCATGCGGCAAGGCGTGTCCAGGGTCAAGTCTCCTATCACCTGTGGAATATACTATCCGACATAGGCGCTGAGCATTCACAGCAGTCAAGTCCCCCATTTTCTGTACATTGGCATCTGCGATGTAGGCATCATGCAGCCAGGAGATCCTCCGTCTTCTTGACCGATACCTCATCTTTGAAGATGAGGTATCGGCGGCCGAGCCATTCCTCGGTCATTTCTATCGCCAGCGCTGTTACCAGACGAAGGCAGGATTCCTGGTTCGGGAAGATCCTGACCACCCTGGTCCTGCGCTTCAGCTCCTGGTTGTATCGCTCCAGCATGTTCGTGGACTTCATGCCCCTGCGCTGCCATGCCGGAAGCTGAGAGACGGTCAGGATGTCCTCCCCGTTCTCCTCCAGCATCCGAGCAACCCGTAGATGACTCTTCTCAAGCGCATCGATCGCTTCGTCCATCCGTTTCCTGGCCGTGCTGTACGTTCGAGCCGTCGTGATCTCCCTGAGCATCTCCACGACCCGTGGCCTGTCCTTCGTGCTCACCATAGAGCAGAGATTCCGCACAAAATGCACCTGGCAGCGCTGCCAGAGTGCTCCCTGAAAGTGGCGACCGATCGCCTTCACCAGGCCGGCATGGTCATCAGAGACCACGTACCGTACTCCTTGCAGGCCTCGTTCCTTGAGCTCCTTGAACACCTCCGACCAGCTCGTCTCATTCTCCGAGTCGGCAACCCATGTGCCCAGGATCTCACGGTACCCGTCCGAGCCTATGCCTACAACCAGGAGCACCCCCTGGCTCACTACCTGGTGGTTGATCCGGATCTTCTCGTACCGGGCATCAACCACAAGGTAGGGATACTCCTTCTCCAGCTTCCTGAACCGCCAGGCATGAATGTCTTCGTCCAGGTCCTTTGCCAGGCGGGATACCTGGCTCTTCGATATGTCCAGTCCGCACAAGTCCTCTGTGATGGCCTTCACCTTGCGTGTTGACACCCCATGCACGTACATCTCGACCAACGACAGCATCAGCGCCTTCTCGCTTCTCTGGTAACGCTCGAACAGCTCCGTCTGAAACCGCCCCTCACGGTCCTTGGGCGCCATGAGCTCCATTCGCCCCAGCCTGGTCATCAGGACCCTCGGCTTGTACCCGTTCCGGTAACCTGCCCGCTCCCCGGTCCTCTCGTGAGGCTTTGCCTTAAGGTATGCCGTCAGCTCTTCTTCCAGCACCCGCTGCACTACATGCTCCATCAACTTCAACAAACCGTCTTCCCCCTCACCGGTCGCCTCTTGCCATATGCCCAACAACCCCTTAACATCTCCTCCACGAGCCATTCGCACCTCCTTAATAAGCGTTAGTTGGTCGCTATGCCTATTATCGGAGATGCCCTTGGCTCGCTTCTTCCTTTTTACAGAACTTTAGGGACGGAACCCCTCATTTCTCCGAGAGCACCTTTTCGAAAGCCCATTCCATGGTTTCGATGAACATATCCATCGCCTTTTTGCTTGTGAGCAGATGTAAATGGAAGCTCGGTTTGCCTGTGATCTTGCTTTCATCGATTGTCACCCCGGGAATAGCGCACAGCATTTGCCTCAACTCTTGCCGCAACGATACATCCGAGAAAGGTGGCTTTCTTGACAAATATTGAAACCATACCTGGACCCTCCCGTCGGTGGTGACTTTGAAGAAATAGTAGTTGTTCCCTCTCGCACGAACAACCTGTGCAAACCCATGTGACAAAGGGAAGACCTCATCCGCCTTATCGTGCAGCCAGGCCTCGATATCTCGGGCTGTCGATACAACCTCTTTCGAGCAATTTCTGTTCAACTCCTCCCAGACCTCAGGCATGCTCATCTCTGACGCACGAGCCGCCCTCTGCCTCTGGTCCTTTTCCCTTACCCTGACCTGATACTCCTCTGCCTCGGGAAGTGGTATGACCTGTTGGTCGTCAATAATCACCTTGCCATCGAGGGTATAGGGTTTCAATCGAACACAACGGATATCAAGACCCTGCTGGTTCAGCCAGAGCACAGTTGTGGTGAGCTCACGCGAGAACTCAGCTGAGACAAGGACGATACGCACGTTTCGGGCGAACTGGTCTTCCTTTGGTTCGTCCCACTCCAGGAAGTCGAGAATACACTGGCGTGCGTCCTGGTCCACATTCCTTCTCGCGAGATAATCCTGATAGGTATCCACAACCTGATCGAAGGTCATGGTGGAGATCATGGCTGCATACCGCACGGCTTGGAGCTCCATGAATCCTCCATCCTTGGTGCGCTTCAGCTCCACGACCACAAGGTTTGCATCTTTGTCCAGGGCCAAAAGATCGATCCTGCGCCTGCTGTCTTCCCAGTTGCCGAACTCTTCCGCGATGACCATGAGGTGAGGATCTATGATTTCGATCCTGTCACGAAGCAACCGCTGGAGGTCGTAGCGCTCTCTGATATTTTCGTCCTTGAAGTTGGTTTCCGGGACGAGCCTGATGGAATCCTGTCGCAGTTCATATATTGCCATGCAAAGTCCTCTTTACGTGTTACATCCTCGATTATACATCACCGACACTGATTTGCCTGAATCATTCAGACATACTCCTCTCGCTCCCTATCGTGCACTGGTTTCGAGCACGGAGTTCGATTTAATTTTGACATCCCAAGTTTTTTCATCCATGAACCTGGAATCCCGTCTTTTTCTATATGAGCACGCACAATCTGCCCTCAGATCGCTACAGTCGTGTCCGCGTCATCTCCGAGATTGGCAGCCTTCAGGACTGCATCCATGAATGTGTTTGTCGTACAGAAGCACCGCAGAGCATCATCAAGGCTCTTCGCCACATAGCCAGTGCTGTTGATCTGATCTTCTGTTTTTCCCGTATACGAACCTCTGAGGATTTCCCTTAGTGCCAGTAACTCTATCTCCGCTTCATCGTGATCGGACAGCACCCGCTCCCTGTCCATGCCGGACAGGGCATTGTGCAAGATCGAGGCAAAGAAACGGCAGGCATCTATGCATTCCTGAGCACCATGGGTGGCCCAGGAGCTCTCGCCGACATGGAAGATCATGGCGTCCCGTTCCGGGAAGAAGAACAGGGGCAAAGGCGAAAGGCGCATCTGCGACCCGTTCCCGGCGCTGCGGTTGCCAGTGGGTCCGGAGAAGGGGTTTCGGGTCTTCTCGAACCTCCTCAGCGCTGAGACCGACGTGCCGCCGATATCGAAGCAGATCCCGGTGCCGCTGAGATACCCTGTCCCGTACCAGCTCACATACCGTCCCATCTGATCCAGGGAGTCGAAGCCATTCTTCTCGATGAGGCTCTCTGCAAGGCACAGTGCCATGGAGGTGTCATCCGTCAACTGGCCGGGCTCAAGGTTGAAGGGCCTGCCACCCACCATGTCGGTTATGGGTTCGAAGGCCCCCCTCGGCTTGCAATCGAGCTTCTTGCCCTTGGCATCGCCGCATGCAAGACCAAGCATGCCGCCTTGATATCGATCCGCCGGCTCCATGCTCACTCCCCCAGCTTCCAGGAGGTGACCATGGCACACTGTTCCCTGGTCTCAGGTGAAGGTTCATGTGCTTTGGGATCGAACCGGCGGAGGTGACGTATCATTTCGAGGGCAGCGCTCCCTGTCGCGATCCCGTGCCGCGCGAGGTAGCACCCCACAACGGTGCCGGTCCGGCCCTTGCCTCCCCAGCAGTGGACATAGGCAGGCCTGCCCTGGGCGATGTTCGCATCGATGGCGTCCAGTATGTCCTTCATGAGCGCCCGGGAGGGTATGCCCATATCCCTGATGGGGAACCTCGCCACGCACGCTTCGATTCCCCGCTTGAGGGCCAGAGAGACGAACCTGTGGCTGTAATCGAGGAAGTGCCTGCCGTAGTGATCCACCTCGTGGACCTCCATGAGGTTCACCACGCTACAGACCCCGCAGTCGAGCAAAGCTGAGAGCTTCTTCTCCATGATCTTCGCATCCGGGTCCCAGGGTATTCGCCGGCGCAGAGCATGCCCGGCACGACCCAGTACGAGCGGGGGAACGGTCTTTTCGTGATGTCGTCAGGCGAGTGGGTTCTCTTTGTGTCCTCAACCTTCATGGGGTCTCCTCCTCTTCGGTGTCGTCTTTCTCCTGCAGGCACTCCTGGCAGTAATACGGGTGCTCTTAGTGATAATCGTCGTGATAACACCGGTCGCACGGATCCTCACCTCTGCATTCCGCAATGACAAGGAGCATCATGAAGAACAGTCGTTTCATGACCTCCCTTCTTCCGGGCTCATCACTCCTTTTCCTGCAGTTCCTTTCCCGAGGGATCTTCCTTTCTGAGCTCCTCCCGCAGCTCCTGGATCTTCTTTTGAACGCCCCCTCATCCACCTGCTTCTCGAGGACCAGGTGAACCACAACTGCCCTGGCCTCCAGGAACAGGGGGAAGACCGACACGTTCCCGAACTGCTGAACCCTGCCAAACTGTACGCTCTGAATCCTGCCCTTCATGACATGTTCCATGATGGCCTACTTCTCCATCCGCCTGGGTGTGGCACCCATCCAGGGGAAAATGATCATACCCCGGTTTTTCGATACAGGTAAGATCACCGCGACAGCTTTATGTCGCAAAAAATGAATATGGTTTAGAAGGCAACCTTTACGGTCTATTCCTGATGGCTCACGATGGGCACGCTCCACGAGATCACCCCGGGAGGCCAAAGGAGGGGCATGATAGTGTCAACAATGTTTCGCACTTTTGATTCAGGTCTCTGTCCTTCGGAGGAGATCCTCCTCTTTTAGTCAATATCCCTTTGTCTGAGGTCTATGGTGGCCATACCTCCGCCGTCTTTCTGCTTCACCACCAGCATGGGCCTATGGGATTGTTCGTCCGGATCCTCAGCCACTACTCCCGGGGAAAGGACATGTACGACAGCGTCTCTTCTCTGCCGTCTATAACCAGCCTGGCCGCTCAAGTCGGCTTCATCACGTTCACACGTCCAGACGTTCAGACGGGTTGACGCCTGTGCCGCCTTATTTGGCCGCCTGCGATGGTCTTCTTGCGCATGAATCGCCTTCAACATGGCTGCACCTCCCTCTCCTTCATCCATGAGAAGAACGCGGCTGTCCTGAAAAAAGGCGGAGGGCGGGCATAAAACAGGCACACTTCAGGTCATCCAGGGTGGCAGGAGATGGACGTGCCGCCGAACAGATCGATGAAATCATTGGTGCGAGAGAAGGGACTCGAACCCCCACGGATCGCTCCACTGGATCCTAAGTCCAGCGCGTCTGCCAATTCCGCCACTCTCGCACGAGCAGGGATAGTATATCCACGGACATGGGCTTGTCCATACCCACTCGACCTCGCCCTCCCCTCCCAGTCCATTGTCTCACGCTTGGAGGGGTACACTCTCGTCACGACCCTCTTGACACGAACAGGTGTTTGACGACCTGCAGCGATGGGCATCGAGGCCCGGCCCCTTGTGGTTTGCCGCGCGGGGCATCCTCATTCCTGCCTGGGGGGGGTGTTGACGAGACGCACTTTCACACGCCTGAGACCGTGGGGCGACCTCATTCCTGAAGGGGGGTCCTAAAGCACGCCGGGGCCGTGTGGCGTTCTCATTCCTGTCGGGGTGAGTGTAGGCGAGACGAGCTTTCGTGCGCCGCAGCCGTGGGGCGTCCTCATTCCTGCAGGGGGAGCCTAGACGAGACACGCTTTTGCACGCCGGGGCCGTGGGCAGCCCTCATTCCTATCGGGGTGGGTGTAGGCGAGACGACCTTTCGTGAGCCAGGGCCGTGGGGTATCGTCAATCCTGCTTGATCGGGTGTAGGCGAGACGTGCTTTCGTGCGCCGGGGCTAAGGGCCGTTCTCATTCCTGTCGGGGTGGGTGTGGACGAGAAGCGCTTTCTCGTATGCCGGGGTCAAGGGTCGCGGGCACGGTCGATCACTCTGGACGAAGGGCCGCGGGCCCGGCTTGTCACCCAGGGCCAAGGCCCATGCGCCAGGCAGGTCACGGCTTCGAGACGTCGATGATCTCCATGCGGTGGCTCGCGCCGGGGTTTGCGGGGGAGGGGCCGGCAGCCAGGATCGCGACATCGCCCTCGAGCCCGTGCCTGTCGAGCCAGGCCCTGCAGTAGGCCTTCCAGTCTGAAGGCGGCTCGGGCTCGAGCACCGGCAGCACCCCGGAGGTGAACGCGAGTGTCCTGCAGACCCGCTCGGAGGTGCACACCGCGACTATCCACACCGGCGGCCTGAACCGGGCGATGTCCCTGGCGGTGTCGCCGCTTGCGGTCGGGACGAAGATGGCCGCCGGCCTCGTGTGCCTGATTGCCTCGTCGATGCTCATGGCAATGACCTGGGACACCGCCGTGGCCTGTCCTTCCCGCGCCTGCCTGAGCCTGTCCCTGAGCCTGTAGCCAGGGCCGAAGGGCTCGGTGGCGCCCGCTATGCGTGCCAGCATCTCGGCGGCCTCCACGGGATAGCGGCCCATGGCCGACTCCCCGGAGAGCATCACGCAGTCGGTCCCGTCGAGCACCGCGTTCGCGACATCGGTGGCCTCTGCCCTGGTGGGGCGGGGGCTCGAGGTCATGGACTCGAGCATCTG
>Ga0209720_1002858_pt1 | contig 12382 bp, 8 predicted proteins | sample AD_JPNMR3_MetaG_FD_184426 | JGI IMG/M metagenome (GOLD analysis project Ga0209720, IMG submission 184426) | Active sludge microbial communities of municipal wastewater-treating anaerobic digesters from Japan - AD_JPNMR3_MetaG (SPAdes) (version 2) | ecosystem: Engineered > Bioreactor > Anaerobic >...
TGCTATCAAGGCGAGCAGGAAGCCGTGTCTGCATGTGTATGATCTGATACCGGCTAATGCGAAGACAAAGATTCTCACAGTTGCCGATATCCTGCTTGAACCGTCGGCGATTCCTGTTGCTGATCGTGTTCGACAGGTTGTTGTCGAGAAGCTAAAGACCGAGCAGAGCGATGACGGACTCGATGTCCTTGGCGAACTCGATGCGATTGTTGCAGCGACCCAGGAGGCAATCGCCCAACAATTTGCGCATGTCAAAGCGAAAGTGCGATATCGAACCAAAGCACGCGATCCGCTGGACATGTTTGGTGTCACCGTTGACCTGGACGGTGAATCGGCAACGCAATCACAACGTGAATGGCTAGCCAAGCACGGTATCAGGATAAACGCGCTTTACACCAGGCGGATGGCTGATGAAATGATCGCTAAAGTGCTCGAACGAAACACGTTCGGCCTGGCGTCTTACAAGCAAGTCAAGATGCTTACCGCCCACAAAGTACCACCGCAAGTTGCAGAAGCAATGACCAAGACAGAGGCTGGTTTGTACATATCAAACCTGGAGAAGAACGGATTTAAGTTTCTAACCATTCCGGTTCCCAAGACGGTTGACGAGCTGGAGCAGTTTCGTAACAACGGTACGTTTGCCAGTTTTTTAAGGAGAAATTGACATGACTGAAATCGAAGCAGTTCAAACGATCGTCTCGCGACTCAAGGTCGCCAAACAGGAGGGACCATGGTATCGATGCTACTGCCCATGCCATGACGACAACCGGCCAAGCCTGACGGTTCGCCTCTATGAGGATAGCGGCTACATCCTGATCAAGTGTATGGCGGGTTGTAATCCAACAGACATTCTGTCCAAGATCGGTCTGAAATGGAGCGATCTCCGGAAACGCGATGACAGCAATAGCTTCAATGCAAGCAGCCGCCGCATTGTTGCTACATATCAGTACACCGACGAGAACGGCAACACGCTGTATGAAGTTGTGCGGTACGAACCGAAATCCTTCTCAGTCCGTCGTATAAAAGAGGACGGCACATACGAACACAACCTCAACGGTGTTCGACGTGTACTCTACAACCTTCCGCTTCTCAAATCATATGCCCACTCAATCTACATCGTGTTCGTAGAAGGCGAGAAATGCGCTGAAGCTGTAACAAACCTTGGATTCGTCGGAACCTGCATTTGCAACGGCGCAAATTCCAAATGGTGCCCGGAATACGAAGAGCAACTCAAGGGTATCGAGATGCTAACAATCATTTGCGATTCCGACGAACCTGGTCGTCAATTCGCAAGGCGCCTTGTGGCCAACATAGCAAGGATTGTTCCAAAGATCGCTGTCGTTGACCTGTTTCCGACCAGCAATGACGGGTTAGATGTGTGCGATTACATCGAGTCTTGTAAGGCCAAAAACACCGATCCGGCGTCGGAGTTCTACAAGATCATTACAGCAGCACATGACAAGCCTGATGTGTCGTCAATCGTTTGCTTCCTTGACGTTCCGGAAATTCCCGTAGGAAAACCGTTTTGAACAGGAGATAGCACGATGCCGTGGGACTGTTACCGCGATGCCACGACAAACGTTATCGTTGTTCTGTTGCCACACAAGGTCCACGGTTGGCAACGCATCTGGAGCAGCTCCAGACCATCTGTCAATCGCCGCGAGATCAACACTTTGGCCGATATGCTGATCGATGCGTGCGAATCCGAAAACTATATTCTTACAATCAATGAAGCCAGAAGCTGTCTCGACTACGTCGAACACCAGTACGCGTCCTACGATTAGGCGGCTTCACGGGACTGTGCAAATACATCCTACTGAAGCTGACTGGGCGCAAAACTGTATGGTAATTGCAACGTCTGTTCCTGTTGCTGCTTGTACTTCCGCAGGAACGATTCGACCGCCTTGTACAGATCGTACGTCTGTTGCGTCCCGGCACTTGCCTCCTCCGTGACGTACGGAACCTGGAATTCACGCACACCAGGTTGCACAATGAGACTCTTACGCAAGTTGTCAGCCGCCTCAAGTAGGGCGGCTCTTTCTACGTTGTACTTGCCAAGATTGATACCAGTCGTCAAATCGATTGCACGCCACACAGGATGGATTGTCGGATCGGCGGCCTTTGCAAATTGCGCCACAAACGGTACGGCGGGAATAAGCTGCTCCATCACGCGATAGGGAATCTTTAGCTTCTGTATCACTTCCGGCGTCGGCTTGTCAATGCCAAATTCCTTCGCAATCCTCTCAGCAACAGACTTGTAGGTTGTAACGGGAATGCCAGTAAACGGGTCCTTGCCGGTCGCCAGAATGTATGCCGCCTTTATTATCGGGTTGGCCCTCGCGTACATCTGCGATTGCACTTTCGCAAGGTTCGGCGAGATGATTGCCAAATCCTGCATCGGCAGCCCAAGTGATTTGATGACAACAACCTGTCCGTCGTTGTCCCGATATACGGGTATGCCCAGACTGTCCTGCAGCCACGTCGGCAACGCCTCACCGGAGCTTTGCCAGAAACGACCAATGATGCGAGTTGCCTGTGCAGGTCCCGACGCCCAGTCAAGTGTCACACGCGGAATCATGTATCCCAGGTTTTGTCGCAACCAACTGTAGAACATGATGGTCGGTTGCATGTACCGCTTTTCGAATCCAGATAGCCGCGTGTAATCGTAGAGAATCTTTTCAACAATGTCCTTGGCTTGCGAATGCGTTAAACCCTTCTCGCGGGCTAGCACATACAGCGGAATACGTGTTGCAGCCTCAACGGTATTGAATGCACGTTGACCCGCCTTAACAAGTGGATGCGTCGTGCCACGATATGTGAAGATGTTCTTTGGGCTAAGATACTCTTTTGCTGGCGCCGCCAATGCCTCGGCAACCGATCCAAGGCCGATCTTCTCTGCTTCGCGTGATATCTGTTTGCCAAACAGGAGCGTGTTCGTTGCCGCCGTGTTGAGCGCGATATCCTGCATCTTGCCGCTTGGGCTTGCGATGCCAGAAGCCAATACCTCATCGATGTAAGGTATGTCCTCAATCTTGCCCTTGAGAATCTTCGGCAAATACCGCTTCAACGCCTCCATGTATTCGGCGTTCGTAAACGGCTTCTCTCCCATCAGCGACATAGCTACGTTCGAAATAAAGTTTCGCGTGTGGAACGCAATCCGCGGAAGTGTCATCCAGGTCGCCACCGTCCCAAGGTAGCTACGAACAGCGTCCTCCAGGAACAAACGCTCCTCACTCTGCGGCATCAGCAGCTTGAGCATGCTCTGTGCCGTCTTGGTCACACTACGCGGGATAACCAGCATCTCGGCAGGGTCTTTTCCAGCCTGCTTTGCAGCAGCGATCGCATCTCTGATCTGTTGAGGCCCCTCCTTCTCAAGTCGCGTCAACAATGTCTGCAACCCCTCTTGGGATAGCGTTCCAGAGTACAGCTTGCCTCCAGCAGGCTTGAACGGAACAACGATCCTTGACCACGCGTCTGCTAGTGTCGTGTAGCCACTGCGAATGATTTCAGTCCTGCTCGCGTCAGGTAACCGAAATGCGTTCGGAACTGCCGATCGAGCAGGAAGAATGGTCCGCATGAACACTTCATGAAGACCGGACAACGCTGACGCAACGTCGGCATAGGTCGAAATATATCGATAATGATCAGCCAGAATGTCGTTCGAAAACAACGGTCTCGGCTTGTGTCCCCGTGCATATTTCACAAGCTCGCTCGACAGGCCACCCTGCGTTAACGCCACGTTTGCAATTCGTCTAGCTTCAGATTGGTTCACGCCAAAGTACTGCTGAACCATCCGAACAATCTCCTGTCGCTTGTACGGGATATTCTTCCCGTCGTTGTAGAAAATGAACCGAGCTAAATCGGGGTTTTCAATGGCATCGGCCTTAGTCAGACTATCAATGACCGGTTCGAAATATCGGTGATACATGTATTGCTGTAGTAGCTTGACGCTATCACGGCTCTTTTTGACCGGTACTGGAGCAATTCCGTTCAATTCAAGCCACTGACGTGCAGCACTCAACTGCTGTTCCTTGGTCAGTCGTGTCATGACGAGACCAAACATGCCAGACTCTGTTGGTGTCGCGCCATAGCTGCGGAGAATCTCGGACTCCTTGAATACAGCCTTCTTTCCGCTTGTCAGCATGACCGTGATATCGCCAGTTGCGGGATCGACGCCTGTTACACGACCAACAATCGCGTTTCCAGTATCGTCAACACGGGCGACGAAATCTCCGTATGTGAACACCTTTCCATTCGGTAGCTTGTACACATACGATTCGCCTGGTCGTGCAGCCAAGAGACTACGGCCCGCAGGCCTTGTCAATATCAAATCTTGCATGACCGCGTTTGTCATGACCTGCCCGCCTGGGACATGCTTCAACGCAAACGTTCTGCGTTTCAGCTTCCGCGTCTCGCTTGCCGTAACAAGCGGTTCACCGACACGCTTAAACGCGGTGTCGCCAAGCGGTGTTTGGCGCGTGTACCGCGGGAAATATTCATGGAAAATCGGCGACGTCTTGGGGATGTCAAGACCAAGCTGACGTACCGTACCATGCATGAAATCGATCGTATCGACTAGATTGCGTTCAATAACACTACTGATCTCTGAGATCGTCTCGACAAGTGATTGTGGTGGCGTCTGGCCATTCAGTAACACTTTGGCCAACTCATGCGCCCTATCGTCAATCGAACCCATCAACTTGCGACTGTGCTCAGCAATGAAAGCCAGCGCCTGCTCATACGTCATCGTAGCGGCATTGTTGCCCGCAAGTTGTGCTAGCCGATACTCTCTAGCAAACCTGTCAGCAACGGCGCCAAGGTACGTCTTCGTAGAGAACATGATGTCACGCGCGGAACCCAGCATGTTGCGGACACTTTCAACGGCCCGCTGCGTCCCGATCTGCTGTATCTTGTTCCCTGCGTCTTTTACAGACCAGTCGAACAAGCCACGTAACCATGCAACAGGCTGGGTTTCAGAGGCAGCCTGCATCGCCTTGCCAAGAGCCGGAGCTTTGATCTCAATTCGATCAAACAAGCCACCGAATGGCCACACGGGCTCCAATACAATACCACGCAATCCCTGCTTGAGCTCCTGTGCACGACCAGCCATCGATACGGCTGGCATGTGGCCAAGCTTTTCCGTCGGCGAAAGAAGCCTTGCGTACTCCGGTATGTTGGCAATAATCCTTCCAATCGATTTGGCGTCACCGTCAGAGACTGCCTCCATAATCTTGCGGTGAATGTTCACCTTTGCAGTTCGCGGCATACTAGAAATCGTCTTCACGGCGTAATCGATGACGTCTTGCGGAACGTCGGCATTCAGAAGGATCGAGCTAACCTTCGCCTCTAACGGACCGGTCACACTTGCAAGCATCTTGGTCGTCAGTGTCTCACGACCGACCATCTCACCTGCTTCGCGCAAGACGTTCTCAAGCCGCGAAATCTTCACACCAGCCTCACCAAGACGGTACGCCTCATGCCCGGCTTTTGTCAACGCGCCGATACGTGGAAACAACGGCGGAACAGCAACGATTTCAAGCGCAATCCCGGCGGCATCGAGCAAAGCATCCGCCGTATTGTTGATCGGATCAAATCCCTTCTGGTTCTTCGGAAACCCCCATCGCTCTAAGACTTCACGGCCTGTAATGTGATGGTCCGGTATTTTGATACCAAGGTTCTTTTCGTAGAAGTTTTTGAGGTAGGATTCCGAAAACGGAAGAATAAGCGACCATTGGGATAGATCGCCAGCTAGTGTTCCACGAATACCCGCTGGGACCTTGTCGATGACAGATGCGGCTGTTGCAAGCAACGAAAGACCCGTGCCAGCCGCTGATCGCAACATCCCGACAAGCTTGCTAATCTGCTTTGGGGTGAGAACACTTTTGGGGTCGTACTCGTCGATTAACAGGTGACGTGCATCAACTTCTTTAACTGCCGGTGCAGCATACTGGTCACGATAGGGATCGTTTTCGTCTATTCTCAACTGCGGAATGTCGATCTCGACCTCTTGCCTCTGTGGCACGAGGGCGTCCATACCAAACGGCATTCCAAGTGGTTGTAGTCTCATCCGTCTATCTCCATTCCCATGCTGCTGCTCCTTGTGGAACTCGTCACTGTGTCATAATCGGCGCTGCTGGAACCATGGGAGCAGGCGTCGCCATGGGCATCGCTTGCAAGCCACCGCCCATTGGCATCTGCATCAGACCAGCAGGGTCGTAGCCACTCAGCGATCGTCGCAGATCGTCTTCCATAATCTGTCGCAACATCAGGGCGTTGTAGAAATCTGCCGGTGACGGTGCGACATTCGGCGGCATAACCATCTGCGGTGGCATGATAGGCGCCTGTGGCGTCTGTGGCACAACCGGTACCTGCTCCTGTTGACCACGACCCCTGATCCAGTTTATGACATACGGAGCAGCCAGAGCGGCCACGAGCGCCCAGGGAACCCACGATCCAGGCTTACCTTTCATTGTCTGTAACCACTTCGGCATCCTCGACACCAAAGTTTCCCCCGCAGCTAGCTCGCCCGCAGCAGCGCCGCCTGCGGGTAGTCGGCTAGCCGCGGCTTTAATAGCCGCCGCCTCACCGGCAGCTTGTGTAGGAATAGTACGCTGGCCGGTCATAGGCGGCGTCTCGGTGATTAACGGTTGTGTTGTTGCGGTTGCTGTCGAAGATGTCACCGCGCCTGCGCCACCAGCAAACTGTCTCAATTTGGTTCCAAGGACAGCTTTTATGTCATCACGTGTCCCGTAAATCAATGTTCCGTCGGGCATTCTAGCAACAACCCGACCGGCAGTAGTTTGAGACGGCACTTTGGTCTGCTGACTGACATTTGCGACAGTTCGCTTAACAGCACCTCTCGGCACCTGCTCCATTGCAATTTGCTGGGTTACTCTGTCACGCGGTGGAAGAACATCGATGCTTGTTATCGCACCTTGTGGCGCCGCTTGTGGTCCGACAACGAGAGCGCTTCTTAATTCGTTTTCAATTTGTGCCCTCAAACTTTCGGGTGTTGCCGGTTGGGCAACAGTCGTTGCACCTCTCTTTTCAACAGCCGTCTGGGTGGTGGCAGACGGTGTTGCAGTACCAGCAGCTTTTGCTCCACTAGCAGCACCGGACGTCTCTGCGGAACCTGCACGCGCCGGTACCTTAGCAACGAGACCAGCCTCTTTCTGTTTCTCAAACAACGCATCCCGTTCCCTGTACATAGACAGCGCCTCTTCATAGATGTTCGCGGGTGTCTTTTTGACCCACCTGACGGGATGTGCTTTGTCGCCGGAAACTGCAACATACTCGTCACCGCGCCGTATGTAGGCAACCGTTTTAACACCCTTTAAGGCGCCTTGCTGATCGCGAACAGGAATCAACCTGAGGCCAAAATCTTGTGTAAGCTTGACGTTGTAGCCACCAGCCGTGGGGTTGTTCTTTAAGAAATCGATGCCTTTACTGATCTCCCGCAATGCACTACTCTGCTGCTGACCGCCGGTTGTTGCGGGCTTCTGTGCCCTTGCTGCTGAACCGCCACCAGTCCCCTTTTCTGTCTTGGCGGGTGTTTGTCCGGCAGTAGGAGCAGCACCACCTTTCTCCGCCTTCCCACTGGTTGTTACAACATTAGCCGCATCGCCCGTCGTGTGATGTCGCCTGATTATCGATGCATACTCCGCATGCGCGGCGATTGATTTGATCCTCCCGGCAAGATCGCTGGCCTTAGACTTGTCGCCAGCACTAAACTGGAACCTGCCAAGGTTAACTTCCTTGTTTCCACTCTTGCCGTAATATTCAACAGTGATCCTTTTAACCGTATTGCCTTCAACCTCTGGTTTCAGAACAAGCCGGTAATTGCCACTGCTGCCAACAATCTCCTTCGGGTCCGAAGAGGCACTCTTGTAAATCTCACTGATGCTGGCTTCAATCTTCGATACGTCGCCACTCGGAATCAACAATGCCGTCTTCGGCCCAGTGGCCGTTTGCGCAGAGGCGACCTGCGCCATCTTCTGCTGTTTCTTACTAACCTTCACTGTGCTGGACTTCTGAGTCTGTGGCGCCGCCTTAAAGACACCCTTCTCTTGTGCGCTCTTTAGAGCAGTCGCGTAATCTTCGTTAATCTTGCGTGCAATGTCATCCACAATGTCCTCGCCAGACGCCGTGCTAGCGGCCAAACTGAAGCTTGTTCCGCTGTGCCGTTTTCCGCCGAAGTTGTAATTGACTTCAACGTTGTCGCCAGTACGCCGCAAAATAATGGCGTGGCCGCCCTTGAAGTTGACAACAACAGTGTCCCTGCCAGTCGTAAGCAGAGTGTTAACCGCACCGCGTATCCTCTGGGGCACATTGACATATCCCTTGCGTTTTGCCATTTCGTCGCCTCCGGTCACCGTGACAATCTCTTTGCCTTTCTTCTTCGGTAGCTGTTCGCTTGGTTTTCCGATATTCTGCGCAACAATCTCCTGCAACTTCTTCGGATCATCCAACGATTCCAGCGCCTCAATAACACGCTTTATGTTCTGAACCGTCTTCGTCGTGTGATGTCGCCTGATTATCGATGCATACTTCGCATACGCATCCTGCACCTTGCCTCTGACATTCCCCAGCGCCTGCTCGTAAGACTTCATGCTTTGTGTTACATCAGCCGCCTTACTAGCCGCGACAGATACAGCAGCCCTAGCATGCCCCTCAACGGACTTGATAGCTTCGTCGATAGCCTGTAAGGCTGGATGACCAGGCTTCGACGAAAGCTTTTCCCTAATCTTCTTTAGCTCTGAAACCCAATGCTTCGCAACCGCACCGGAAAACTTGCTATCACCCAATACATCTTTTACATAAAACTTGATTATCTCTGGACTGTCCTTCGGCGCTGACTTGATAGAAGCCTTGATCGTATCCAATGCATCGTTGAAGTGTTCGATAGCAACAACGTCATGGTGGCCACCAAGGACAGGCGAAAGACCACCAGCATCGGCGGCAGACACACGCCCCTTACGCTTCATTGCCTTTGTTGTTTCCTCGACATCCTCCGCGAGCAATCTCTGCAGACCCTTTTTCGAACCTGCTCGAATGGCAACGTCGATAACTTCGTCTGCCGTTACACCGCTGTTCTGTGGTATGCTATTGTCTATCTCGCGTCGAAGTATCTTCAGAACACGCGCCCGCTCCTCCTCTGTGAACGCGGACTTGTCTTTCATTGCATTCACAAGATAAGTCGCTAGGCCTATCAAATCGACAAGCCCAGGCGACTTCGATAACACATCGGTAACCTTTTGTATCAGCTCAAGCGTTAGCCGCGTCATCCTGTGTCACGCCTATCACCAGAAAGCAGGAACCTGATACTGAAATTGTGGCGACCACATCCAGGCTGATTGGGCAGCATACGCCCGCAATGCCCACTCCAACGCATCCCTGTATTCTCGATCGCGTCTCGCTTGCTCGGCATTAGCCGCCGCCCATAAATGCGGATACATGGCCGCTGCTGTGTTGATGTTCTGGGCCATAATGTCGCCCATGTTTCCTACACCAGCGAACTGTCCAACCGCTGGAAATCCACCCTGCTGGGGTTGTGCTCCTCCTACTTCGAGATTGATCGGCTTCCTTTGATATTGCTGAGGAAACAAAACCCTTCCCGCTGGGGAAGCAATCTGAGCACTGCGGGCAGCATATACACCAGCCTTCAACGCTTGAGACGCTGGCGATAACATCTTTGTAGCCGCACCTGCCTTTGCAGCAGCTCCAGTCGGAACAAGCCAATCGAGCCACCCAAGCGTGTTCCCGACCATCTCACCCCACTCAGTGTCCGCCTTGCGCGGCGCAAGTCCCCAGTCTTCAAACAGCCTATTAAATGTGCTGAGCTCATCCAGGTTGTCTGTCCATTTTCGCAACCAATTATTCTCATCGTAACCCATGTGATACAAGATGGCATCCAGGAGACCGGCACCTCCACCAACAGCCTCCTTAGTAAGCCATGCAATTACCAGTGGCGGTAGTGGCATATCATCACCTCACACCCATGCCTTGCATTGTGGCCATCAAAATACTAACAAGCTGTTGTCTCACTTCTGGATCGGTTTCTGTCTGCAACCTCTGTATGATCGCATTTCGAGTTGCCTCCAACTGCCTCTGTCGTGCCATGTCCTCAGCTATCTTCGCCATGTTGGCCTGATAAGCATACCCCTGCATGCCAAGATTGGCCGCCGCTTCATACGGCGACGCGGGCATCTGAACAGCAGGCCTTGTACCGTAAAATGTCGCCATCGCTTGCGGAATACCAGCCATTGCCTGCGCCCACGACTGCATCCGCGCAACATCCACATCACGCTTTGCACCAAGCGCTGTCGCATACCTGTTGGTACGCAATGCGTCCAACCCAAGTTGCCTGTCAACATACGTGCTGTAAACATTGGCCGCCTGCTGCGGCGCAACAACCTGGGCATAAATCGCAGGATGCATGGGTGTCAATCCATGCAATCCATACGCACCCATAAGCTGTGCAACCTGCGCAGCGCCGGCAGGACCAAATCGGTTCAGCAACCGATGCATATTGGCGCGAAATCGCTCCTCCTCTAATCTTTGCATCGCCCTCTTATGCGCTTCACGGAGATAAGCATCAGACAACGGCATGGCTAACCTCACATATAAAAGATATTCGTTTCATCCCACAACCCAATCGGACACCGCTCGTCCTTGAATGTCGCCTTAACTACAATCAAACAACCACACTTTGAGCACACATTCTCTTTCCTGTAATGGCACGTCAGGCAATGCGATAACCGCAACCCAACGTCCGGTACGTCAGCGTAATTGTTGCGTTCACGAACAAAAGTCCACAACGCCTTAGCGAACCGAACGACCCTTGCCAGAAACTTTCGCACTTCGACGATGTAATCCACAAAGTAACCCAAAGTACCGCCTCTGTTTCTCTGTCAATGGCTTACCATGAACCTTCCCGTCACGTAAAATCACACAAGCCTTCTCGCCCAAACGATTGACTAACTCGATTCTCTTCTTCATGACGGAAACCCAAAATGTGTCATGACAATCTTTGTAAGTACCATAGCCATAACGGTCGCTACGCCACACCCCACCCAAATCATTGCGTTCACTTTAGAAAGCAACCCAACCTTGCCGTTGCCATGAATCTCATTACACAAAGATTGCAACTGACTAAACATTAAATCATACTTGTCTTCCATCCGCCCAATTCTGCTCATAATATCAACTTGCGTCTTTTGGATGTCTCTAAAGTTCGCATCAATCACCTTCTGTGACGCTCCTATCGACTCAACCTTCTGGACTAATTGTAGAATAAGATCGCTTTCATTGACCATGCCGCCGTCCTCTTTTTTATACTAGTGCTCCTATCATATTAATGACACCAACAAACGAATTATTTTGTCGATGAACAATCTCGTCGGCAATTTTCCTGGCTTTAATTGACTGTTCCTCATAATCGTCTAATATCTGGAGAGCAACGCGCGCAATTTCCAAAGGAACCGCGTGGTCTGCAAACCACTCCGGCGGCGTATGACGAATTGAACACGACCCAACAAACGGCCTGCCGTGGATCAATGCATCGACCGATACATAATTGAAACTCTCCGCCATTGAACACTGCAAGACAAGCGAGACTTCGTCCCGTAGAAAGCGATACCACTCATCCGGAGATTTCCACGGAACCATCTCAAGCTCAATACCACACGCCTTCGCTAACTCCAAACCGTACCAGTTCGGTGGCGCACGGTTAATAACAGCCACCAAACGCAACTCCGGCCTCTGCTGCTTCATCATCGCCATGGCCATGATCTGCGATGCGAACCCCTTCATCCAGTCATCACGACCAACGATGGCAACACACGGCGGATTAACAGGTCTCGGTTCCGTGTCATCGGGTACGTACACCGGATTCGGCCACCAGAATGTCTTTTCATAGCCGAATCGCTTCCAGTCCGAGTTGGGATCAGGGCAAGCGTACCACAAGTTCGACAACTCGCGCGTTGCCTCCAGAGATTGACGCTCGGCTGTGAAATAATGCGGCCATCGAATCGCATGGTTGAGTGAACAATGATTGATGGCAATAAATGCCTTGTCGCCATGCGTCCGCGCAACGTCAAGAAAACGTTCTGTGTCAACCGCAAATGCGTGATTGCATACAATCGTTCCGGCTGGCGCATGTGCGATAATCCGCCCGATATTTTCCTTCTGGTCAGTCGTAACCTCATGTACCTGGAATCCATCACCAAGAGCAAATTGCGCCCGTCGAATAAGGTCTTGCCATCCCTTACGAATCGTGATATGAAGAATGTTTTGCTTATCGGCCTTGAAATCCGGCACGTCGATACGCGCCATCGGCGACTTCCTGATCATGGGCACAGAAACTTGTTGTAGCCGAAACTTG
>Ga0209720_1002871_pt1 | contig 12355 bp, 17 predicted proteins | sample AD_JPNMR3_MetaG_FD_184426 | JGI IMG/M metagenome (GOLD analysis project Ga0209720, IMG submission 184426) | Active sludge microbial communities of municipal wastewater-treating anaerobic digesters from Japan - AD_JPNMR3_MetaG (SPAdes) (version 2) | ecosystem: Engineered > Bioreactor > Anaerobic...
GATACGAGGTTATCATCCGTTTGTCGAATACCTATGGATGAATTTAAAGAACTGATAGCGAAGGTGTGCCCGTAAAGGAGAATGCTCGCATGGACCGAAGAGGAAGCCGTGAAATCTTTAGTTTCACGGTAGTTCACAACTGTTTCTCTAATTTTTGAAAAAGAGAAAAACAGGGTCTTCTAATTAGAAGACCCTTTCTTTTTGTTTTTTAGCAAACTAACGGAAGATATATCGGCTAACAATAGCCAATATATCTATTTCTTTTAGAGAAACTAGTATTCATTCTAATCATCGTCATCGAAATCGAACGAGTACTGCTGAATAGCTTCTGATATGGTATCCGCCGATATAGGCTTTCCCACTAAGTTAATAATATAGCCTAAACCTGGAAGCATTCGAATAAACTGCGCAAGTACCTCGCCCCACGGGGTTTCATGAGAAAACGTATGAGTACTTTCATGTATCACTCTATAATCGTTATCGTCAATATCTTGAAGAATAATCTTTATCATAAAGTGACCTCCTCTATATGGATATAGTATCAATATGTGAACTACCTGGTGTCTAAAGAACCTCAGGTTTTCTTCCGCAGAAGATTATAAGAAAGTACAGTTTTCTTTAAAAAAATCTAGGTTGCTACATATTCAAAACTCCGGAGTTTAAGAAACGGTACCATACTAATACTCTCCTTCTTCTTGGCTTTTAGGTCCTATATCTTCTACTATAGAACCCCGAATATCAGCTTCTATATTTCTACTTAACCGTGCCAACACGAATTGATGTGCAGCCCAACTATCCTGAAGTCTTCTCATAAGAGCTACTTTATACTCAGCATATTCCATATCAAGCAGTTTTTGCTTGTACTCTTCTCGATATCTATTTCTCACCTCCATCTCAATTTCTTTTGCAGCATACCACTTAGAAGTACTAATACTTCGGGGATTGAGCTCGTTTCGCACTTGTATGTATTTTTCAGAATACCAATCTTCAAATGCTTCTTTAGCTTTCGTATATTCTACCTTAGCCATAACCCCTAAGGAAATTAGGGCTAAGTTTATGTTTTGGTATTCACTAAGAGCTTTATTCAACTCGTAAAATCCTATCTGTCCTTCTTCGTTATTTAACGATGCATATCTGCTCATACGAGCAATCTGCTCTTCGCAGAACATGATAAGCTTTTGCTCTGCCTCGGGTGATATATCAGTAAGGGAATCCGGCATTGGAGTTTTAAGTGTCCTTGTCTTGTATGCTAAATCACTCATATGTATAATATAAAAAAGTAAGCATTTTTTTTTAAAAACTCTACTAATTAAATGTGAACTACCGTGAAACTAAAGATTTCCAGGCTTTCTTGCGAAAGGAAATATAAAACCAGGAACTACGAGTCTTGCTCCGTTTGTTTCTGTAGAGTCTGATATTTTAGCTAAGCTATTTCCCGTCCTTGATAAATCTCTTATGCTAGAATTTTTAGATGAAATGAAAGAGTTGAAAAATCTTTCGAAGGGAACTCCTATTGAATACGATTTTAAATATCTATTCCGAGAATACTATTCAAAAATCATGTAGGTTAATAGCTAGGCCTTAAAAGCCTAGCTATTAACCTTTTTTACTAGACTGATATCTAAGAATTTCTGCAATTTCTTCATCTAAATCGCCGTTTAAATCATTTAATGTTTTATTTGCATCCTGTAATGTTAATTCGAAAGCTATATATAAAAAATCTAAACAGGCGCGTAACTCAGCAAACCAATCTTCGTATAGTTTATCTCCTAAAACTGAATTGATAGCTCTTAAACACATAGTAACATGATCGCTATGCCACTTATTGAATTTTGCAATATATGTTGAAGGTACTCCATAAATAACTCTACCTTCATCCAGCTCGATTCTAATGCTTTCTGCTATCTCAGCATACTTAGAAATAAGATCAGAGATCACAGAGGGTATATGCTGCACTCGTTCTTCTTTTTCATCATCTGATTTTAAACCTTCTACTTCTTCGACAAATTTTGTCATTCCTTCTTGGAATACTTTAAACTTACAGTCCTTTAGGAACGTTAAGTTAATTATTTCTTTCGGCAACGGAGGATAATGGTTGTCTAGCTGTAGGAAGCCTTCTGTTTGAACGTTTCGTAGTAATTTAAAGAACTTATGCGTAGTTAATGAAAGCCTACTAGCTCCCTTCTTAGCTGTTTCTTCTTTCTTCTTTTTTGATTTAAGAAGCTTAGAGAAAAAACTTACCTTAACTCCTTTCGAAGTAGCAGTAACCTCCACTGGCTTAATAGCTTTTACAAACAATACTAAAGCTATTAATGTGAAGCTAATAATACCTGCAATCAGCATAACAGAAGCTAGCTGACTTTGAAGGGGAAGAGTTAGCCAAACTGAGAAGGCATCTGATACTGTAGAAGTTGCTACAACTCTTTCCATCATTACATTCCTTTTCACATTAAGATCTTTGAAATGTGCTTATTTTGCAATAACTTTTCTTATTATTGAAACCCCTAGAACCGCAGCTACAAAACTGTCTGCAACATATCCAGTTATGCTAGCTACATTATACCGGTATGATTCTGCGCCATAGGCTAGATATGAAATAGATAAGCCTAAGTACACTAAGATTAGTGTGATATCTAGCTTACGGCGGCGATGGTATACTTTACATTGCCAAGCTGTCCAAGCCCCCATCGATAAAAATTCACTTGCAATTAGCAGATACAGGAGAAACTGTACCATTTTTCTTACTCTCCTTATCTTTTTTATTTAAAAGTTTGTTTAAATCGACTAACGCTATCATATTATCGGGAGCTGCTGCGCTTATTGCTGCGGCTTCCATTTCTCGCAAAAATAGTAAAATCTTAGCTTTATTTACCACGCTAACTGCTCCCTCTTTTCTGACGCTTTTACCAGTTCTTGCACTACCGCTACCGGCAAAGGTTCATCATAAAATGTTGCTTTATATTTTACATATAGTATAGAACTGTACGAAAATGTAGCCAACTCGTCTTTAACTTGTAGCACCATAATATATGGGAAATCGGCGTATGGATCTTTTAATATTCTAAATAACAGGTCATCGCGTTGTAGTTGACCTGCTACAGGGCAATATAACTCAAAAGGCTTCTGCTCCTCTATCATAGAAAAACTACAAACAATCATTCCAGTATCATTGTTTTTTTCTAATCTACGCATAGGAATATCTGACATAACAGGAAGCACAATAGGAAGGATTTCTGCAGAAATTATTTTTCGAGATAAGATATCATATGTTCTAGGATCTCTCTCAACCCGGATTCTTAGCATATCCGTAGGATGTGCTGTTAGCAGTATGTTATTATCTAGTAACTTTCTCTTTATAGGATCTAATCTGCTTCCTAATCGAGCTTGCCATGCGCTTCTATGTAATCTGCGTTCAGTAGAAATGTTTCTAGCGGTATATAGGCTTACTGAAGGAGCTTTTAAATCGATTAAAAAGAGAACTGGCTCTGCAATAGATATGGTTACATACTTTTGAGCATCAACAGAAAAATTAGATACTTTTATGTGAATAAAAGCTGCAGATGGTTTACATAGAGCCCCAGTACCTTCTAAAACAGTCGACTGTTGAGGGTATAAAAATATAAAAATAGGAGTGCTCTGAACAACTATTACATCCATATTATACCTGCAGCTCTTCTACAAAACTTATACTGCCTGGCTTAACGTAAAGATACCATCAGAGGACCATTGAATGGTAAAATTACCATTTACTGAACTTTTAGATGTTCCGAAATCTAAGCATAAGATAAGCAAAGATGTTGCATTATCTCCAGTATCTTTATAAATCACGGCATATCGAGCTGTAATAGTGGAATTAGGCCAGGTAACATCATCTGCAATAATTTTGACATTATCCGCGGTATCTTGTTTAGTTACAGCTACGTTAGCTAACAGCTTTCCTCTACTAGTGTAGCCTTCTCCTGTAATCTCCTGACTGATGATATCGCTAAGATACTTGTGGGTATCTTTATTAGCTTCATATGATGCGGGCATTAGCATTACTCTTAGATCGTCGGAAGCTAAATTAACACCTTGAAGTATTAACTGATTAAGAAATTCATTATATACAATATGTGCCATCTTATGAAAACCTCCAATATATTATATAATTAGTGTACTTTTAATTTTTAAGCTTCTGTTTAAAACAATCCAAAGGTTCACCAAGAATCATCAATACATATATCCAACATACAACTATAACCTCTTACATTATAACAAAATAAACAATACAAACATATATAATTATTTTTAGAATATAAAATTATAATATAAATCCTCCCTTTAAATTTTATTTTAAATTTATATTTTTATTTAAATTTATATATTATTATATATAGGTCAAGAGCCTAAGATTCTTAGACTCTTTGAATCTTAAAAATTGTATATAGAGATTTTGCTATTTAAAATAATTCAAAAGCATTTTTATATTATAAAAGCAAGAGATAGGAGATACTTTATGAAGCAATTTTCGATTAAGCATAGACCCCGAAAGTTTGAAGAGCTTTTCGGGCAAGATTTTATCAAAAAAGACCTAATAAAAAGAGCTGCTACAAAAAACTTTCCTAGAGCTATGTTACTTAGAGGCTTACATGGCACAGGAAAAACTACCACAGCTCATGTAATTGCAATGACACTTCAATGCTCCAATCCTGATAGCGAAGGAAATCCTTGCGGAGTCTGCAATTCTTGCAAATCTATTATAGAAGAACGCTTTGATAGAGATACTATGATGCTCGACGGGTCTCAGATTGGGCAAAAAGATAATGTAGTGGAATTTACATCAGTAATAAATATAAAGCCAATGTATGATAAAAATCGTGTTTTTATTATAGAGGAAGCTGATCAATTGAGTACTGGAGCAAGTAATGCATTATTGAAAGTTTTGGAAGCACCTCAGGATAATGTATACTTCATACTTCTCAGCATGGTACCGGGAGGAGTATCCCCAGCAATTCAGTCTCGTTGTCAAGTGTTTAATTTCAAGCCTATATCAATTCGTGATATGATGATGGCTTTAAAAACTATTTTAGAAAAAGAAGGCCTCTGGAATGATCCGAGCATTCCGAATACATTTAGAACTCAAGGGTTAGCGGCGATCGCTACTGCATCTAAAGGCTCTCTTCGTGAGGGGGTGCAACTTCTCGAAAAATGCGTTATAGGAGAATATTGGACACCTGAAGTAATTCAAGAGGCTTTAGGTATAGTAGATGAAGCTTCAACCTATAAAGTTTTGACAGGCTTGCTAGATTTTAGTAAAGATGAAAGTATTTGGAATACGGTTAGTTCCGCAGATCCTGCAGAATTGTATAATTATCTTACTTTGATTCTTTCTGATGCTATGATATGTAAAACAACAGGCTATGTAAAAAATGAGTTTTATGCTGATAGTACGCGATTTATAGCATCTCATCCTAACGCTGAGAAATTGTTTACTATACTAACTGAATATCCTCAGTTATCTAAGCCTTATGTACGAAAAGCTGATTTGATGGCAGCATTGGCTTCGTACTATTTGAAGTATAATAATCATCTTGTGGAGAATAGAGCCTCTATTCCCATAAGAACAATAAAACATACGTAGTATGTTTCTAATTTTTATAAAGAAATGAGAGGCTGTACATGACAGTGGACATCGATGACCTCAAAAAAGAAGAGGAAGAAGCTAATGAATGGGATACTAACCCAGTAAAATTAGCTATTCAGAAGGCTTTGCAGGGGCCGCTAAACAACGAGAATTATAGGAAAAAGAATCCTCAACAGATCGCTGAAGACTTAAAAACAGCATTCGATCAAGAAAAGAATATTAAAGCTCAGCATATTTTAGTTATGAAGAGACTTTTATGTAAAGTTACAAGAAGCAAATCAACACAAGAAGCTATTATGATTATAGGAGAGTATTTATTATCATGATTGAAGATGCATCTAAAACTTTTATTTTAAGCACATTATCCACAGATTCTTTTGTTCCTGTTAATAAAAAGCTATTGAAGTACTTCAATGGAGATGCTACGTTAGCATTGCTACTCTGTGAGCTTATATCAATATATAAATATTGTACTGCTCATAATATGGTAAACGAGGTAGATTCTTTTCCTCTCTCAGTAGCTTATTTAGAAAATAGTCTAGGTTTATCCCACTTCAAGCAACAAAATGCTTTGAAAAAATTACAAGCAGAAAACTTAGTAACGGTAGCTGTACTGGGAAAACCTGCCAGTAGATGGGTATCTATAAACTTTGAAGTATTACAAAGCATCTTATCGGAGAAGGATTCTAAGCAAGAAGAGGAAAAAGCTCAAAGAAACGAATTTTATTCAGGCATTAACGAAGCTGTAAAAACTAAAGATGATGCAAAAATATATGAAGCTCTTGGTAATATTAAAAATCCTCTTAGATCTTGCATTGTTTTAGTTTCCCGCCATATACAATATAACTGTATATGGGACGGTAAGGCTATAGGTAAGTTAAAGTACGTAGTTGCTAGTTTAAATAGAAATTCAAATGCAGATATGTTTGACTACGGGAGGTTTATAGATGTTTTGAAAGCTTGTAATGAACATAAAGATCTTATGCGGCTTATATCAGAAATGCAGATTAAATGGAAGCGTGTTGCTGAAAGACCTCTCGGAGCTAGAGTATATTCAATAACGTTTTAATTTTTAGAGGTAATTGTATATGTTTTTCAAGAAAAAACTTACGCCAAAAACATTTTTTGTTAAAAAAATAGTACCACATGCAAAACTTCCTACAAAAAGCACAGAAGGAGCGGCTTGCTGGGATTTCTACACACCAGATTCTGTAATCATTCCTCCGAACACTGTTGTTACGATATCTTTAGGTATTCAGGTAGCTTTTCCTAAGGAATATGGTCTTTTCTTTTTCGAAAAAAGTGGAATAGCTTCAAAAACGTTTTTAGTAAAGAAGGCAGGTGTTATTGACAGTGATTATCGCGGTATAGTACAGGTTGTATTTCAAAACATGGGAGACACTCCTGTATCTTTTATGGCAGGAGAGAAGATTATTCAAGGCACCTTATTGCATTTGGATGATATTGAAGTTGTAGAAGTAGATAATTTACCGAGCACCCTAAGAGGCTCTGGGGGTTTTGGTAGTACGGGGAGGTTTTAAGAATATGGCAGCTAGTAAAGTTAGCAGTGTTATTTCTAAATTAAAGAAAACATACGGGGATGCTTTTCAAGATGTAAAAATAGCTGGTAATACAAAAAGGTTATTTCTTGAATCCCCTCAGCTCAATTTTATTTTCGGAGGTGGCTTTAGCCTGGGACGCATATACGAATTCTCAGGACCTGAATCAGGAGGTAAGTCAACACTCGCTACTTATATAGGAGGCGAAATTCAAAGAAAAAATACTGATAGACCTATTGTAGTATATGTTGACTTTGAACGAACTTTTAATGAAAAATACGCTAATACCTTAGGACTCTCTACTGATGAAGATAAATTTATTTTTCTCAGACCTCTTAAAGGTGAAGATGGTTTTAAGATTTTGAAACAGTTAGTTGAAGAGCTTCCCATAGGTCTTATTATCTGGGATTCTTTAGCTGCAACGCCTTCCGCAGCTCAAATGGAATCCCCTGACAAAGCTACATTCGGAGGAACTGCAAATATATTCGCCTCTGGATTGAAGTATTTAAATCCCTATCTCAGTACTTTTGAAACCTCGCTGATTGTCATCAATCAGGAGAGGGCCAATATAGGCTCCATGTATGGTCCAGATTTTACGACAACTGGAGGGTATGCTATTAAATATTACAGTTCTTGGCGTGGAAGGATTACTCGAGTAGATGATATTAAAGAGAAAGGAATTACAGTAGGTATAATTTCTAAAGTTAGAAATATCAAAAATAAAATTGGAGTCCCTAAACGTGAAGCAGAACTTGAACTTAGATTTGCTAGTGGATTTGATAGTGATTCTGAATATCTGAAATTTATCATAGATTTAGGTATTGTTGAGCAGCGAGGAGCTTGGTTCTACCAAGAAGAATGGGGCTTTAAAGGAAACGGGCGAGATAGCGTATTAGCTTTCTTGAAAGAAAACCCTGATTTATTTAATACTGTAAAAAATAGCGTTAATATGATGCTCTGTGAAGAAAGCTCCTTAGATGCTAATAACGATGCACAGTATAATAGAGAATATGTAGAATATGATGATGATGCATCAAATCCAAATTCTCTTCAAAGCTAGCTCGATTCGTTGAAAGAGGAAGCCGTGAAATCTTAAGATTTCATGGTAGTTCACCTGGAATAATCAGCACGGATATTAAGCATAGGAGCCAAAAACATGAGCTTGCAAAACGTAATAATTGATGGAAACAATTATGTGAATATAGCTCTACATAGAGCTAAGTCCCTTATTTTAAGAGATGCTCCTGATAAAATGGACGAGTATTATGAGGGTTTGTTTCGCAAGCTCTTGTTAACTATGTTAAAAGGTCTTATAAGAATTTTCGGAGACTTTTCAACATATTATATTGTCTGGGACTCTAAAGGGGGTAGTGCTTGGAGAAAAGAGCTAGTACCTACTTATAAGAATTCTAGGAAGAGTGAAGCTAATCTACCTAAATCAGTCGAAATTGGTAAACAAGTTTCTGCAGAATTAAATATCAGCAGTATTGAGTTGCCTGAAGTAGAGGCTGATGATATTATATACACTCTCTGTACTCTGCTGGCTCACGACGAAAATGTTATTGTTTCTCGTGATAACGATTTCATTCAAATCGTACAGAAAGGCTACGCAACAAAAGTATTTGATCCTGTAAAAAAGCAAGCTTTGCCAATTCCTGAATACGATATTGTTTTGTTTAAAGCTTTGTCAGGGGATTCTTCAGATAACATACCGGGATTACCGGGAGTAGGGCCTAAAACTGCTTTAAAAATGATGAAAGGATCCTTAGATACTTCATTATTATCAGAGTCTGCCAGATTTATAGTAGAGGCCCACAAAACCGTTATTGATTTGAGCTTAAATCCCTCCTATGAAGATAACAAGAAAGCTTTAATAGCTTTATTGCAGAGACCTTCAGAAAATAAGGATAATAACTAATTGAATATGATAGCAGTAGTTGCAGATGTACATGGCAGAGAAGATCGATTTAAGCTAGAAGATAGCTATCTTTTACAAAGACTCGAGAGATTACCTGATTATGTTATAGTAGCTGGTGATTTCGGCTTACCGTGGTATTTAAACGATGTTGATGAAGAGTTAAAAAAGTGGTATGAACAAAAACCATATGAAATTATAGTCGTGCCAGGAAATCACGAGAATTACTCAGCTATAACCCGTCTACCTAAAATAGCGCGTCATAACGCTCTACTTAGAAAATATGGTACCAATATATTTTTTGTTGATCGTAATCAGGTTTTAAATCTAGAAGGTAAAACATTTTATTGTTTTGGCGGCGCTGTATCTGTAGATGCTCATGTAAGAATTCCGTACGTAAGCTGGTGGCCTGAAGAAGAAGCTACTACAGCTGATTTTCTAGCTATGAAAAAAGTTCTTAAAAATGTTAAAGAAGTTGATTATATTATTGCTCATACGGCGCCTTCATCTGTAATCGAGAGGTTATTCAAAAATGCGGTTAAGTCCTGCACCGATACTACAGCGAGAATCCTAGATTATCTAGTTGAGCAGGTGGCTTTTAAAGCCTTCCTGTTTGGCCATTTTCATCAAGATATGCAATGGGGGTTATATCGATGTTTAAATCTCGACGTAGTGCAGATTTAGAGGATAGTAAGGAGGGAAATTTGGCTCAGGACTCTTACATTAAAGCACTTTCCGTGTATAGAGAATCTATTAGCGGGGAAGCTGAATTACATTTGTTCTTGACTGGAGAAATAAATGCGAAAATTTATTCATACGATAGTTGGTATCAGGAGCTTCTTACTAGAAATCCTATTGATAGAATAGTATTACATATCAACTCCCCAGGAGGGGTGGTCGATGATGCATTACAAATTTTATCTGCGCTAAAGCATGCTCGAATAGAGAAAAGTTCTCATATTCATATTCGCGTAGAAGGTCTTTGTGGAAGTGCTAGCACAATCTTTTTAATGCTAGGAGATTCTTTTGAAGTAGAGATAGGAAGTACTTTCATGTTTCACGATATATCAACAGGCCTGTACGGTAAAACAGGAGGAGAACTTCTTCCCTTTGTGGAGTATCAAAAGAAACTCGGTAAAGAATTATTTGACACGTTTTATGCAGCTTTGCTTACCTCTGAGGAAATACAGAGAATTCAAACAGGGCAGGATATATGGTTTTCTGCATCCGAAATGAAGCCCAGATTAGCTAAAATCGTAGCTGCAAAACAGACGTTAGAAACTATTAACCGAGAAGCTCAGGAAGAACTAGAAGCTGCCTTAGAAGCAAAAACCGAAGCGTTGCAAGCTGCAGTTTTGAAAAAGGCGAGAAAAGCGTTGGGAGATTCTTGCGACATATTTTTATCGACCCTAAGATAGGAGGCTAGTAATGGATAAGTATACTGTCGACAGCCCTTTTTTTGAAAATAGAAAGGAGCATGCTAGTGGTTCGTATTTTTAATACTCAAGTATACAACCTAGATAGAGCAGTGAAGGCTTCAAAATATCCTACAAACTTAAAAGCAGGTATACCTTCTTGTGATTTAGATATTACAGAGAGTGATTTTAATCGTGCTGAAAAATTAGCACATGCTCCTGCAGGAAGTGGTCATGATAATTTTCTGTCAGGCATTTTAGTTAGCTTTGATATAGTCTTTCCCCAATACTGGCTAGCAGAGTTTCAAAGATATCATTTTGTACAAATTGTTTCTTCCCAATCTACTATGCATTCCTTAACCTCTCTTGCGGATAAGTCTATTGATGAGTTTTCCAAATACTTTAATAAGTATACCGAGCCTGCTATTATACGATACATATTCGATCTGTTGCAGGATTACAAAAAGATTCCAGAAAAAGATACAGAAGCGCGATATAAAATGTTTATGAAGATTAGAAGTAACTTACCTAGTGGATTTGAAATGACTATGCATGTTGTGACGAATTATCTACAATTGAAAACTATTTACTTTCAAAGAAAAGACCATAAACTTAAAGAAGATTGGGGGTCTTTTACAGACTGGATTATAACTTTGCCTAGATTTTACGAGCTAGTTCTTGACTAGAGTGAATTTTTTTTTGAAAAATAGGAACTTCCCTTATATTATATCTAGGACGACCCGGGGCCCTCGCAAGAGGGCTCCTACACGGCTCCATTCCAACGAGCGGTTGTCACAAGCCCAACCGCAAAAACTTAGACCGGCGATAAGCCGGGGAAGGGAGAGGAAACATGGAAGCGCTGGAAATCCAGGCTCCTATCCGCGAGCCTGGGTTTTTGAAGAAAGGGGTCCTTCTGGATAAATTCCAGAAGTACCCCATCGAGACCGGCTGGTACGACCTCCAGCCGGTAAAGACATTCATGGACCGGACTGGACGGCCGGTCCAGGTAGTTCGGTTGGTGCCTCACCGGCACCAGCCGGATGGATGTCGTTGTACAATCTGCGGGCGTAGTTTACACGACTATCAGCCCGCTGGATTCGTACCCCGAAAGGGGTACAACACGTGCACGCAAGTTTTCAAGTGCGTGCACTGTGGGGAAGCGTATACTGTTGCTGGCCCAGCTCACGATTGGGCCGTCTCCGGCCACACCCGCACCTGCAAGAGGTGCGGGGCGAGCGAGGAATATTATTCCTCACTCGACGAGTATTTGGACCAGCATGACGGCTGGTCCAGGTGGGAGGCCGCTATGTCCCCATTGCGGGGAATAGCGGAAAAGATTGAGTCCCTCCGGAACAGCGACGGAGGGACCCATCACGTTTGGGACTCTCTCCCGGACGGGAGTCTCGCATGCGAATATCCTGACGGACGTGTTACCGTCCGTCAGGACGGGTCGGTGTATTTCGCTCGCAAGAGCGAATACACCTACCGGTCCGGTGTTAACGACTGGACCGGTGAGGGGAAGGTTTTCGTAGGGGAGAGCTACGAAGACCCCCTCCCGATGGGAAGCGACTCCCCATATTGGGGGGTCGCCCAGAATCAGGTACGGTACCAGGTTGACGCTGAGTACCGTAACAAAGTCAACTCCGTAAAAGCGGAGTTGAAAAGGCTAAGGGCCGATTATTGGTCTGCTTTTGAGCAGGCCGAAAAGGCCCTGAAGGACATTATACAGGCTCGCAACCTGTATAATGCAAAATCTAAAGAGGCCCGCATTATAAAAAAGCAGGCCGATGCGCTCGTGCTTGGGCGCGAAATAGAGTTCTAACCCCCTCGTATGAGGGGGTAT
>Ga0209720_1002903_pt1 | contig 12257 bp, 10 predicted proteins | sample AD_JPNMR3_MetaG_FD_184426 | JGI IMG/M metagenome (GOLD analysis project Ga0209720, IMG submission 184426) | Active sludge microbial communities of municipal wastewater-treating anaerobic digesters from Japan - AD_JPNMR3_MetaG (SPAdes) (version 2) | ecosystem: Engineered > Bioreactor > Anaerobic...
GAACCCTTTACAATAAGAGGGACCCATATGGTATAATGGGCAAAGAGGCAGCCTAAAAGCTACAAAGCCCAACTATTTTTAGAGGGTGCCGCCCAGGCTGCGAAACCATATGGGAGATGCTTGTTGTCAAGGGCGTTCCTGACTCTCAAAACATCAGGATGATTCTTTTCTTCTTTTCCCTACAGTAAACTGACGCTATCCTAACCAGCCGAACACTTTGACAAAACATGCATCCGGCAATATAATGCTAGTGTGTAGCGCACGTTTGGCATACGTCCGGCATACACCCATATACCGGACCTTCGGACCGGTTCGGAAATCGGCTCGCGGCAGCGAAAGGCAGGTTGTTGAAATGAAAGTAGGTATCGGGCAGGACAGTCACAGGTTTGATTTTGAAGATACAGGCAAGAAACTGATTCTCGGCGGTGTGGTCTTTGAGGGCGATCCTCCATTGAAAGGAAACAGTGATGCCGATGTGATCCTCCATTCCATTACTAACGCAATATCAGGCGTCACCTGCGTAAACATCCTCGGTGAAACAGCCGACGACCTGTGCCTGAATAAAGGGATCACGGACAGCAGCGTTTATCTCCGCGAAGCGCTCAAGTACCTGGAAGATCAAAAAATAGTGCATCTGTCCGTATCAATAGAATGCAAAAGGCCTAAAATATCCCCAAGAATAAATGACATAAGGAAAAGCCTTTCAGTACTGCTGGAGATCCCTGAAAACTGCATCGGCATAACCGCGACCAGCGGCGAAGAACTCACTCCGTTCGGCCAGGGCCTTGGAATACAGGTCATAAGTATCGTAACTGTGATCTAGGCCGGATACATAAATCAGGACCGGCGGATCCCGGAAACAGGATCCAGGCCGCCGGCCGTCGAAACTGTTTTGCATATTTATGTGCGTTTCCTCAGGAATACGCTTATTCGTTATCTTTCACGCAGGTATGGCCACAGTATATCCTGCATCAGTTCCTGAACATTACCTTTTCCTTCTTGAACAATGATGCCGCAAACGCCAGTGTCAGCGCGACGAAAACGATCGATGTAGCCAATGCCAGCACCAGGTTGAAATAATCTATACTGCCTGACAGGACCATTTTGAACGCAGCAACGGTATTCATAACAGGCAGCGCAAACATGACAGGCGAAAGGTCGCTTGCCTGCATGAACATCGTGGCATATCCGGGTATCATGGTCGCCAGCATAAGGAATGACAGATATGTCTGGGCTTCCTTATATGACTTCGCGATGGTGCTGAGCGCGATCTGTATGCCCGAAAACGTCATCCCGAGGGCAATCGTTATAAGCAGCGCCAGAACGACTGCCAACGGCTCCAGCGTAATGCCTTTCAACCCTTCATCCACTCCAATCGTGAGGGAATTGGGATTTATCATATAGCCTATGGATAGACCTGCCATGATAGCTATAAGGCTGACAAAGGAAAACAGAGTTACTGCGAAATATTTCCCGAGCAGCAGCGATCCCCTGTCAGGCATGGTCGTAAGAAGCGGCTCAAAAGTATTGCGTTCCTTTTCGCCTGCCACAAGATCCGTTGCAGCAGGTATCCCTCCAATGGCGACAAGCATCGAAATCAGGAACGGAAGCATCATTTCCAGCATCATGTTGTTGCCCTTGTCATTCGGCGAAATATTCATGCGCTCGATCTGCACAGGCTGCAGGATGGCCGGATCGAGCCCCAAAGCAGTTATCCTCTCTTCGATGACTTCCGCGCTGAATTCATCGACAGCCCAGGACACGATATCCACCGCGGCCTGCGACTTGGTCTTGGATTCATCGTACTGAAGGGTCACCTGGATCGGTTTCCCTTCATCAAGTTTCTCTTTATACGAGCTTTCAAGATCTATTATGCACCTGATCTCGTTATTTTCCAGTGCCTTCACAGGATCGTCCGTATCAACGAGGACAATATTGGGGTTTTTGCTCAATATCCTGTCCCGGACCAGCTCCCTGATTTCCGCAGTATTTGAGGACTGCGACAATGCAACTGTGACATTCTCATTCATATCCTGCTCGAACTTCTGGATCCCGCCGCCCATAACGATATTAACGAGTGGTATCAGTATCATCGGGATCACTATGCTCGATATGATCGTCCTCCTGTCACGGATCAGGTCCTTTATTTCTTTACGCAGCACTATCATCACATGTTTCAGTTTCATTTCGCACCCACCAGCCTGACAAATAATTCTTCCAGATTATCATTCCCGTGCTTTTTCTTAAGCTCCTCGACCGTACCGCATTCGATAAGCTTTCCCTTGTGGATAATGCCTATCCGGTCACACAGCTTCTCCACTTCGCTCATCGTATGGCTTGAGAAGACTATAGTCTTGCCTTCGCTCCTGCACCTCAGTATAAAATCATGAACATCCCTTGCAGCAGTGACGTCAAGGCCGGACGTCGGTTCATCAAACAGCATTATGTCAGGGTCATGCACAATCGAACGCGCAAACGCCGCCTTCTGTTTCATCCCCTTGGAAAGCTTTGAAGCCCGCTTGTTTACAAAATCCTCCATCCCGAAAGCCCGGGCAAGCTCCCGTATACGCTCCTTTATGGCGTCTTTGCTCATTCCGTTCAGTTCGCCGAAATATGTAATGTTCTCTGCGACCGTCAGCCTGTCATACAGCCCGGTCTCGCCTCCGAAAAGGATCCCTATCTGGGCTCTCACTTTTTCAGGCTCTTTCTGGGTGTCATACCCCTTGAGCACAGCATAGCCTGACGTCGGGCGCAGCATAGTCGCCAGCATCCTCAGCGTAGTGGTCTTGCCCGCTCCGTTTTCGCCCAGCAGGCCGAATATCTCGCCTTTGCTTACACTGAAGCTAATGTTGTCGACCGCTGTAAAATCGCCGAACTTTTTCACAAGTCCGGTCACTTCTATCATCTGTTCCATATCACACCTCGAATCTGCAACATCTTAATCTGTCTTATATCTGAATCAGTTTTGACGCCTGAATCAGTTTCAATGCCTGGATCATCATTATCAGTTATAATACATGGGTCCTGAATACAGGGTGCCGGTTTCCGGGTCCTGAATCCTGGCCTTGTCCGGCCTGTTGATCCTAAGTTCTCATAACCGTAACCTGATGATTCTGAGTCCTTATTTCTGCACACCGGTGATTCTGAGTTCCGTCGCCTGTAATCCGGCACCTGCGGCCCGGCGCCTTATGATCAGTTACCGTGCTGCCGCCTGAACAGGACTTCGGCAAAGGCCAGGTCCTCTTTCGTAGTCACTTTGATATTTGAGTATCCGCCCATCACCAGCCTGACCCTGTGCCCGTATTTTTCCGCAAGCATCGCATCATCCGTTGCTTCAAACATATCACGCGCCGCCCGGCTGTGGGCGTCCATTATCATTTCGTACGCAAAAGCCTGTGGGGTCTGTATCTGCCAAAGGCTGCTCCTGTCCAGCGTCCTTATAACAAAACCGTCAGCATCTGATTCTTTTATCGTATCCTTTGCCGGAACGGCGACACAGGCAGCGCCATATTTCCCGGCAGCTTCTATGCATTCAATTATACTGTCGTTACTCACAAAAGGTCTGGCGCCATCATGTATCAAAACTATACCGCACCCTGCGGAAACCTGCTTCAGCCCGTTATAAACGGAGCGCTGCCTGCTGTCCCCGCCTTCTGTGACCGATCTGACCTTTGTGAAACCGAACCTTTCGATGACGTTCTTCCTGCAGTAATCAATTTCATCTTTATTGGCAACGACAATTATTTCATCTATAAAGCTGCATTCTTCGAATTTGCTTATCGTCATAGCCAGGATCGGCATGCCATGTATTTCGATGTATTGCTTGTTGATATCAAGATCCATGCGCGTTCCCCTGCCTGCAGCCGCGATAACCGCAGCTACATGTCCTCTGCCGCGGGCCTGCATTGATTCATCTCTCCTCATACGCACTCTGCACCTGCCATATGCTTCTTTGCATATTATCAGTCTGTCTCTCTGAACACGCTGACACACTTTTGCCCGGTACCTGTATGCCATACTGCCTCGTACTCATGAATTTTATATGACAGTATCTGTCTTTGCTCCGCACCAGGCTGTCTCTCCATCGAAAACGGCTGTCTCTGCATTTTCTTCCCATCTGAGTCTCCGTCATATCTTGCTAGTACTCGTCTGTCTTTTCCTTATGCGTTATTGCACTTTTCCGGCACTCTCCTAAACGGCGCTCATACTGTCGATACCTTAGAAGTACCGTCCTCTGTGCTCTGACAGATCGGATATTTAGCCGGCAAGCCATTTACTCCATATTATGGCATAAAAAATCTCAATTGAGAAGCATTTTCTCAATTGAGAAATGTCCATTCTGTTTTAAGTTGCCTGCAAAATTTTCTTAGTTAAAGCCCATCAAAGATCTGCCCGAGCATCCGGCCTTAGATCTTCATGGTCTGAAACCTTATATTCCTTACTCACAGTTATCCTGCAAATTGAGCCGCTGATCAGCCTCTGGCTGAAACGGGTCAAGGAGCAGGCCATGACCACCATGCTGGACGGCGGAAAAGTCCCCGGCTACAAAGTGGTCGAGGGCAGAGGGTTGCTGTATCTTTTTACGCTACCCTTGATCCTTCCGGTGGCCCTGACTCTTTATCACCTGCGGTCCGAATTCCCGCATCCCCTGCAGCCACCATGATCGCATTATCTCATTCCAGCCGCTTTATCTGCTTCCCCCAGCCTTTGCCGTTATATTTCCCTCTCGGCCAGGTACTTTGGCTTGGCGAATATCATGCGGCCTGCTGCGGTCTGCAGAATGCTCGTCACGGTGACATTAAGCTTTTCCCCGATGTGCTTGCGTCCGCCGTCGATCACTATCATCGTCCCGTCATCGAGATACGCGACACCCTGCCCGTTTTCCTTGCCGTCCTTGACGACCTGCACCACCATTTCTTCACCCGGCAGGGCGATCGGTTTCATTGCATTCGCCAGTTCATTGATGTTCAGTACCTCGACCCCCTGGAAATTGGCTACCTTGTTCAGGTTGAAATCCATCGTCAGGACCTTGCCGCCGAGCTTCTGCGCCATTTTCAGGAGCGCATTGTCGACTTCCGAATCGGAACTGACTTCCATGGTTTCTATCCTCATCGGGAACTGCAGATCCTTCTGTATCATGTTCAAGACATCGAGGCCGCGTCTTCCCCTGTTTCTTTTCAGCGGATCCTGTGAATCCGCAATATGCCTCAGTTCATCAAGCACGAAGCTGGGAACTATAAGCTCGCCCTCAATAAAGCCGCTTCTGCAGATGTCTATTATACGGCCGTCAATGATGACGCTCGTATCCAGTATCTTGGGATCAGATCTTCCCTTCCCGGCTCCATCGGAAGCCCGTCCCCTGAAACTTTCGAATATATTCTCGTTCTTCTTCCCGGCAGCTACTGCAACGCCGAGACATCCGAACAATATGTTCACGACTATGGACACAGGAGTTCCAATGATATCTATGTTTTTGATCGGAATGGTAACAAGATTTGCGATTATAAGCCCGATGATCAGGCCGACCGAGCCAACCATCATCTCATACAGCGTCAGCTTCTGGATGAACAGTTCCAGCCTGTCGAGAGATTCCATAACTATCTCGATCAGCTTGTTGCTCGTCGTGTAGAAAATGAAACCAAGCGCAAGGGCTATGACGATATACGCCAGTATCTTGATCTCCGGCGATATATCCGTCAGTTGGTATATAAAAAATGTTCTTGTCAGCGTTATCCCCGTTATACACCCAACAGTCGCAAAAGAGAATTTAATAATATTATTCAGCACATTATCTAACTCCCTTATGAAATCGTTCTCCCCAAGTTCCCTGTTTGCCTCGTCGTTGCTGCATCATTCACTGAGATAATCGTTAATCATCGATTCCACATCAACCTGTTCAGAGTTTTCTGCGAGTATTAGTTCGCTGATCAATATCTGTTTTGCACTGTTGAGCATTTTCTTCTCGCCGGTCGAAAGCCCTTTTTCCTTCTCCCTTTTCATAAGGATCCTGACAACATCCGCAACTTCGTAAATATTTCCGCTTTTGATCTTTGACATGTTTTCACGATAACGCTTGTTCCAGTTGTTGGTGACATTCACATCATGGTCCTGAAGTATTTCGTATACCTTGCTCACCGCACTGCTGTCAATCACTTCCCTGATCCCGATACCCTCGACATTTTGCGTGGGTATCATCACTTTCATGTCACCAAGGGGCATCCGCAGGATATAATAACTTTGCTTCTGCCCAAGTATTTCCTTCTCCTCGATGGACTCGATCACTCCCGCTCCATGCATAGGATAAACAACCTTATCACCGACACTAAACATAACAAATCCTCCAGAATGAAATAAAAAAATATCACTTTCATCTGTGACTTGTCTTTTGTTTGAATCGTTCGGCGAATAACATCAAGCTTTATCGTCGTCGATCAGTGAAAACTTGTCGTTACCATTTTGTTACATAAAAGGAAGTTGTTGATATGCAGTACCAACTCACAACATAAAGTATACTACAATTGCGTATTATTGTCAAAACATATGGCAAAGCCCGGAATTTCAGCATTTGGGGCGTTTTATCACCTTCTTCCGTTACAGAAGGACAACATAACACGAATGACCGGACGAGCCAAAGCCAATAATACAACGGGACGCCAATATAACAACAGCATTGACAAGAAGTTGTCCAAATAGCTATAATTAAAACATGCTGATACATTTTTAACTATTCGATTCCAATATATAGTGAACTAAAATACATAAGATTTACCTGTTTATGTATTTTTTAGATCACTATGCATTAGGATTCAGCGCATCAGGAGAGTGAACTGCTATGAAGGATATGCTGATTGACGAATTCCAGTACATGGTACAGGAGCTTATTTTCAGGAACAAAAGCATAATCGATTCGATCACCAAGTACCAGGACTCGAACGCAAGAGTTAACCGTGCAATAGTAAAAGCTGTGACGCAATGCGGGTGCATCAGGATAAACGCGAAAAAACAGGAGGTACCCGAAGACGGCTCCCTTGAAGAGATACGCAAAGCAATGGATACGCACCTTGAAGGAAAACTGTGCGACAGCTGCAGGGACCAGATCGAAAAGGAGCTTGGCAAAAACCTCTACTACATCGCTTCGCTGTGCAACACTCTTGACCTGAACCTTTACGATATCATAATCAAGGAGCAGGAAAGAGTGAAAATGCTCGGTAAATATAACCTGGAGTGATATCTTGAATAAACTTGATTTTAGAACCGGATGGGGGTCAGGCTCCATCCGGTTCTTTGCTGGCCGGATTTTCTACACGGTTGGCGAAATTCAACGGACAATTGACTGAACCGAACCGGAACATGGTCGTCCCTGCTCATTTACATATACATAAACCTTCAGCAAGGTCACACCCGAATGCGTCTTCGGCCTGAATATCTTTGAATATCACTCCGGCCCAAACATATAACTCCGGTTTATGCGCCCGGGAATACGACTTCCAGCGCCTCCTGGATATTTGAGACGGCGATTATGCCGAACCCTCCCCTTGTCTTCATTTGTCCTGCCAGCTTCATATTGCCCTCGGGGATAATTATGTTTTTGAACCCAAGCCTCATAGCCTCTGAAATTCTTTTCTCTATCTGGCTGACGGCCCGCACCTCGCCTGTAAGTCCTACTTCTCCAACGAGCACATAGCCGGCGTCCACAGGCATGTTTTTGAAACTGGATGCAACAGCCGCCGCGATGCCAAGATCACATGCCGGTTCATCCAGCCTGATCCCTCCTACGACATTCACATACGCGTCGTAGTTGTAAAGCGCCAGTCCTACCCTCTTCTCCAGGACGGCCATAAGCATCGTCAGCCTGTTGTAATCAAGCCCGGTGGCCATCCTCCTGGGAACCCCGAAATTCGTTGGACAGACAAGAGACTGTATCTCTATGAGCATAGGCCTTGTCCCCTCCAGGCTGGAAACGACAACGGAACCCGGAACATTTTCCTGCCTGCCAGAGAGCATTATCTCTGAAGGATTGGGTATCTCGGCCAACCCGGTGTCCCTCATCTCAAATACGCCGATCTCGTTGGTCGAACCGAACCTGTTCTTTACAGTCCGCAGGATCCTGTAGCTCAGATGCCTTTCACCTTCAAAGTACAAAACCGTGTCGACCATGTGCTCAAGCACCCTCGGTCCGGCTATTGCCCCTTCCTTTGTCACGTGGCCTACTATTATAACAGTGATGCCGCTGCTTTTTGCCAGTTTCATCAGCGATGCGGTCACTTCTCTCACCTGGCTGACACTGCCGGGAGCGGAGCTTATGGTATCCGTATACATGGTCTGTATTGAATCGATGATGACCAGCCCGGGTTTTTCTTCCTCCACAATAGATGATACCGCCTCAAAACTGGATGCCGAAACTATAAACAGGTTGCGCCTCTTAACGTTCAGCCTGTCCGCCCTCAGCTTGATCTGGCTGGCCGACTCCTCGCCGGACACATAAAGTATTTTCGAATCCGTCTGCAAAGTGTTGCAGACCTGCAGGAGAAGCGTGGACTTCCCTATGCCCGGGTCGCCTCCGACCAGTATCAGCGACCCCTTTACCACACCGCCGCCCAGCACACGGTCGAACTCTTTTATTCCGGTAAGGCAGCGCTGCTCCGTGTCAGCCTTTATCTCATCAAGGCTGACAGGCTTCGCCTGGGCCGGCTGCCATGCCGAAGCACGGGTACCGGACTCCTGTTTCTCTTCGACGAACGTGTTCCACTGCATGCATGCAGGGCACTTGCCAAGCCAGCCCGAGGATTCATACCCGCACTCCTGGCATACAAAGACGGTCTTGTTCTTTGCCATATCTGATACTTTCCTCCGAAAGTCTATAGATGCTGAAACTATCAATCCATAATGAGAGTAAATGTAAAACTGTCTTACCAGGCAGTCATGACAAACCGATACCTTGTTTCCGGCCGTTGCCGGTACAGCTTCCGCCCGTATTCCGTCACTGCAGATGCAGTTCCCCGGCCTCCAGAAGTTTGTCCAGCACCAGGACGAACATCGCATGGGACCAGGTAAGCGGAACTACCCAGGCAGGCTTTCCTGTCAGTTTGTCTATCTGTTCCGGCAGAAGCCCCTGCTCCGTCGTTCCTCTGACCGCCCACCAGAAATACTCCCGTGCTTTCGCGTAATCCTTCCTCTCGATATTGTACAGGGCTGCCCACAATGTGGTCAGGATCCATGGATTGCCGCCGATATAGTTGTCATATTCATAACGCATTAGTCCTCCGTTCACATTCAGGTATCTTTCCAGCACATCGGCCGTGGATGACATATGGACATCATCGGCAGGGTATATCCCAAAGGGAACGCTCAGCCCGAGCAGGCTGATGTCGAGTGTTCCATCTTCAAGGGAATAGTCTCTTGCTATGCTTTTTTCATTTCTCCTGAGCCAGATCTTCCGGTCCGTATGTTCTTCGCCCCAGCTGTTGAGCTTTACACGCACGCTTCGTATGAACCTGTTCCAATCAGGTTTCCAGAAATTCCTGAAAATAGCCTCCCTTAGCCTGGCTGCATGCTCGCGCCATTTTCCTGCAAGCTCCGGGGATTCGCCAAGCAATTCGGCTATCCTGGCACCCGCTTCGATGCCCGCACACACCGCGGCGCTGGAATATGCATGTTCTCCCAGCCGTTCCTCCCATATATCGAAACTCAGCCATGGCAGGCCTGTTTCGCTGTCGGAATACCTGGTAAGGAATTCCACGCCATTTTTGACACACGGCCAGAGACGGGCAAGGAAGTCCATGTTTTTTGTCATATTATAATGCTGAAGGATACCCCAGATTATGGAACCGCCCTCATCGATCTGCAGCCCCCATGAAGGAGCGAGGTCGCCGTTCGTGTAGAACCGCTGCTGCCAGCTGCCATCCTCATCCTGCACATTGGCAGCCCAATAGTAAAAGCCCTCAGCCGCTTCAGTCAGTCCGCAGCGATCCAGGGCCGAGGTAATGAAAGCCGCATCACGGCCCCAGCAGTACGCATACCTGCCGCATCTCGTGAACTGTTCATCCAATTCAGGCGCCGCCAGCAGCGCCCCGGTCCGCTTGTTCGTCATAAGGGCAAAAACCAGCAGCGACCGTTTATAAAGCTGATCGACCTCAGGGATTCCCGTAATTATCTGCCTGGCCCCTGATAAAAAGTCACGCCAGTATTTCACGGTATTGTCCAGCATTTCCCATGTATCTGTCGATTTGGCCCATCTGAGCATGTTCTTCAATGATTTCAGTTCAGTCGAAAAACATATGCTCACAGAACACCTGAGCCTGTCTCCGTCTCCGAGATGCACGCTGTCCCACAGCAGGCTGCCTTCTTTCATCATACCTATCGTATCATTGCCGGACAGCTGCCCGCGGTCGGCGCTTTCCTGCGCGCCGGGACCAAGCTGGTACTGCATTGCAGGCACTGCTGAAACGATCCCGTAGCAATAACCATGCCGGTAATGTATCAGCGCGGAAAGATCAGTGTCATATATGACACCTGCTGTATCGTATACGGAAGAAATGGTGGAGGAGTATACCACAAAACTTAGTTCGAGTTGGAATCCGCAATCATTGTCGATTTCGTAGCATCTGTTAAGAACGTCACCGTCAGGAAGAGCGAAGTCGTATTGCCTGATCTTTAAGTCATATTTCGCATGTTTGAACTCTGTGACCGCAACATTCGTATCATCGATGAAATACTGCCTGACCTTCCAATCCGACGAATGCAGCCAGGATGTGCCGAGCCACAGTCCGGGGCATATGAGGCCTGTTATAAATCTGTCGACATGCTGGGGATAATCTACGTCGGGCCAGAAGATCCTGGTCAGTTCTCCTCTGCCGTCGATACATGCAAGCATGCCTGAATTGCCTGTTATCAGATTATTGAAATACGACTTCACTGCATCACCCCCATCGTATCATATCACATTCTATCATAATGGAATAAAAAGCGGCAATCAGTATCAATTTGACAGGGGAATAAATATTTTCATCCGAAAGGCACAAAATAATAAAAACCGCAGCGATGGAGGTCTCTCATGAATGAAATGCTTCAAAGACTGGTAATGTTCGTCACACAAATCATCCAGGTTTTTATTTTTGCAGCAGGCTGCTATTTTTTTGGGATTTCCGTGTACGGATGGAGGAAGAGAAAAGAAAAGCCTGGATACGCAGCCCCATGCAAAAGGTTCGCCGCCGTGATCGCAGCGCATAACGAAGAACTCGTTATAGCGCATATCATCGACAGTTTGCTGGAGCAGAACTATCCGCGGGAATTGTACGACATCTTCGTCATCGCCGACAACTGTACTGACAATACTGCCGCCATCGCCGCCAGCCGAGGCGCGCTGGTATATGAGCGGACCGACAGCGAAAACAGGGGCAAAGGCCATGCCCTTGAATGGATGTTTCAAAAGATATACGAAATGGACGACAAATATGATGCCGTCTGCGTTTTTGACGCCGATAACCTTGTGTCGTCGAATTTCCTGTACGAAATGAACAGGCAGCTTTGCAAAGGCTACAAAGTCATACAGGGCTACATAGACAGCAAGAATCCCTTTGATTCATGGATAACATGCTCCTACTCCATAGCTTTCTGGCTTTCCAACCGCATATTCCAACTGCCCAGGTATTACCTGGGGCTCAGCTGCGGCCTGTGCGGGACAGGCTTCTGCGTGGACCTGTCAGTTCTTAAGCGCATAGGCTGGGGTGCGACCTGCCTCACCGAAGACCTGGAATTCACCATGAAACTCGCCCTCAATGACATGAAAGTGTCATGGGCTCATGATGCCATCGTATATGATGAAAAACCGATAACACTGAAACAATCGTGGCGGCAGCGCATCAGGTGGATGCAGGGCCATGCGGACTGCGCATCGAAATACCTGGGTCCGCTGTTCAGGAAAGCATTCCGGGAATGCAACCTCGCGGCTTTTGACTGCGCGATTTATCTGTTTCAGCCCATCAGGTTCATTTTCATGGGCCTGATGACGGTCATGCTGTGGATCCAGTCATTTTACCCGGAAGCGCCGTTCTATACGTTGCAGTACGTGTTTCCGACCGCCGTCTGGTATGTCTTCGTCATATTGCAGTTCCTGTATGGTCCGCTGGTGATACTAAGCGAAAACAAGTTCGACTTCAGGATACTGCTGGGTTTCCTGGTATATCCGTTTTACTGCCTCACCTGGGTCCCCATAACGATCCAGGGTTTCCTCACTAGAAAAAACAAGGCATGGAACC
>Ga0209720_1002910_pt1 | contig 12236 bp, 8 predicted proteins | sample AD_JPNMR3_MetaG_FD_184426 | JGI IMG/M metagenome (GOLD analysis project Ga0209720, IMG submission 184426) | Active sludge microbial communities of municipal wastewater-treating anaerobic digesters from Japan - AD_JPNMR3_MetaG (SPAdes) (version 2) | ecosystem: Engineered > Bioreactor > Anaerobic >...
TTTAATGCTTCGTCTTTGTTATTTCCTATTAACTCTAATTGCTTTTTTCTTGTCATATTTCGCATCTCCTTAATATGATTTCATCCCCATTTTTAAACATTCCTAAGGCGACATATAGAATTTCTGCAACGGTTGGCGGGTATCTGAAGCCACGACTATCTGCTCCTTTTTATAACCAACATCAAACCTTTGTTGGTGATTTTGTTCCCTTTATCTTTTATTACCAGAATTACTATGCCTTCCACATATCCCATACTTTTTCTCCTTTTAATCTTCTTTCCATGCCTTTTCAAATTCTTCTCTCAAGTCTTCTACTGTTAAGTGTGTATAAATTTGCGTAGTGGTAATAGAACTGTGTCTTAATGCTTTCTGAACTGCTCTAAGATTCATTCCCCTTTTAAGGCTTTCTGTGGCAAAGGTATGTCTTAAGGTGTGTGGTTTCATCTTGATATTGAGTCTTTCTCCTATCATCTTAATCCTTCTCCACAAGGTTATTCTCGTGTAGGAGAACATTCTATCTTCTGGACTTTTGTCAATGTATTTGAAGTAGAGTTTAATTCTTTTCTTTAGGGCATCTGGTATTGGTAATACTGCATCTTTTGAACCCTTACCTTTAACCCTCAAAGTCCACTCAGAAGTGTTAATCTGAGATCTTTTCATACTGCACACTTCAGATATTCTAAGTCCCATTCTGCTCATAAACATAACAGCAAGCGGCAGTTGTAATTCTCCAAGTTCCACGGCAAGTTTTTCTGCTTCCATTTCCACTTTCTTTCTCTGTTCTGTGGTTAGAACATAAGGTAATCTTCTTTCTTTACCCCACTTAACTTGCACTTCAAGGATCTCGTCAATCTTTTTGAACCTACCGAAGACTCTAATGATACTTAAGGTTTTCTTTCTTGAGTCTGTGGCTACGCCTTTTTCTGCAAGGTGATAGAGGTAATCTGAGATGGCTTTTTCCCAGGAGTCGTATTCATTTTTATCCAGGAACTCTTTAAGTCTTTTTATAGTTCCTGTGTAGAAGTTTACAGAACTTTCGCTAAAGGACTGAGAAACGAGTTTTTTTCTAAACTCCTCAAGGTCTGACTCTGTTATACATATCCCTGGCATACTCCCTCCCTTTTTTCATCTCCCGAAGTTGAAACAATCAATGAATACACAGCCTATTTTTGACATTCTAAATTGTAAGGTTTTACGAGCATTTTAGCAAGGTGGGAAGGGAATACTCCGCGGTATATTGTTTCACTCTGAAATAATCTATTTTGGGATTGTTTCACGGGGGAGATTAGTAGGTTTTGAGAAATACGGTATTTTAAGAGGTTTAGGATTTAAAAAGTAATTTATACACCAGTAGAGGAACCGGGGGTTCAATCTTAGATTATGCTTTTGCAGATAGTTATTATGTTTTTGCCTATGGTTAGGCACTGAATTCGTTATTCCTGCTTTTTACTAAACTCTCTTACCGCTTCAGCTACTATTTGCGATATAGAAGAATACCCTCTCTCTGCTTTCATAACCCAGAGCAATTTAACCACATCTTCTGGCAGTGACAATGTTATTTTTCTGTGTTTAATTTTTTCTTCTCTTCCTTTTTCTACATCTGATGACTTCCCTGCAACTGCATCTATATAACTCTCCCTCGATGTCTTAAACTTTTCGCTTATTTTCTTCATATCTTCTTTATTGGCACTCATGAAACCCTCCCCAATATTTTTTCTATAATTTCTCTGAACTCTTCAGCAACTTTCTGTCCAGGAGCGTGTTTCCATATAGTTCTACCAAGAGATACTGCTTCCCGGACCTTCACAGAATGCGAAACTTCTCCAATAACAAGATCTCCATACTGTTCCCTCAGGGTAGATGAGACTGTTTGTCCCAGCGAAGTTCGTCCCAATTGTCCCATTATAACTATTCCTGTGAATTCTGGTTTTGTATTTGCATATTCTCCTATCTTATCAATAGTTTCGAGAAGATCCTGAAGCCCGAGAGCTGCATAAACAGATAAATCTACAGGAACCACGATATGTGTAGCAGCCACAAGAGAATTCGCAGTAAAAAGCCCAAGACTCGGAGGAGTATCAACGATCACATAATCATATTCTTTCCCATGGAGAAACTTTTTTAGTCTAAAGAAGTTTTCAAACCGTGTGTCAGTTTCGAACCTGGAGAGTCTTATATCACTTCCTATTAAATCAATATGCGAGTCCCCTTCTACAGATACTCTGAAAGGTTCTGGATTTTTACCCTCAAATAGCTTGTAAACAAAAGAATTCTCTGGAACCTTAGCCTGGAAGGTATAAGTTAGATTTCCTTGAGGATCCATATCGATAGCGAGTACTCGATGCTTTTTCTCTGACAGCGCATGGGCTATGTGAAAAGCCAATGTAGTTTTACCCACACCACCTTTTTGGTTAGTAACCACGATAACTTTCATAGTAGGAGAATTATATCTTACCGATTTCGGTAATTCAAGAATTCGGTAAATATGTAATTACATCTATACGTATTTACGTAATTACATAATTGCGTATAGTAACAAAAATGCACATGTAATTGCGTAAGCATGTAAAAACGTAAATATGTGAATGCGTAAATATGTAATTACTTAATTACGTAAATAAGTAAATCAGTTTTTACGTAAATACGTATAGACGTAAAGAAATCCAAATGCTAAAAACAAAATCCAGGCTTTACATAAATAGCGTAAAGGAAACTTCGCACTCGCTGGTTATACGGGTCCTTCCTGAAGAACCAGAATGCGGGGGCGTCCTACTCGCCATTTGCCAGCATGCGCAACGTCTTTACTGAGGGGTTACGATTAAACCCTTTGAAACAGCAGATGACCACAAGATTAAAACAAAACTCCTACTCCAAATTCTAGATAATCAAATTTGCACTTCCGCCTGGTTATCTCTACACCCTTTTTATTTTTGTCTTACGTATTTGTCTCTAATTTAATTTGTTTTTCTCTCAATCTAAGCCTCTGGTAAAGCCTTTTTCTTATTTTCTCCCAGGATATAACTCTAATATCCTTGCTCTTTTCTATTTTGCTTTCAAGCTGTGCTAAAAAAAACATCACTTCTTTTCTTGGTATGTTTAATTTAATTAGCTCTGTCCCGACTATGTCAAGAGAGTTCAGTATCTCATCTACTTTGGCAAGATCTCCCACTCTTTCTGGTGCATTCTTCGGGAAATAGACAAACTTTCCCTTGCATTTTTCGTAAACCTCTGGGTGTTCTCTAAGAAAACTTCTGATGTCCTCTGGGAGTTTCTTCAGTTTTTTCTCATTTGTATGAATATAGAACATGTCGGTTCTATACTTGGTTAGAAGCTGTCTTGGGAATCCCACTTCATTTGCCCTTACTGTTTCCAGCGTGCCTGGTTTAATGAGATTAGCACAAGAGCTGCCCAAATGTAGAGTGACAATTTCTCTTATGAGTGTAGATATTCTTTTCCTTTTTTCTTTGGCTAATCGGTGAACACATCGGTATAGTGGTTCTGGAAGATAAAACTCAATTGCCTTCATCTCCTCCTACCTCCCATTTTAGAAAATTTGCAAGAATTAAAATTCGCATTTTTTGCTTATATTATACTATGTTATTCCATTCCTAAAAAATTTCCCAGCAAATTTGCTCTGAACCTGATTAAACTTGAAGGACTCCCGTATTGCCCCCGAAAATAGATTTGGAAATGATAAGTTGATGGATAAATCGTGCTTCTAGAGTGCAGAAAGTTGTGCTTTCCAAAAAATTTTTTGCTTTTGTATCGTTTTTTTTCAAATTTACCAAGGTTTTTATATTCTAAAATAATAAACCTTTATAATACGAAGATTGCAAGTTAAAAAAAGGGTTAAAAAACATTTTTTGTATTGTTTCAAATCCTGTAAGTTCTGATTTATTAAATATATTGCTTTAAAAAACTTTAGGAAGGCATTTTCCCTTTTGGGAAAAAGGGAAAAGTGCAGAAATACCAAAAAGTTAAAAGACAAAAAGGCAAAAGTGAAAAAGTACGTTTTTTTCCTTTAAACATGACAAGAGGTGTCCTTCCCTCGCTTTACCCACATAGAAAATATACGTACCTTCAGATACAAAATCACCATCTGTCCAGTATTCTCGCATCAATCGGTAGCTTTATGTACCACTCCCACCCTTCTGCGGAAAGTCATTATCTCCCAATATTTTTAGCTTATTCAACTCTCGAAAAGGGAAAAAGGTAAAAGTGCAAAAGGGAAAAAGGCAAAAGTGAAAAAGGGAAAAAGGCAAAAAGTCCAATTTTGTATCTGAAGGTACGTATACCCTGTTTTATAACTTCTTGGAATTTAAAGGTTTAGAAGTTCAGATCGGAGAGAGGATGGGGGTGATACATCGAAGTCGCGTTTTTGTAACCTTCCCTTTAGAGTAGGGTACCTGTTCTCTTTTCTGGTTGTATCAATGGTTTTCCTTTTGTTTCTCTTTTTGGGGACTTTTTAAACCGATAGTGCATTTTATATTATCATTTAAAAAAATAAAAAATTATAAAAGATTATAAATAACTATACGCAAAACCTAAGTTATTTATTCTCAATATGTTGTAATTTTTTTTTGTATCTGAAGGTACGTATCTTTGTATCTGAAGGTACGTATCTTTGTATCTGAAGGTACGTATCTTTGTATCTGAAGGTACGTATCTTTGTATCTGAAGGTACGTATCTTTGTATCTGAAGGTACGTATCTTTGTATCTGAAGGTACGTATTTGACAGGAGGCACTAGTCAAGTTATAATTTTTTTTACTGGCTGGAGGTTATCTTGGATATTGAGGAAAAAAGACAATCTCAAAGCAATCAGAAAAGCAGAGGCATAGTGCCTGATTCTAAAAAGTCTAATCAGATAATGGTACCCAGTCGTAAAAGTATTCAGCGATCAAAGATAGCTTTGATGGATAAATATGTTATCCTCCTTCCCCTGTTTTCCTTAAAGAAAGGCGATTCAATGAATGGTAAGACTATAAAGCTTCAGTCCAGAGATTTTATTGGTGAAATCGATTTAGAAGTAGTTCACGCCCCCTACGGTGAGCTTCCTAAAAAGATATTCTATGCTGCTTTGAAAGAGGTTTCAATACTAATAAAAAGCGGAAGACAGTCTAAGAGTGGTTTTTACTGGTTGGCGACGTCAATTTCCGAATTTATTAAGAAATATAACTTTTACAGGAGAAGCCGCGTGGTTGATTATTTTGCAAAGTTCAAAGAAGCTTTAGCAGATCTTCATCGTGCTAGTTATATCCCAAGGACGGATATTCAATTTTCTACGAAAAATGGTGAGACTTATAGGATATTTAGCATGGATGAAAAAGTGAGTCTTGTAGAGAAAATTGTAATAATCGAAGGATACAGTCCCTCAGGAAAAGTTAGGAAAAAGATAATAGGTATAAAGTTCCCTGATTGGATCGTTAATAACTTACTAAACGGATATATAAGTGTGATAGATTTTAACTTTTGGGATGTGCTCTCTAGTCCTTTATCTAAGAGACTTTACGAAATTCTTCTTCCCAGGTTTTATGCATCATATTCCAGCAGGAAGGTTAAACGTATTGTTAAAGTCGAAATTAGCTACAGCAAGCTTTGCCAGTTAATGCCCCTTAAACCTAAAAATCATCTTAGTAGAGCCAAAAAGCAACTTATGAAGGCATTTACAGAGCTTGTTGAAAAAGAATTCCTTGCTTCGCTTCCTGAATGGACAGAAAAGGCTTATAAAACGTATAGTTTATTCAGTTTTGGAGAGGAGGAGTTTTACAGCCCCAGTAGTGATTGGAATATAGTTTTTGAAGCAGGTGATGAGTTTTTTAGGCAAGTGCGACAAGAAGAAGAGTTGCTAAAAGAGTTAGAGAGTAAACCTTCACTCCTTGAGAGTGTTCTTTTTAGGGAAGAGGTTCCCCCAGAAATTATTATAGAAGCATCTAAAGAAGTTCCTCCTGAGGTAATCCAGGAGATTGAGATCGCTGAAGAAGAGAGGTTCACTAAGGGAGGAAACAAATTTTCTAGTTCAGAGGAAGCCTGGGAGTTCCTTGAGAAAAATTGCCTATGGAAGGCATTAGAAAATCTTGATTTAGAGATAACCCGCAAGAATATCCAAAAAATTTGCGATTATCTGGTAGAGAAGGAGGTCCCTATTTCTGTTGTAAGAGAATGGTGTATAGAAGCAGAAGCGCAAGACAATCCAAGTAGCGTGATTGCTGCCCTTATACAGAAGGTAAAGGATTACATAAAGGATAATGATCTTCCCCCCTTATTTAAGGGTCAAGAGATTACTTTTACTGTCCTTAGGAAATTTTTGACTGAAATTGGATACAATCAAAGTTTTGCGTATAGTGTTAGGCCCTCGTATCTCTTATCCCACTTTATAGAATACGTATTTAACGACTTCAATCCTAAGGAAGACGTGACCAGAAAATATTCTCAAGCCGAACTAAAAAATGTAGAAAAACAAATAAAAGAACTAGTAGCAAAAGCATTTTACGATGGTAATATGAATTTTGCTATAAGTCAGGAAATAAAAAGAAGGTTAGATTCCTTGGACTTAAATTCTTTAGAAAAGCGAATTGTTTCGTTAGTTCTACATGCTGCTGAGATGAAGAAGAGGAGTAAGAAAAGGATCTCTGCCACACTTCGGATGCCCCAGGGAGAAATAGTATTAGAAGGAGAAAGTACCACCGATGTAGTTGAAAAAATGTCCAGGTTTGTGGTTAAAAAAGTAGATGGCAATGATAATAAACCTAATATTTGGGAGACGTTAAAGAATAATACCATTAAGAAAGAAGGTGAAGATCAGTAGTTTGCTTCAATCCTCCAATTTTTAGCTAACTTATAATTCTGTGTTCGGGATTTACCTTGGATAATGTTTTTAGTTGAGTCTTTATTTCCCTATTTGGTTTTATAAGTGCATGTATGTAGTGGTAAGGCGAAGTAGGAAAGACTTTTCGCAGTGAAAAATCTTACACAGCGAAACATCTTGCACAACGAATAAAATTTCGCGTACAGCATTTATACTACGATTGCAGTAAGGATTTGAGAGTTATTAAAATAAAAGGTTCATATTTTTCTATTCGAGTTTGAAAGACACCTTTAAAACCTCTCTAATGACTTTTTGGAGAAAATGTTCTTACCCAAAAGCAAATTACTCCTTAAGAGACAATGAATAAGCTTGATAAAAATTTTATAACCCGACTCAAAGTGTGGATTGTTCAGACATCTTAGAATATTAAAATATTCTTTCAAAGGAGGTGCCTGATGAAACACTTAAAATACCTTGTAAGTCTTTGTGTATCCATAATGTTAACAGGGCTTCTTGTATTAGGGACTTCCTGTGAAAAGACGAGTCCCACAGGTGGAGCAAAATTTGACTATTGGCGAACCAATCAGTATAGAGGATTTCCTGAAGAGATAAGCCTGTGTGGGGTAAATCCCAGAGGCTTATTTTTATTTTGTCCCCATAGAAGACAACTTCTCTTAAAAGAACATGAAGAAGCCTCTGCTGGTCAACTGGTTTAAGACGGTCAAAAAGAAAATCAAATTCATCAAGATAATTTTTAAGAACCCTGCCATCAACGGCATATCTTTTTCTTTCCTCAATCTGTATCCTTAAAAGGTTTATTTCTTTCTCAAGTTCATCTTTTTCTCTTTCAAGTTTCTCAAGTTCATCCTCAATGAGTTTCAATGTCTTTGTTCCATCTTTAAGAGAGTCAATAAATTTCCTTATGGTCTCCTTAATCTGCCGAAGTTCCCTTTCTTTTACCACTTTTTCTTTTTCAAGATATTCAATATCCTCTTTTGAAATATGGTTTGCTCTTTCAATCATTTCCTCAAGTAGTTCCCTTTTCTTTCTTATTTCCTTAATCCCATAAACAACCACTCTCTCAAGAGCTGGAGCAGAGACCCTTCTTATAGAGCAATGATTTTTCCCGAACCGTTCATTTACCGTGCAACTGTAATAAAAATACCTTCCACTTTTTGCAGATTTTGGAGTCATAAAGGATTTACAACTTCCACAACGGACTTTTCCTTTTAGGAGATATTGATGATTGCTCTTTTCTATTCTACCTCTTTCTCTTTGATTTTCCTCAAGTAGAGCCTGAACCTTTTTAAATTTCTTATTATCAACAATGCTTTCGTGTTTTCCTCTGTAAGCTTTATCTTTATACCTAACCATCCCCACATAAAGAGGATTCTTTAATATCGTCCTGATACTCTCCTTTGAAAATAATTTGCCCCGACGAGTACGGAATCCTCTTTGATTTATCTCTTTGGCTACAATTCCAAGGCTTTTCTTTGCAAGGTAAAGATCAAATATTAAATTTACAAGTTCTGCTTCTTTCTTGTTAGGAATGAGTTTCTTAGCCTTTCTATCATAATCAAAGCCAATTGGAACAGTTCCACCATACCATTTACCCTTTTTTGTAATTTCAAATTTTCTTTTTTGTTCTGCTCTTTGTTTATTCATTTTGCTCTCAAGTTCAGCAAAAACCATTAACTGTTGAACAAGTGCCTCTCCCACGATAGTAGATGTATCAATGTTTTGATTTATAGCAATGAATTTAATTCCGTTTTCTTTAAATACCTGCCAGATGTTAAGAAAATCTCTTAAGTTTCTGCTTATACGATCAAGGTCTGTAACAAGCATTATGTCAAATTTCCTCAATTTAGCATCCAAAAGAAGTTGCTTTAATTGAGGACGATTTTTGATATTTGTTCCAGATAGACCTTCTTCCCTGTAAATGGCTACAAGTTGGTAATTGTGGTTTTTGATATAACTCTCAAGCAAATCTTGCTGGGCATCAAGAGAACTTATTTCTTTATTTGCCTGTTCTTCTGTGGAAACTCTTATATAAATTGCACATCGCATGATTATTCTCTATGAATTAAATTTTCTATTTGCTGGATAGCTCCTTTTAAAGTTTCTTTAGCTTCTTTTTTAAGTCGTAAGGATTCTTCAACAAGCTTGGCTACCTCTTCTTGCTTTTTTTCTTCTATTACAGGAATAAGTATATTTTTAAGATTAGAGAAAGAAAGGTGTTTTATTACGGCACCTATTGAATATCTTTCTGCCTGACTTCTACAAATTATTGAATTTAAAGCAATAGCTAAATAATATGGATTCACTTTTTCAGATTTAATTCTTACAATACCCCCACTAACAATGAACTCATTAAAATCGTCTTGGACTACAAAAGCAATTCCAATAGTTGCGTCTTTTGTAAATAATACTTCATCTGGTGAAGGTTGATATTTATCCTTAAGTTGCTCAAATAGAGAAGGTCTTATGTATTCAGCACTATCAGTAATAACAATTTCAGTCTCAGTAATATTTGACACCCTTAGAAAAAGAATTCCTTTGTCAACATATTCATCAGAACCAACTTCTATACCCTTTGATAGTACACCTATTTTAGACAACGGCAGGAGTTGATATAATCCTTTTTTTGCTCCTTGGTAAGTTAGATATTCTATCTCATTAAAAAATGGATTGTGAAATATGGAATCACATCTTTTATGATCTATTATTTCTGAATAAGGAATTACATAAATCTTTTCCCATTTAAAATTATAGCTTTTTATACCCAAATAGTTATTTAGCAACAATTTTGCTTCTTTATATTTTTGCTCTGCCAAGCTTTCTTTTCCTTTTGCTTTTAGTATTAAATCTCTTATCTTTTCCTGAAAAGATGGTGGAGGAACATAAACTAAAACATCCCCTATATCTTCCTCTGAAACAGCAGGATACATAGAAGCCATAGTAAATCTTATAAGTTGGTTTATTGCATATTTTGTTTTGAGAAATGCAAATAAATAGTGGGGTAATACTTTCTTTGCCTTAATTACTGCAAAACCGGTAGAACACATTTCATTATCTAATTCTTCAGGTATTATGGCTACTGCATTTCTATTTGGTCTTACAGTGGAGAGGATTATATCGTCTTTTCTGACAACTTTTCTTGCTCTTGTAGGGGCTTCGTATCCTTTAAGAATCTGAACTTTGATTTCTCCTGTAAAAATGTTCACATTGCTAATATCTATATATTTAAATTCCTTTTCAGGTTCTTGTTCAGGATTTTTTCTAAGTTTTGAAAAGCTAGCTATTTCTCTTAAAGGGACACTCTTTACTTTTTTAAGTATTTCCTCGGTCTTAAGAAAAAGAGGCTGATAGTGTTCAGCATCAAATCTTAATCTTTTGTTCATTTGGCTGTATTTTATTTCAGAAATAATCATGATATTCTCCTTTTAAAAACCTAAAGTATGCTTTCTTTTAAATTCTTCAAATGCTTCTATAACTTCTGGAACATCAGTGTCAATAATCGGTTCGCCATTGTCATCGCGGATTATATTACCTCGGTTGTCCTTCTTATAAAGAATCTTCGGAGTTTTTGAATTAAGATCATATCCTACTTTTTCTATTACTGCCATAAAAATCGGATAGTTCTGAGATTTCAATTTTTTAAGTTCTTTTGGATTAAGTTTCTGTAAGAATAGAATGCTGGTTTTAGGATTAACTCCTGCGTGCATAAATGTTCCTACTGGCATGGACACTACAGCAAGTATTCTTGCTTTTTGTTGAATAAATTCTCTTACATAGCCAAGTGAAGCATTATTCAATATTCCATCCGGTAAAACTATTGCCATTCTTCCACCATCTTTAAGAAATTGAAGACAACGCTCAATAAATAGTATTTCTGGAGTTTGTCCGTTTTGAAGCTGGTCTGTCTTTATCCATTTTCCAGATTTCTTATCATATTTCCATTTATACCCAAGTTCAAATTGTCTAAGAATTCTTTTATCAGTGATTTTACCTTTACTTCCAAAAGGTGGATTAGTCATTACAATATCTGCACATTCTTTTGTAATTTGGCTTGGTCCTCTCGTTGTTTCTTCAATCCGGGAAAACTCCTCAAGGGCATTCTCAGCAAATATTCCTGTATGTCCATCATCATAAAGAACCATATGCATTTTTGCCACCTTAGCAAGGTCAGGATTTATATCAATTCCTCTTATGTAAGTATGAGCGTATCTGACTTTCATATCCAGTCTTGTCTTTTCTTCTAAGTCAGGTCTGTTTTTATCAATTGTATCCCATACATGTTTCATAGCCTGAATAAGAAATCCTCCTGAACCACAAGCAGGATCAAGGACTAATTCGTAATCTTTAGGGTCAAGCATTTTAACAGCAAGCTCAACAATAGGATAAGGTGTAAAGAATTCTCCTCTTTCTCCTCGCTGATGGGCATATACAAATGTTTGGAAAGCGGTTCCTTTTATATCTGCTGGTGTTTTGATAAGACTATAATCCTGTAGCTGACTGACTACAAAGGCAAGAGTTATAGGCTTAAGATTGATTTGTTCATGAGGATCAAAAACATCTTTATATTCTGTTTTTACTCTTTCAAACAAGTTAAGTATTCTTTTAATAAATGGACTATCTTTACCTTCTCTTATTTGTTCTTCTTCTTCTCGAGTTATACCAAATTCACATTGAGGATTGGCACTTTTCTCATCCACCATTTTTATAAAAATAAGTTTAAGGACTTCATTAAATACTTTTTCTTTAAGTAAACCCTCATTAGCATAGATGTAATTGTGGCAGGTTTCAAAGACACTTTTTAATTCTGGTGCTGGTTTTAAATCTTTCTTTAAAGGAAGGTGTATTGTAGTCTCACCATATTTTGGGATTTTAAAAACTTCTTTAAAATAGGGAGGTCTATCAAGCACTTCAAGGTAGGCTATATCTGAACCGTTGAACCATACGCCAAACTTTGCTCCTTTACATGGAGAAAGATAACTTTTGAGTTGATCTATTCCGTCCGTTCTATCCTTTCTTTTAGTCTCAACAATTATCCAAATATTCTCCTGAATCTTTTTCTTTGAATCTCTAAAAACTACAATGTCGGCAGGTCCAATTCTTTTACTTCCTTTCTGAATGTTAAATTCTGTTTGAATACAGTCTTTTGGATATCCATATTCAAGAATAAGTCTTCTTAACATTATCTGCCTTACTTCTTCTTCAGGAGTATGCCTTATCCATGTCCCAGTAAGGAAGTCTTTTATTTTTCCTTCTTGGATTTCAAGGTCAACTCCGAGCAGAGTTTCTTTTGGTTTTACATATTCAGCCATATTTTTCCTCCAGTTTATAATATGCCTTCATCTGCAAGGCTTTTAAATCCATTTGAACTAACAATTACATGATCAAAAATTTTTATTCCAAAAATTTTACTA
>Ga0209720_1002914_pt1 | contig 12218 bp, 9 predicted proteins | sample AD_JPNMR3_MetaG_FD_184426 | JGI IMG/M metagenome (GOLD analysis project Ga0209720, IMG submission 184426) | Active sludge microbial communities of municipal wastewater-treating anaerobic digesters from Japan - AD_JPNMR3_MetaG (SPAdes) (version 2) | ecosystem: Engineered > Bioreactor > Anaerobic >...
CCATCCATCGCGCACCGTTTCGGCGGTTGCCTTCTCGTTCTTCCAGTAACCCACCATTACGTTCTCGCCCTTGACAACAATTTCGCCTTTTTCCCCTACAGGTAGTTCATTGCCATTCTCATCGCAAATTTTAAGTTCAAGGTATTTTACCAGGTGACCCGATGAACCCAGTTTATGGCGTTTTAACGAGTTTGAACTGATAATGGGAGTTGCTTCCGATAATCCATAGCCTTGTAGCATTGGAATTCCAATGGCATAGTAAAAGCGTTGTAGCTCAATATCAAGTAATGCCCCGCCACCAATGAAGAAATCGAGCTCACCACCAAAAAACTCACGTATTTTGCTGAATAAAATTTTATCGTAAAGCCATATAAGGGGTTTGTAAATGAAAGTAAAACCGGTTCCCTTATTCCAACCCTCCTTATTGTACTTGTAAGAGATTTTTAGGGCGTGGTTAAAAAGCGCCTCTGTAAATTTTCCCTTTGCCCTAATGCCGTTTTCAATATTCTTTTTGAAGTTCTTGGCTAAAGCGGGCACACTGAGTAAAAGGTTTGGTTTAAGCTCCTTGATGTTTATGGGGATATTTTTCAAAGTATCCATGGGGGTCTTGCCAACCTGAACGGTAGCTATACTTGCTCCCTTAGCCATAAATGAGTATAAACCGGCTACATGCGCAAAGCAGTGGTCGAGCGGTAGAATTAGCAGCGTTTTATAATGAACAGGTATCTCCATAAGGGTTAAGGCCTGCTCAACATTAGCAGTGTAGTTTCTATGCGAAAGAATTATACCCTTAGGATCGGCTGTGGTGCCTGATGTATAGCTGATATTGGCATAATCGGCAGGTTTAATGATTTTTGAAACCTCCTCAACTTTTCCGGGGTTATTCTTAAGAAATTCTTCGCCTAGCTTAAAAACATCACCAACGAACAGATCGTCACCCTCTAAACTTTCCGGCTGATCGAGGTATATTACCCTTTTGACGTTAGGTAACTGTGAGCGTAACTTTTCAACCTTTGATGCTTGCTGTCCCGATACAAAAATCATAGATGTTTCGGAATGAACCAATCGGAATAGTAAGTCATTACCATCTAGCTTTACCGAAAGAGGAACATTTACAGCACCAGTATAGAGTATCCCCAATTCACTTATTACCCAAAGCTTGCGTCCTTCGCTCAGTAACGCAATCTTGTCGTCTTTCTTTACTCCAAGGCTTAATAGCCCTGCAGCTAAGCGGTAAACCTCAGTCCGTGTTTGGGCATACGATGTTGGTTCGTACCTATCGGTTACTTTCTCCCAAATGTAAGGGTTGTCGGAAAACTTACTTACGCTCTCCTCAAAAAGATCGATTATTGTTTTCATCATTTCAAAATTTTCACCATTAGCATAGACAAAACTATAAAATTTTGTTTTGCAACTCACCTAATCATATCTAAAAGTAGTAGGTTTAGTATTTTTGTGGCATGGATGAAAATAAAATCTTTGATTTAAGCTGCTGCACCCTCTGCCCCCATGAATGTGGCATTGATAGGTATGCTCATACCGGTTTCTGTAATGTTGGGGTAAATCCAGTTGTATCATCAATTTTTCCTCACAAAGGTGAGGAGCCAGTTATATCAGGGGAAAAAGGAATATGTAATGTTTTTTTTGCGCATTGTAACCTGCAATGCATTTACTGCCAAAACCACCAAATAAGTAGGAATACCAAGCATAGCAAAAAATGGTTAACCGATAATAAGGTAATTGTAGATGAGATAAAAAGCATACTCAACACTGGTATTGGAATGGTTGGCTTTGTTTCACCGTCGCACCAAGTTGCCCAGATGGTTGATATTGTAAATTCCTTGAATAAATCGGGCTATAAGCCAATTATTGTATACAACTCCAATGGATACGATAAGGTTGAAACCCTACAAATGCTTGAGGGTATAGTTGACGTTTACTTACCCGATTTAAAATATTACGACAGCATATTAGCGCAAAGGTTTTCAGGGGTATCGGATTATTTTCAGTTAGCCTCAAAAGCCATTAAGGAAATGTATAGGCAAAAGGGGTCAACCCTAATCCTAAACAACGAGGGTTTAGCAGAGTTTGGAATGATTATCAGGCATTTAGTTCTGCCAGGTCATGCCAACGACAGCATTAAACTTCTCAACTTTCTTGCCGAAGAGGTTTCAACAAAACTATACATCTCACTCATGTCACAGTATTACCCCCCTGCAGAGCTTACACTGCCCAATGAATTAAACCAGCATGTGGGTATTGAAGAATATAAAAAAGTTATTGAAGTATTGGAAAATCATAGCTTCAGGGGCTGGGTTCAAGACCCGGTAAGCAGCCATTTTTACCGTCCCGATTTTGAAAGTAACAATCCCTTTTCAGAATAGGATACCTGAAAGGGATAAAATCAGCACGGTTGCTTGAACTTTTAGCGCTAAATTTTGATTTATTGAAAATTTGTATATATATTGCACTGAAATTAAACCTTAACCGAGAAACCCTATGAAAAGAATTATACTGTTTATAGTACTGGCAGCATTTGTTGGCACAGGTTGCAAGTACTTTAAAAAAGACAAAAAGGTTGACCCCATTGCCCTGCAAAAAGCCAAAGAGGACAGCATAGCAAAAGCAAAAGCTTTTGAGGAAGAACAAAAAAGAATAGCCGAAGAGCAAGCCCGCCAAGAGGAATTGCGCAAACAGCAAGAGTATGAAGCCACTTACCGTTTTCATGTGATTATTGGTAGTTTTAAAGTGCCTTCAAATGCCACAGCATGGGAGGAAGAAGTTCATAAATTGGGTTTTAACAAAACAAAAATACTTGACTCACCCAATGGTTTTAAGCTGGTTTCAATTGGTCAGTACGACACGTATAGCAAAGCTTTTAACGAAATTGAGCGTATTAACTCCGAGCGACCCGACGAACCCATGGAAATGTGGGTATACGAAAACAAGTAAATTACGATTAAGCGATAGTAAAACCGCCAATTTTTAGGCGGTTTTTTATTTTTTGACAAAAAATGTATTTGGTTTGAGCTATTTTGATTTTATTTGCTGCACAAAACAAACTAAAACCTAATTTTTAAACTAAATGGAAAAGATTCGACAAACACTGCGCGATCATGCCTGGGCACGTTGGACAGCCCTGGCAGTTGTAGCTTTTACCATGCTAACCGGTTACTACTTAACCGATGTGATGGCCCCGCTCAAAGGACTTTTAGAACAACAACTCTCATGGGATAGTTCAGAATACGGACTTTTTACCAGCGCCTACGGGTGGTTTAATGTATTTCTTTTCATGCTAATCATTGGCGGTATTATCCTCGACAAAATGGGTGTTCGGTTTACCGGCCTAATGGCTGCCACCATAATGGTTATTGGTACATCCATTAAGTTCTGGGCTGTTTCCACCCATATGCTCGATGGGCAGGTATGGAATATTCTATGGATTTTCCCCATTAAAGCACAAGTGTTTATGGCTGCATTGGGGTATGCCATTTTTGGTGTAGGTGTTGAAGTGGCCGGTATTACCGTTTCAAAAATCATTGTAAAATGGTTCAAGGGCAAGGAGCTAGCGCTTGCTATGGGTTTGGAAATGGCTACTGCCCGTTTGGGGACTGCACTTGCTCTGGCTACATCGGTACCCATTGCTAAGGCTTTTGGCCATGTTTCAAAGCCCATCCTTTTCTGCTTGATTCTTCTCGTAATTGGCTTAATTTCATTTATCATTTACACTTTTATGGATAAGAAGCTCGATGCTTCCCAAGCCGAATACGACAAGAGTAACAATGTGACCAACGAGGAGGAAGCATTTAAGATATCGGATATTTTCAATATCATTACCAACAAGGGTTGGTGGTATATTGCCATACTTTGTGTACTATTCTACTCAGCCGTATTCCCATTCCTTAAGTATGCCGCCGACTTAATGGTAAACAAGTTTGGTGTTGATGAATCGCTTGCCGGCACAATACCTGCCATGTTGCCCTTTGGTACCATACTGCTTACTCCCTTTTTCGGAAATATTTACGACAGGAAAGGCAAAGGGGCAACTATCATGCTGATTGGCTCACTTCTGCTTATCTTTGTGCACACCATGTTCTCAATCCCATTCCTTAACCATTGGATTATTGCAATTGTACTTATTATTATTTTGGGTATTGGATTCTCATTGGTTCCCTCGGCAATGTGGCCTTCAGTTCCAAAAATTATCCCGGAGAATCAGCTTGGAACTGCCTACTCCTTAATTTTCTGGGTACAAAACTGGGGCTTAATGGGTGTTCCTGCCCTTATTGGTTGGGTGCTCGATAAGTACTGTATAACAGGTCAAAAAGTGGTTGAAGGCGTTACAGTTAATACCTACAACTACACTATACCAATGATTATTTTCACCTCACTTGGGATACTTGCCCTAGTTTTTGCATTACTGCTTAAGGCTGAAGATAAGAAAAAGGGTTATGGACTTGAACTGCCAAATATTCAAAAGTAATTTTTCATTTTTAAAGAGGATGTCCGCATCGCGGATGTCCTCTTTATTTGCTTTTGCCTGTTTATTAACTTTTTCACAACAAAGTTTCTCTCAAGAAATTTCTGGTACACAAATAGAGATTGATAGGTTTGCAATGGAGATGCAAACCGTAGACGAGAGCACAACACTTATTTCAACAATAGTCTCGTTTACAGCTATTCAAGATCAGATATCCAATACACTATCCATTAACTTCCCAAAAGCGCAGGAAGTTATTATAAATAGAAGTAAAGCAAGAATTACCGACTCAAAGGGTAATGTTATTTGGAAAGGTAGCCTTGAGAAAAAAGTTACATCGGAAAACACGCTTAACTTTAAGTTTGGTAAAGACTGGCTGAATAAAAAAGGTGCTCAACCATACACCATTGAGTGGGAAACGAATGTTTTGGTAAGTTCGCCTACCGGAAACTATGTTTGGCCTGCCTGCCTTTCAGGAAACATTAACTCAGTAAAGTACCTCGGATTACGAGTTTTTGCCGACAACGAGTTTAGAGAAAAAATTGAAACCAACCTTGAGGTAAGCTCAAGGTTAATGGATCAATCCTCAGGTCTTAGCGGTGTAGTTTGGGAGTTGAGCAACTATCGTACAAAAAAGGCCTGGCAATATACCAAGCCTATTGAAAACCCCTTTGTAAAAATATCTTTCTAACTGTTTTTCATTCCCTTACAATTGTTTCGTCCCTGTTTGGTCCAACTGAAATAATCCTAACCGGAACGCCTGTTTCCTGCTCAATAAACTGGATGTAAGCCATTAACTCGTCAGGCAAATCACTATCAGATTTGAAGCCTGAAATATCGGTCATCCAACCCTTAAACTCCTTGTAAACCGGCTCAATGGGCGTATTAATATCGTAGGGCAGCCTATCGGTTTCAATACCGTTTACCCTGTATGCTACTGCAACCTTGATGGTTTCAAAGGAATCAAGCACATCGGGTTTAGTCATTATTAGCTGGGTTACACCATTGAGCATAATAGCATACTTCAATGCAACTAGGTCGAGCCAACCACAACGACGCGGCCTACCAGTGGTGGCACCAAACTCAACGCCTATCTTTCGCATCTTTTCGCCAATCTCGTTATCAAGCTCGGTGGGGAATGGTCCAGAGCCTACTCGGGTACAGTATGCCTTGAATATGCCATAAACCTCACCCACCGCATGGGGAGCAATACCCAACCCCGTGCAAGCGCCGGCACAAATGGTGTTCGATGAGGTTACGAACGGGTAAGAACCAAAATCGATATCGAGCAATGATCCCTGAGCACCCTCCGCAAGCACCCGTTTTCCCTGTTTGATGTAGCTATTTATTTCGTACTCAGAGTCGATAAGGTCGTACTGACGTAGAAGCTCTATGCCCTTAAACCACTCCTCCTCATGCTGCTCAATGTTGCTTGAATAGTTATATTGCCTTAATATTTCCTTGTGTTTGTTCTTTAGGAAATTGTATCTATCCTTAAAATCGGGTAAGAGGATATCGCCCACACGTAGCCCATTACGTCCGGTTTTATCCATGTAGGTAGGGCCAATTCCTTTCAGGGTTGAACCTATCTTTCCTTTTCCCTTTGCTGCCTCCGATGCTGCATCGAGCTCACGGTGCGAGGGTAAAATGAGGTGAGCCTTTTTGGAAATTTTGAGCGATTTTTTCAGGTTTACCCCAAGCTTCTCAAGCGAGTGTATTTCCTCAGCCAGGATAATTGGGTCAATTACTACACCATTGCCAATTAAGTTTAAGCATCCAGGATGGAATACCCCTGAAGGAATGGTATGCAACACATGTTTAATGTTATTAAACTCCAAGGAATGACCTGCGTTTGGACCACCTTGGAATCGTGCAATTACACTGTAATTGGGAGTTAGAACATCAACAACTTTCCCTTTACCTTCGTCGCCCCACTGGAGGCCTAATAGAATATCAACTTTACTCATCTCCTTTAATAATTATGCTGCTTTTGGCAAATAAAATCCTTAGCGAAACCAATTGTTCACACAAATTTTAAGGCCAAAAAGCATATAAAGGTAATGCTTTTAGCACAATTTTGAAAAGGAAGATATTAACAATCTAAAGGGAAAGATCAACCTTATCTATTTCGGTTTGACAATCTTTACAAAGGCCATAAAGGTAAAGCGAGTGATGCGAAATAGTGAATCCACTATTCTTTTGGGCGGAGTTAATTATTTCCTGTATTCGGGGGTCGCAAAACTCAATTACTTTACCACAGCGACTACAAATAAGGTGATCGTGTTGCTTACATTCATAAGCTTTCTCGTATAGCGATGAATTTTTACCAAACTGGTGTTTTATTACTAGCCCACACTCCAGTAGCAAGTCGATAGTGTTGTAGAGCGTCGCCCTACTTACCTGGTAGTTTTTATTTTTCATTTTGATATAGAGCGTTTCTATATCAAAGTGCGACTCCTGAGAGTAAATCTCGTCAAGAATGGCGAAACGTTCGGGAGTTTTCCTGTGCCCTTTACGCTCCAGGTAATCGGTGAGTATGCGTTTTACTACAAGTTTAGTATCGCTGCAGGTCATAGCTTAAATTTAGACTTACTTTAAATAGCAAAAATAGGATAAAATTTTTGTTATACAACATCTAACAGTAAAACATAGAAAAAGTTTATCCGAAGTGCCATGAATTAACCGGGCTCATTTCTTGAAGAATGAATCGGAATGAGACGGAATAGGCGGAAGTTAGAGGAAGTTCTAGTCCGTTAAACGTGAACCGTTAAGAACGCGTGACTTTGAGTCGGAATGAGTCGGAATAGATGGAATATGATGGAGTTAGAGGAAGTTAGAACTAGTTAAAAGTTAAAAGTTAAAAGAATAGTTTCACGAACAACGACTTAAGCCCCGTAGGGGCGTAATATTTGTAACACCATGATTATTCCCACATGTATAGCGATGCACGCAATACATTTTCCAAAGAGTAACACAGAAACGTTGCATCGCAAAAGAAAAGTATGGTAAATAGCGATTTCCAAAAAAACAAGGATTAAAGGTAAGGAGATGCTTGGGTTAGCTCAGCATGATAAGGATGGTTATTCGTTGAAAACTACTTGTAATAATGTTGTCATGTTGAGCGCTAGCGAAACATCTCATTGAGGTCTATTAGAGATCCTTCACTCCGCTGGGGATGACAATGGTAGTAGTTGTTTGTTAATAATAGGCCTTGCCTAAAATTTTAACATTAATTATAGCTATCATTTTGGGCATATGCTTACATTTGTGAAAAATATTTTGAGCATATGCCAAGAAGCAAGTGTCCACGAAGAATCTGCCATTCCCCTGATATTCATTTATTCAAGCCTGCAGGTAAACCTTTACACTTGATGGAAATTGTTGTTTTAGAAGCTGATGAGCTTGAGGCAATAAGGCTTGCCGACGGTATAGGTTTGTATCACGAAGAAGCGGCAAAACAAATGGGGGTATCAAGGCAAACCTTTGGGCGGATACTTGAGCAGGCAAGGAGTAAGGTGGCAAAAGCGCTAACAAACGGTATGGCTCTTAGAATCAACAAAAGCCAAACTGAAATATTCTGCGATCAGCAAAATAACCAGAATTCAGAACACATTTGATATAGAGAATAAGTGGTTTACTAACAAAAAAAATGATTATGAAAATTGCAGTACCAACCAGACATGGCCATGTTGATGAACATTTTGGTCATTGTGAGTTCTACACGGTTTACACCATTGAGAACGGCAAAGTAACAGCAAAGGAAACACTTGGATCGCCCCAGGGCTGTGGCTGTAAATCGAACATTGCATTTGATTTACAACAAATGGGTGTTGAAATAATGCTTGCCGGAGGAATAGGTTCAGGAGCTATTAATGTGCTTGCAGCTCATGGCATTCAGGTAGTTAGGGGTTGCTCAGGAAATACCGATGAGGTTGTTGACCTCTACATCAACGGAGAGTTAACGGACTCAGGAGAAAGCTGTAGCCATCATGAACATCATCATGGCTCACACCAAGGCGAACATGGTCACTCGTGTAACCATTAACACGCTTTGAATAAACTCATTGCGGTTGATTAATAGAAATACCTGAGGAATAAACATTAACCCGGGTTGCACATTGCAATGGTGTGTAATCCGGGTTTAATCATCAAACTTGTCCATTCGCCGAACGTTCTCCATTCCCTTAACCTTCATAATATTTAGTATCAGGTTGTTAAGGTGAGTAACATCATGCACGTATAGGTCAATAAAGCCCTCAAAAATGCCATCGTGGCTTTCGATATGGAATTTGCGAATGTTCACCATTAGCTCATCGGAAATCACTTTGGTAAGCTCACTGATAATCCCGATTCGGTCCATTCCGTTAACCTCAACACGGGCAAGGAACGATAGGGCTTTCTGGGTGGTCCACTTTGCAGCAACAATCTTATCGCCATGTTGAGCCATGAGCCTAACAGCCTCAGCACAGGTTGCCTTGTGAATAATTACAATATCATCGGGCGAGAGGTACCCAATAACCTCGTCGCCTGGAATTGGGTTGCAGCAATTTGCTACAAGATATGACGGGTTGTCGGAGTCAGTGTCCGCGCCCAGCACTATGGGCTTTTTTAAGTCGTACTTTATTTGGATTTCGCTTTCGGGCTCTACCTTTTTAGCGCCAAAGCCTAGCTGCAACTTCCAGTACTTAATCCACTTGCTTTGGGTATTTTTTTTCAGAATCTTTTTCAGGTTATCGAGGTTGATAAGCCCTGAACCAATTTTGGCATAAAGCTCATCCTTTGATGAAACCTCATAAGCTGGTAGAATTTTCTTGAATACACGCGATGAGGGTTGAATACCCATCTCTAAAAGTTTTTCCTCAAGCAATTGCTGCCCCTTCTCTATCCTATTCTTTACTTCACCTTTAAGGGCGTTTTTAATGGCTGCTTTAGCTTTGGCCGTAGTAGCAAAATTGAGCAATTCCCATGTTGGTTTTTGTGAGGCTGCAGTGATTATTTCTACCTGGTCGCCCGTGTTGAGCTGGTAGCTTAATGGAACCAGCCTATGGTTAACCTTGGCACCTATAGCTCTATTCCCAACCTCAGTATGAATTTCGTAGGCAAAATCGAGGGCGGTTGCTCCCTTAGGCAAGCTACGGGTTTCGCCTTTTGGAGTAAATACAATAATCTCGGAGGTAAACAGGTTTAGCTTAAACTCGTCGAGGAACTCAAGTGCATTTTCTTGTGGATTTTCCAGCATCTCCCTAACGCGTCGAATCCATTTATCGAGTTCATTTTCCTGGCTGGTGGCATCCATTTCCTTGTACCGCCAGTGCGCAGCAAAACCTCGTTCTGCATTTTCGTCCATTCGGCGTGAGCGAATTTGGACCTCAACCCACTTCCCGTCAGGTCCCATCACGGTACAGTGCAGGGCTTCGTACCCGTTAGCCTTTGGGGTGCTAACCCAATCGCGCAACCTGTCGGGCTTTGGCTTGTAAATATCAGTAATCAGCGAGTAAATGTGCCAGCACTGGGTTTTTTCAGGTATATGTGGATAGGGATTAAAAACTATGCGGACTGCAAGTAAATCGTATATCTCCTCGAACGAAACGTTCTTGGTTTGCATTTTTTTCCAAACGGAGTAAACTGATTTTGGTCTTCCACTGATCTCAAAATCGATGTTATTCTCTTCAAGTTTCTGAATAATTGGTAACGAGAAGTGATTGATAAGTTGCACCCTTCGCTTCTCGTTGTCGGCAATTTTACTCCTTATCTCTTCGTATACTTGAGGGTAACGATACTTTAAACTTAGGTCCTCAAGTTCTGTTTTAATGGCGTAGAGTCCTAAACGGTGAGCCAATGGTGCATAAAGGTAGATGGTCTCGCTCGCAATTTTCATTTGCTTGGTAGCCGGCAGCGACTCAAGAGTTCGCATGTTATGTAACCTATCGGCCAGCTTAATAAGTATTACCCGAATATCGTCGGCAAGGGTTAAAAGAATTTTCCTGAAATTCTCGGCCTGAATGGTTGAGTTTGCATCAAAAACATCGGTAATCTTGGTTAATCCATCGATGATGGAGGCGATTTTCTTCCCAAAAATTCTTTCGATATCCTCAATAGTATAATCGGTATCCTCAACTACATCGTGCATAAGGGCACAGGCAACAGCCTTTGCACCCAGTCCAATCTCGCTGGTTACAATTTTTGCTACCGCAATGGGATGCAGTATATAGGGTTCGCCCGATTTTCGGCGAACGCCCTTGTGCGCCTCGTTGGCAAGATTAAAAGCCTTAACAATTAGCTCTTTATCCTCAGGTGAGTTGCACCGGGTACAGCTATTAAGCAAATCCTCAAAATGCGATTGTATAAGAAGTTTTTCCTCGTCGGTTTGCAAACTCATGCTATTTCCAATTAGCTATTTTTTGGGGTAAACCACGGAGATGCTTCCGGTTTTAATTATATCACCAGCATCGGCAGTACTAACCACTAAACGGTAAACGTAAGTTCCCTCTTTAACATACTCACCACGGCTATTGCGTCCGTCCCAACCCTGATTACCATGGTAAACCACACCGCCCCAGCGGTCGTATATGGTTAAGATAAAGTTAGCTTCAAAATCGATAACCGGCTTGAAAAGGCTACGCTCATGGCCATTTTCGCTTCGGGGATCATTCGGGGCAATGGCTGTAGGCATAGTTACCCCGGGTAGAATTTCTGTCGATATTTCACGCGACCGGCTAAGAGTTACCGTATCGTTAGCAGGCGAGAGCTCTAATGCCTCAATGTAGTAGTTGAACCTTATCCGGTAAAGTGGGCTTTGTCCTTTAAACCCTGATAAATCATCGGCATATTCGGTAACCGACAGCCCGTTGGCAATTCGCTCTAAATTGCCTGGGCCAGAAATATCATCGTTAACGGTAAAGGAACGCCTATAGATGGAGTACTCAATCCTATTGCCAGCCCTATCGGGTTTACGTTGGGTATCGAGGATTAAAGGATCCCACTGGATACTGACCACATTGCCCTTGGGGCTTAGGCGAGGTATGATGGTATTGCAGAGATTTGAAACCAAAACGGCATCGTTGCAGCCATTATAGGCATCAACTTTATAGTAAAACGTGCGGGTGCGGGCTGCCCATGTATCGTTGGTATCAATGCTCATGCTTTTGGTGGGAACATCAAACCCTTCAATAGTTTTTGCGCTGAAAATACTCTGAGCCGTATCGGGCTGTTCCCATCGCCAGAGTTTGTAATCGATAACGCGGCTATTGGGATCGATGGAGTAGTAAATTCTATTACCATTGTTGGTTGCTATAACGCTATCGACACTGACATAGGTTGGCCTACGGGCCATTTGGGTATGGATCAGGTATAGGTTGGAGTAACTCTCATAACCTTTATCCATTCGAATTGCTTTGATGTAAAAGTAATAATCCTGGTTTTCCTGAACATTTGTCACGCTGTGCCTGTTGCTATAGCCATCGTAATCGCCAATTTGATTATAGGTATTCCAGTTAAGGTCGTGCCCCATGTAAAGCTGATAGCGGATGTTGCGGTAAGGTGCTGAGGCATTTAAAGGCCAAGCCTCGTAACCTATCCACGATAGGTCGATTTTGGCATTACAGCTATCGTAGCTTGCGGTAATCCAAACCTGCGAGTGTTTAACTGTCATCTGGCTGGGTTTAGAGGCTCCGAGCGATGCCACTCGGTAGTAAACCCTTTGTCCATTCCCATTGGCACCAATATGGGTGTACTGGAA
>Ga0209720_1002921_pt1 | contig 12206 bp, 9 predicted proteins | sample AD_JPNMR3_MetaG_FD_184426 | JGI IMG/M metagenome (GOLD analysis project Ga0209720, IMG submission 184426) | Active sludge microbial communities of municipal wastewater-treating anaerobic digesters from Japan - AD_JPNMR3_MetaG (SPAdes) (version 2) | ecosystem: Engineered > Bioreactor > Anaerobic >...
CAGCAAAAGTGCAAAGTGCATTATTAGAAGCAATGCAAGAAAGACAAGTAACAATTGGTAATGAGACATATGTTTTACCTAATCCATTTATAGTGATGGCTACAGAAAATCCCCTCGAGCAAGAGGGTACATACCCATTACCAGAGGCACAGGTAGATCGTTTCATGATGAAAGTCATAGTAGATTATCCGCAAAAAAATGAATTGAAATATATCATAGACTTAAATCTAAAAGAACAATTCCCTACAATTAATGCTGTCGCTAATTCAGAACAAATATTGAATGCTCAAAAATTAGTCCTAGATGTTTATATGGATGAAAAAATTCGTAATTACATTATAGATATCAATTATGCCACTATACAGCCTGATGCATACAGATTACCACAATATAAAAATATGGTTCGTTATGGAGCCTCTCCTAGAGCTAGCATATATATGGCCTTAGCTGCTAAAGCATATGCATTCATCCATCGTCGTGGATATGTGATACCAGAAGATGTGAGAGCTATTGCTTTTGACGTGTTACGTCATAGAATAGGTATGACTTATGAAGCTGAAGCAGAAAATATAAGTTCAGATCAATTCATCGCAGACATATTAAATGTAATAGAAGTGCCATGAGCATAAAAGTAGAAGATTTAAGGAAAAAAGTTAGACATATATCCATAACAGCTCGTAAACTATCTAATCAAATGTTTGCAGGGCAATATCAAAGTGCTTTTAAAGGCAAGGGGATGGCTTATAGCGATTTGAGAGAATATGTTTATGGTGATGATATACGAGATATTGAATGGAATGTAACTGCTAGACATAATCACCCTTACATCAAAGTATATCAAGAAGAACGTGAGCTCACACTAATTTTTATGATTGACGTTAGTCGTTCTACAATTTTCGGAAGTATTGCCAAAATGAAAAATGAATTAATATCCGAAATTGCTGGCATATTAGCTTTCTCTGCACTTAAAAATAATGACCGCATTGGCGTTATACTATTCTCGGATATAATAGAAAAGTTTATTCCTCCCAAAAAAGGACTTTCTCATATTTTAGCTATTATCAGAGAAATATTAGCTTATGAACCTAAAAGCTCAAAAACAAATATTAAAAATGCATTAGAATACCTAAATCATGTAATACCCAAACGTAGTATAGTTTTTTTAATATCAGATTTTTATGATACTCAATATGAATTAGCTATGGGAATAACTAATAGAAAGCATGATTTTATTTGTATTCAAATCGTAGATAACATAGAAATAACTCCGCCAGACAATGGTTTCGTAATAACATATGATCCAGAATCTGATAAGTTTTTCCCTGTAGATCTCAGTGATAAAAAATTTCAAAAAGCATGGATGGATGTTTATCAAGTGCATCATAACTATTTAGAAAAAACTTGCAAAAAACATAATATCGATTTCCTAACCATAGATACCCAGATAGACTATATCCCATTACTCACAGCACTGTTTAAAAAAAGAGAAAAAAGATTAGTTTAATTTTTTAATTATTCATTATGACTAGATCAAATTTAACTTTAAAAAAAATATTCTTTTTAATCGCTTTATTATTTGTCGCTCCTTTTATAAAAGCACAAAATATTGAATTAGAGCAAAAAATTACTATTTCGAAAGATACTATTTATCTAGGTGAAATTTCAAATATTAAAATAAATATTAAATCATTAAATTACGCAATAGATTCTATAAGCTCAAAATTTACTAAAAAAATTCCTAGTAAAATACATATATATAAAGAAAGATCTTGGTCTAAAATAAATGATCAAACATGGGAGAAACAATTATTTATTACAGGATTTGACTCAGGCAAATTTATATTACCCCCAATTGACATTGAAATTTTGTATAAGAATAAACAAAAAACGACAAAACTAAATATTGATAGCATAGCTTTAAACGTAATACCTATGCCGATAGATACTTCACAAGCCTTTAAACCAATAAAAGATATTTATGATATTGCAGAGCCACCTTCGCAGAGTAAATGGTGGATATGGCTTTTGATAGTTGTAGCTATAATAATTTTAATTATTATCATAATTGTAATTAATAAAAATAAAAAAAAGAAGAAGTCAATTGAAGCATATAAATATAACCCGTACATTTCGCCAATTGAAGAAGTTAAGCAATCATTACAACAGCTAAAAGATAATAATAGCATTACACAAATGAATGCAAAAGAGTATTATACAATACTTACCGATATATTACGTAGATTTTTATTTAGATTGTATAATATAAATTCATTCGAAATGCTCTCATCTGAACTATTTATAGAGATGCATAAATACTGCAATGCAAAAGATTTATTAACAAAATTACAGGTCTTTTTAAATACATCTGACTTAACAAAATTTGCAAAATATTCTCCTACAATAGAAGAAAGATTTAGAGATTATGAATTTTGTGAAAAATTTACTCAATATCTGTGGGAACAAGAGCAATTAAAGAATCAACAACATGAATAATCTAATAATACAATATCCATACGTTCTATTACTATTATTAATCATTCCAGTATTGTGGTGGTGGAATATAAAAAAACGTTCTTATAAAAAATATAATTACATAAATTGGCCACATATCAATGCTCTACCATTAAAATCAAAAAGTTTTAGAGTAATTTTATTCCAATTACTACCATATTTCAGGTTATTAGCACTCACATTTATAATAATTGCTATGAGTAGGCCACAATTAAAGAATGTATCCTCATCAGTAGATCACGAAGGTATAGATATAGTGATAGCTAACGATATATCTGGAAGTATGCTAGCTCAAGACTTTAGACCTAATAGACTGGAAGCAGCTAAAAATATTGCAGTAGAATTTATAGACAAAAGGCCAAATGATAGAATAGGATTAGTAGCATTTAGTGGCTCAGCATATACTGCCTGCCCAATAACATATGACCATGAAATATTAAAATATCAGCTAAAACAACTAAAAACCGGAATAATAGAGGATGGTACTGCAATAGGAGATGGACTCATGATAGCTATTTCAAGACTAGAAAAAAGTGAAGCCAATAGCAAAGTAATTATTCTTTTAACAGATGGCGTAAATAATGCGGGGTATGTAGACCCATTAACAGCGGCAGAAATTGCTCAAAATATGGGAATACATATTTATGCTATCGGTATTGGTACTAAAGGTAAAGCTCCATATCCATTTCAAGATCCATTTGGTAGAATAGTGTATGACTATGTAGATGTAATGATAGATGAGGATTTATTAGTAAATATAGCCCAAAGTACAGATGGCAAATATTTTAGAGCAACAGATAATGAATCATTAAAAAAGATATTCGAAGAAATTGATCAACTAGAAAAGACGAGATTTCATTATAGCACTATAGTATCTCACAAAGATATTTATTATATACCTCTATTTATAGCATTTATATTATTGGTGATAGAGGGGATAAGTAGATGGGCAATACTAAAACAAAGAGTGTAAATAGTGAGTTACATGTTTGTATAATAACAAATTATTTTGTTTAACTTTTAATGTCATAGAAATATTTTATTTTATAAGCCTCTAAAACTACTTTGATATTTATCTTTTTGTGTTATGATAGGTTCAATAATCAACCATAATGTTTTATATTAAACTTTCTTTAAAATACTTAATTTCATTACTAAAACTATAGTATTATCGTGAAATAAATTATGACATTAAAAGTTAAACATTACAATATAATAATGAGGTAGCATATTTACCAATATGCTACCTCATATAACATATAAATCTAAAAATCAATTATCCTTTTAGGGCTTCTACACCACTAACTATTTCTATTAATTCTTTAGTGATGGCATCTTGACGTGCTTTATTATATTGTAAATTCAAATCCTTTAATAATTCTTTTGCGTTATCAGTAGCTTTACTCATTGCTGTCATTCTAGCACCATGCTCACTGACAGAAGAATCTAGAAATACTTGGTAAGCAATAGTGTTTAAATATTTAGGTAAAAGTATTTTAGCAAATTCACTTTTCTCAGGCTCTAAAATAAATAATTCATTGTAGTTATTTTCTTTTTTCAAAGTTAAAGGTAAAAATTGGTAATTATTTACATATTGTTGAGCAGCATTTTTAAATTTGTTATGTATGAAAACAATTTTTTTATATTTCATTTCTATGAAATCTTTTACCCACTGAGAAGCTAAATTTTTAATAATTTCATAGTCTAACTTATCTATCAGTTCATCATATTTAGCTATGATAGGATAATTATTTTTCTTAATACCATCAAAAACTTTTTTCCCAATAGTTATTATTTCTAAATTATTTCTATCTTCGCTTGAGAGATTATTTACATAATTATTAACTTCTCTAACGACATTAGCATTAAAAGTGCCACACAATCCTCTATTGGATGAAAAAGCCACAAGCAATATTTTACCTTCATTACGTTCATTAAAAAAAGTAGATATAGACGCATTATCTTCGTCAAAGATTAATTGGAGAAAATCAGTTAATATTTTTGAATATTCTCTTAGATGTATTATTCTATCTTGAGTTCTTCTAAGTTTAGCTGCAGATACTAGCTTCATAGCTTGAGTTATCTGCTGTGTGGACTCAATAGATTTAATACGTGTTTTAATAGCTTTTAATGTAGCCATAGCTTATTTTTTTTCTTCAAATTGTTTAGACACTTCTTTAGCTAGTTCGGTCAATTTAGTTTCTATTTCTTCATTTATAATACCTTGTTTTAAAGTTTCTAAAATTTCTGGATGTAAGGATTCTAATTTATGAAGGTAAGTATCTTCGAAATTTCTAACTTTATTGAGTGGTACATTTCTTATTAAGCCACGAGTACCTACAAACATTATTGCTATTTGTTTCTCTACTGGCATAGGAGAATATTGAGGTTGTTTTAGCAGTTCCACATTACGAGAACCTTTCTCTAATACAGACATAGTAGCGGCATCGAGATCGCTTCCAAATTTAGTAAAAGCTTCTAGTTCTCTATATTGAGCTTGGTCTATTTTTAGTGTACCAGCGACTTTTTTCATAGCTTTTAATTGAGCATTACCACCAACTCTACTTACTGATATTCCTACGTTAATAGCGGGGCGTACACCAGCATTGAATAGATCTGTCTCTAGGAATATTTGTCCATCGGTAATAGAAATTACATTAGTAGGAATATAAGCCGAAACATCACCTGCTTGTGTTTCTATAATTGGCAGAGCTGTTAATGACCCACCACCTTTTACTTTATCTCTAATACTTTCTGGGATATCATTCATTTGTCTAGCTACTTCATCATTTCTTATGATTTTTGCTGCACGTTCGAGTAGTCTAGAATGCAAATAAAATATATCTCCAGGATAAGCTTCACGACCAGGAGGACGACGAAGTAGCAAAGATACTTCTCTATATGCTACAGCTTGCTTAGACAAGTCATCATAAATTACTAAAGCATCTCTTCCTATATCGCGGAAATATTCACCAATTGCTGCACCAGCATATGGTGCATATAATCTATATGCTGCAGGATCCGAAGCAGGAGCAGATATTACAACTGTATAAGGCATAGCTCCTTTATCTTCAAGTATTTTAACTGTTTGAGCTACACTACTATTTTTTTGGCCTACAGACACATAAATGCAAAATACTGGTTTTCCTTTTTCATAATTTTCTCGTTGATTGATAATAGTATCGATAACAATAGCAGTTTTACCAGTTTGTCTATCGCCGATGATCAATTCACGTTGTCCACGACCGATAGGTATCATAGCATCAATGGCTTTAATACCAGTCTGCAAAGGTACGTTCACAGGTTCACGAAATATTACGCCAGGTGCTATTCTTTCTAATGGCATTTCAAAAAGTTCTCCTTCAATAGGTCCTTTGCCATCAATAGGTTCTCCCAGAGTATTTATTACTCGACCCAATAATCCTTCACCTGCCATTATGGAGGCTATTTTATTAAGTCTCTTTACTTTATCACCTTCCTTTATTTCGCTTATTTCACCTAGTACTACAATACCTACATTATCTATCTCCAAATTAAGCACTATACCTTTGACGCCGGATTTAATAAATTCTACCATCTCTCCCGATTGCACTTTACCTAATCCATATACACGAGCAATGCCATCACCTACTTGCAAAACTGATCCTATCTCTTCTAAATTACTCTCGAGATCTAAGCCAGCTATTTCTTGACGAATAAGTGCTATTACTTCCGAAGGCCTTATTTCTGACATATTTATTATTTTTTTAATTTTTTACATAAATTATTCTAAATTCAAAATTGAAAATAAATTTGAATTAGTATTTTTTTTCATATTCTTTTCTCATTATTTGTTTGCGAGCTTGTATCAATCTAGTCCTTAAGCTTTTATCTATCATGTAATCATAAAAATTTACAACAAATCCACCAAGTATTTCCTTATCAATATTTTCATCAAACTTCAAGGATTTATTAGGGAAAAATTTATTTATTTTTGATTCTAATTTTTGCAAAAGTGAATCATCAAAAGGTTGAGCAGTAGTAATTATAACGTTTAAAATATCATTAGCTTCATTATAAAATTCCTCATAAGCTTTTACAATATCATGAAAAATCACAATTCTAGATTTACGTAATAATAAATTTAAAAACTTCAATGTGAGAGGGTCAATAAACTCAGAGAAAATATTTGAAAATAATTTCTCTTTTTTTTCTGGTTTAATGATGGGACTTTGTAAAACAATACGTAAATCATTATTTTCGCTCAAAATTTTATTTATCAATAAAAGATCATTATATACATGCTCCGAGATACCCAGCTCAGTAGCTAAGTCAAGAAGGGATTTTGCATAACGTTGACCTACATTCATAATATTTTAATTAAAATTTATTTTTTCTATTTGTTCTTCAATAATTTTTTTACTTACCTCTGGATTTTGCAGTTCATGTTCTAGAACTTTTTGAGCGATATTCAAAGAAATATCTGCTATCTCTACTCTTATTTCTTCGATAGCTCTTTGTTTTTCATTTGTAATTTCTAGTCTAGCATTCTCTATGATATTATCTGCTTCTTTACGAGCTTGCTGCTGAGCTTGAGCGATCATTTTATCTTTTATTTGTCTTGCTTCTGATAGAATGGCATCTCTTTCTTCTTTAGCTTTTTGCAATAAAATTTTATTTTGAGCCTGCATTTCAGCCATTTCTTTTCTCACTAATTCTGCTTGCTCTAATGCATTAGCAATAGATTCTTCTCGTTTTTTGATAGCATTTATAATTGGCTTCCAAGCGAATTTTCTAAGCACGAGGAAAACCAAAATAAATGTTATTGTCGTCCAGAATACTAAACCAAAACTTGGATTTATTAACATAGTTTTTAATTTTTTTTAAAAATAAACCTTTGCGAGGTAAATTAACACCTCGCAAAGTAATTATTTACTTAATAAGTGCTACTACCACTCCGAAAAGTGATACACCTTCTATAAGAGCACAAGCAATAATCATTGCAGTTTGGATTTTATTAGAGGCTTCAGGTTGACGAGCTATACCATCCATAGCATGTTTACCAATTGTACCTATACCATAAGCACAACCTATTACTACTAATGCTGCTCCAATACTTGATAAAGATATCATATTTTTATATTTTTGGGGTTATTAATTCTCATGATGTTGCGGCATTGCTAATCCTATAAATAAAGAAGTTAATATAGTAAATATATAAGCTTGTAGAAAAGCTACCAATAGTTCAATAAAGTACATAAAAAAGTCTAGTATTATTGATACAGGTGCCATTGCTGCTGAACCAATAATAAATATTACCGATACTATACTTAAAATGATAATATGTCCTGCTGTAATATTTGCAAAAAGTCGTACCATCAATGCAAAAGGTTTTGTAAACATTCCAATAATCTCTGTAGGTATTAAAATCGGATACAACCACAGTGGTGCATTAGGATTAGCAAATATATCTCTCCAATAATTTTTATTTCCACTAAAATTGATTACTATCAAAGCTATGACTGCTAGAGTCATTGTAACTGCTATATTACCTGATACATTAGCTCCAAATGGGAAAAATGGTATTATTCCCATTATATTATTTAATAAAATAAAAAGAAATAATGTAAGTAAATATGGCACATATTTCCAATATTTGTTTGCTGGCAATGTGTCTTTTGCTATTCCATTTATAATAAAATCAAATATCATATCCATCAATGCTTGAAAGCCTTTGGGAGCTTTATCAGGATTTTTTTTGTATTTATTTCCTACAGGTATTAAAAGAGCACATAATATAATGGCAGATAAAAAAAGTGAAAATACATTTTTTGTAATCGATATATCTATCAATGAGGCATTTTCTATAATATTGCCAGCATTATCTATTTTTACAATACGTCCTTCTTTAGGACCTTCTTCAGCTATTTTATAATTTAAATATGGTTGATGACCATGATGAAATTTTGCAGATGAAAACATAACTAATTTGCCATTGTCTATCAATATGACAGGTAATGGCAAAGAAATATGTTTTTCTCCTATTGTAATGATATGAAATTCGTATGCATCGAGTACATGCTCAAAAACCGCATCCATTATCTCTTCTGTTGATAGCTTTTCTGTAGCTGATGCCTTTGTGGAATCAGCACTATTACTAGCATATATGCTTGGTATAAACATAAATATGGATAGCAAAATAGCCCAACGAATTTTCATCTTATTAACTTTATTGCAAAGTAAATAAATTTTATTTACAAAATGAATATTATTTTAAAAAATTTTTTTATGAAAATTAATTGTATAAAAAACAAAAGCTCAGAATGATAAGTTCTGAGCTTTTGTAAAATAATATAAGCTAAATTGCTATTATTTACTTATTAATATGGGTTTTACTATGATATTATCATTAGTTTTAATAATTAATTGATAAATACCATTAGATAAATTATTAACCTCTATAGAATTTGATTGCTCTGATGTAGCAACTAATTGTCCTAAATTATTAATAATATTTGCTTCGATAATAGGTTTATTCGATTGTATGTAAATAATATTTTGTGCTGGATTAGGATAGATAAATATTTCATCATCACTATAATCATTAATACCTACATTATTAATAGTTATTTGATTTGAAGGTAAAGAATGACAACCATTAATAGTAACAATAGTATGATAAGTACCATTTTCTGTAACTATGTATGTTTGATTGGTAGCTCCAGTGATAGGGTTATTATTTTTATACCATTGATTGCCAGTAGGAGCATTTGATTGCAAAATTATCGGATTATTACTAATCTGAGTGATAGTAGGTGTATTGGGAATAGGATTAGATAAAATCGTTAAAATATTACTTATGACACTACCGCAATTATTAGATACTTGAGCTCTGAAATAAACATTGCCAATTGTATTAACAGAATAATTAAAAGGAGAAACATTAGCACTTGGTATATTATTCCAATTATTACCATCTGTAGAAATTTGCCATTGTAAAATGTCATTAATAGAATAATCTGATAGTAGCAGAGTAATTGCATCATTTTGGCAAATTATATTAGTGTTGATCGTTGCTGTACCTATAGTTGGCGGTTGTAATACTTCTACAAATATTGTGGCAGAAGAAGAACAATTATTTGTAGTACCAGTAACAGAATATATTGTTGAAGTAGAAGGTGTTACATTTACAGTAGAGTTAGTGCCTAATCCATTTGACCATATATAACTATTAGCACCAGAGACATTTAAAATAGCAGGATTTCCTAAACATACTTCATTAGGAGTAGCAATAATAGTAAGTGAAGGAGTTTGATTAACAGTAATTGTTATATTAGCTGAAGCAGATTGTCCTCCTGATGTTCCAGTTACTGAATATGTAGTAGTAGTTGCTGGAGATACAGTTATTGTAGCATTTGTACCTAAATTATTAGACCATTCATAGCTATCAGCTCCACTAGCAGATAATATTGCACTTTGTCCATTACAAATAACTAATTGATCAGCAGATATACTAATTTGCAAAACAGGATCACAATCTAAAGTAGTAAACGAATTAGTATTAGTATAATTACCACTGCCGTAATATATCCTCCAATAATAGGTTGTATTACTCTGAAAATGATCTAAAAGAGTTATGCCATCTGACTGAAGTACAAAATTAGCTGGACCAGTATATGTTGTCAAACCTGATACCCATTTTATATAAGAATTGGATTGTGGGAATGCAGGATCAGTGGATACCTGTATATACCAACCTGTCCCAGAATTTTGCCAAGTAAAAGTAACTTGATTGTCGGGACATCCTAATAGTGTAGTTGACAAATTAGTGGGTTGGGTAGTAGAGCAATCATTTACAGTAATTAAAATTAATGCTGAATTAGTAGCATTATTTGATCCCGTTCCAGTAACTGAATATGTTGTAGTAGCTGTTGGAGTTACAGTTTTACTAGCTCCACTACCAAGACTATGTGACCAACTGTAGGTGCTAGCACCACTAGCTGTTAATGTAGTACTTTGTCCACTACATATTGTTGAAGGATTAGCATTTACAGTTATATTAGGAGGATTACAATTTGGTGTTGTGAAAGTCTTTGTAGTAGTATAGTTGCCACTACCATAATATATTCTCCAATAATATAAGGTATTAGATAAAAATGATCCTAATGGAGTAGTACCATCAGATTGTAACACAAAACCTGTAGGGCCAGTATATGTAGTTAGCCCAGATACCCATTTAATATATGAACTAGATTGTGGAAATGATGAACTAGTAGATACCTGTATATACCAGCCAGTGCCTGAATTTTGCCATTGAAATTTTACTTCATTATCTGGACACCCTAATAATGTAGCTGATAAATTGGCTGGTACAGATGCACATGATGGAGTAGTAAATGAATAAGTAGTAGTGTAATTACCACTGCCATAATATATTCTCCAATAATATGTCGTAGCAGATTGGAAAGATAAAGGTGTGGTACCATCAGATTGTAAGACAAATCCTGTAGGACCAGTATATGTTGTCAGCCCAGATACCCATTTAATATATGAACTAGATTGTGGAAAAGATGAACTAGTAGATACTTGTATATACCAGCCAGTACCTGAATTCTGCCAAGAAAATTTAACCTCATTTTCGGGACATCCTAATAATGTTGTTGTTAGATTGGTAGGTACTGATGGCGAGGAATTGCAATTTTCGATAATTTGTTTAGTATTTGTCCTTAATGTAGGTAATAAAGCATATAATGCATTGCCAGGGCAAGTAGTGCCACCAGGATTTACATCTCTATGCCCACAAATACGCTTTAATGTTCTTGTTACGTTATCTTGACATAATATACTAGCAGAGCTAGTAGGATCAAAACCTTTGTGATCATACCACCATGCCATAAATTGGCAACATTTATTGTTTTGTGCTGTTGTAGGAGCTGTACCTGAAGCATCTGAATTACCTAAGTAATTTAATCCTATTGATTTAGAATTTGCACTGCCAGCATGTGCCCCCCTTACATCAGAATTTGGAAGATTTGGATTATATCTACCTACATACATATTCCCAGATTTATCAAATAAATAATTATATCCTATATCTGACCATCCATTTGTATTAACATGATAATTCCAATAGCTACGTACTACTGCTGCTCCATCAGTGTATGAATCTGGTGAAGCTCCGTGATGTATAACTGTATGTGTTGCAGAAATATATGTCGGAGTATATGTTGGATTTTGACATGCAGAGTATGACCCACACCAACTAGAACGTGGTATCATGGTTGGTAATTCTGGACATGATCTATCTAGTAGTAGTATACCTTCGCTATCATTTCTTATTATTGGTTCATCTAATTGTGGTGATAAATCTTGTAATATTAAATAAACTCCTATGCAATAAACTTCATTATGAATTTTATAGTAAAACTCTATGCTATCATGCACACCCTCATCTAGTCCAAATAATAAATCTGTCTGATACATTTGCCATCGAGTTTCATTAGGAGTGATGTATGCTTCATCTTCTTTCCATTCTGTCCAACCTTTTTGCGGCTTATGAACTCTATATCTTATAGTAATCTCTGAAGGCGAAATTTCTTGTTCTATTTTCCATCCGATAGCAAATGATGTAAAAACTATTGGCGTTTTAATGTTTATTAGTTGATTGGCCTTAGCTTGGGCTTCATCGATTTTTACTATTTGTATATGATGTAGGT
>Ga0209720_1002924_pt1 | contig 12187 bp, 7 predicted proteins | sample AD_JPNMR3_MetaG_FD_184426 | JGI IMG/M metagenome (GOLD analysis project Ga0209720, IMG submission 184426) | Active sludge microbial communities of municipal wastewater-treating anaerobic digesters from Japan - AD_JPNMR3_MetaG (SPAdes) (version 2) | ecosystem: Engineered > Bioreactor > Anaerobic >...
ATAGCTCGCGTCAGTTCCCTTGCCTTCTGCCAAGCAATCAAATCCTCGAATCGTTCGATTTTCGCCATACTCAGTCCTCAGTCCTCATCCCTCAGTCCTCGTCAACGCCTGGTCGTACCACATGAGGAGCTTGGGGTCTTCCTGGAGGACGTTCTCAGGGATCTTGCGTGCCACGGCGATGATGGTGGCGTAGTCCCGCTTCTGCCACGCCTTCTTGAAGCTGGCGCGTGACGGTGAAGCGATTCTGCTCGTAGAGCGCCCGCGCCTTCTCGTTTCCGGGGGAAGGCGTGCCGTAGAAAAGTTCGATGCGGTGCGGCCCGTGATGGATGCCGTTGCGCAATACGTTCACCACTCCGCGCTTGCTCACCTCACCCTGAAGGCGCGCCAGAAACTTGCGCCGCGTAGGGCTGTCGTTGTCGAGATCGAGCGCCTCAGCGACCTCGGGCTGTGTGGCGCGCAGAAAGGCTGCAAGCTGAACCAGATCGACGCAGTACTCCCGGTCGTAGTCGGACGGGTCGCCCGGGAACCAACCCGAGCCTCTATAGGACGCCGGTGTCCGATGCTTTGGGGCTGATACCACCTGCGCGGGTCACGTAGCGAACCGTCTGCTGCAAGCGGTGGCTAGTCTCCGCGCTGTAAAGGCTATATCAACGTGTCTTCATCGCCTCATTTGCGCCAGGATGCCACGTATCTCCCCCGGATTCCTCGCCACCGCCGCCGCCCACCGACCAAACCCACCGTGCGCATTCACGGCCTGAACCCATTCATCGAGATAACGCCGTTTCACGCGGTCCTGTTCGGTGTCCTGCCCTTTCGTTTCCAGTACGAGCATATCGCCGCTCTTGAGCCTTACCAGAAAGTCGGGACGGTATTTCCGTACGACGCCGCGATAAATGTAGAGGACTTCAAAACCGAGGTGGTCGTTTTTCACCCAGGCAGCCACCTCGTCGCTGGTATCGAGCACGTAGGCATCCGAGGCTTCCCAGGTGCTGTCGTAGACGCAGACGTTGATGTGCGATCGACGCGTCCGCTCGCAGGGCTTACCCGTGTACCAGGTGCGCATCTCGGCCGTTGAGCGGATGGGATGGTCGCGGTCGAATACGGGCGTGAGTTTCTCGGTGTTCTCCTGCCGCACCGCATCCCAGACGTGCTGGACGACCCGCGACATGTTGAGTGTGATGATCAAGCGCCGGCGCAGCTCGTCCTGGTAGAAGAGGGGCGGCGAGATGGCAATCAGATCGGAACGGATGAATTGCTCGACCATCCGCACCAGCTGCGCTAGCAGGATTTCGCGGCTGCCCTGCCAGGAGTGCTTTATCTGGTCGAACACGTCCCGCGCCGTCTCGAAGATGATGCGCTGGGTGCGGAACTCCCGCGCCAGCCGCTCCAGCTCGATGCGCTCGATCTTGGTGACGTCTGGCTTGCCTTCGAGGATGGGTGCAAGTTCCGCCACCTGCGCCGTCTGCGCGGCGTCCAGTTCCAGGGTCGGTACGTTCGACCAGTCCAGCCTCAGCGTGGGCTGGAAGACGCGCTCGATGCGCACGACGTTGGGCCAGCGGATCTCGAACTGCGCCTTGGCCGGATCCGGTTCGACCGCGGTCTTGGGGGTCGGGGGCGGCGGCGGGCCGCCTCCAGAATCCTCATGCGGCAGAAAGGTGAAGGGCACGCCGAAGATGTTGACGTACTCCGGCTCGAGGCGGCCCGTCTCCAAGTTCACCTCATAGGACATACGCCGTAGCCCCCGCCCCACCACCTGCTCGCACAAGAGCTGCGACGTGAAAGCCCTCAGCCCCATGATATGCGTCACTGTCTTCGCATCCCAGCCTTCGCTGAGCATGCCCACTGATATCACGTTCTGGATCTTCTCGCCGGGTTGGCCCACTTTGCCTACCGTATCCACGATCCGACGCAGCAGTTCCGCCTGCTCGGCCTTTGTCAATGTCCGCTCGACCGGTGCGTCCGCTGCCACCGCGACGTCGCTCTCGTCCGGCGCGTCCACGGGCGCAGCGGGTTCTTCCTGAGCTTCTGCCTGCGCCAGCACCTTCGAATCGATATGCAGGGTGCACTCGGGCTCGCAAAGTTCGTCGATGTGGATGCGCCGCGTATCGAACGCGTGCTTGATCCGTGCGGCGGTCTCGGTGCGGTTGCACACGGTGATCATCACCGGAGGCGTAGCCAGCCCCGCCGCCTTCCACGCCCTCCACGTTTCGCGCCAGTCGTAGCCGAGCAGGTAGTACGCGTTCAGCACCAGATCGGGCAGCGGCTCTTCGGGGTTGGCACGCCGGTTCAGATCGTCCTTCACCTCCGGGTCGTTGTAGATGTGATAAAGCCGCGACTTATAGGTCTTGGCGTCCGGCACTGCGTCGTCGCGCACCACCACGCGCGGGGTCTTGACCAGCCCTGACTCGATGGCGTCGTTCAGGCCAAAGTCGCTCACGATCCAGCTGAACAGCGCCTCCTCGCTGCTCTTCTTGCCTGATGGCGTGAAGGGAGTTGCGGAAAAGTCGTAGCACTTCAGAATGCCGCGCGAACGGTGGAGACGGTCAAGCCCGCTGATCCACACCGTCGCCTCCACGGCGCTGTCCTTGAGATCGCGTTGGCGCAGGTACTTGCCTTCGGCCTCCCAGTTCACCCGCCAGGCGTGGTGCGCCTCGTCGTTGATGACCAGCATGTTCCCCGCACTCGCCATCTCGCCGAGCACCTCGCGGGCATAGGCTTCGTCGCTCTTGACGCCGCGCTTGTCCACGCTCCTCCGTTTCTTGAGCTGCTCTTCGCTCTCCCAGGCCAGCGCGTGCCAGTTGCGCACCAGCACCTTGCCCTGGCGCAGCTTGTCCAGCAGGGCGGAAGGCACAATGTCGAAAGCTTCGTAGTAGTTGCCCTCTGCAGCCGGCTCCAAGACGGCCAGACGTTTCTTCACCGTAAGGCCCGGGGCAATCACCAGCACGTTCTTCGAGAAACGGGCATCTTGCGGGTTGGCGACCTTGTTCAAGATGTGCCAGGCAATCACCATCGCCATCACGATGGTCTTGCCGGTGCCGGTGGCCATCTTACAGCACTGCCGCTCAAAATCGCCACCGTCGCCAGGTATCTCGATGCCGACGCGCTCCGCGGCGGGCGCTTCGGTCAGCCAGATCAGCGTCTCGACGGCTTCCAACTGGCAGAAGAAGAAGCGCCGCGCGTCGAACGTCTCCGGGTCGCGCCAGTGTTCCAGCAGCCGTTTGGTGATGCTGGAAACGCCCGGATAGTCCGCATTGCGCCAAGCTTTCACGCGCGGGCGGATCTGGTTGACCAGCGGGATCTCGACAAAGATGCCCGGGTCATCGAACGCTTTCGAGCCGGGCGTCGCCATCACGTAACCCGCCGGGCGGCGGCCCTCGACCAGCTCGAACGTGCGCGTCTCGCGGTCGTAGCGCCAGTAACGCTGCGGTTCCTCGTAGGGCGAGTTGATGATGAGGCGGTCAATGGTGGTCTTGCCCATCAGGCAGCCCCTCGCGGTTTGGCCGCGCTGGCCGCTTCAACGATCGCGTCGAGAACCTGCCTGATCTCCGGATCGATCGCTCCCTCGGGCACGAAAGCCGCCAGCGCGTGGTAATGGGTCTTGTTCATGAGATTCGGCAGACCGAGCCGTTCGTAGAACTGTTTGAATAAGGGATCCAGAAATTCGTCGCTCGCCTTGATGTCCGCGCTCCACGGGTCCTTTCCCAGAGTCCGCAACGCGCTCTCGACCTGCCGGATCGCCTCCTCCATGGCCGTGCACCACACCTCGCCGAAGAGTGCGCCTTGCTGTTTGCGGCCTTGATCCTCGGCAAAGCGGAGCAGCGTCTCCGGCTGGCATAGATAGTTCTCCAGCTCGCGCCGCGTCCACATCCGTTGCGCGAGCCTCGGATCGTCCGGCAGGTTCGCATCCAGCCGGTCGTAGATGGCGATGCCGACGAGGTCGGGTTTGGCCTCGCGCAAGGCGTGAAAATGCTCCTGCGCCTTGCGCGGCTGGTTGGCTACGTAGTGCACGAAAGGCCGTTCGAGATGCTCGCGCGCCGGATGATTCAGCGCGATGGCAAAGGCACGCAGCATGGCGAGATCGGTCGAGCCTTCGAGATACAGCACCCAGCCCGTTTCTTCGGCGAGGTAGTAATGCTCAAAGCCGATGTCGCGCAGCGCCTTGAGCACCTGGCTGCCCCGGTCGTCAATGCGATGCGGCCTGCCTACAAAGGCAACTAGTACATCCCTTTCGGCAGCTTCATTGAGGATCACCTCGGAATGGCTGGCGGCTATCAGTTGACTGTTGGTCCGTTCGGCCTGCTCCGAAAGCACCTGGTATATTTGCCTCTGACGTAGGATTTCTAAATGTGCGTCTGGTTCATCCAGTAACAGCACAGCTCCATTGTGAATGGCCATATGAGCCAAAAGCAGAAGTGTCTGTTGTTCCCCCCGTCCACTTGCCGAAATGTCGAGTACGGCTCCCGAAGGTGTTTTATAATCCATTGTGATTTCACCGCGTTCGGCAATGTACTTGGGCTTATTCAGTTTGGAACCGAAGAGTTTTTCTATCAATTCACAGATCCTATTCCATTTATTCTCGCCATTTTCGCTCTGAAGCACTTGCCAGCAAAGATTACGCAATACCTCTGCGGTACGACCCTCACCTAATCGAACTCGGATCGATCCGATCTCCAAGCGGTCTTCACGCGAGGCTAATCCGGACATGGGCGGAAGATAGGCAACCTGGAGGTTCCTCAAGTGCTGCGGTACAGGCAGACGTTTTCCAGTCGGTGTCCGCGGTGGACGACAGTAAATTGATTCTTCGTTGGCGTAATCGAATTCAAGATGACACTGCCAGACCCCTTCATCTGCCCCTTCCAAGCCTACTTCAAGGCGAATGTTGCGCGTTCCTGTTTTCCCCTTCTGGCGTTCGGTCTCTCGAACATGTAAGTCGCGCCATAACAACTTAGCTGAAGGGACAGGAATCGAAATAAGATCCTGACGGCTTATTGTAACAGCGGGGCGTTCTTCCGGAATATCGCTGCTACCCCGTTTTTCAAGCCATCGTTTTACACCAACATCCCATAGGGCAATGGCTTGAAGAACTGAGGTCTTACCGGAATTGTTAGGGCCGATGAAAACAACGCGTTGGGCCAGGTCTATTTCTACTTCAGAAAATATTTTGAAATTTCTTAGCGTTAGTTGGGTAAGCATAAAAACCTCCTTATTCCAGCCCGATTATTCTCAAACTCTCTATCCCCCGGTCATCCACGATCTTGACGGCGATGCGCTTGTGCTCGCCAGGTTCAAAAGGCAGCGACACCGTGCCGCGGTAAGCCGCGATGAGGTCTTTATCAATTTCGGCCTTCAGGTTGCTGGCCAGTTTTGCCCAGCCCTCGTTTTCGCCCGCCATCGGGAAGAAGACCTGGCGCGGGTAGAGGCTGCGCCCGTCATAGTCGGTGTCGAGCATCCAGACGGCGATCCGGTCCTCGCCGCCCGATTCGATGCCGCCGGTCTTGGTGTTGTAGTAATCGAAGCCGTGCACCGAGACACGCAGCTTGCCCTTGTTCGGGCCGTCGGCGATGCGCTCCAGGCGCACATCCGGCTGACCGATGAGCCAGAAGGATTCATTGCTGGCGCGCTTCTTCTTGAGGTCGTCGGTCAAGAGGTCGGCGTTCATCTGCACCTTCAGGAACTGCATGCCAGCAAGCTCCGGCTTCATCTCGTCGATGTCTTTGGCCGCCTCGGGATCGAATTGAAACGCGGCAAAGATCAGCAGTTGCGGTTTCGGCACCAGCGTGCGCGCCTCTTCCCAGGCATGTTCCACCTGCCGCTGCTCCAGCGGCCCGTGCTCCGGGCCGAAGGACACCACCACCCGCATCGGGTTATAGGCCGGCGCATCCTCGCGCACCCTATCCGCGCCTTCGTCGCTGGGCCGGGTCTCTCCCTCGGCGTGCAGCCAGCGGCAGCCGGGCAGCGGCTCCAGGCGCGCAAAGCGGATGTATTGCCCGGCTTTCCCGCGGATGCCGGTTCTCAGCAATTCGTCACGCCACTCCGCCTGCCGCAGTGTTTCTCCCGAGCGAGCAATGGAGGTGTCCGCCGGTTCGGGCTTGGGCTCCAGGATCTCATCCACCGACTTGACCGCTGGCGCCGGCACGGCCTCCACCGTGAAGGGCCCGGTCACGCGCACCCGCTTGCCGTCCACAACGGGCTGGTCGTAGCGCGTCTCCTGCGGCGTGTGGTCGGCAATCGCCTTGTCGATCTTTTTTTGCATGTCGCGCCGCGCAGCGTGAAAGGCGTCAAATGCAGCGCGAGCTGCCTGCGGCCAGCCGGCTGGGAACTCGAAAGGCACCTCCCACTCGACAAGTTCATTGACCTTTACCACCTGCCCGGAGGGCATCGTGAAGGTTTCTGAATCGGATGCGGCAAAGTCCACGAAATGCCCCGCACGGCCCCCTTGGGTCACTTTGAACTTCACCGCTTGGCCTTTGAGCGCGGCGTTGAGATTGGCTAGGGCCTCTTCGATGGCCGGATGCATGCGGGCGTAGATGCCGTCGATCTCCGGGTTGTTGGCGATCGACTTGAGCGTGACGTGCGGCACGGTCTCGTACTTGAAGCCGCTGCCGACGCCCTCTTGCGGGTGCGCCAGCTCGTAGTAGTCGAAGACGGCGGTCATCAGGCGCTGTTTGGCAAGCGTCAGCGCGACGCGCGAGGTGTCGCAGGTGATCCAGCGCCGGCCCCACTGCTCGGCGACAAAGGCGCTGGTGCCACTGCCGCAGGTCGGGTCGAAGACCAGGTCGCCCGGGTCGGTGGTCATGAGGAGGCAGCGTTCAACGACTTTTGTGCGTGTCTCGACCACATATTTCTGTTCGGGATTGAATCCGGCCGTGTCGTCCCAGACCTCGGACAGAACCTTCAGCGGATAATCGCTGATGTAATACTTCCACCGCAGCTTGTTCCCGTCCTTGACCATCCGCCCTGTCCGTTTCAACCCCTCCATACTATCGGGGTAGGTCAAACTCCAATGCCTATTCTTGTTAGGCCGAAACGTCTCACCCTCGAATTCAAGCGGTGTATCCTCTCCCGGTGGTCCCGAGCTTTCCAAACTCACGAGTCGGAATACTCTCGCCCCTAAAGGTAGAACCGCCGGATCGACCATTTCGGCGCGTGTGATCTTTCGAACTGTTCCATCAGGCAGTTCCACGTTGCTATAGAAAGCATCGGGTAGCTTTTCTGAATACAAGGGTCGATATTTCAAAAGTGTCTTATCTCGTGCGTACCAAAGCAAATAGTCGCTCGTCCTGCCCAGCTCATTGGAAACCATGCTGCCGGTTTTGGCAAACGTGATGAGCCGTACAAAATTCCCCGCCCCAAACACCTCATCCATCAACTCGCGCACGTGGTGGACGTTCTCATCGCTGATCTGCACAAAGACGCTGCCGCTCTCGGTCAGGAGTTCCCGGGCCAGGAGCAAGCGGTCGCGCAGGTAGGTGAGGTAGGAGTGGATGCCCAGTTCCCAGGTGTCGCGGAAGGCCTTGATCTGCTCCGGTTCGGCGGTCAGGTCTTCGTCCTTGTCCTTGACGTCGCGCTTGTTGACGAAGGGCTGGAAGTTGGAGCCGTACTTGATGCCGTAGGGCGGGTCAATGTAGATCATCTGCACCTTGCCCGCCATGCCCTCTTTTTCCAAAAGCGAGTTCATCACCAGCAGGCTGTCGCCGGCTATCAGCCGGTTCGACCAGCCATGCTTGTGCTGGTAAAACTCGATGGCCTGGCGAAACGGTTCTTGACGCTCCACCTCGAAAAGCGGCAACTGTTCCTGCTTGCCGTTGCCGTTTCGCTTGCGCACCGCCTCAATGATGGTGCACGGGTCAATGCGTTCGTGGACATGCAGCGACACCGTGGGCACCTCGAACGAGGTGTGCTCGGCCTTGCCCGCCCAGACTAGTTGCGGGTCGAGGTGCGGGTCGTAGGCGTAGGTCTTTTTCTTCTGCCCCGTGTCCGGGTCGGTGTCGGGCGTCACCAGCCCTACGGGCGGGTTGTTCACGCGCTCTTTGTCCCGGTGCTCGTAGGATTCGATCGGGCGTTTGGTTCCGGTTGTCTTATCTCGTGCCATAGAGTCCTCCTGGTAGTTTTTTTCTCACGCGCTTGCTCGCAATGCTAACGCTGGACACCCTGGATCAGCGTTGCACGACCCAAGGCCTGACTGGTTGCGAACAAGGCGTCTCTTTAGGCATTCAACCTGCCAATGCCCCGGCCCCTTCCCGAGCCACTCCACGCCGGAGTCTTTTTAGGCGGAATAGGGTTTGAGTTGTTCAATCATTAGAGTACCTCGAACCAGTGTTTGGTGTAAAGGGCCATGCGCCGGCGTCGCTCGGCAAGGAACGTCTCATAGTCCGGTACCTGGCCGTCGAGCAGGCTCGTCGGCAGGCAGTTCTCCTCGAAGTTTTGCCGCAGCGTCTCGGGATCGGTGATGCCGCCGTAGCGCTTGGGGCCGCCGTTCACCTGCTCAGCGATCTCCCTGAAGTAGACTTCGGGCGGCTTGTCGCCGATGGCAATGTTGATTTCGCTTTGCGCCATGACGAAGTTGGCGATCTGGTTGTACCGGCCGCGGTTCAGCCCCTGCCGTTGAAGGTACCGGCGGGGGAAAATGTGGTGCTTGTCGCCGCGGTGGGCCTGCTGGCGAAACTCTTCTTCGGAAAATGGCAAGCCCAATTGATGCGCCTGGGCTTTACGGGCATCGCGCGGCTCGTCAATCGTCTCAATGCGCTGCAGGGGCAGCGGCGAATCGGGCAGGCGCACCGGCCGGCGGTTGCCGTACTCGTCGTACTTACCCTCCCAGACCAGTTCGGTCTTCATGCGGGAAAGTGGGTGTGGATTGTTGGGTCCCCACGTACTCATGAGATTCCTCCTTTATGGTAAAAAGAGCGGCCAATCGAGGCCTGCCCGCTTTTGCAAAAGCAAACGCCAGGTTTGGACGCGAGGTCCAGCGCCGCGGCATAGTTCGTCAGCGCGGTCCGAAACTCTTCGCCTGCCTGCCGCGCCGCTCCGCTTTGCGGCGCAGGCAGGGAAGCCGACCTCGTCCTTGTAAAAGATCAAAAGGTCACGGGTCGCTGGTCGCGAGTCATTTGACCCGTGACTCGTGACTCGTGACGCGCGACTCATACGTTCTGCCAACTCACGTATGCGCTCGTCGTCACCAACCGGCCACTTTTCAAGGGATTTCAGGCGCGCCACGGCGTCTTCCAGCGTGGTGAAGGGCACACCGCCGAGCTTGGCGTGGAGTTCCTCCAGCCCTTCGCGCAATTTCGTCAGGAAGTGCTCCCGCCGCGCCTCGTCGTTTTCAAAGATCATCCCGAGGCATTCCACCGGACCTTGCGGCTCGCGGGCGCCTCCAGATTGAACAGACTTTGGTTTTCGCTTCTTTTCGTCATGGTCATTTTTGCTCTCTCAGCATGATTAAGTCTTGATCAAGGCCGTGTCGCAGCACATCGAGCCGCCCGGAGACGGCGACCAGATGAGCCGCGGAAATAGGCTTAAGGCGGAACGGGAACAGGCTTGTGGCATCGAGGACCGTTCTCAGAGCCACCGAACCGTTGGGATGAGCATGCAAGAAGGCCTCAGCCAACCAGGCGATAAGCTCTACCTGAGCTACGGTGAGTGAAAGCCCAGGCACGTACGTGCCGTCTGCGCGTCCCGCGTCGTGTGTCTTGGCGTCCTTCAGTACTCCCCAGTCCACCATGGATCGCAGGACACGGCGGACAGCGTCTTTCACTGTCGGTCTTTGACCGTATTGTTCCATGACCCGGCGGCGAACTTGAGCATGGTGTACCGTTCCCTGGAGCCTGAGCAGTCGTCCCAAATGGGCCGCTACGGCCCCCCAGAACGGATAAACCGCCATGGCCATGCCCCAGTGGACCGCGATATGGTCCTCGCGCGGCAGGTGTGAGAGAAGCTTGAGGCCTTCCCGCTGAAGGGGATGGAGGTCGCGCGGGGGGCGGACCCAGATTTTCATCAGGATGGTGATCACCTTCTCCCGATTGCCGCGATAAATCCGTCTTGGCGTCATGCGTCTCGCGTCGTGCGTCACCCTGGCTTCATCTTCTTTTGACGCCAGACGCTGGACGCTCGACTCGTCGACGCTTCTACCAACAGACAGCTTGTCTTCGAGCAGCTCTTGGAGGGCGTTGTAGATGGACGCCTCGTCGTTTCCAGCAAGCACCAGGTTGGCCGTTCTCTCCAGCCATTCAAGCCGGACCCGCTGGCTGAAACCGATCTGGGCAAATCGTCTTTGGGTGGTGCGTCGCGCGTCGCGCGTCATGAATCGTTTCCTCCCATTGCATCCTGACGCGAAACGCTGGACGCTGGACGAGCCGACGCTCTTTCGATCTGAACAAGAGGGACGACGAGCTCTTCCAGAGAAATGCCGCCATGGCCGACAAGCCTTTCGCTTTCACGAACAAATGCAGAACGGCCCGGAGCGAGCAAGGGCAGGTAGTCTTCCGGCAGCCCAATCGGTGGCCATTCCAAGGCGTCCGGGAATCGCTCCTTGATTTGAGCCCGGAGTCTGGGATCGGAGTAGACACGCACGCGCTCGCCGCGCAGGTCCGCAACCGCCCCTTCGGCAGGCCGTCCCACGCCTCTCGCCTCGATGTTGCCGTGGTCCGAGGCAAGGTAGACCTGGAAACCGCGGTCATGGAGCAGGCCGACAAGGTCCCGCATGAAACCCTGCCTGGCCCATTGCCGAACCTGGTTGTGCATCCCCGCTGCACCCAACTCCATGCCGTGCATGATCCGGTCGACCTTGTCGATGACCAGTCCGACGACACGTAGCCTGGGCCGGGAGAGACACTCGGAGACCTCGTCCATGTCTCCGCCTGCCTGTGCGTCGCACGGAGACAGGTCGCCCAGCCCCTTGACGTAGGCCACCTCATGCTGCGTCAGCCCCTGATCGACCCAGAACTGCGTCCAAAGGCCCGGCTCCTTGTCTGTGGTATGGATACTCGCCGGGAAATAGATCGGCGGCTTGCCGGCAAAGGCGGCCTGCCGGGAAACCGAGGTGATGGTGGGAATCCAGGCGAAAACGGCGTTCTCACGGAACCGCAGCTTCGAATCCAGCTCTCCGAGCACCTCGCGCAAGACGATCCATTGGTCCAGGGCGAGGCCATCGACCATCAGGAAAGCAAGCTTTCCTGATGGTCGCAGTGATGAGGACTGAGTGCTGAGTAATGAGTGGGCGAAAAATCGGGGGAGGTGGTGAAGCATCACCGGATTGGTGGCCGGAAGATTGATGAGGTTTGCATAGTGTTGAACTACCCACTCCAGAAAGCGCGAATCCACCTGGGTCATAAGATGCTCGATCCGGGCTTGCAAATCGTTCCCTTCTTCACTCATCACCCAGTCCTCAGCACTCAGCACTTTCAGTTGGGCCCACCGGTAGGCGAAATGGAGCCACTCCCCATGACGCGCCTCCACCGTAGGGATCGTCTTCTCGATGGAATCCAGCAGCCCCTCCATGCGGCGGCGACGGTTCTCCACGGGGGAGACTTTGATGCCGTAAGCCACCCAGGTCTTGGCGAACGCCTCGGCATGCTCGTGAGGAACCGGCTGGAGCAAGCCATCGAGGAAAAGGTTGTCGATGTAAATGCGGACATCGTGGTGGTCGAAAGGCAAAAGCGTCGGTCCTGGTAATTGATACTCGCCATCCCTGGCTCGTACCCCTTCGGGGCGGCCTTCTGCCGTCCCAATCTGCTGTCCTGCAGATTGGTCGAAGCCGTAGTCCGCCGCGTCATCGTAGACGGCATCGTCCTTCGGCTTTGCGAGCGAGTCCAGGAACACCGGCCAGCGCTCCTGCAGGAACGCAAAGAATGCTTGCGCGTCCGGAATGATGGCTTCCAGAGGCCAATCCTCGAACAGGCCGTTTTGACGAAGCACCTGGATAAAGCGCTCATCGAGGATGGCCGGGATTCGTTGTCCGCGGTAATGGCGGCGCAGCAAGACCCGGAGCAGGTCCGATGGCTGCTTGATGAGTTCCGGCGGGATCTCGAACACATGACGAAGGACGAACTCCTTCGTAGCGTTGTCGCCGAGCTGCCCCGGCGCGTGCTTCGTCTGCGCATCGAACAAGGCGTCGAGATCAGCCCGGTCAAGCGCCGCGACCACGGGATAGCTGAGATTCGGAAAGAGATCGCCCAGGTTGAACGAGAGCTTG
>Ga0209720_1002925_pt1 | contig 12186 bp, 9 predicted proteins | sample AD_JPNMR3_MetaG_FD_184426 | JGI IMG/M metagenome (GOLD analysis project Ga0209720, IMG submission 184426) | Active sludge microbial communities of municipal wastewater-treating anaerobic digesters from Japan - AD_JPNMR3_MetaG (SPAdes) (version 2) | ecosystem: Engineered > Bioreactor > Anaerobic >...
TAAACGAAATAAAAATCGTACAATAATTTTTATATTACTTTATTGAAAAGTGAATGTTAAGTGAGGAGAGATTGAAAAAAGAGATTTTGAAAAATATTTAAATGTTATAGATTAAATATGTTGACGACATGAGATTGCTGTACCGCTCCCATGCCCTCCGATCCGACGCAGCCAAATTCAGCAACCTCCCAGTATCTTCTATTATCTTCTCCGCCAAATACTTCCCCTTAACCACAAACCACATTATGTAATTTGTCAAATATTTCGTTGCAACTCCACGAAACTTATAATATATCCAGCCCACGAAATCTGTTATCTTCTTATGAACATTTGATACACTGTATATTCCTCGCTTCATCTTGTTTTTGTTTGTTATCTCTTTATGTTTGATATGCTCTGCAGTTACAGTTTTGAAAGCTTTTTTATCACTGCCACATACCACTGAATCTTTGGATATTCGAGATTTTAGAAAATCTGATATATGATCAGCTTGCACTCTATCATCTTCTAATTTTTTGAATAGTATATTTCCACTTCTGTCTGTAGCTGCCAATACTGCTACTTTGGTTGGCTTCTTTTTCTTTAGTTTTTTTAATTCTTTCTTATCTCGTTTCTTTTTACCTTTTTCTGAGTAATTCATTAGCAATTCTTCTAATTCCACTACTCCAAAGAAATTAACATTGTCTTCAAATGATTGTAAAGCACTGAGAATTCTGTGTCGCCAAAAGAAACTCGTTGTTAAACTTATGCGTGCAATTCTTGCACATTCTCTCAAGCTCATTCCTGCACTCATACATTTGATATATTCGAGCATTTTGCCCTTTTCATGAATGCCATACATGAAAGTGCCAGTGGTAACTCTGAATTGTCTGCCACAGCTTTTACATCGATAGTTTTGAACTCCGCTTTGCAAACCATTTTTAATAACATGACTGCTATTGCAATCTGGACAAAGTACTCCAGTAGACATTGCTTTAATTTCTTGATAATCTACGACATCTTTGCCTTCTTCAACCATTTGATTATAGAGATTGTCGTAGAACTCGCGAGTGCCTTCTTTAGTAAGGGTAAATATTTTAGTTGGGTTTTCAAATATTTTATCCATAACAATAATTTTTTTGCAAATATAAAAATTATTGTTAATTAAAAAACTTGATAAACTATAAAAATAATTTTTTACTCACATGGCTCACATGGATAGAACCCGTTTCAAACAGCTTCTTTCCCTCCTTATCAAAACTCCCATCTCCATATTTATTAATAACAAAAGTTCCATTAAAGCAAACTATTATTAAAATCAAAATTATTTATTCTTAATATCATCTATAATTTTTTGTAATTTTGTTAAATATTTATAAAAATATAAGGAATAATATGGAATCTATTAAGCAGCAGCGAGTAGCCAGTGTCGTTAAAAGAGCCTTATCTGAAATTTTTGTCAATGAAGCTAAAGATTGGTTTCATGATGCTATGATTACAGTTACAGTGGTTAGAGTATCAAAGGATCTGAAACTAGCTAAAGTATATCTTTCTATCTACGGTGTATCTGATAAAGATACTGTTTTACAAGAGATTCAAATTTTTAAATCACAAATTAAAAATTTGATGGTTCAAAAAATTAGACATCAGTTACGTTGGATGCCCGATTTACAATTTTTTATTGATGATTCTTTAGATTATATCGAAAAAATTGACAACATATTACATAAAAAATGAGGTCAACTTTTCTCTCATATTGGATAGCTTATAGATTTTGGAAATCTAAAAAATCATATAGTTTAATAAATATTTTAACTTATGTTACTTTTTTTGGCATTATGATAGCTGTGGCTGCACTGATAATAGTTATCTGTGTATTTAATGGTTTCGAAGATGTAATAGTATCTATGACAGAGGTGATTTATCCTGATATAAGTATAACTAAAGCTGATGGTAAGCCATTTGATAAAGATTCATTAAATTTAGATAAAATAAAGCAAATTCCCGGTATATCTTTCATTGAGCCTACAATAGAAGCAACTGCTCTTGCTAGATATGATGATGAGCAGATAGTTGTTAAAGTCAAAGGCATATCTACAGATGGTTATAATGTTCAAAATATCACTCCTTATATAATTTACGGTGAGTCCCAAGTAATTATTTTTGATTCGATCCCTGCTGTTATTTTAGGCAGTGGTGTAGCTCATAATCTAAATGTTAATATTAATGATTATTCGAGATATTTGTATTTATATTCAATAAAAGAGAACTCGTCTCAGATATCTGCTACTGCACTTTTTACTGAATCTGCTTGTGCTGTATCGGGTATATTTGCTATCAATCAAGACTATGACAATGTTTACATCTATGCTCCTATATCAGAAGTGCAAAATTTATTAGATATTGGAAATAATTACAGTAATATAGAAATAAATATAGCAAAAGGAGCCAATCTCACTAAGGTGAAAAGAGAACTTACAAAATTGGTGCCAGAAGGGTTTATAGTGAAAGACCGTCAACAGCAAGATGAACTTTTGTATAAAATATTGCGTAATGAAAGATTGATAGTTTTTATATTATTAGCATTTATTGTATTGATAGCTTCTCTCAACGTCATTAGTTCATTAGGATTACTTTTATTAGATAAACAAAAAAGAGTGCAGACATTATATGCACTGGGGATGGATATTTCGCAGTTAAAAAAACTTTTTTTGAGGGAAGGAGCCATCGTAGTTTTAGGTGGTGGATTAATAGGATTATTATTAGGAAGTGTTATTGCATTTTTACAATTACAATTTGGCATAGTTCCTATGCAAGGGGGTGAAATGGTCGGTTATCTAGCTTATCCGATAGCTTTTAATTTCATTGATTACTTTTTTATAATTTTATTACTAATAATTATTTCTATTTTATTACCTAGATTAACTGTGAAAAGAATAGATAAAAATTTCGTTACTATTAGAAATAATTAATATTCAATTGTCATTATTAGTCTTTTTTTATTCTATTTTGAAAATACTTATCATATTAAAATTCTTAATTAATCTATAAAATATTAATATTAGTAAAAAATTTTAAAAAAATTTGCATAATTAAAAATTTTTATATAATTTTGCATCAACAACAACCCCAAAATATAAAAATTATGAAAAGAGAAATTTTATTTGTTTTAGTGATTTTATTAGGTTTTTCAATGAGTGTATTTTCACAAGAAAGGCCTCAGATACCTAGTAATTTAAAAAATTATGCTGTGAAAGCTGAGTATCATAAACTATTTAAAGGAAATGAATCGGTGCCAGAAGTTAAAATTCCTTATTTATCTATTAATGAGAAATTATTTGATAATCAAGCTATAGGTTCTACTGAATATGATATTCAAACTAATAAATCTATGGATACTAGAATTTATTTCTATCCTGATGGTACAATTGGTGCTGCATGGATTTATGGTACAGGTTCTTTAGCCAACAGAGGTACTGGTTATAATTATTATGATGGTACATCATGGGGACCGATACCTACACAAAGGATAGAAACTGTTAGGACTGGATGGGGCAGCTATTCCCCATTTAATAATGGTGAAATAGTTATTGCACATGATGGAGCTTCTAATTTAGTTATGAATAAAAGAGATACCAAGGGCACAGGATCTTGGACACAAACAGTAATTACTGCGCCAACTGGTGCTGAACTTACATGGCCAAGAGTCATTACTGTTGGAGATACAATCCATGTATTATCTGCTCATGGTGGTACTGACCCATATCAGGGTGTAGGAACAGCTATAATATATTCTCGATCTACTGATAGTGGTAATACTTGGGAACATAGTGTATTGCCAGGTATGGGATTTGATGACGGCATGTTATCCTATTCAGCAGATATCTACGCTTGGGCAAAGCCTAAGAACGGGACTATTGCCTTCATAGTAGGCAATATGTGGCATGATGTATTTATAATGAAATCTACTGATGGTGGTGATACTTGGGAAAAAATAGATGTTTTTAAACATCCTAATCCATTTCCTTTTGATTATAATACCCCATTGGACACTACATATGTTTGTGACGGACTTGTAGCTCTAGAAATGGATAATGATGGACTAATGCATGCTACTTTTGGTGTAGTAAGAGTTATGGTAGATGATCCAGCTTCAGGAATGTTCTCATGGTTCCCATTTACTTCTTATCTTGCTTATTGGAATGAAGGTATGGGTACTATTAATTATGACCTAGATCCAGAAACTACAGATTTAACTCCTGTAGCATGGTTGATGGATTTAGATAGTAGTGGTGTTTTATTTGATGATTTTTCAGGTAATTGGGATGAAATTCCATCTTATGGTAATCATGGATTAGTTTCTCAACCACAAATAACTATAGACGATAACGATGATATTTATGTTGTTTTTGCTCATATGAACGAGAATCAGTTCCTTGGTGCATTTTGTCGTCATTTATGGGCAACTAAATCTACAGATGGTGGACAAACATGGAGTGATTTTACTGAATTAACTGCGGGGGAAGATTTTGATTTACGAGAATGCGTCTATCCTGCTATGGCTAAAAATACTGATGAATACTTACATCTTACATTTCAAGCTGATTATGGTCCAGGTAATGCATTACAAGACGGCACCCATGCTCAACAAGAAAATGATATTCTTTATATGAAAGTTAAAAAAACTGATATCGGTGTTATTAATTCAATTAATGAATATAATACGATAAATTCAATATCTATATATCCAAATCCTGCTAATGATTATGTAAATGTAAACATCATATCTCCAGTCAGTACCAATGCTATTATAAATATCTCAAATATATTAGGTCAACAGGTTTATTCTGAATCTATCAATGTAAAAGCAGGAAGTACCAACGTAAATATTAATGTAAATAATTTACCTGCTGGTATGTATATTTTCTCTTTGCAAGCTGAGGGTAAATTCTTAAAAACTCAAAAGATAATCATAGAATAAATTGTATATCCATAAAAACTAAAAATAAAAAAGGAAGGACTTAAATCCTTCCTTTTTTAGTTGCAAAAATTTATTAATATAACGAACTATTTATTATTTTAGTTTGAATTATACCTAAAACATTAAAAAAATTTGCATAATTAAAAATTTTTATATAAATTTGCAATAACAACCCCCAAAATATAAAAATATATGAAAAGATTTAAACAATTTTAACATTAGTATTAATGGTAAGTGTGAGCTTATTAATGGCTCAGAATAAGAGTGCTAATGTGGCACCTAAAAAATTAGATGCTTTCAAAGTAAACAAGGTCCCATTAAGTACTGATAAACAAATTTCTTTTACTTCATATAAAAATGAAGTAGCTCCATTACTAAATAAAATAGCACAAAATAACAATAAAAGGGCTTTAACTATGTCTCATATTGGGCATTCTGTCAATATTTTTTCAGTACTATTAGAGCAGCAGACATGTTTAAGTGCCAATCAAGATCTAAACGCTATTGCATTCACCTATAGACAAGACCCAGCTTATACAGGTGGTAGCGGTGTTGTAAGAACATCTTTATCTACTAATGGTGGTACCTCATTTGATAGCACAACATTGATACCATGGAGCTTACCTATTTCTACAAGTGATTATTTGGGCAGATATCCGAGTGGAGTTATTTATAATCCTTCTGGTAATACAAACTATGAGAATGCTGCTATTGTAGTTACAGGTCCTATGCTTATAGACGGCGGGTGGGGAGGTGATTTTTATGGTTCTGAATTATTAGACGGTACTGGCATAAATAATCAACCTCTACCATTTGAATCTACTCTTTATCCAGGTGTAGCTAGTGATAGACAGACTTTATTTAATAGACTTTTTTTACAATCACATGGAGATAAATTTTTTGTTTTAGGTGATGCAAATGAAGATAATGGTTCTAATTACACTAGAATTGTTTATATTGTAAACATAGGTGAATGGGATGCTACTGGTGATTCAGTTATATGGCATAGAGTTCCAGTAGAACCAGACTTTGCTACAACAGATGGATTACCTGATGGATTAACTTACCCTGCTTTAGCAATGGATGATGATGGGACTAATGGTTATTTAATATTTGTTGGTCGTAATCCAGATGCTAATGATCAGCTATCTTATCAACCATTTATATATCAAACTAATGATGGCGGTAATACTTGGACAAAAATTGAATTTAACTGGGAAACTATCCCCACTATAGTAGATCATGTTGAAAACTATGCCTTATCAGGAGTTAATCGTCCATTTTTTTATAATCCAATAGAGGCAGTTATAGACAAAAATGGTAATTTACATTTTGCTTGTTATATTCACAAAGCTTGGAGTGATTCACCTGATTCATTATCATATTTAGTAAATAGATTTTACATGAATGGTGTATTATTTGATATTTATCAAACCTCTACTGGATGGGATGCTACATTGATAGATACAGTTTGGTGTGATGATTATATTTTCTATTCTGATGGAAGTAGTAATTATACTATTGAAAGTCGTCCTCAAATGAGTCGTACACCAGATGGTAGATATATTGTTTTTTCTTGGGCAGATAGTGATACTTCTTATGTAACTGTAACAGATAATGAATTTAATAATATGATACCTGATATATTTGTAAAAGTTTATGATGCTACTACCAATACTTATTCAGAAACTATTAATGTAACTGCGGGCACAGATATTGAGAGTCAAGCTACTTGGCACTTTTTAGCTGATCAATGTTTTGATTTAGGTAATGGTAATATCAAAGTTCCTATATCTGTTAGTATTTTAGGTGGTAATTATACTTCAGATGATAGAATTGATTACTATCTTTTAAATGATGTTATTATTGGTCCTCAAGGTATAACTAGCTATACAAATACTGCTAACTTCTCTATTTATCCTAATCCCGTATCTGATCAATTAAATATTAATTTGATCAATAAAGGTATTAATACTATAAAAATTATGAATATAATGGGAGCTGAAGTATATTCTACTGTAGTAGAAGGTAAAGATCATTGTACTATTGACTTATCTAATTTACCTGCTGGCATGTACATAGTAAATGTATCTAATAGTACAGGTACTAATGCAAAGAAAATTGTAAAAAAATAATTTTTGTAAGTTTATTGTAATATATTAAAAAGATAGCCGTGAAAAGCACGGCTATCTTTTTAATTACTTAAATCATTTATGATTTTTATCAATTAATTTTTTATATATTTGCATAAAAATTATTATGGAAAATCAATCTTGGCTTAATAGTTATCTAGATAATAAGTATCTTACTTTCTTATTTAGCTTAGATGAGAAACTAAATAAAACTAATGATATAAAAGAAATTTTCAATTTTATTATAAACAATATATCTAATTACTTTTCTAATTCAGAATTGCTAAAAATACATATTACTTATGATAATATAAATTTTGGAGAAGAAATAGCTAATATCGATAAGACTAAAATGATATCAATGCCAATAATCGTTGATAATGAAAATAGAGGTGTAATGGTATTATCTTATCAAGGGCTCGATAATGGTGAAATAGAATTTTCGAAAGCTGAAAAAGATTTTATAAAATTATTAATTTCTAGATTATCAGACTATTTAAGCACAATTGCTAAGATAGAAACTATGTCATATAAAGAGTATACACCCATATATAATGCAAAAGTATCAGATAAATATTCAAAAGATTTAGTAAATTGGCTTTCAGCATTTAATCTAACAGTAGATCAGATAGATGGCTTACTTCATACATGTTTAAATTTTAGGAGAGGAGAAACTGTATGCAAGCAAAGTGCATTCTCATCTTATTTTATTTTATTAGCAGAAGGATATTGCAAGTCTTTTGTAGAAGATAGCAAAGGACATACTTTAAGTTTTATGGTTAATAAAGCATTCGAATTTATCGCTCTTTCATCTTTATATGGTAAATCATTTTATTTTACTACTGTTACATTAACTCCTTGTAAAATTTATTTAATTGAGAAAAATGATTTTTTTATCTTAATGGAGCAAAATAAAGATTTTCATAGAGAAGTAACTAAATGGCTATGCGAAAACTACAATATAGTATTTGAAAAATTAGCCATTAGAGGACTAAAGCAAACAATAGGAAGAGTAGCCCATACACTATTATATCTAAGTCAAACTGTTTTTGAAAGTGATGTCATACCAAATTTAATAACTAGAAAAGATATTGCTGAATTCTCTGGTATGTCTAATGAAAATTGTGTAAGGATATTATCATCTTTTAAAAGAGACAACATTATAAAATATACTAAAAATGGAATTCAAATAAAAGATTTTAATCTATTGAAAACTATGATAATAGCTGGTTAGAAAAAAGTTATATAAAAATGAGTTTAAAACACATTTTTCTGCTTCATCAAATTATTCCCTAATTTGAGACCTTTCTTTTGTTACTTTTCTTTGTGTGGCTGACAAAGAAAAGTAAATTATATAAAAATTTGTTCAAAAATTAATTATACTCAAAAGAAATATATTTATTATTGAGACATTCAGAGTAATAAATTAGTTTTTCATAAAACACTTAATTTATTAAAATAAAATTATTTTAATAAAATGTTTAAATTAATTAATGATATATAAATTTAAATAAAACACAATTAATACTTCTTAAATTATAGCATATAAAGTAAATTAATAAAAATTAAAATTTTAATAAATATTTCTATCAAATGTTCATTAATAATGATTTTAATTGTTAAAAATTATTAATACAATATCATTAATTAATTTAAACAAAAAAAATATGATTTTTTAAAATGTTTAATAAAAGATGGCTATTTATTCATAAAATGCTTAATTTTATTTTTTAATAATATGGATTAGCAAATGTTTTGACATCATCTAAACATACTTTGCTATCACACAGGATCATTAGCCTTTCAATAATATTTCTCAGCTCTCTGACATTACCTCGCCAAGGAAGTTTTTTTAAATACTCAATAGCGTCTGGTTCGAAAGTTAATGGCGGTTTTTTCATAGCTTCGCTAAACTCTTGCAAAAAATAATCTATTAAAAGAGGAATATCTTCTTTTCGTTCTCTAAGCGGAGGTACTTCTATAATGATAACTGCTAGTCTATGAAATAAATCTTCACGAAATCTTTTATTTTGAATTTCTTCTACTAAATTTTTATTAGTAGCTGCTATCACTCTCACATTAACAGGTATTTCTTTTTCACCACCAACATGTGTTATTTTATTTTCTTCTAAAGTTCTTAAAACTTTTGCCTGAGCAGCTAAGCTCATATCTCCTATTTCATCTAAAAACAAAGTACCATTACTAGCTAACTCGAAACTGCCTTTTTTAGATTTTATAGCAGAGGTAAAAGCACCTTTTTCATGACCAAATAGCTCACTTTCTATCAATTCAGAAGGTATAGCAGCACAATTCACCTCAATAAATGGACCTTTAGAACGAGGACTCAACTCATGTAACCAATGGGCAATATTTTCTTTGCCAGTACCATTTTCACCAACTATTAGCACTCTAGCATCTGTGGGAGCAATTTTCTCTATATTGTTTTTTAGTTTTTTCATTACATCAGATTCACCTATCAAAGCATATTTTTTTGTTAATTTGCTTTTAAGTCTTTTAGTTTCTTCCATCAAATTAGATCTATCTAATGCATTACGTATAGATATTAGCAATCTATTTAAATCGAATGGTTTTATTATAAAATCAAAAGCACCTTTTTTAATAGCATCTACTGCCGTATCGATAGTTCCATGGCCAGATATCATTATTACTGGTATATCATAGCTTTGTAAAATTTTATCTAAAAGCTCCAAACCATCCATTCCTGGCATTTTAATATCACATAAAACCACATCAAATGATTGTTGAGAAAATAAATCTAAAGCTTGCAATCCACTATCAGCCTCCACGACTTCATACCCTTCATATTCAAGCATTTCTCTCAAAGTTTCTCTCACAGACTTCTCATCATCTACTATTAAAATTCTACTCATTTCAATGAAATTTTTTTATGATTAATTTTCTTCGAAATTATTAAATTATTTAGTCTATACTGCAAAAAAAATTTTATACTATCCAAATAAGTTCTCGTCTAATAATGCCAGCAAGAGGATAGAGGTAAGGATAATTACGGTTTTCAGGTAAATCCTCGATTTCGAAATTAACACAATAATTTTCGAAAAATTCAACTTTCTTTTTGTCTAAATTAGTAAAAGCAATTCCTAGATAATACAAGCCCTGATTGAGTAGATTTTTTTCTAATTTAGCATAAATTTTAAAGATACCTTTGCCTTTTGGCACTCTATCACTATCAATGATGCTAGTCAAAACATATTGATTATTTGAGGTTAAAATGTGAATATTAGGGTAAATGTCATCATCAGTTAATTTCTCATAGATAATTTCAAAATAAACATCCTCATTATTGGTAAAAGTGAATCTTTCATTATTTTCATTATCTAAAATTCTAAATGAAATTGGCTTAACGACTTCATTATTAATATTATTCCAATATTTAGAAGTATCATACTTGGCTATTTCATTTATGTATTTGTTAATTACTTTGTCGGTGTCATCAAAAGTATCTAAATGTCCATTGACAAAAAGAGCAGATTTTTCGCATAGATTAGAAATAGCATTGAGGTTATGGCTAACAAAGATGATTGTTCTGCCTTCAGTATTAGAAACCTCATCCATTTTACCAAGACATTTCTTTTGAAATTCAGCATCACCTACAGCTAATACCTCATCGACGAGCATAATATCTGCATCTAGAAAAGCTGAGACAGCAAAAGCTAACCTCATTTGCATGCCCGAAGAGTAGTGCTTCACTGGAGTATCAATAAATTTTTCTACACCCGAAAATGCAACAATATCATCAAATTTTTTATTAATTTCTTGACGTTTCATGCCTAAAATAGCTCCATTAAGATACACATTTTCTCTACCAGTTAGCTCTCCATGAAAACCAGTACCTACCTCTAATAAGCTAGCTACTCTTCCTCTCAATATAACAGAGCCTGATGTAGGATAAGTAATTCGAGATAAGATTTTGAGAAATGTACTTTTGCCTGCACCATTTCTACCAATAACTCCAATTTTTTGGCCTTTTTCGATAGTTAAATTCACATTGTCTAGAGCTTTAATGAAATGCTTTTTTCTATTTTGGGGATTAGTTTTAAATAATTGAGTAATGGAATCTCTAAAAGTGAGATAAGAGCCGTGCAAACTACCTAATCTATATATTTTAGTTAAATTTTCTACCTCTATGATTGGATTCACAAAATTAAGATCAAAGATTAATAATTATAAAAAATGAGAAGAAATAAATTAATATTCGCTAGACCAGGCTACGCTTACAACTTCATCATCTTCTAAATAAAAATCTACCATATCATCCTCTATTGATACACGTTTTTCGCCCCATTCTTCTATTTCTTCATCAAATTTATTATAACCAGCATTATTCAAGAATTTTTTTAAGTCATTATAAGCTAGTCCTATAACCTTATTTCCCTTAAAATAAGTATCTGGGAAAGAACTTTCAATGCCTTTAAGGGCATAATAATCATCATCTATCTCATCAAAAAATAAAGAGATAGTATCTTCATAAAACCAAATACTAGTAGCTGGTTCATCATCTTCTTCTTCGTACTTTTCGATGTCTTCTGGCTCACCTAAAATTTCTAAAATTGTATCTTGTGAGTCTCCAAACTTAAATAAATTAGAACCTTCTAAAGGTATAACTTCCAATTTTTTAATTTTTTCCATATGGATATTTTTTTATTAATGGTGAATTTTTTTCTTTTAACATATCTTTGAAAACAAGTTTATCAACTAAAGCAGGGAAAAATTTACCTAAAAACACAGTTAATTTCCCCTCTGTAGTCATGATAACTTGCCTTTTACGTTTTTCAATTCCTTTAATTATTCTACTAGCTACTTTTTCTGCACTCATGAGTTTGCCTTCCTCTAATGGCGTATCTTTTTGTTGTGAACCATCAGCTGTCAAGGCAGTATTTCTAATATTGGATGCTGTAAAACCAGGACAAGCTATCATCACATGCAATCCAGTATATAGATTTTCTATCCTAATAGTATTGAGAAAACCTTGAATAGCAAACTTAGAAGCAGAATAACCTGTACGAGCAGGCAAAGCTTGATAGCCCGCAATGGATGATACTCCTACTAAACTTC
>Ga0209720_1002931_pt1 | contig 12167 bp, 9 predicted proteins | sample AD_JPNMR3_MetaG_FD_184426 | JGI IMG/M metagenome (GOLD analysis project Ga0209720, IMG submission 184426) | Active sludge microbial communities of municipal wastewater-treating anaerobic digesters from Japan - AD_JPNMR3_MetaG (SPAdes) (version 2) | ecosystem: Engineered > Bioreactor > Anaerobic >...
CACCTAGAAGTTGGGCCAGCTGTTTTTGGGTTTTCCTCTTACTCTTGGCCGCTTCATGGTTCTCCCTAACCAACCATTCCAACTCTTGCCGTTCCGCGTAATCCAGGTGTTTTCCTTTTCTTCTTCTGGTACAATGAACGTAGCTCATGGCTCCTCCCTGAACAATGATTTGGTTTTGCACCCTTACATTGTATCAGAGAGCCGTGAGCTTTTCTTTCACTTAATTCTACAAGTTGCCAATTTTTGCACCGCCTTTTATAAACAGGATTTCGTTGAAACATGTTATATAATTATACATAACGAGTCTGATGGTTCATGTCTTGCAGTTTATGCATAAGGGGGTGGGGCCTGGCTGTAAAGAGCAAAGGGTTGCATAGCTGCCTACTAAAAATCCACAACCTAAAGGAGGTCATGCTTCGTGAGAGGAAAACTGCTTAGTTTGCTCCTTGTCGCGCTGCTTGCTGTGGGCTTGCTTGCTCCAACCGCTGCCGCTCAGGTTCGGGAAATGGAATTCGTGATCATCACCCACAGCGCCACCATTGACTTTTGGATTCCGCTGGTCAAAGGTGCGCAGGATGCTGCGGCCATGATCAACGCCTTTGATCCCACCGTGAAGATCTCGGTAACCCATACCGGGCCCAGCATGTTTAACGTGGCTGAGCAGGTTAATATCATGGAGAACGTAATCCAAGCTGGCGTAGATGGCATTATCTCTACCCTACCCGACCCAACAGCCTTTGACGAGCCGGTACGCCGCGCCTTGGAAGCCGGCATTCCGGTCATTGGCACCAACGCCGACGCTGGCCCGGACAACCCGCGCCTGGCCTATGTGGGTCAGAGCGACTATGATGCCGGCCGCACCCTGGCCAGGACGCTCATCGACCACATCGGCACCAGCGGCAAAGTGGCCATCGGCGTAGAGGACCTGGGACACACCTCCCTGGCTGAGCGCCTCCGGGGCGTAAGATCCGTTTTGGATGAGTATCCGGAGATCGAATACACCATCCTGCAGACCAGCCCTGACCTGACCATCGGCGCCGCCACCTTCGAGACCTACCTGATCGCTAACCCCGATGCCAAGGCGATCATCAGCGTGGACGCCAACACCCAGTCCCACGGTGTGGTCATCCGCAACCTGGGCCTGGAAGGCAAGGTCATCTCCGGCGGCTGGGACCTGGTACCAACCACCATCGAGAACATCAAAGACGGCTACACCAAGTTCGTCATCGACCAGCAGCCCTATGTCCAAGGCTTCTATCCGGTCATGGCCCTTTATCTGTACCACAAGTACGGCATTGCTCCAGCTAACATGGACTCCGGTTCCGGCATCGTTGGACCGCACAACATCGACATGGTCATCGAACTGGCAGAACAGGGTTACAGATAAGCCTCAAGCAGGCACGCTTCAGCACCGGTCGCCGGGCGGCCGGTGCTTAACCTCTGTATAGGGGAGGGACAGAATTGGCGGAGAACATACTCATCAGCTACCAATCCATCAGCAAACGTTTTGGTGGAGTGCAGGCGCTGGACGATGTCTCCTTCTCCATCAGGAAAGGCGAGATCCACGGGCTGATCGGGGAAAACGGCGCGGGGAAATCGACGCTGATCAAGATCACCGGCGGGATCTACCGCCGGGACCAGGGGCAGATCCTCTGGGACGGCAGGCCCCTGGAAGTGAACAGCCCGCTGGAAGCAGAGCGCCACGGCATCTCCATCGTGCACCAGGAGATCCCCCTCTGCGGTAATCTCACTGTCGCGCAAAACGTGTTCCTGGGGCGCCTGATCACCAACCGGTTCGGGCAGCCCAAGTGGGACGAGATGGAAGAACGGACGGTGGAGCTGTTCCGGCAGATCGGCCAGTCCATCGATCCCCGGGCCAGGGTCGGCGAGCTGAGCGTGGCCCTCAAGCAGCTCACAGCCATCGTGCAGGCCCTCAACGGCACAGCTAAATTCCTGATCATGGACGAACCCACCTCGGCCTTGACTCCTGGAGAGGTGGAAACCCTCTTTGAAGTGCTGCGCCGCCTGAAAAATGAGGGCACAACCATCATGATCGTCAGCCACATCCTCAGCGAAATGATGGAGATCACCGACCGGGTGACTGTACTGCGCAACGGCAGGCATGTGGGCACCCTGGACACCAAGGATGCCACCATTGAGGGGCTTGTCCATATGATGGTGGGCGATGTACCGCTGCCCACTCCCAAGGAGAGCACCGCGGTGCGTGGAGAAGTGGTGCTGAAGGTGCGGGGCCTCAGTCAAAACCGGCTGCGTTTGAAGGACATTAATTTCGATCTCTATAGACAGGAAATCCTGGGGCTGGCTGGCATTCAAGGTGCCGGGCGCACGGAGCTGGCCACCACCTTGTTCGGGGTGCACCAGCCGGACAGCGGCACCATCGAACTGGAAGGCAGAGAAATCAAGATCAAAAACCCACGGCAAGCCATCGAGCACGGCATAGGCTACCTGACCGAGGACCGCCGTAATCTGGGCGTGTTCTGGGATATGTCGGTTTGGCAAAACGCCGGTGCTGCAATCATAGATGAACTTACTTCCTACGGGAATGTGCTGGACAACAAGCGCATCGAGGAAATGGCCGCCAAATCCATCAGCGACCTGCAGATCAAGACCTCTGGGCTGAGTCAGACCATCCGCTACCTGAGCGGAGGTAACCAGCAGAAGGTGCTCCTGGCCCGCTGGCTGAATGTGAAGCCCAAAATCCTCATCCTGGACGAACCGACCCGGGGCGTCGATGTGGGGGCCAAGGCAGAGATCCGCAAGGTCATCCAGGAGCTGGTGGACCAGGGAATCTCTGTGATCGTCATCTCTTCTGACCTAGAAGAACTCCTGGCCATGAGCGACCGCGTCCTGGTGATGGCCAACGGCTCCATCAAAGGGGAATTCCTGGCCAGGGAGGCCACTTTTGATAAGATCATGGCACTGGCCGTGCAGAAGTAGGAACAAAAGGAGTGATCGCGGTGAAAAACTTGCTAGGTGCACTGAAGTTCAGACGAGAAGTGGGCGTGCTGGTGGTTTTCGTCCTGCTCTGCGTCTTCTTTTCCCTAGTAACCAACACATTTCTCACGGTGCCCAATATCCTCAACATCCTGCGGCAGGTATCTATCTCGGGCTTAATCGTCATGTTCATGACCATGATCATCATCTCCACCGACATCGATCTGTCCGTGGGTTCCATTTTCGCCGCAGTGGGCATGATCGTGGCCATCCTCTTCCAAAACGGCATGAACATCTGGCTGGCATCCCTGGTCGGTCTTCTGGCCGGCGCGGGTTTCGGACTGATTAACGGTGTCGTGACGGTGAAAGGAGCGCTGCCCCCCTTCATCGTTACCCTAGGCACACAAATGATTTACCGGGGTTTTGCCCTGGTCATCTCCGGCGGTGCCCCCGCCTCCGTCCGCCTGCCGGATGCGTTCTACAACGTCACAGGCGCCCGCACCTTCCTCAACCTGCCCGTACCGGCCCTCTGGTTTTTGGCCGTAACCTTCATCGCAGGCTTCATCCTTCATAAAACCAGCTACGGGTTTAAGGTTTACGCCACGGGCGGCAATGAGGAAGCGGCCCGCCTGTCCGGTATCCACACCGACCGCATCCGCATCACCAACTTCGTGCTCATCGGCGTCGCTTCCGCCCTGGCCAGCATCATTCAAATGGCCTATCTGCGGGGCGTCACCCCCACCGCGGGGCAGGGCATGGAGCTCACCGCCATTGCATCCACTGTCATCGGCGGCACCTCCATGTTCGGTGGGGTGGGAACCATCGGCGGCGCCTTCATCGGCACGCTGTTCATGGGCGTGGTGCGCAACGGACTGGTTTTGATGGGCACCAGCGCTTACCTGATCGACTTGATCATCGGTATCGTGCTCATTACGGCGGTCTTCTTGAGCACCCTTTCCACCAGGGAAAAGCGCTAGGCTTGCCCGGCTGCTGCCAGAGCCCAGCAAACCTGTGACAAAATCTGCTTGGCCAAAAGGGCGGGACGGCTGCTGCCCACGGCCGCCAGTCCTGCCCGCCCTGGCCAGGACGCCAGATTCAGCTGCTTCTGGCTTAGGCGCCTCCACTGCTCAGTGGAGGTTTTTCTTTTCAACCACCCCATGGAGCAGCGGCCAGCTCACCTCTCCTCCCAGGGCACCTGCCCCGAGCGGTAGAAGTTTACCCCCGCGGCCCGCAGGCGCGGTCCATGGGCGGCCAGCCGCAGGCGGTATTCCTCCCAGCTTCTCCCCTGCCGCGGCGACCAGCCGATCTCCGCCACGCCTAACAGCCGGGGAAACAGCATGTATTCCATATCTCCAAGGTTGTGGATGGTTTCAGTCCAGAGGGGCGCTTCCACCCCCAAAACGTCTTCCTCGCCGACATCCGGATAGACCGAGACCGGATCCCAGCTGTAGGCATCTTCCACCTCAATGAGGGCGGCCCAGTCCTGGCCCAGCTCAGTTTCTGGCCCGTATTTCATATCCAGATAGACACGGGTGCAGGGGGACATGATCAGCTTAGCTCCCTGCCTCACCGCCTCCCGGGGACGGGTATCCTTGCGCCAGATCTGGACCAGATCCCCCGGCCGCAAACCCGCCTGGATGATCTCGTCCCAGCCCACCAGCGTTTTACCCAGTTCAGCCACGATATCCTGAACGCGCCCCATAAACAGCCGGTATTCCTCGTCCTTGGTGGAATGGGCCTCATCGCCGCCCACGTGGAGGTAGGGGCCCGGGGTAAGCGCGGCCAGCTCCCCTAGGACGTCCGACACGAACTTATAGGTGATCTCCTTCTCCGCCGCCAGGGTGCTGAAACCCACCTTCATCCCCCGGTACAGCCCGGGGGCAACTCCATCCCGGTTGAGCTCGGGATAGGACGCCAGGGCAGCATTGGTATGCCCGGGGAGATCGATTTCCGGCACCAGGGTAATGGCTCGGCTCTGGGCGTAGGCCGCGAGCTCCTGGTATTCTGCCTTAGTGAAAAAGCCCGCGCGGCCCCCCTCCACCGCGCCGCTTCCGCCGTGAAGGGCCAGGTTGGGCCAGCTGTCGATCATGATCCTCCACCCCTGATCGTCGCTTAAGTGCAGGTGCAGGCGGTTGAGCTTGTAAGCCGCCAAAAGATCCAGCAGGCGCTTAACCTCATCCACGGTGAAAAAGCTCCGGGCCACATCCAGCATGGACCCCCGCCAAGGGAAGCGGGGATAATCCTCTATAAAGACGCCCGGGATCTCCCAGGGACCTTCTGCCGGCGGCAGCAGCTGCCTTAAGGTTTGACAGCCGTAGAAAAACCCAGCAAATCCCCGGGCTCTGATGATCAAACACCCCTCCTCGGTGCTGAGCTGGTAGCCCTCTTCCCCCAGCTCAGTACCGGCGCCCTGGGCTGTGAAATAGATGCAGCCGGGCTCAAAAGCCTGGGCCGCCTCCTCCACGGGTAGGGGCAGGCCAGTTAGGGGCCGAAGCCGCCCTGCCAGATACTCAGCGGCCTGCAGGGCCCAAGTGGAACCTGCCTGAACACAGATTCTGCTCTCCGGGGTTAGGCTGCATACCCCGCCCCGCTTCTCCAGAAGAACGGGCTTGGGGATTAAGCTTTCGTACTGTGCCTTGTTCATTGCCTCCATGCCTCCATCTTGCTTGAGCTGCGGACTACTTCCGCGAACTGCGGGCCAATCCCTGCCGGGCTCCGGCGCGAAAAGTGGGCCCCCCGGCGGGCGGCCCACTCCTCAATAGACGTTTTTCCACCCCTACATCTTAAACCCTTCCGTGAGCTGCATCAGCCGCGTGGCCTGCTCAGCCAGCTCGTTGGCGGAGGCGGTGATCTCCTGCAGCGTAGCAGCCTGCTCCTCTGTGGCGGCAGCCATCTGCTCGGAGCCGCTGCTGAGCTCCAGAGCATAGGAGGCCACTTCCCGGATCCGGGAGCTGATGTTGTTGATGGCCCGCCCGATCGGGCGAAGGTCTGGCCCGCGGACTCTACACTGCTGGAGCCCGCCTGCACTTCCCCTATGCTCTTGTTGGCTTCCCCCATCACTTCCCCGATCTGCACGTTCACTTCCCGCAGGAGGCTGGCGATCTGCTCCGTGGCCGCGGCGGACTGCTCGGCGAGGCTGCGCACTTCCTCGGCCACCACCGCAAAGCCCCGGCCCTGTTCCCCGGCCCGGGCCGCTTCAATGGCCGCATTGAGGGCCAGGAGGTTGGTTTGCTCCGAGATGCCCCGGATCAGATCGGTGATCTTGCCAATTTCCTTGGACTGGATGCTGAGCTGTTCCACACTCTTGTGCAGCTGGGCAAAGCTCTCTTCAATGCTCTTCATCTGGTTGACCGCCTGGGCAATGGCCGTTTCCCCCTGGGCGGAGATCTGCCGGATGGCGGTGCCTTCCTCATCGATGGATTGGACGTTGTCGCTGGTGCGCTGCACCGAGCTGGCAAACTCGCTGGTGGTGGCGGCCATTTCTTCGGTGGAAGCGCTGATCTCCTGGCTGGAGCGGTAAACCGTCCTGCTCAGGTCGGCGGTCTTGTTGCTGGCTGCCTTTAGTTCGCCGATGAGCCTGCCCAGCTCCCGCTGGAGAGTTCGAAATGCCTCGGCCAACACTCCCAGCTCGTCTTTTTTCTGCAGCTGCACTTCGCTGGTGAAGTCCCCTTCGCTGATCTTCTTAGCTGCCGCAGCCAGCTGCAGCACCGGCCTGACCAGCATGCGGTTGGTAACAATGGAACCCACGGCAAAGGCCGCGACCAGGAAAATGAAGCCGATGAGCACCGTGCGCCCCAGCTGCCGCTGGACGTATGTATTGGCTTCGGCATAGGAAACCATGGCCCCCAGCGGCCAGCCGGTGCGCTCCAGCGCGGCATAGGCCACGAACATCTGCTCCTGGCCGGTCTAATCCACCTCACCGGAGGGTGAAGAAAGCACCTTCTGCAGAATGTCGGCATCGGGCATAGGTGTGCCCACTACGCTGGGGTCAGGATGGGCGAGCACGGTCCCCTCCGTGTCCATGAGGACTAGGAAGCCGCTGTCCGCCACCCTGCGGGAAGAGATAATGCCCGCTAAGCGCTCCAGGGTGACGTCAATACCCACAACGCCCAGGGGCATGCTCTCACCCTGCCTTTTGACGGGCAGGGCCGCGGTTACAACCAGCTTACCAGTGCCTGTATCCACATAAGGTTCAGTCCAAATCAGTCCATCCGCCGCCAAAGCCTGCGTGTACCAGGGGCGGGCGGTGGGATCAAATCCGGGAGGCAGGCCGCCAGAGGGCCAAGGGTAGACGTAAAACGCCTTATCCCTTGTTCCGTAGAAGGCATTCTCCACATCGCCGTGGGAAGTTACATAACTCCCTAGAACCTGGGAGACCTCAGCTTCCAGACCAGGTTCATCTAAGACGGCCAGTACATCAGGGTTGCGGCTGAGCATGACCACCGCCTCTTCCACCGACTTGAGGAATCCATCGGCAAAGGCGAGTCCGTTGGACAGGGCTTCCCGGCGGTAACGCGCAGCATGTCGGTGATCATGTCCCTCGTTTGGCGGTATTCATTAATGCCTAAGACCAAAACCGGCAGCATAATCACGACAAAGACCAGCAGCAGCATCTTCCAGCGCAGCGATACTCTCTCACCAAACACCTCCCGGTGGGATAAATGCGGGTATTTCAAAATTCTCCGCATTTTCCCCTATTCCTCCAGGATGTGATTAGTGCCTCAATTCACTTACCGCCGGCGCAGCGGGGCAAGGGGCACCTCCTCCACCCGCAGGCTGCTGGCGCTCCAGGGTATCCCGCCGCTGAAGAGATCTTCGTCCCCTAGGGCAACAGCGGTGGATGCCGTGACTACACCGTAGACGAGATGGCCCAAGAGTTCCCTCAGCACTGTTTTGGGCTGGACATTGCGCACGTCGGTGGCCCCCATGTTGCTCAAGACGCCGTAAAGGCCCACCCAGGCCAAAGCTCCTGTGGTGAGCCCCTTGAGAAAGGCCCGATCGCGGCCTGTAAAGGTCAGCGTATAAACCGTGGCAATGCCCAACAGGCTCCCCACCGTGGCATCGGCCAGCCAGCCCGCGGCCTGGCCCAGGGGTGTATGGGTTTTGTAGGCAGGCAGCAGCATCCCCGCGGCGCGCTGGGGGCCCGCTCCTTTGCTCAAGCCAGATCTGGTCATGAACCCGCCCACCAGATCCTTGGCCACTACGCCAGCCAGCCCTGCCATCATGCCCAGCTGCAGTCGATCCCTCACTTTGATCACAGTATCACCTCAGGAATTAGCATATCCAGCGAAGTATGCTTTTCCCCGTCGGCAGGAACAACAAAAGCTGCGGCGAAGAAGGAAAAAAATGCCGAAGAAGGTGACTGCGGTGATCCGCCATCCCGACCACATGCCAGTAATTGCCACCAAACTGCAGTGCCCGCAATACCAGGCGCAGATGGTGGAGCGTACTGCTCTCCTCCAGCGCCTTCCGGGTCCTGATTGCAAGGTGCTGTTGGTTTTGGCCCCTGCAGGCTGCGGCAAGACGGTGCTCTTAAGCCAGCTGGTTCGCGCCTCTGCCCGTCCCGCCGCCTGGTACAGCCTAGATCCCCATGATGATGAACCGAGGACCTTCATCAGGCATCTCGCGGCTGCCCTCCAGAGGCATACTACCCTAAACGAAGTGCAGCTACACCGCTTAGTGTCTAGGACGGAACCGGAAGCGCTGTGCCGCCCTGCACTAAGCTTTTTTGTCGACGCACTGGAGGCCAGCTCCTCTGGTCTGCTCATCGTCTTGGACAACTGGCAGGTGATCAGCGATCCCATCATCTACCGCTTCGTTTCAGAGCTGATCCCCCTGCTCCCTGCCGGCAGTCAACTGGTTCTCAGCGGAAGGAGCTCCCTGGACCTGTTGGGCCGTCTGGCCCTGGAAGGTCTGCATTTGGCTGGGCAGGTGCAGCTCATCGGCCGCAGGGATCTAAGCCTGACCCCTGCGGAACTGGAGCGGTTTTTTGCCCTGCGGGATAGCTCCCTAACCGAGGAGCAGCTGGAGCTGGTGGCTGCCCTGAGCGGCGGCTGGCCAATCACAGTGAGCTTTTTCGCCCAGCTGAGCAGCGGGCCGGAAACAGCCAAAGAGAGAATTCCCCCTGCCCTGGCCGCCTACATGGATCGGGAGCTGCTGCAAGAAATGCCGGAAGAAATCTCGGACTTTTTGATCAAGACCTCTGTGTTCTCCCAGTTTACCGCGGCCGACTGCGATCAGCTCCTGGGCAGTACCGGCTCGGAGGAGAAGATCCGCTATCTCCAGGCCCACCAGTTCTTCTTGGAGCAGCTGGGCGAGCAGTACAACCTGGTGCCGGTGGTGCGCTCCCACCTGCGCGGCAAACTGGGGCCAGAAAAGCCCGGTTTATACAAGAAAGCTGGTACCATTGCCATCGGCCGGGGTAATCTCCCCCAGGCCATCGGCTGCTACCTGGAGGCAGGGGAAAGCGAAGGCATCCCCGACCTGGTGGCCGCTTTAGGGGAAGAAGCGGTACTCCACGGCAGGTGGCAGGAGCTCAGCTCCTGGCTGGAGGAGGCCCTCACCTTGGAGCAGATCCGGGGCGATCCCCGGCTCTCCCTGCTGCAGGCGCTGGTGGAGATAAACCGCGGCCAGCTGGGACATGCCCAAAAGGCTGTGGACCGGGCCGAGTCCCTCTTCACACTGGCGGGTGACCAGATCGGTCTAGCCGAATGCCAGCTGCTCAAGGCCCGTATCTCCCGGGGCCGCGGCGCCCAGGAAGAGAGCTTCCAGTTTCTCTTTGACGCTGAAACCAATCTCTCCACTTCCCGCTTCAAGCTCCTCCTGGCCATCGAAAAATCCACCATCTATTACGCCGCCGGACGTTTCCGGGAATCCCGGGAGATCCTCAGGCGGTGCCTGGAGGAATACGAGGGGGCAGGGGATGCAGAAGCGCTGGTGCGAATTCTCGAGGCGTTGGGGAACGTCACTTACCTCTTGGGGGAACCCGCCCGGGCGCTCCTGCTGTTTAAACGTGCTTTATCCCTCTGCCCTGAAGGCGTGATGCCGGGGTATGATTTCCAAGACATGATGTCGGCCATCTATGATGATTGGGGTGAAACGGAGCAAGCCCTGCTCATCGCCGAGCGCAGCGAGGCGCTGCGGGAAAAGATGGGCTTAACGGAGCTCCTCCCCTCGTCGTGCCTGCAGCTGGCCATGGTCTACACCAACTTGGGGCGGTTTGCCGATGCTGAGCTCTGTTTCCGCCGCGGGATTGACTATGTGCGGGAACATGAGAGCAATCGCTGCGATTTGGCCCTCAATTTGGTTTTCCTGGCGCGCACCCTGGCCATCCAGGGCAAGTGGGTCGCGGCTCGCGCCTGCGCCCTGGAAGCCTTGGAGGTGGCAGCGTCCCTGCCCCGTTTGTACAGGACCTCCGTGCCCACGGTGGCCGCACCCATTTTGGCCCGCACTGGCTCCTGGGATTGGGGCCTGACTCTGCTCAAGGAAGCCGCAGCCAGTGCCCAGGAGATGGGGTTCAGCAAGTGCCTGGCCTATGCCTACCAGTCCCTGGCCTATCTCCATTTCCTCCACGGCGATGTGGAAAAGGCTCGGGAGTACACCTATCAGGCACTAACCACTTCCGCCAAGATCAACGACCTGCAGAACTTCGTATCCTGCTACCACTGGTACCATCCCCTCTTGATGCATGGACTCGCAGAGGGGATTGAAACCAGTTTCGTGCAGCGGGTACTGCGCAAGGTGGGAGAGCGCTGCCTCAAGCACCTCCCGCCCTTCGTGCCTGGAGGCAGCCCCGAGGCCAAGCAGCGGATCATCCCCGTGCTCGTGGAGATCGGCGGAGATGAGGCCTGCAGCCTCCTGGCGATGCTGCAGAAAGATGCTGTGGAATATGTGCGCAATATGGCTGCGGAAGCCCTGGAGCGCCTGCGGAGTCCTGAGGAGTCGGCCCACCGCGCAGCGGTACCCGCCCTGCGTCTGCAGCTCTTGGGACCCGTGCGCATCTTCGTGGATTCCCAGGAGCTCACGGGCATCAAATGGCGCAGCCAGAGGGCCAGGGATCTGCTTATCTACTTAGCCCATGTGGGCCAACCCGTTACCAAGGACCAGATCATCGAAGCGCTGTGGCCCGATGACAACCAAGACCTGGAGAAGGCAGATGCCCAGTTCCACACCACCCTCTACCGCCTGCGCACTGTGCTGAAGAACTACGGACTGCCGGATCTGATCCAGCGGGGCACCGACGCCTACTCTCTAACGGTGCCCGCGTCCACAGACCTGGACCGCTTCGAGGCGCTGCTCAAGGCCGCCCTCAGCCAGGAAGCGGATTCGCCGGAGCAGATGAAGCTGCTGGAAGAGGCGCTGAAGCACTACCACGGCGATTACCTGGAAAACCTGGATTACCAGTGGGTGATCCCCCACAGGGAAGCGCTGCGCCTGCGCTGCGGGGAAGCCCAGCTGCGCCTGGTGCACTGCTACTTGAAGGCCAGCCAGTACGAGAAGGCCATCAGCGAACTGGTTATGCTGCTGAAACGGGACGAACTGAACGAACTCTACCATGCGCTCTTAATCGAGGCGTACGCCAAAAGCGGCCAGCGCCAGGCGGCCCAGCGGCAGTATGCCCTGCTCACGGGCATCCTCCAGAGGGAACTCGGGGTGAAACCTTCCCCAGAAACACAGCAGGCCTACCACAGCCTCAACCTAGGACCCCCAAGCGACTGACGAGCAGAGGGACGGCTCCAGAGCAGATCTGGAGCCGTTCTTGCTTTCCTTGTCCCAAGCCATCATTCGGGATACCGGGCGTATAAAACGTTGGGGGCAGAGACGTATTTGAGTTGGCTATCATCCCAAATGCCTTCCCAGTCGCCCTTCGCAGCCGGGCCAGGCCAACCCACATTTCCTCCGCGCTGAGTATCGCGATAGGAGGTGAAGTAAGCATTAGCAAAGCCCTGGAGGCGAGAAAGGTTGCTCACATCAATGTCGACATCCTGGTATGCCCTCAAGATAGTCCCTGTGCCTAGCTGAATGGTCGTTTGATCAAGAGCCAGGCCGCTGAGGAGTACATAGGGAACACCGGTGTGCAGCCACTCGACGGACTGGCGTGTAAATAGAGGCCAGCGTTCGCTGTAGACGTAGATAGCATTGTAGTCGTTGTCGACGATAACCAGGCTGTTGTCCGTGTCAATGTTCACATCGACCTTCAGCGGGTACAAATT
>Ga0209720_1002932_pt1 | contig 12161 bp, 10 predicted proteins | sample AD_JPNMR3_MetaG_FD_184426 | JGI IMG/M metagenome (GOLD analysis project Ga0209720, IMG submission 184426) | Active sludge microbial communities of municipal wastewater-treating anaerobic digesters from Japan - AD_JPNMR3_MetaG (SPAdes) (version 2) | ecosystem: Engineered > Bioreactor > Anaerobic...
AAAAGCTTACTTCATTAGTGCAAAAGAAAAAACAGGTCTTGAAAAGCTAATTGAAGCCATTCACCAAGTGATGAACGTTACTGAACCGCCAAAGCTACTGGTAAGCCAAAGGCAGATGGGCCTTTTACAAAAGACCCTTAATGACATACGAGATGCTTTAGAGCACCTAAGCGTTTACGCAGAAGTTGCAGCTGATGATTTATTTTCTGCACTTAGAAGTTTAACAGCTCTAACTAGCGGAGATGTGGAGGAAGATCTTCTATACACGGTCTTTTCCAATTTTTGCATCGGGAAGTAATAGTATCTCGAGTGGTTTTCTTTCTCCCTTTTTATGCGTCTTCCCCTAATCGTTCCTTTTTATTTCTCTTTTGCAGGTACATGCGCTCATCGGAAGTCCTAAGCAAATCTTCTAACGTGGTAACTTCCTTGGCTTCCACTATTCCGTAGCTGACACCAACAGGCATCGGGCTGTTAGCTAGCTCAATTTTGATTCTCTCTGCAACTTTCTCTGCCCCTTCCAGATCGCTTTGAAGCAGAATAACAATAAACTCATCACCACCCCACCTTACTGCAAAATCACTTTGTCGGATATGTTTTTTAAGGGCAAAGCTAACTTGACGTAGCACCTGATCACCCACTGGATGCCCTAAAGTATCGTTTACATTCTTTAAATTGTCCACATCCATGAATATAACGGAAAACGATCTTCCGCTTCTTTCGTAATCACTCCAAAGCCTATTTAGTACTTCTAAACCAAAATTCCTGTTAAACAACCCTGTTAGAGCATCATTAGTACCGTAGCGAATTCCCCATACCCTTTCTACTGATAGAAGCACGGCTTTTAGAACCAGAGCATCAGCGACATTACCATTTTTCACAACTAAAGTACCCCAGAAAGGTGGTAAATACATGTCTATTGAGAAACCGCTAACCCTTTCCCTTCCAGTGCGGTAAACCTCTTCTCCCCAACTTATGGAAAGAAAGAAATCCTCATAGAAGTGGCTAAGAATGTTACCTAAGTACTTAATGAATCCGCTGATTGTAGCCTGCTCCAAAGGCAAAGAAAGAAGGCTTTTCTCTAACATCTGCAGGTTCATACTATGGACCAACGGAATATTCAACTCATGTATTTGCTTCCTCAAAAGCGACGCCTTTTCAGAAAAGCCTAAAAGCGTAGCTAAACGCAAGGCTTCTTCTAAAAACGCTGCTTTTTCTTCTCCTTCTACCAGTGAAGCTAACAGCTCGTAGATAAACATGGCATCTGCGAGGTACCAACCGTGCTCAGCTCTCACAGCAAACGCCATGAGGTTCTCTACTGTGTCTCTCTGTCTAAGAGCTCTGAAGAAAAGTACTATGGGGCGGTCACTGCTAAATAGGCTCAAGCCCTTAAGTTTTTCAGGGTTCTCCTTGTACAGCCACATAACTGGGTACAAAGGAAAACTTGAGCTAAGACCGATTGAAGGGAAGGACTCTTCACTCCATGAGCGTAAACCTAGTGCTGCCTGAAAAACAGCATATCTAAAATGCTGTTCGTCATTCTCAGCACTCATCATTGTTAGTACGCTCTTGGCCAAGTTTCCCATCCCACTTAACCAATAAGTACCAACTACAACTTCACCCACATCAAAACGTGTTTTAGTATCGGCCTCCGGCATAAGTGAAATGAGTTCCTCCAATGCTTCTTTTGGCAGTCCCATGAACTGAAAGTAAGTCGCGCAATAGTTTGACAAAGCTACGGCTCTCAATGCAAGGTTACAAGGCGCAGTGCTACGAAAGGCTGCATTTACGTACTTAAAAGAAGCAGAAGGCCCCTCAAGCTCCAAAGCTGTATCAGACAGGTTTATCAGAAGCCTTAGGTGCACCTCTGATCCATCCAGAGATCCCATGAGCTCCAGACCCCGCTGCAAGGCATCGTAGGACGCGTAAAGACGCCCGTTGTAGGCAAGAAGAACCCCCAAACTATTGTAATATACTCCCAAATGCTCCCTTAGATAGGGTTTACCAACTATGACTTCCAGAAACTGCTCTAGAAGCTCCAAACCCTCCCTGTACCTTCCCTTTAGGACAAACGGTAAAGACAGGTCTCCCGCAATCCGTGGGAAGAACAGCGAATTGTAGATGACTTCCCTGTCTCTCAAAAGTCCTGACGCTAACTTATCCGCTTCAGCTATTTGCCCACTGTAGGACAGGAACCTAATAAGGTTGGCTAAATCCACCAGGTTAGGATTCTTAAGTGCCTTCAACGTCTCCACTGCACCCTGCAGGTCGTTTGTCCAGTATTGGCAAAGACTTTTTAGCCTTCTGTAACCGGGACCATTCACTCCCAACTGGTCCAATCTGTCTATTGTTTTCATTACTTCCGCTGTACCTTTCTTCTCCCGTAGCTCCATCAGAAGAGCAAAGGCTTCTTTTTTCCTCTTACCCAAGGTACGATAGCGAGTAGCAATTCTTCCCCAGTAGTCGCTGTACCCCACCTTTGCCATAGCATCGGTCACACTTTCCAAAATAGCTTTTTGCTCAGACTGCGGTATTCGCTCGCGCACCAACTCTCTCACTCGAGGTGAAGGAAACCTGTAAAGAGGTGATTCCCAAAAAACCAAATGAAGTTGCTCCAGCTTTTCCAATGCAGAGTAATCCCTTTGCTCGCCCAAAAGGATATCTTTTATAAATGCACTGTTTCTCTCAGCCATAACAGCGAATCCGTTTAATAAATCACATGCTTGCTCGGGAAGTGCACTCATTGCCTTTTTGAGAGCATCACTTAGATTCGTAGCACGCGTATGACACAAGAAAAGAAGTTCGTGCCAATTTCCTTCCGTTTCCGAAATCATTTTTTCAACGTCTTGTTCACTGAATCCAAATGTGCGGCAGTATTTAGCTAAACGATCATCTCCAAAGAATGCATCAAGAGAACTGTTTTCCAAAACGGTTTCAGCCCATTCTCTGGGGAAAGCATCTCCCACCACCACTACAGTTATGTCGGTGGCGGCCACCAGCTCTGGCAGAACCACAGAAAACAGATAATTGTAATCGTCCTGTAGCCAATCATCTATGAACCAGTACTTTATACCTGAAGCCCTGACTAAATCCACCATGGCACTTAGAAGTAGTGTTTGTTCCTGACTAACAGTCAGAGGCCTATATGGCTTAAATGAGCTGAGAGCAGGGTAAAATCTGTGATGCAGATACCGTCTTATAACAGGTCCGTGCTCAGGAAACTCTTCAAGAAAGTCTTCTCGAACACCATTAAGCAGATCAAAGAAGAGCTGCCCTACACCTGTTAGGGGAGAATAATACAAACTGTATAAACTCTTTACTTTGCAAACTTTCTTCAGCTGTTTTAGAGTATATGTACGTCCTTTTCCTGTTGGTATGTCAATGAAAACGATACCCTTAGTATTCTGCAGAAGCCCCTCCCACTCTTGAAACATAATGAAATTATAATCTAAGAAAGCAAATAAACAGAGCTCAAAAGTGAGGTGACAAAAATGGAACATTGGCAAGAGATCGAACTCGTAGATCTAGAGGGCAGATCGGTAAGAATAAGTGATTTCCAAGGCTGGAAAGTCTTGTACTTCTATCCCAAGGCTATGACTTCGGGTTGCACCATGGAAGCTGAAGATTTTTCACGGCTTTATGAGGATTTCAAAACCTTGGGTGTGACCGTCATAGGTGTGTCCACTGATAATGTGGAAAGACTGAAAAAGTTCAAGGAAAAGGTAGACATCCCCTTCGTACTATTAAGCGACCCGAATCACGCGTTGGCTGAAGCGCTAGGTGTGTGGAAAGAAAAGAATATGTACGGCAAGAAGACCATGGGCATTGAGAGAAGCACCTTTGTCATAAACCCTGAGAATCAAATAATTAAGGAGTGGCGAAAAGTAAAAGTAGCTGGCCATGCTCAAGAAGTATTTGATCACATTAAAGAGTTTATGAAAAAATGAGCAAGCTATTTTACCAGCGACTTAAATAGTCCTCCTGGCTTCGGCTGAGCTGGTCGATTTTTATACCTAAAGAACCGAGTTTGATCCGAGCTACCTCTTCATCAATCTCTGCAGGAACCAGCAGTACCTGAGGCTGCAACGTGCCTTTGCTGTCTATCAAGTATTTGAGCGAGAGAAACTGCGCGGCAAAAGAAAGATCCATAATCTCAGCTGGATGCCCCTGGCCTGCAGCTAAATTCATGAGCCTGCCTTCTGCAATAAGGAACAGCACTTTTCCATTTGGCATTCTGTAGCCCATAATGTTGGGCCGAGCCTCATACGTATCTTGAGCCAATTTCTCCAAAGCCTCCACGTCTACTTCCACATTGAAATGCCCAGCATTGCCTAAAATGGCTCCATCTTTCATCTTGAGGAAATGTTCTTCACGTATAACACCAGTATTGCCTGTGGCAGTTATGAATACTTCGCCCACTTGGCAAGCTTCATCCATACTCATCACAGTAAAACCTTCCGCGTGCGCCTCCAATGCTTTTACTGGATCCACCTCAGTGACGATGACCTTCGCACCCAAACCCCTGAGTTTCTCAGCAATGCCTCTGCCCACAAAACCAAAACCAGCCACGACAAAGGTTTTCCCACCTATGAGTAGATTCGTGTTGTGCATGAAACTGTAGACAGAGGATTCTCCAGTACCGTAACGATTGTCAAATAAGTGTTTTACTCGTGCATCATTCACTGCCATGACTGGAAAAGGCAGCTTACCAGCTTTTGCCATGTTTCTGGCTCTGATAAGACCCGTTGTAGTTTCCTCCGTAACTCCAATAACCTTCCCAACCTTTTGTGGAAAACGCTCCACCAACATGGTGGTCAAATCAAAACCATCATCCAAAATCAGATCAGGATCCAAAGAAAGCAAACACTGTAAGTTCCGCTCATATTCTTCTGAAGTCTCACCGCGCCAGGCAAAAACATCTAAACCCTCGTGCTCAAGGGCAGCAGCCACATCATCCTGTGTAGAGAGTGGATTACTCCCGGTAACGACTACCTTAGCACCAGCATCTCTTAGTAGCAAAGCCAAACGTGCTGTTTTAGCCTCCAAATGGATGCACATAGCAATAGTCAATCCCTGAAACGGTTTCTCCTTAGCATAGGCCTTTCCCAACTCCCCGCAAACAGGCATAAAGCGCTTAACCCAGTCAATTTTCACCAGCCCATCACCATACAACGCTGTATCTTTCACTTCACCCACCCTATAACACGCTCCTTTCTTCTTTCTTGCTTACTAGCTTAAGGACAAAGAATAATTTGCCGGTACCACAGGCAGTCTCCACAGCTGGGCATATTCCCCCAGCAATCTGCTTTATCATCCCAGAGAAAACTGCAACCGTCCCTAAGGAAACAGTCCCCGCATGAAGGATAAAGTGCATAGCGCACCTTGAAACGAAAGATGCTGTAGTCGGAACTATTCCATATATTCATGAGAGAATCTTCATTTATGTTACCGAACCCGTGACTGTGCAGTGCTTTTTCTCTACCGAACACCCGTTCTGTGCCATCATGTAAAAAGCGATAACAAGGGCATACACTTCCATCAGCTGCTATGACTAAGGAATTCCTCTCAACAAACCTGCAAAGACGCTCCGTTTTTATACAGAATTCTGGGTACTCCACCCCCACTTTTGCATAAAGTTCAGAAGAAAGCTTGAAACGCAGATCACTAGCTCTGTCTTTTACGTAAAGCACTTCTTTATCCAATTCAGGTGCTGTGGGAAGTAAGTTGTTTATCAGTACATACCTGATGCCATGTCTGCTAAGCTCCTTCATGAGTTCGAGGTCCTCTATTAAGGAACTCTTTGTTAAAACCACCTCTGCAGATAAGATAGGGCGCATTTTGTTTTTTCGTTGCTTCAGCTCAGTTATGAGATCACCAACAGCAAAGGTGTTTTCTACGTTGTTATGTCCAAGCGGCGAAGATTCCACTGATATATACACCTCATCAACCCGCTGATCCACAAGGAACTCGGCAGCTTCACGATTTATAAGAGTACCGTTGGTGGTTATCGTAACTCTCTTGTAGGCGTTTTTTAACTCTTTCACAACGTCCTTCCAGAGTGGGTGCATAAGCGGTTCCCCTATGCCCCCAATGATCACCTCTTCAGCTGGAGAGTTGACGACTTCTTGGAGCATTTTTTGGACAGTCTTCTCGTCCATGAGTGCTTGAGTATGATCCTCATAAGTGTGTCTAAAACACATCGCACAGGCAAGATTGCACGCCCTAGACAGTTCCACATAGATACGTTTTAAGGATTTGGGCTCGATTAGGACTTTGGCATCACCTAGATAATATTCCACCGACATGTGACCTCCTCCCACCCCTAAAGGGTGAGCTTCCTCTTTCACTGAGGAAAGCTTACGCGGATGTAGGGGTTGCTCCCCAGTATCCGCGCAGCGGCCTCCCTCTCCCGAGGCTTGAGTTCGGGCCGGTCCAGCCCTACGGCCTGTTCAACACCCAGGCCAAGCCCCTTTCTCAGAATGACAAGTGCAGCGTTCACGTCCCTGTCGCACTTCCAGCCGCACTCGCACTCAATTACCCTGTCCCACAGGGAGAGATCTCTCCTCTTCCCGCAGGCAAAACACTCTTTGGTGGTGGTCTCCGTCCTCTCTACGGCAACAGACGTCTCAAGGCTGGTCCTCAACCTTGACTTCAGTCCGCCTATCCCCGAGGAGTGGACTTGCCTGCCGAAAACCGCCGACCACCCTTTCACACAGTCGTCCTGAAATACTACCTTCCGGTATATCTTCAGAAACGCCAGAACCTTGTTTTGAGCATCTTTACGCCTGTTGTTCACCTTTTCGTATTCCTTCCTCAGAAGAAACTGGATCCTTTCTCTGTTTCTGGAGCCTTTTTGTGTTCCGGCCAGCTTCCTCTGAAGTTGCTTCAACCTCCGCGTTTCGTGAACTTCAAAGTCCATCCTCATCCCGTTGGATAATGTCAACTTCGAGCTGACCCCAAAGTCTATCCCGATGTCTTTATCGATCGGATTCGGGGAAGTACGACTGTCTTTCGGGAGGTAGCACGTCACATGCAGGTAGTAGCCGCTGGGTTTTCGAAGCAGCACGGCGTTAGCTATCTCCGCATCAGCAGGTATCTGACGCAGACCCAGCACACGGAACTTCCCCAGCTTCTGAATCCTAACCCTGTTCCGGGCAAAGTCTAAGTTGTACGTCACGCCGTACTGCTTGAGCGGTATCGAATTGACGAACCTTTTACATTTAAGAGCTCCGACCTTGCGGCCGTTTTTCTTCAGTTTCCCGAGCGCCAAGAGGTTGTCTTTGAGACGGTCTGCTATCTCCTGCTTTATTTGGGAACCGAGGACGGTCAGCTCCCTCTGCTCATAACTACCTCCCGCTTTGACTTCAACCGCGCTTACCTTGTTGGCGGGAATACCTAGCCGCTCCGTGTCCGATACTAGCCAGTTGTACAGCCACTTTGCTTCTAGAAATGCTTTCCTGAGCACCTCAGCTTTCCTTTTGGAAAGGTTCTGGAGCTTCAACTCGTACACAGCGGGTTTTTGGGTTTCTCTGCGTCGTCTTGTCTCCTGGAGAGTATTTTTTATCCGTTCCACCTTGGTCATGCCGGTTACTTTCCTTTTTGGTCCTCAATGTACTTCCTTATGGCCTCTTCCGATATGTGTCCGACCGACTCACAGTAGTACGAGCGCGTCCATAAGGAGGGAAGCCGGCTTTTCAGGAAAGGAAACTCTTCTCTAAGCACCCTGGAGGTAAAGCTCTTCAACTGATTGACGATAAAATGAGGACTATTGGTAGGATCAGTTTTTACGAAGAGATGCACATGATCTGGCATGACCTCCATCTGAACGATTTCCACTCCAATTTCCTGGGCTTTTTGGAGCAACAGCTCCTTCAGCCGCTCAGCTACTTCACCCACCAGGACTTTGCGCCGGTACTTAGGGCACCAGATGAGGTGGTAGCTGATGTTGTATACTGTTGTGGCTGATCGTTTCCATCGTTTGCCGTTCATGGCTTTATTATACTACAAATATAAGTTCTCTGCATCGTACCTAATAATCTAAGCCAGTATGCCTTTCATCCCACCCTTGAAAGGTGGGCTTTCCCGATGGGGGATCGTAGATTTGCCCCAAATCGTCGTGAGCATAAGGGAAACGTTGCATAATTCAAGACATGAAGTCAAATATCGTTCCTTTTTTCACTTTTCGTGCTATAATAATTTTAGCCGTTCTGAGGCGGAGGATTTAACAAGATCTGACACCGAGGAAGGAAGGCAAAGGCGCAGCAACGTTTTCAAGCCTCTTGAGCCTCCTTTTCCGGGTGCCAACAAAAAGGAGGTCTTTAAATTGGAAAGATTTTACATCGTGAACATCATCATTAACAACCGTGAAAAAGCCTACAGGCACGTGAATGAATTACTCCATGATTTTGCCGAGGACATTCGCCTTCGTGTGGGATACCCACTACCTGAAGAGAACGCAGCCATCATCCTACTGGTGGTAAAAGCAAACAATGACGTTTTGGGAAGTTTAACTGGCAAGCTGGGTCAGTTAGAAAATGTCGAAGTAAAGACGTTACCCCTGAAATGATGAGGAGCTGAGGTAGTATGGCAAACGGTATAAAAATAGCCAATACATTAAGCGAAATCGATACTGAATGTTTCATTCCGCATCAGGAAATCTTAGATCTGCTGGAAGAGACCCGTAATCCAGACCCTGCTGAGGTCAGAGATATTTTGGCAAAGGCAATGAATAAAGAACGTCTGCTTCCACGTGAAACAGCCACTCTGCTTAACACAGAAGACCCCGAGTTGGTTGAGGAAATATTCCAAACAGCGAAGAAGCTAAAACAACAGGTTTATGGAAACCGTATCGTGCTCTTTGCTCCTCTTTATGTGGGCAACGAGTGCATCAACGGGTGCCTGTACTGCGGTTTCCGTATGGAGAACAAGGAACTAATTAGAAAAACCCTCACCGACGAAGAGTTGGAACAGGAACTTTATGCTCTAACCTCCCGTGGGCATAAACGTCTCATTGTGGTATTCGGGGAACACCCCATGTATTCACCCGAATACATTGCAGGTGTAATTCGCAAGATCTATGCTTTTAAAAACGGACCTGGAGAAATCAGGCGCCTAAACGTGAATGCAGCACCGCAGACAGTGGAGGGATACAAGATCATAAAGGAGGCGGGCATTGGTACGTTTCAGATTTTTCAAGAAACATACCACCTGCCAACATACAAAAAATTACATCCCCACGGACCAAAGTCCTCATACACGTACAGGCTCTATGGCTTGGACAGAGCCATGGTAGCAGGGATTGACGATGTGGGCATTGGGGCTTTGTTCGGACTTTACAACTGGAAGTTCGAAGTCATGGGCTTAATGTATCATACCCAGCACTTGGAAGAACGATTTGGCGTGGGTCCACACACAATCTCATTCCCTCGCATGGAACCTGCTGTAAATACGCCCATGGCAGAAAACCCTCCTTACAAAGTTAGCGACTACGATTTCAAGCGCCTCATCGCCATAATCAGGCTCTCTGTGCCTTATACTGGCATGATACTCACAGCTCGCGAAAACCCGGAAATTAGACGCGAAGCTTTGGAGATGGGAGTTTCACAAATAGATGCTGGTTCCAGCATTGGTATTGGTTCTTATTCAGCAAGCGACCCTGAAGAGGTTAAGAAAAGTCAGTTCTTACTGGGGGACACGCGGCCATTGGACGAAGTCATATATGAATTGGCATCCCATGGTTACATACCTTCTTTTTGCACCTCCTGCTACAGAGCAGGCAGAACCGGTCAGCATTTTATGGAGTTTGCCATACCAGGCTTTGTTAAGAACTTTTGCACGCCAAACGCACTATTGACTTTTGAAGAGTACCTCATGGACTACGCTTCGCCAAAGACAAAAGAGGTGGGTGAAGCGTTGATTGAACAAGAACTCATGCAAATGCCTGAAAACAGGCGCAGCATGGTACAAGGGCTCTTGGAGCGTGTTAAGAATCATGAACACGATGTCCGATTGTGAAATGCTCTTGGAACAATTTAGCCAGCAGTTTCAATGCAAGGCTTGGGTATGCGAAAAAGTTGGGAGAAGGATGTCCTACTTACACCCTTTGAAAGCCGGTGAAGAGCGCTACAGAGAGCCACTCATTCTCTGTGAAGACGAGCGCTTTGCACTCTTTGTGCAGTGCGACCAAATAAGCGAGCAGATGAAGGATTGGGGCTGGAAGGTGCTGGATCGTGTACGAAGATATTTTGACGAGAATCCTTAACCATCCTGACAACGTCACATTGGAACAGGTAGCTTTCGTCTTGTCAAACGACGAGCTAACACCAAAGCTCTTTGCAAAAGCTGATGAGGTCCGAAGGAAATACCTGGGAACAGAAGTCTTTCTCAGGGGCATTATCGAATTCTCCAACTACTGCTGTAGCAACTGTCTTTACTGTGGCATACGAGCACAGAACAGAAATGTACACAGATACCGGATGACCCCACAAGAAATCGTTGACAGAGCACAAATCATAAGCGCACAAGGTATAAAAACCGTAGTGCTTCAATCGGGAGAAGACCCCTTCTACACCAAAGAGGTGCTCGGTGACATCATAGGTGCCATTAAATCCCTTGGTTTAACCATTACGCTAAGCTTGGGGGAAAGGTCTTTTGACGAATACAGCTATTGGAAAGGGTTGGGAGCTGATCGTTATCTGATGCGACACGAAACAGCCGATGAAGAGCTCTATGAAAAACTCCACCCAGGCGACAAATTGGGTAATAGAAAAGCGCACCTCCTAGAACTTAAAAGATTAGGCTATGAACTGGGTGCAGGTTCCATGGTAGGTTTACCAGGTCAGGACGATTTTGCTCTGGCAAAAGACATCCTGTTCACATACGAGTTGGATGCAGACATGATTGGCATTGGCCCGTTCATCCCGCACCCTGATACGCCTCTTAGAGATGCACCGCAAGGGACACTGGAAAAAACTTTGAAGATGGTAGCTTTGACAAGACTTTTCCTGCCCGATGCTAACATACCAGCCACCACAGCTTTGGGCAGTATCCACCCGCAAGGCAGGCAAATGGCACTAAAGTGCGGAGCGAATGTTATCATGCCTAATTTCACCCCTTCACCTTACCGAGCCGAGTACGTACTTTATCCAAACAAAATATGTGTTATGGAAAACGACGTGGCCTGCGCTGAATGCACAAAAGCCCTCGTAAGATCTGCGGGATACACGGTAAGCTCAAGCCACGGTTATCGAAGAAGGAGGATTAAAGAACAACAATGAACAATCCAAATGAAGGACCCATGCCTCACGCGGCTTTTAGAAAACACATCGCCATTGTGGGCAGACGTAACGTGGGAAAATCTTCGCTCATCAATGCCATTGCAGGGCAAGATATTGCTCTTGTGAGTGATGTTCCTGGTACCACCACTGACCCAGTTTACAAGACCATGGAGGTCAAACCACTGGGTCCAGTAACACTCATTGACACGCCGGGTTTAGACGACGAAGGACTGCTGGGGCAGAAACGCGTAGAACGGGCGACAAGGGCCTTATATAAAGCTGACGCAGCCATACTGGTGGTAGATGATAAGCCTGGGCCTTTCGAGGATTTCATAGTGAGTTTGCTAAGGAACCTAAACATTCCTTTTGTCATAGCCATAAACAAAAGCGATGTATCAGAAGATACAAGGACGCTTGTCAAGGACTATGAACCCTTTAACGTGCCCGTGGTGGAGGTAGCTGCCATAAAAGAGAAGAACATATCGGAGCTCATCCAAGTACTCAGCTCCCTTTTACCCGATGAAGAAGAAAAGCCTCTTGTAGCACATTTACTAGGTCAAAATAAAACTGCCGTTCTCGTAATTCCAGTGGATAAAGCCGCACCCAAAGGAAGACTCATCATGCCGCAGGCAGAAGCCATCCGAGACATTATTGACCATGGCGGGATTGCCGTGGTAACGCGTCCGCCTGAACTTAAAGAAACTCTGGAAAAACTGCATTACAACGTGGACATAGTGGTCACCGACTCTCAAGTTATCATAGACGTGGACAAGGTGGTTCCACCGCAGATTCCATTGACTACCTTTTCCATTCTGGAAGCAGCAAACAAAAGTGATTTAACATTGTTCTTGGAAGGCATAAACGCTTTACAAAAGCTGCATGATGGTG
>Ga0209720_1002938_pt1 | contig 12156 bp, 9 predicted proteins | sample AD_JPNMR3_MetaG_FD_184426 | JGI IMG/M metagenome (GOLD analysis project Ga0209720, IMG submission 184426) | Active sludge microbial communities of municipal wastewater-treating anaerobic digesters from Japan - AD_JPNMR3_MetaG (SPAdes) (version 2) | ecosystem: Engineered > Bioreactor > Anaerobic >...
CAGGCACCCCCTTCAGCCTCTCCCTGAGCTCCAGGTGGTTGTAGATCTCCCCGTTGAACACGATCACGTGCCTGCCCGAGGCCGAGAACATGGGCTGGTGGCCTGCAGGGCTGAGATCCAGGATGGAGAGCCTCCTGTGGGAAAGGGCCACGCCGCAGGCCTCATCCACCCACACGCCGGCGTCGTCCGGCCCCCGGTGGACGAGGGTCGCGGCCATGGCCTCGACGCAATCGGCCAGCTTCGCCTGCCCTTCAAGCCCGAAGAATCCCGCTATCCCGCACACGTCTCGCTCGCTCGGCCTCCTGCTTCGATGACACCCGACCGGGTCGTCACGTCCCTCACCAGGTGCTCGCCTGCAGCCACCGCCGGCTTCGGCAATGCACCGCCCGGTCGTCCTCGATCGTTTGTTCTCCCGTCGATTTCACGATCCTGCACGGATTCCTTGGGGTTTGAGGCGATGCGTATCCGGGAACGTGGAGACAGGCATGCAAGGGCGCCTTCAGGCACGAGGTGGCCGTCCGTACCATGCAGGCGGACATGCCGAGATGTTCCGGGTGTTCTTATGCCCCTGGTTGGCCAGGGTGCGAACCGACAGCAGGGTGACCCGATCACGCGTTTCTCACAAAGACGAACTCGTTGTTCCCTATTCCCTGCCTCGTCACGAGTCTCCTCAGGGTGAACCCCCTGTCCCGGCAGAAGTGAAACACGGCATCCGGGGTTGCGACCTCGTAGGGCCAGCCCCCCATCCAGTCAACGAGGTCGTGCCAGGCAGACATGCCTCGATTCTTGTAGTGCGCCTTCCACGTCTCGAAGGGTCTCAGGGCGATGAACTCTTTCAGGAAGGTCCTCCCCCAGAAATGCACCAGGCCGTACGCGAGGAGAATCGGCCTCGTCCAGGGTTTCTTGTTGTAGAGATATTTCAATCTCGCCCATCGAGAGGAGAGGTAACCCTGGTCGTTGTATATGGCAATGAAGACCGACCCACCCTTGTCCACCAGCGAGACGGCGTGTTCCATGGCCTTCCAGAGGTCCCCGGTGTGGTGGAGAACGCCCCATGAGTACACGATGTCCCATTTCCCGAGAGAGGAGACGTAGCGGTCGTCCAGGATGGATCCCAGCTCTATCCGCCACAGCTCGTCGTCGGGAAAGTACCTGCGCTTGAGCTCCTTCGTGCATGCGACCGACTGCGGGTCGTAGTCGAACGAGTGAACCCTCGCACCCAGGCGCCTGGCCGCAAGGGAAGAAAGACCGCTTCCGCTGCCGATATCCAAGAACGACCTGCCCGTGAGATCTTGGGTCTCGAGCATTTCCTTGAGGGAGGTCTCCGCCTGCAAGATCCTGTCGTCGTTGAGCGTTTTCAGGAACCTGCTCCAGTTGGCGCCGAAAGCGAAACGATCGCCGGATGCGACCTGTTTTTCACTGCCTTGATACTGCGTCATATTCCCTCCTCTGGAGATAATGGTCAACGAGGCTGTCCCATGCCTGCATGATGGTGTGTTGGGAGAAGGTGGAGGAGACGTGGGCGGCGTTGCGGCCGAGGTGGTCTCTGAGGTCTTTGGCGAGGATGAGGCGTTTCATGGCGGCACAGAGGGCCGGGACGTCCTCGGTGGGGACGAGGATGCCGTTGTGGTCGTTCTTGACGATCTCCGCGGGCCCGCTCGGGCAGTCGGCCGCGATCACGGCGCAGCCTGCGGCCATGGCCTCGAGCAGGGCGTTGGGGAATCCCTCGTAGCGGGAAGGGAGGACGAAGATGGGGGCCTTGTAGAGCCAGTGGGCCGGTTCCGGCACGACACCCGGCATGAGGACGGAGTCCTGGATGCCGAGGCTGGATGCGAGCCGCTCGAGGTTCTTCCTTTCCTTTCCCTCTCCGAGGATGACGAGTCTCCAGCCCGTGCGGACCTCTCCGAGGGCTGCGAAGGCCCTGATGAGGAGGTCGTGACCCTTCTGCGCATCGAGCCTTCCCACGGCCAGCACGTACGGGCTCGAGACCCCCTGGGGCCCAGGGCATGCGGACCGGGGGGGGAGGTCGCGCACGAAGTTGGGGATCACGGCCACCTTGTGGGCGGGGACCACCCTTCTTGCCCACGATGCCGCCACCGCCTCGGTCTGGACCACCAGGGCGCTGCACAAGGGGTAGGTGACGCGCCTCATGAACGACCAGTAGAGGCCGATGTCGTGGTGCCTCGGGTCGGTGCGCTCGCACGCGATCACCGGCACCCCAGTCCCCGCAAGCGCAATCAACGTCCGCACGTTGTTCGTGTCCATGAAGCTTATGACTGCGCCTGGGGAGAACTCGAGAACCGCCCTGCGCACGGTGAGCTTGTTCTTGACGTGCTGCCAGGGGATGTGCAGGCGGGTGCGCGGCAGCTGCCAGTCGAAGGTGATCCGCCTGACGCCTCGGGCCAGGCTGTAGTGGTCGGGATAGGCGTTCTCGGTGGTCATGACCGCGACGTGCCGGCCTTGGCCGCACCACCAGTTGGCCATCTCGCTGCAGACACGCTCCGCGCCCCCCGCTGTCAGGGAGCCCGTCGCCAGCAGCAAGCGCTCAGGCATCCCCCCCCCGACTGCCCTCGATCTCGGGTGCCTCACCGCTCTGTCGCCTGAATTGAGCTATCACGGTCTTCGCGTCGCCCACGAGCCTGACCCTGCCCTTGTCCAGCCACACCACCCTGTCGCAGCCCTCCACGGTGGTGAGCCTGTGGGCTATGATGATGAGCGTGATCCTTTCCTTCAGCGTGTTGATGGTGTTCTGGATGGCCTGCTCGTTCTTCTCGTCGAGGGCGCTCGTCGCCTCGTCGAAGATGATCACCTCCGGGTCGTTGTACAGCGCGCGCGCAATGGCGACCCTCTGCCGCTGGCCCCCCGAGAGCTTGACCCCCCGCTCACCGATGTAGGTCTCGATCCCTTGGGGGAGCTCGTGCAAGAAGTCGTCCATGGCGGCCATCCTGCAGCACCTCATCACCTTTTCCATGTCGATCTCTTCCTTCCTGACGCCGAACGCCACGTTCTCTGCCAGCGTGCCTGGCAGGATGTACGGGGTCTGGGGCACGTAGCCGATCAGGGACTGCCAGCCCGCCAGGTCCTCACCGGCAAGCCTCCTGCCGTCGAGCAGGAGTTCGCCCGTCGCGGGGGGCAGGAGCCCCGCCGTGATGTCCGCGAGCGTGCTCTTCCCCGCGCCGGAGGTCCCTATGATGCCGAGGACCTGCCCCCTCGGGATGGTGAGCGTGAGGTCCTCGACGGCGAAGGTGTTGGCGCCCTGGTACCCGAACGTGACGTTCTCCACCCTGAACGCCTCTTCGAAACGCTTGCGGGCGGGCCTGCCCGTGCGGGCGGGCCTCGGTCGCGCGTGCACCTCACGGAGGCGGCCGAGCCCGGTCTGCACGTAGGGAAGGGACTCTCTCATCGAGTTCAGGCTGTTCAGGATGCGGCCCATGGCCGGGATGACCCTCCACGAGGTGACGGCGAGCAGCGCGATGGTGCCCGTGATCTTCGCCGTGGAATCGCCGAACCACAAGAACATGATCATGATGGCGCTGGACAAGAGGCCCACGCCCAGGATCTCGAGCAGCCAACCGGGCAGCTGGTTCACGAAGCCCAACCGGGCCTCGATCCTCGCCAGCCCCAGGAACTCTTCCGCGTACGCGTCGATGAAGCCCTCGGTCCTGTTGTAGACCTTCAGTTCCTTGATGCCGTGGAAGGCCATGGAGACCTGGCGGTTGATGGAGATGTTGAACTCGCGCTGCCTTTCCGTCAGCCGGTCGATGGCCCTTCTCGCGTGGCTGATGATGGCCAGGGAGGCTCCGCCGATGGTCAGGAATACGAGGACCGAGATGGCCGGGTTTGCGACCAGGATGGTGGTGAGCAGGATGGCCACGATCAGGGTGTCGCTCACGAACTTGAGCACAGACCTCAGGAGGAGGCCGAAGTACTGGCTCCAGCCGACGTTCTGTATGAGGTCGGCCGAGAAGTGCCGGGTGTGCCACTCGTACGGCATGTCGAGGAAACCGCTGAACATGAGCCTGCCGAGGTGGCCGCTCACGTTCGCCGTGTAGAGGTTGGTGGCATACGTCACGACTGCGGCGGCCGCGTTCTTCACCACCACGAGCGCGATCACGGTGAGGCTCAAGGCAAGGATCAGCCCCTTCGTGTCGAGGGAGGGGATCCAGGGAAAGACCTTCTGAGCCTTGGGGATGTAGTCCTGTATGATGAGGCCGGGGTTGGCGAACGAGGCCGCATAGAAGGAGATCACCCCGGCGGTGAGGGTCTCCAGGACCGCCACCAGGACCATCCCGGCAAGAAGGACCGTGAACCTGAACGTCCTCCGGGGCGGCAGATAGGTGAACAGCTCTCTCAGTATGCCGAGCATGCCGGTAGCGTCCTGCCGGTGGGTGTCCCGAACGGTTGGACCTTCCAAGAACGGGCCTTCCCGACCGACTGGGAGGGGGACCGTGACCCTCCCATGCCCAAAAGCCCTTTCAGCCCGTGACGCTCGATGCGACAGGGGCTGGCGACGATAACCAGGGCCACTTCGCCCGTGGTCGCCGCGGGACTGTTGCGTGCCTTTCCTGTCGATCTTGACACGACTGCCCGCCGTGCATGGGCCCTGCGGCCTCCGGTGCGGGCCCGCCCGGGGCAGGTGCGAGAGGTCCTCGGCCGGGATGGACGGGCGGACCCGGAAATCCCTTCATGGTCATGGCTCCGCCTTTCCGGGTGCAGTCGTTGACGCCCGGCAGCCGCCTCGAGTCCGCTCTCTTTCTCCTTGTGCGCGGGTCTCATGTCCTGATGCGGGCGAAACTACAGGCCCGCCCTACCGCCTCGATCGTTCAAGAAGCTGGTTATAGCCGAGAACGAACCGGTCCGCAACGACGCTCCAGGGGATGCGTCTCTTGAGGTCGGCCCTCTTCGAGGCTATGGCCTCTTCCCTGATCTCGCCCGAGAGCGCCCTCGTGATCATGAGGGCGAGCCCGGGTGCATCCTTGGGCCTGAAGAGGAACCCGTCGGTTTCGTGCTCGATCAAGGTCCTGTTGGGAGCGATATCCGTGGCCACGGGTATGAGCCCCGCGGCCATGGCCTCCATGAGGGCGACCGAGGTCCCGTCCTCCGTCGCGGTCGAGACGAAGACCCTCGATTCGGAAAGGAGCGCGGGCACGCTCTCGTGGGGGACGTGCCCGAGGAACGTCACCCGGTCTCTCACCCCGAGTTCAGAGGCCATGGCCTCGAGGTGTCCCGCCAGGCTGCCCGTTCCCGCGATGACGAACCTCGCCCCCGGGGCCTTCTCGAGGACGTGGGGTATCGACCGTATGATCGTGTCGGCCCCGTAGACAGGCTCGAGGCTCCGGGTATACAGCACGGTTTGTGACGAGGGGTCGGGCGACACCTCGAAGAACTGGTCCTTGATCCCCGATGGTATGACCTCGGCTGCCTCGAGCCCGGGGATCGCCCGCATGGCCTCCGAGACGACCGTCACCCTGCCCGAGAGCCTCACCGCCAGGTCGAACAGGGGCCTGACCGCAGGGTTCTTCCTGAGGCGGGTGTCCATGCCGCGCGCCGTGTTGACCACGGGGGTGAGGCTCGAAAGCCCCGCGATGGAAGCGATGAGACCGGTGGGCACGATCCAGTTCCCGTGGATGACGTCGGGCCTGAAAGAACGCACGGCCCGCAAGGTCGAGGCCAGGCCGGAGACCATGAACACCGCCATGGGGAAAACAGGTATGGACTCCGTCTGGTGCAACCGCCTTCCGCCCGTCGGGTACGTGAACCTCCTCACCTCGATGCCCTGGTCGTTCTCTCGAAGCGGGCTGGACGGGTCCACCCTGGGCGTCACGACCATGACCTCGGCGCCTTTGCCCGTGAGTGCCCGGCACAACTCCCTGATGAAGATCCCCCGCTGCGCGCCGGGCCTGTCGGGGTACGAGGTGGTCACAACGAGCACCTTCATGAACGAAGTCCTATCCCAGCACGTCGGGCATGACAAGAGGAATGCACGCTTTCGCTCATTCCATCGCTCGCCGTTTCGCCATTCATCCCCTGCACGCCGGGCACGACAAGAGGAATGCACGCTTGGAGGGCGACGGCCTTCTCCGGGGCATTCGTCGTGCCTTCCGTGAGAGTTCCCTTTCCTGGATGACGATCCCTCTCGCTCGGTGCGGCCCAGGTCCTGGATCCGCACCGCATCATGATCGGCAGGGTCGGGCGGGTGCGCGGTGACCCGGCGGCCTCGCGGCCCGGTGGTAATGATGTATTACAAACATACGAAAACTGTTGACAACCGGTTGTCAACGGTTGGATAATAGCGTAGAGTGATTCGACGGTTGCGATCGCGTGAGTGAAATGCCGGCGTGAAGCCGGGTGAAGATAGACGGCGCTTTGCCGGGTTATGCCTCGAGCCGATCGAGTGGAAGAACGCGTTTTCGTGTGCGGCATGCATGCGGCATGGTTCTGAAAGGGCACAACGCCCGTAACGAGGAGAGGAAGCACCAGGCATGGAACCCCTGCTTTCCGGAGTGAAGATCCTCGACTTCACCTACCTCCTGCCGGGTCCCTTCGCCACCATGATCCTGTCGGACATGGGGGCGGAGGTCCTCAGGGTGGAGTCGCACACCCGCATGGACATGGCGAGGCTCGCGCCGCCGTTCGTTGACGAGGCGTGCACGGTCTCCTGCATGCACGCCTACCTCAACCGCAACAAGCGGTCCATCGCGCTCGACCTCAAGCGCGCCGAGGCCGTCGAGATCGTACGGAGGCTGATCAAGGAACAGGGTTACGACATCGTGGTGGAGCAGTTCAGGCCCGGCGCGATGGCGAGGCTCGGGCTCTCCTACGACGATCTCAGGGAGCTGGACGGCGGCCTCATCTACTGCTCCATCACCGGCTACGGCCAGACAGGCCCATACAGGGACCGGGCAGGGCACGACATCAACTACCTCTCGCTCGCGGGCGTCATGAGCTACTCCGGGACCCCGGAAGGCGGGCCCTGCCTCATGGGCGTCCAGGTGGCCGACGTGGGGTCGGGTTCCAAGGACGCGGCCATCGCGATCCTTGCCGCGGTCGTATCGAGGACGAAAACAGGAAAGGGGCGGTACATAGACGTCTCCATGACAGACGGCGTGTATCCCTTCCACGCGGTGAGCGGGATCGGCTGCCTCGTGGGCGCACCCGAGCCGGGATACGCCACCGAGATCCTCAACGGCGGCTCGCTCTACGGGTTCTACCGCACCGCCTGCGGCCGTCACATCTCCTTCGGCGGGCTCGAGCCGCAGTTCCTGGCGGCCTTCCTGGAGAGGCTCGGGCTGTCGGAGTACGTGCCGCGGCTCATGGAACCCGGCATCACCGGCGAGCTGAGGGAAAAGGTGGCGGAAGTCGTCGCATCGCGCGACCTGGACCACTGGGTGCGTGTCTTTTCGGACGTGGATGCGTGCGTCGAGCCGGTGCTCGGCGTCCGTGAGGCCTTCGAGAGCCCGCACGCTGTGGCCAGGGGGATCGTCGTCGAGGTGCCGGGGCCCGGCGGCAGGCCGATCCGGCAGGTGGCGTGCCCGGTGAAGTTCTCGGGATTCGAGCCCAAGTACCTGAGGTGCGGCCCGGCCCTGGGACAGGACACCCAAGAGGTGCTCGCATCGCTGGGGTACACGCCCGGCCAGGTCGAGGACATGGAAGCGCAGGGGATCGTATACACGGGGGCAACTCCATGAAAGGGGGTATTCGCGTATGGTAGGCATCCAGGCGTACGGGGGGTACGTGCCGCGTTACCGGATAAGCCGCATGACCATCATCCAGAACATGGCATGGTATTTCCCGGTGATCATGGCGGTGGCCGGAGGTGAGAAGGCGATCGCGAACTGGGACGAGGACGCGGTCAGCATGGCGGTGGAGGCCGCTTACGACTGCCTCGCGGCAAGGGACAGGAAGCGCGTCGACGGCCTGTTTCTCGCGTCGACGACCTTGCCCTTTGCGGACAGGCTCAACGCGGGCATCGTCGCGGCCGCGCTCAACCTCGTGGAAGACGGGCTTTCAGCAGCGGACTATACCGCCTGCCAGAAGGCGGGTACCACGGCGTGCCTTGCCGCTCTCGACGCGGTGTCCTCGGGCTCGAAGTCGGGCGTGCTCGTCGTGGCCTCGGACCAGAGGCGCACCAAGATGGCCACCATGTTCGAGATGTTCTACGGCGACGGTGCGGCCGCCCTGTTGTTCGGCAGGGACGACGTCATCGCTGAGTTCATCGGCGCTTACTCGATGAACTGCGATTTCGTCGATCACTACAAGGGCTACGGCAAGGAATTCGACTACGGCTGGGAAGAGCGCTGGGTCCGCGACGAGGGCTACGGCAGGATCATCCCCCAGGCCGTCAACGCCTTTCTCGCGAAGCACTCCATGAAGATTGCCGACTTCGCGAAGGTCGTCTACCCGTGCTACTTCACGGGCACGCACAGGGCGATCGCCAAGGAATTGGGCATAGACCAGTCCCATCTCCAGGACAATCTCCACAACACCTGCGGGGACACGGGCGCCGCCCACCCCATCCTCATGCTGGCGCAGGCGCTCGAGGGAGCCAAGCCCGGGGACCGGATCCTGGTCGCCGGCTTCGGCCAGGGCTGCGACGTGCTCGCGTTTGCGGTCACGGAGAACATAACGAAATTCCGGCCGGCCCAAGGCGTGACCGCAAGCCTGGCATCGAGGGTCGAGTTCACGAACTACCTCAAGTTCACCAAGTTCCGCGACCTCATCACGGCGGACCTCGGCATCAGGGGCGAGGCCAACCCGAACGCGTCTTTGACCGTGCTGTGGCGCAAGCGCAAGATGATCCTCGGCCTCACCGGGCACCTGTGCACCAAGTGCGGGACGCCTCAGTTCCCGCCCATGCCCATGTGCGTCAACCCGAACTGCCAGGCTGTAGGCAGCTTCGAGGACTACGAGTTCGCCGGGAGGAGGGGCAGGGTCGAGATGTTCACGGGCGACCTGCTCTCGCCATCGGTCGACCCGCCGGCGGTCTACGGGCTCGTCTCGTTCGACGGCGGGGGGAAGATCTTCGTCGACTTCACCGACTGCGACCTGAACCAGGTAAAGGTGGGCATGCCGGTGAAGATGGCGTTCAGAAGGCGGACGCGCGACCAGATGCGCGGATTCACGGGGTACTTCTGGAAGGCAGTGCCCCAGGTACAGGGATGAGGAGGTGGGTCATGGCTAGCGGGATAAGAGACAAGGTCGCCATCCTCGGCATGGGGTGCACGCGTTTCGGAGAGCGCTGGAACGACAGCGCCGAGGACCTCCTTGTGGAGGCGTTCCAGGAGTGCATCGAGGACGCGGGCATCGACAAGGGGGAGATCCAGGCGGCGTGGCTGGGTGTGTGCTTCGACGAGGTCAACATAGGCAAGAGCGCGCTTGCCGCATCCACGGCGCTGCGCCTGCCCAACATCGCGGTGACCCGGGTGGAGAACTTCTGCGCGAGCGGCACCGAGTCGTTCAGGGGCGCGGTCTACGCCGTGGCCTCGGGGGCATGCGACATAGCCCTCGCCATGGGCGTGGAGAAGCTCAAGGACATAGGGTACGGGGGGCTGCCCGAGTTCAGCACGGCGCTCGGCATCACGAACTCCATGTGGTTCCCCAACATGACGGCGCCCGGCGGCTTCGCCATGCTGGCCACCGGGTACGCGGCCAAGTACGGCCTCGACATCCAGGAGGTGAAGAAGGCCATGGCCCACGTCTCGGTGAAGAGCCATGCCAACGGCGCCCTGAATCCCAAGGCGCACCTGAGGAGGCCTGTCACCGAGGAGCAGGTGCTCATGGCGCCCATGATCGCCTTCCCTCTCGGCCTGTTCGACTGCTGCGGCGTGAGCGACGGGGCGGCCTGCGCCATCGTGACCACGCCGGAGATCGCAAAGGCCATGGGCAAGAAGGACATCGTGACGGTGAAAGCGCTCCAGCTCGCCCTGTCCAACGGCACGGAGATCGCCTACAGCGACTGGGACGGTGCCCACTTCATCACCACCACCAAGGCGAGCGCCGAGGCCTACAGGGAGGCGGGCATAAAGAACCCGAGGGAGGAGATCAGCATGATGGAGGTGCACGACTGCTTCTCCATCACCGAGCTGGTCACCATGGAAGACCTCCACATCAGCGAGCGGGGCAAGGCGCCCAAGGACGTGCTCGACGGCTTCTTCGACCGCGACGGCGGGATCCCCTGCCAGATCGACGGCGGGCTCAAGTGCTTCGGCCATCCCATCGGCGCCTCGGGGCTTCGCATGCTCTACGAGATGTACCTCCAGCTCCTCGAAAGGGCGGGCCAGAGGCAGATACAGAACCCACGCTACGGGCTCACGCACAACCTCGGCGGGTTCCCCATGTTCAACATCTGCAGCATCGCCATCGTGGGCCGCTACGGCGACTGAAAGGGGGGAGGGACATGGCGGACCATTCGAAGGTAGGCAGAGAGTACGCTCCCGTGACCTGGGAGGTGGAGCGAGGCAAGATCAGGGAGCTCGCCAAGGCGATCGGCGACATGAATCCCATCTACCACGACAGGGACGCGGCCGTGCGCGAGGGGTACAAGGAAACGCCGGTGCCGCCCACCTTCCTGACCGTGCCCATGATGTGGTCGACGTCGATGCCCGGGGTCATCAACGACCTGGGGATCAACTTCATGATGGTCCTGCACGGAGAGGAGGAGTACGAGTACTACGGCGAAATATACCCCGGCGACGTGATCACGGCGGTGCCCCGCGTGGCGTCCATCGAGGAGAAGACGAGCAAGTCGGGACGCAAGATGGACATGGTCACCATCGAGCTCGTCTACACGAACCAGAGGGGGGAGAAGGTGGCGCGCGCGCGCACGCTCCTCGTGGAGCGCAAGTAGGAGCAGGGAGGAGAGAGACCATGGCGCACGAGATCTTCTTCGAGGACATACAGGTCGGCACGCAGATGCCCACCCTCGTCAAGGGACCCCTTCACAAGCTCCAGTTCGTCATCTACGCGGGTGCCTCCGGCGACTTCAACCCGCTGCACACCGACGACGACTTCGCGAAGTCCGTGGGCATGCCCAAGGGCGCCATTGCGCACGGCATGCTCGTCATGGGCTTCGTGGGGCAGGCCATCACCTCGTGGATCCCCAGGAAGTACCTGAAGAGGTTCCAGGTGAGGTTCGCAGGCGTCACGCAGCAGGGGGACACCGTCACCGTGACCGGAAAGGTGACGGACAAGCGCGTCGAGGCGGGCGAGAACCTCGTGACCTGCGAGGTGACGGCCGCGGACGCCACGGGAGACGTGAAGGTGACCGGGAGCTTCACGGCGGCCCTTCCCTCGAGGAATGGATAAGGCCTAAGCCCTTGGGGTGTGACAGGCGATCGAGAGGGGCCTCGTCCCCAAGATCCCCACTCGCCTGGATGAAAGGGCGGTCTTAAAAACCTGATGCGCCTCCTGGGGCAGCGGGGGGTGCGACGGCCAAGGAGGGGGTGAACCCGCGAGGTCTGGGCGACGACCTCGTCTTTTTGCCGGACAGGCAGGGGCCTTACGTGACGGAAGGCCCGCCCCGGCGGGAAAGGGGCGCATCACGAGAAGATGGGCCCGCTGACCTCAGGGACCGTGAACGGCGGGGATTCCGGCCGTGCGGCCGCGTCGGGGCGGCCCGGAGCGCCGGCCCGATCCTGTCATGACCGGCCGGCACCGGCTGCAGGAGAGCACGGACGGGGAAAAGAGACGCGTTGTACCAACCGGCCTGTCGCGACGCGGCGAGTCCTGTGTCGCACGGGGCCGTACCATCGAGGAGGGTAGACTCATGGCGAAGATCGATCTGAAGGGAAGGGTGGCAATCGTCACGGGAGCCGGAGCGGGCCTGGGGAGGCAGCATGCCATAGAGCTCGCAAAGCGCGGGGCCAAGGTGGTGGTCAACGACATGGGCGGTACCCGGGACGGCGTCGGCCACAGCGACGCGGCGGCCAACAAGGTGGTGGACGAGATCAGGGCCTTGGGCGGGGAGGCGGTTCCCAACTACGACAACGTCGCGACCGTGTCCGGGGGCGAGAACATCGTGAAGACCGCGCTCGACGCGTACGGCAAGGTGGACATCCTCGTGAACAACGCGGGGATCCTCAGGGACAAGACCTTCAACAAGATGGAGGAGGAGAACTGGGACGCCGTGGTGAACGTGCACCTCAGGGGTGCATACTG
>Ga0209720_1002941_pt1 | contig 12151 bp, 9 predicted proteins | sample AD_JPNMR3_MetaG_FD_184426 | JGI IMG/M metagenome (GOLD analysis project Ga0209720, IMG submission 184426) | Active sludge microbial communities of municipal wastewater-treating anaerobic digesters from Japan - AD_JPNMR3_MetaG (SPAdes) (version 2) | ecosystem: Engineered > Bioreactor > Anaerobic >...
CGGAGGATCTGAAGGCCTTTTTGATGGAGGCAACCGACGAAATAACTACGGAACAGATTATGGAATCCCTTGAGCAAACCAAAAAAAACATCGAGAATCCTGACGAATTCTTGAGCAATAACAGGGAAATGCTGGAGAAGTACATGGCCTTCAGGCAATCGGATGCATACAGGAATTCTCCCGCATACCGGCTGATGGCCTATATAAAGGCGTTCAACCAGGCAAGCGGATACTACGATGTGTTCATTCCGGCCATGAAAGCGCTGAGCCCGTCCTATGCCGAGTACAGCAAAAAACTGGAGGTGGCCAATGAAAAGCTTCTTGCCGAATATCCGCCCGGCTCCGGAGAACCATCCGGCACATTTTGATGTCCCTGGCATACCGATCCTTCTGGTATAATGGATACAGAATGGCTGGATCTGGTGGTGAATTGCGGTTATGGGCATCTGCCGGCGTCCGGATTGCCGGCTTGCTTTTATAACCGGAAGAATATGAAGCCTTTCCGCATCAATCTAACAAGAGCATATCGCTCCATCCTCCCGGTCATGGCGCTTGCCATATTATCCGGCCTGGTACTCTGCGGCTGCAAAAGTAAATATAAGATTTTGCTGGATGCCGGTCTTACAGTTCCCCTGACCGAATCCCAGGTTGTCAGTCTTTCCGTGGAAAGCAAGATCCTGGGCAGGGAGATCCCCTGCAAGGTGTATCTTCCGAAAGGATACGGCGGGGGAAAGAGATATCCTGTATGGTATGGGCTCCATGGGCATGGCCAGAGTGAATCCATGTGGATCCGCGATGTGGCCATGGACAAGGTGGCCGACGAAATGATTGAGGCAGGTGAGATCCAGCCCATTATCATGGTGTTTCCTTTCACCAGGGATGCCACCCTGAAAGAGATCGAGGAAGACTTAAGGGATGACGGCAAGCTTGATGAACGGAAGTGGGATCAGTTCCTGTGGAAGGAGCTGGTACCCTATATGGATTCCCGTTTTGATACCGTGACGTCGGCGGAAGGAAGGTATATCGGGGGATTTTCCATGGGCGGCGCCATTGCCCTTCGCATCGCGTTTCATCATCCCGAGCTTTTCAGCAGGGTAGGCGGATATACGGCCGCCGTCCCTTCCGATGATTTTTCAGGAAAACAACTGGAGAAATGGTTGTATCCGAACATGGATCCTGAAGCTGTTTCGGACGTTGCCCGGTTTGCCGAGGAGAAGGGGCTTGTCAATCTGAAGGTCTATCTTGAGGCAGGAAATGAGAACGATCCCTTTTTAAACCCCTTGCAGTCCCTGCATGAAGCGCTTCTTGAGCGGGGAGTCCAGTCGGAGTTTATCATCTATAACGGCGGACACTCCCTGGACAATGCCAGAAAATGCGCAAAGGATTATCTCAGATTCTACGTGGCAGAGGATTGATCAGGAAAGACGACAGGAATGGGACAGACCGGTGTCAGACGCAGGCATACCCGGTATACGCTGTGGCAGGATGCCATATAAAAAAGCCGCTTATTTGCGGCCTTTTTTCTGATCCATATTAGCTTTCATGGGTTCAAGGTTTTCACCAATCTGATCATTGTAGAAAGCCGGATCACCCTTTGTATCCCCTGTGATGCGCTTATCCTTCCTCTTTTCCTTACTGCCCATCCGCAGCCCTCCTTTGCAGTGCTTTTATCGCTATTGTGCGTCGCTATCATCAAAATATGCATGCCTGATGCGTTTTTACGGTTTATCCCCTGAATGGCCAGGGCAGGAAGACCTGATGGCCCCTGGTGTTGACGGTCCATGTGCCATATGATAAGTTATCCTTAAATTCTCAGGCCATGCCCGTTTTTTTGACGAACGGGTAACTGCTTAGGGGGGCTACAGGATATGGGACCGGGGAAAAAAACTGTTTTTGCCATGATTCTGGCGACATTGTTCATGATGCTCTTTGCAACTTCCGCCAGGTGTGAGGAATTGTCGGACAGCGTCTACCAGGAGACAACGGCCGAAAGCCAGGCTGGTGCGGGTTCTCCGTCGGAGGGAGCGGAAGAGCCTGAATATCCCAGGGGAAGGGTCGTCAGGGTATTGGATCAAACTCAGGAAGAGACCGAGTTTTCCGGCGGAAATTTCAGTACCAGGCTGCAGCTTTTGGAGGTTCTCGTCTTAAACGGCTCCCATGCCGGTGAAACCGTTCAGGCAGAATACATGCTGAATTATGGATTTTCGGACAAATACGAATACACGCGCCTGTCCGAAGGGGACGAGGTGTTCCTTTACCTGCAGGAGAATGATGAAGGAAATATCGATTTTGCCTATGTGACAGAGATCGTGCGGGACAAGTACATCCTTTACCTGGTCATAGGCTTTTTGCTGGCCCTTTTGGCCGTTGGAAGGCTGAAAGGCCTGAAGGCCATCGTATCATTGGTTCTGACCGCTCTTGCCATCGTGAAGATATTGATTCCAGCCATCCTGAAGGGCTGGGACCCCGTAAGGGTTTCGGTCCTCATCTGCATTGGCGTCATATCGGTGACCCTGCTGATCATCAGCGGCTATAACAAAAAGACCCTGTCGGCCATCATCGGCACTGCGGGCGGGGTCATCGTCGCAGGGGTCATCGCCCTGCTCATAGGTTCCATGGCCAAGCTCACCGGGTTTGGGGACGATGAATCGCAGATGCTGATGTACATACCGCAGAACGTCACCTTCGATTTCCGGGGGCTTTTGTTTGCCGGGATCCTCATAGGCACCATGGGCGCCACCATGGACGTGGGCATGTCCATCGCGTCGGCCATGCATGAGATAAAGGAAAACAGTCCGAACATCAAAACTTCAGCCCTGTTCCGGGCCGGCATGAACGTGGGCAGGGATGCCATGGCCACCATGTCCAATACCCTGATCCTGGCCTATGCCGGGGGCTCCCTGCACATGATGCTGCTTCTGATGGCTTACCAGACACCGTTTACGCATATCATCAACTGGGATATGATCGCATCCGAAATCCTGCGATCCCTTGCCGGAAGCATCGGTATCATTTTTGCTATCCCCATAACGGCTCTGGCATCCGTGATGATTGAAAAATACGAAAAAAGGGATTCCAGGATTTACAGCGGCAGCTACAGGTACTGAACGGGCTGACCGGCTTATGCTGCCGGAGCCGTGTCGCGGTCAGGCCTGCCTTTGAAGTTTGACATGCATGCGAAAACCGGCAGCGGCAATAATAGGCTGTAACGGGCATTGTGATTTTCAGTCTGGCAGGCCTTAATCGGCTCCGGGACAGCCCTGCATCATGATCCGGCTTTGCCAGGAAGCTCATAACCCGGTATTCTGCTTGTTGGGGAGTGGTAGGTTTGATCGGCCTTGCGCTGGAAGGCGGGGGCGCCAGGGGCGCTTTTCATATGGGTGTGATAAAAGCCTTTCTTGAGGAAGGCTATGATATTGGAGGCGTTACGGGAACCTCCATTGGCGCCCTGAACGGAGCGGTTCTGGTCCAGGGAGCTTTTGAGGAAGGCTTCAGGATATGGGAGAACCTGACACCTTCCCAACTGTTTGATATTGATGATGAGGAATACAGAAAGCTCATCCGCCGGGATTTTGACAGGGAAACCGCTCTCCAGTTTGCTGCCCGGATCGGTGGAATCATCAGGAACAAAGGGATTGACACCAGCAGACTGAAGCAGTTTTTGCAGGGGATCATCGACGAGGATAAAATCCGCCAATCGCCCATGGATTTTGGTCTGGTCACCATATCCCTGTCCGGATTGAAACCCCTGGAGCTCTATAAGGAAGACATTCCCAAGGGACAGATGATCGATTACCTGATGGCCAGCGCCAACTTTCCCGGGTTCCGCCTCAAGGAGATTGAAAACAAGTATTACATCGACGGCGGCCTGTATGATAATTGCCCCATCAACCTGCTCGCCCGTAAAGGGTACAGGGAGATCTACGCCGTCCGGACGCTGGGCATCGGCATGTTCAGGCATATCAGGTATTCCGATGTGAAGGTCACGCAGATACTGCCTTCCGAGCCACTGGGCAGGATATTCGATTTCAGCCGCGACCTCATCCGGCGCAACCTGAAAATGGGGTATTACGACGGCCTGAGAGTCATCAGGGGGCTCAAGGGCAGAAAGTATTGCATCAAGCCGGTGGAGGAAGAGCTTATGCTTCGCGCGCTGTACCGGGTGCCGGAAGAGCAGATAGGCCATCTGGCCAGCCTGTTTGGCCTTGGTCAGACCGGCACCAGGCGCATGCTGCTGGTGAAGATCCTGCCTGAAATAGGCGGGAAGCTGGGCTTAAAGGATGATGCCGATTTCCAGGACATTGTCATAAACCTGCTGGAGCGGCTGGCCGAGGAACAGGCGCTTCCCAGGTACCAGATATACGAAATGAAGGATTTTCTCACCGCCATCAGGGAAAGAAATATGCCCGAAACATCCGAAGCGGCCGGAATTACGGCTGCCATCAGGAACAGGATCACAGAAAGCCTCACGGGAAAGCACAGGCTCCTGGAGGCAGCCCGGATGATTGCTGAAAATCTCATGCTTGATTAGATTCCTGCAAAATCAGGGACAATAATGAAGCGGGCCGTACATAATCAAATTCCATTCCGGATTGGTTGAGGGGAGTGCAGCTTGCTTACCGATATTTTGTTCCTGTTGATTCTGATTTTTGTCAACGCTTTCTTTGCCGCTTCGGAGATCGCCCTCATATCCCTTAATGATACCAAGATCAGGCTCATGGCCGAAGGCGGCAGCAAAAGGGCCGGTTTGCTGCGGAAGCTGCTGGCCGAACCCAGCCGTTTTTTGGCTACCATCCAGATTGGCATTACCCTGGCAGGCTTTCTGGCCAGCGCCTTTGCTGCGGAAAGATTCTCGGACGAACTGGCAAGCCTCATTCAAGGTACCGGGATTGCCATTGATGCCGGGGTTTTGAAAACCCTTTCCCTCATCCTGATCACCCTCGTTCTGTCCTATTTTACGCTGGTTTTTGGCGAACTGGTTCCCAAGCGGGTGGCCATGCAGAAGGCCGAGTCCATATCCATGCTTGCCGCAAGGCCGTTGACCATCCTGTCTGCTGTTACGGGCCCCTTTGTGAAATTCCTTACCCTGTCCACCAACTTCTTTGTGAGGCTTTTCGGGGTTGATCCCGACCAGGATGACGAGGAGGTTACAGAAGAGGAAATCCGCATGATGGTGGACGTGGGGGAGGAAAAAGGGACCATTTGCGGCGCCGAAAAGGAAATGATCAACAACATCTTCGAGTTCAACAACAAGACCGCCGATGAGATCATGACCCACCGGACCGACATCGTGGCCCTGCCGGTCAGCGCCGGGCTCGGCGAGATCCTGACCCTCATCAGGGAGGAAAAGTACACCCGGTTTCCGGTCTTTGAAGAGACCATCGACAATATTGTGGGAATTCTCCACGTCAAGGACCTGATAAGGTATCTGGACGACAGCGAGGACAAGGCGGACTTTGACCTGAAGCGGATCATCCGCCCGCCTTTTTTTGTACCCCAGTCCAAGAAAACCGATGTCCTGTTCCGGGAGCTTCAGAAAAGCAAGAACCACATGGCCATCATCATTGACGAGTACGGGGGCACCGCCGGGATTGTCACCATCGAGGACCTGATGGAAGAGATTTTCGGCAATATCTTTGACGAATATGACGAAGAAGAACCGGAGATCGTGAAAGTGGATGACACCACCTATGTCATCAGCGGCCAAACCAGCCTGGATGTGGTCAGGGACCTGTTGAAAGTGGAGCTTCCGGTGGATGAATATGTGACCCTGAGCGGATTTGTTATCGGGCAATTGGGAAGGATTCCGCGGGATGATGAAAAGCCCGAGATTGAATTCAACGGCATCCTCTTCAAGGTCATCCGGGTGGAGGAAAAGCGGATCGAGAAGCTCAAGATCTGCAGGACGAGCTGAAAAAGGTTATGAAAAAGGGATTTGGCCAGATAGTATCTGCCTGCCAAATCCCCGTCATCTTTGCAATTGCACCTACATCTTTTCGGGTCTGGAGGGCGAAGAGATATCCGCCAGGGTTTCGGAAATTTCCACATCCTGGGGGGCCTCGGTAGCCACATCGCCCAGGGCGACAATGCCAACCAGATGGTTGTTTTCCACCACGGGAAGCCTTCTTATCTTCTTTTGCGACATGAGACCGAACACATCCCTGATCTCGTCATCCGGGCTGACCGTGGTCACATCGCTGGTCATGACGTCCCTGACCGGTGTCTGGTGCGGGTCTTTTCCATGGGCGATGTTCCTGACGACGATATCCCTGTCGGTGACGATGCCGACAACGCCGTTTTCATCGCAAACAGGAATGGAGCCGACATTGTGCTTCTGCATGAGCTGTGCCCTATCTGAAGGATTATCAGACAGCCCTTTCCTAGCCGACATTGTGCTTCTGCATGAGCTGTGCCGCCTCCACCACGGTGGAAGCCGGGTTGATGTAGGCCACGTTCCTGGTCATGATATCCTTGACTTTCATGTTCGCACATCCCTTCCTTACTGTGATTCCGTCTTTATTCTTCCACCTGCGAAATCAATCAATACAGAAAATTAATGGATGGCGTTGTTGTCTCCGGCAAAAGGAAATTATTGGAATAAACTTATGAACCCAGAATCCAGGAAGCGATGTCCTCTAGCACCCGATCGTCCACCTTGCCCGGCGTGTTGTAATCCTGCGGGCCGGGTGTGTCTGTTCCGTAGATCATCAGGTGGTTGAGGCCTTCATAGGATTTGAACGTGACATTGTCCTTGTCCTCAAGGGCATCTTTCCACTGCTCAAAATCCTCCATGGTGACCTGGTAATCCCTATCACCCTGCAGAATGAGCAAAGGTTTGCCGATGGCCTTTGCTGCTTCCGCAGGCCGGTAATCTTTCAGATCCAGCCAGTAGGAGGCCGGAATACCGAAAAGCTGTTCGGGTGGTAAGTCCGATCCGGGAGTGAGGGCCTTCACCCGATCGCGCATGGCTTTATAGGTTTCCAGCGCCTGTTCTTCCTGTTCCGTGACGGTTCCGTCCAGTTCGCTGATATAGGCGGTCTGCTTCACGATCAGATCCTCAAGGGGAGTAACCGGACCGGCCATGATGATGTATCCGGCCGCATCAGGCGTAAAGGGCGCAATTCGCGGGATGAGCATGCCACCAAGGCTGTGGCCGAGGATGTAGATTCGGCTTTTATCAATGCTGCCATCCTGTTTCAGGAACTCAGCCGCCAGGATCGCGTCTTCCACAGTTTCCTCATATACGGTGATATCGGTCAGGCCCGACATTTTCTGCTGGTGGGCATATGTCCGCTTGTCATAACGAAGCGTGGCAACTCCCCGATGGGCAAGACCCAGGGCGATGTCCCTGAAAGGCTTGTTGGGGCCCAGGGTTTCATCCCGGTCATTGGGACCGGAGCCATGGACCAGGATGACAACGGGGAAGGGACCATCGCCGGCAGGTTTGGTGAGCGTTCCGGAGAGTTCCCAGCCGCTTTTGCCAAAGGTGATATCGGTTTCTGAAATGCTCTCAGGTGCTTTAGTGGCGACAGCGTCCGGATCAGGGGCGAAATTGAGACCGGCCACCCGCATGTCCGCGTCAAAAACCACGTTGATATAGAGGCTGCCCTTCTCAAAAGCAGTTATGACCGAGATGATATCATAATCCTGGCGCTGGGAGGCTTTTGTGCCGGTAATTTCGGAAAATGCGCCATAGGCGCTGATGAGCGGATTCCAAAGCTGGTCCCTGATAAACTGACTGTCGGTGATCACTGCCTTCATCTCCGGTGAGAACGGGTACGACGAATAAACCTTTTCAAAGTTTCCGGCTGCCATGTCGGAAACCAGATTCACAGCCATCTCTTCCATGCTTGTTCCCTCCGGCCAGGGTGATGCAGTTGACGGTGCGGGCGTGACAGTTGCGCCAGGTGCCTGCCCACCGCCGCAGCCTGTCAGAAGAATGAGGACCGCCAGGATCCAAACCAAGTGCTTTCTCATGTGTTGCCCCTCCAGTTGTAATACGACTTTTGCCTTTACGGACGCCCAAAACTGCGCAGATGTCATTGCGAGCTAAGCGTCATTGCAGCGCGGCAATCTCCACCCGTAAGCCCGTAAAGCCCGGCCGCTGTGCTGCATGGCTGCAAAACAGCAACTGTTCGAATGGGGGCCGGCTGAACTCGCTGCGCTCAAACAGCAGCCGCCCTTATCCCATTCTCACAGGCTGTTTTGGCGCCTTATCGCAATGCGGCCTTAACCTTTACGGGCTCCCTTTCTGAGCATCTAACGCGATCGCAGCGCAAGGTTCCAGATTTATTATAAAGCATTCACGACCCGCTATGCAAAAAGCAATCATGCGGTTTTCCGGCGCTATACGCCCCGAAACCTGTCCTGGGCAACTCGTCTTGCCTTCAATTTGGCGGTATGAAATAATGAAGAAAGAGAAGAGACGGACATCGTATCTGAAGTTGATTTGGACAGGGGATTTGCAATGAGCCTGAGACTGATCTATGGCCGGGCGGGAAGCGGCAAAACCCGCTTCTGCCTGGAAGAAATCAAAAATAGGATACAGGAAGGTGCCGACCACCAACTGGTCTACCTGGTGCCGGAGCAGTTCAGCTTTCAGGCGGAGCGGGACCTGGTTGCCATGCTGGATACCGGAGGTATCCTGAAGACCGAAGTCCTGAGCTTTCGCCGCATGGCATTCAGGGTCTTCAACCGGTTGGGCGGCATTACCTATCCCCATATCCATCCTGCAGGCAAATGCATGCTGATCTACCGCATCCTGGACAAAATGCGGGACAATTTCAGGATCTTTGCCAGGGCTTATGAGCGGGAAGGGTTTGCCAATACGATTTCCACCCTGATCACCGAGTTCAAGCGGTACAATGTGACGCCTGAACACCTGAAAAAAGCCGGTGAGGAACTGGGCGAGGATCATCCCCTCACCGCAAAGCTTTCCGAACTCCATCTCATCTATGAGGCCTTTGAAAAGGCATTGGTACAGCAATACAGGGATGCAGACGATGATCTGACCCTTGCTGCACGCAAGCTGGAGAACTCGCCGCTCTACAGCGGGGCCGAAGTCTGGATCGACGGGTTTGCCAGCTTTACGCCCCAGGAATACAGGCTCATCGAATGCCTGCTGAAACAGGCAAAGCGGGTCAATATCACTTTTTGTACCGACAGCATCGATCTGGATGGCAGCATGCAGGAACTAGATGTGTTCCATTGCGTGAAATACGCCTGCCACAAGATTCGCAGGATAGCCGAGGCAAATCGGATTCCCGTGGAAAAGGCCGTTTGCCTCAACCAGGAGGTGCTGCCGCGATTTAAGGAAAGCGCCGAGCTTACCCACCTGGAAAAATATCTGAATGCCTGGCCCTACCGGGTTTACGGACAACAGACCAGGGATATCCTTCTCTTCTCCTCATCCAATCTTTTTTCAGAGGTGGAAGCGGCCGCCAGGGAGATCCTTTCCCTCTGTCGCGACAGGCATCTGCGATTCAGGGATATCGCCGTTGTCATCGGCAATCTTGAGGCGTACGCGGAAATCATCGAAGTGGTGTTCAGGGAATATGGGATTCCCTGCTTCCTGGACCGCAAGGTGGACATTGCCAACCAGCCCCTGGTACGGCTTGTCCTGTCCATGATGGACATTTTTATCGAGAACTGGTCTTATGAAGCGGTCTTCCGCTATTTGAAGACGGGGTTGACCGGCATCCCGCAGGAAAGCATCGACAACCTGGAAAATTATGTGCTGGCCTGCGGCATCCGGGGAAGTCGCTGGACCGACGAAGAAGACTGGCAGATGATACCGGGCATGATTCCCGACGAGCGGGCGCCGGAGGCCGATAAGGAATACCTGGAGACCATCAACCGGATACGCCGGCAGGTGGTTGCTCCCCTGGTGGCCTTCAGGGAGAAGACCCTCGGCCGGCGTAAGGCGTCGGATTTCTGCGCCGCCCTGTATGATTTCCTCTGTGAACTGCATGTTCCTGAAAGAATTGAGTCATACATTGAGACTTTCAGAAAGAACGGCGATTTAAACCGGGCCAATCAGTACTCGCAGGTCTGGAACATTCTCATGGAGGTGTTTGACCAGACCGTGGAGGTCATGGGCGACGATACCTTCGGCCTCGAGCGGTTCAGCAGGATTCTGCGGATCGGGCTGGGCGAATACCAGATCGGACTGGTCCCCGCATCCCTGGACCAGGTGATCGTGGGAAGTGCAGGCCGGTTCAGAAGCCATGAAATCAAGGCCATGTTCCTGCTGGGGGTCAATGACGGCGTTTTCCCGTCTGCTGCCCTGACCGAGGGCATCCTTTCGGATCAGGATCGGGCTGCCCTCAGCCATATCGGTCTGGAGCTTGCCAATGATACCAGGACACAGGCCTTTGACGAACAGCTCCTGGTCTATCGGGCCCTCACCACTGCCGGCCGGTACCTGCGGATCAGTTGGGCCATTGCCGACCAGGAAGGGAGAACCTTAAGGCCTTCCACCCTGATATCCCGGCTCAAAAAGCTTTTTCCGGCGATCACACAGGACAGCGACATCCTGCCGGCCGGCACGCCGGAAGAGGAAATGGCATTGATAGCCGGAAAGAACCCCACTTTCAGGCACATGGTAACGGCCCTGCGCAAACGCCTGGACGGCCGGAGCGTTCATCCCGTCTGGAGAATCGTCTACGGCTGGTATGCTTCAAGGGAGGACTGGAAGCCAAAATGCGAGTCAGCCCTTGTATCCTTGAGCTACAGGAATGTGGCCCAGCGGGTGCGTCAGGAAAATGTTCGTGCCCTGTACGGCGATCCGGCCCTGTCCAGCGTCTCCAGGCTGGAGAAGTATACATCATGCCCTTTCTCCTTCTATGTCCAGTATGGCCTGGGTGCCAGGGAGCGAAAGGTCTACCGCCTGAGCCCGCCGGATGTGGGCACCTTCATGCATGCGGTCATCGAGCGTTTCTCAAGGCTTCTTGCCAGGCAGCGCCTGTCCTGGAGGGAGATAGGCAAAGACCAATGCCTGGCCATGGTCTCGGATATCGTGGACGACATGCTGGGCATGATGCGCGGTTCGGGCATTGCGGCGTCCAGAAGGTATACCGCGCTTGCCGCAAGGCTCAAGCGCGTTGTGGGACGGGCGGTATGGATCATTGCCGAGCATATCCGCATGGGAAGTTTCGAACCTGTGGACTATGAAGTGGGTTTCGGAGAAGGGGAGAAATACCCGCCCATTGTCATCGAACTGCCGTCGGGCGAACACATCCACCTGCGGGGCAGGGTTGACCGGGTGGATGCACTGGAGACCCCAGAGGGGACATACCTGAGGATCATAGACTACAAATCCGGGTATAAGGATTTCCGGCTCTCGGATGTCTATTATGGCCTTCAGATACAGCTCATCACCTACCTGAATGCCCTGTGGGAAGCCTATGAAAACCGGGATGACAACGGTGATCCCCGCGGTGCCTGCACGCCTGCCGGAGTGCTGTATTTTAAGATAGACGATCCCATCATCAAAAGCACGTCACGGATGTCGGAAGAGGAAATCGAGAAGGCCATCCGCAGGCAGCTCAGGATGAAGGGGCTGATCCTGGCCGATGTGAAGCTGATCAAGGAAATGGACCATGCCATCGACGGACCTTCCGCTATCATCCCCGCCACGCTGAACAAGGGAGATGTTATCGGAAAACATACCTCAGGTGCCACAAGGGAACAGTTCATGCTGCTCAGAAAGCATGTTAACAGGCTGATGACCGCCATTTGCGAGGAAATCATGAAGGGGAACGTGGCCATCAGCCCATACAAAAAGAAAAAGAACACCCCGTGCGACTATTGCGGGTTCCGGCCGATATGCCAGTTCGACGCGGCCATGAAAGACAACCGGTACAGGCTTCTTCAGGACAGGAGCGACGAGGAAATCTGGAGCCTGATGGAACAGGAATGACGGTTGGATGAAGGGAGTACGGGTTCATGGGAAATGCCAGATGGACCAATGAGCAATGGGAAGCCATAACGGAGAACAGTGGGAACCTTTTGGTGGCGGCTGCGGCCGGAGCGGGCAAAACGGCCGTGCTGGTGGAAAGGATCATCCGGAAGATCACCAGCCCCGAAGCGCCTGTAGACATCGACAGGCTGCTGGTGGTGACCTTCACCAACGCGGCGGCCACCGAGATGC